>Ga0126382_10000773_pt1 | contig 12565 bp, 10 predicted proteins | sample PanSoiMetPlot_30_FD_92548 | JGI IMG/M metagenome (GOLD analysis project Ga0126382, IMG submission 92548) | Tropical forest soil microbial communities from Panama - MetaG Plot_30 | ecosystem: Environmental > Terrestrial > Soil > Tropical forest > Bulk soil | place: Panama | collected 2016-02-17 | reverse complement strand
TCCCGGTGGTTGAAGCCGATCCGCATCCGCCAGTTCTGCCAGGACAGCACCCTGCCGTCCATGCTGAACGAAACCCCCTCGGGCTGGCTCACGGCCAGCGGGCTCACCGTCCGTGGCGGCCCCGGGAGGAGCCGTGGCAGGTACTCGCCCCTGACGTTGGGCAGTGCGGCGGGGTCCTCGTCACCGGGGCTGTCCTCGAGCTCGAGCAGCGCCATGCGGTTGAGGTCGACGACGGGGTGCAGCCCGGTGACGTGGTGGGCGTACGGGTTCCCGCCGGGGACGCCGCGGAACCAGACGTCCGCCCAGCCGAGCCGCACGCCGCGGTAGCGCTCGGGGACGTTCCACGACCGGTACGCCCAGACGTCGGTGAGCACACGCGACAGGTCGGTGATCCCGCGCCGGGTGAGCGCGGCGGCGAGCAGCGGGTGGCCGCGGAGCATCTCGTCGCACTCGGACCACTCGTCCACCGTGATGTTCGGCTGCTGGCCCGGCAGGTATTCCCAGGCCTCGACCGTGGCGTCGGCCAGGGACACCACGGCCCGGTACGCCCGCCCGTCGTCGCGGTTCCAGCAGACGGCCTGCGCCTTGCGCACGCTGGGCGTGCCCGTCCGGTGGGCCGCCAGCGCGTCCTTCCCCGGTTCGATTAGCTCGATCGACGCGAAGCGCCAGCGTGAACCCACTCCGCGCGCACGCCGCAGGGCGGCGGCGACCGCTCGGACCTCGCCGGCCGCCAGCGGGTCGAGCGGGTGCGGCGCGCCGGGCAACGCTCAGGCCATCTTGAACGCGGGCAGGCTGCCCGGCTCGCGCCGCTGCGGGACCGGCCGCGAGCCGGCGAACTGCGCCCGCAGGCCCGCTGCCCACTGCTTGCAGCGTTCCTCAAGCCGGTTGTCGTCGGTCTGCAGCCGGCCGCGCGTGACCAGCGCGCCCAGGTCCGCGCCGTGGTACCGGTAGTCGCCGGCGGCCAGGATACGCAGGTAGAAGGCCTCCGATTCGCTGACGATCCCGTGCCAGTCACTTGCCCAGCGGCGGAAGGTGACCGCTCCGTCGGGCGCGAGGCGGTAGATGCCGGTCCGTGGCGCCTGGCTGAGCAGCTCGACCTGGTCGCCGGTTTCCTTGATGATGATCTGGCTCCAGACGTCGACGCTGGCCTCGCGGGACCAGCGCTCGTTGATCTCGCCGATGTCGACCACGTAGTCGATGTCGAGGTATTCGAGCAAGTGGAACAGGAACAGCGGCATGTCCGCGTAGGCGCCGGCCGTGACGTTGGTCATCGAGCTGATGCCGCTGATCCGCGGGTTGAGTTCGCCCAGGTACAGCTCGCCCGTGCCGGTGTCGACGAGGTAGTCGACCTCGAAGAAGCCGACGTAGCCCTCGGCGGCGAGCCTGTCGCCGAGCCGGCGGGTGAACTCCCTCGCCTGCTGCTTCTGCGCGCCCGTCAGCGTCGCCGGGTAGTCGTTGCCGGCCCAGCCGCCGCGGTACGGCGTGAGCTCGGGATGGCCGGTGATGTCGTTCATGAGCGGCCCGACGAGCGTGCCGTGCCGGGTCAGGACCGCCTCCACGGCGATGGCGCGGTGGTCGATCCGGCGCATCACCTTGAGGTCCTGGCTGGCCAGGGGTTCCTTCGCGGCGCACGCCGCCCAGTCCGCCTCGCTGCGGATGAAGAAGGTCGTCTTGCCCGAGTCGCCGTAGGGCATCTGCACGACCAGGTCGCGGCCCAGCCCGGCGCGCTCCGCCAGAGCCGACAGGTCCTGGTAGGTAGCGGCCCGGCCGAGCGCGTTCGGCACGCTCGGGACCCCGGCGTCGTTGCCGAGCCGGGTAGTGACGATCTTGGAGTCGAGGCGGTGCCTGAGCTCGGCGGGCGGATGAGCGACCCGGAGCCCGGCCCCGGCCGCCAGCGACTCGGTCTGTTCGTCGAACATGACGAACGCCGCCCAGCCGCCGTCGCCCTGTGTTCTCATCCAGCCGGTGACCTCGCGGTTCCTCAGCAGGTAGTTGCAGATGTCCTCGATCGACTCGAATTCGGGCGCCTCGCGGCCGGTGGGAACGAACACGTTGGGGTGGCTGCCCTCGAAGGAGTCGAAGTAGTTGACGTAGTGGAAGTTGCGGACCCAGCGGTCGATCCCCAGAAGGTTGAACGCCGTCGGCGAGATGAAGTAGATGGGCGTCTGGTTGGTGCGGAAGAACTCGCGCAGGTCGGAGACCCCGCGAAACTTCGGTGGCGAGCCGCTCATCCCGGTCTCCTCGCTGCGGGGCTCCGGCACCGTCGCCCGGCGAATCCCTTCCTGACATAACGTGACTACCCAGCCATGCCGTACGCCACCCGCCGACGGGTATCTGCCCGGTGGCTGGCGCCATCCGGGCGGGGATGTCGAGAACGGGCCCGTTGCCCCGACTGCCTGGTGACGAGCAAGCCGGACAGGCGACGATCCGCAGGGAGGACCGAGCATGAACCCCACCAAGACCGGCACGCTGGAGGTGCCCGGCGCGAACCTGTACTACGAGATCCGCGGCTCCGGCCCGGTCCTGCTGCTGATCTGCGGCGGGGTCTACGACGCCGCGGGGTACGCGGGCCTGGCGCGGCAACTCGCCGACCGGTACACGGTGGTGACCTACGACCGGCGCGGCAACTCGCGCAGCCCGCTGGACGGGCCCCCGGAGCAGCAGAGCATCGAGGTCCACGGCGAGGACGCGCACCGCGTGCTGGCGGCCGCGGGCGTGACGGGCGGCGAGCCCGCGCGCGTGTTCGGCAACAGCTCGGGCGCGATGATCGGCCTGGAGCTGGCCGCCCGCCACCCCGAGCAGGTGCGCACCGTGGTCGCCCACGAGCCGCCCGCATTCGAGCTGCTGCCCGACCGCGCTCACTGGCGCGCCGTCATGCGGGACGTGGAGGACACGTTCGCCGCGAAGGGCGCCGGGCCAGCGGGGGAGATCCTCAACGCCGCGCTGCAGATGAGCGGGGGCGGGCAGGAAGACGACCGCGCCCCGGGCGGCGGGCCGGAGCCGCAGGGGGAGCCGGACCCGGAGACCATGCAGATGATGGCGCGCATGGGGCAGAACTTCGTGTTCTTCATCGGCTACGAGGTGCCGCCGTTCGCCAGGTACACCCCCGACATCGCCGCGTTCAGGGCGTCGCCGGTGCGGGTCACGATGGCGGTGGGCGAGGCGTCGCGCGGGGAGCCGCCCTACCGGGCCGCCTTTGCCGTGGCCGAACGGCTGGGGACCGAGCCGGTGGTGTTCCCCGGCGACCACGGCGGCTTCGGCTCCGAGGCCGTGGCGTTCGCCGCGAAGCTCCGCGATGTGCTGGCAGGGTGACGCGGCCCGCACGACCGCCGCGGCGGAACGCGGTGCCGCGCCACCCGCTCAGCAGGTCAGGTGCAGCACCGCGTTGGTGTGCTTGGTGGTCTCGCCAAGCACGCCGATGGCCTGCGCCGTGGGCAGGGCGACCAGCTCGACGCCGCGGCGGCGGGCCTCTTCCCGGACTTGCTTCATCACCGGCAGCGCGCCGTCGGCGCCGGTGCCGATCACCAGCCGGCGGCATCGCCAGGGGATGTCCTCCGCGACCGAGAGCGGGGTGTGCCCGTAGGCGCCGCGGAACTTCTTGGATGCGGCCTTCTTGCGCTTGCGGACCTGCCCGCGGTCGATGACCAGGTCATGATCGTAGGTCACGCCGTCGACGCGGACCGAGCCGAACGAGTACTCGGTGAATTGCATGCCGCTGCCCCCTAACGTTCGGGCAGTGACATACATCCCCGGAGCCCGGCCGGACACGCGCCCGTCACGGCACTTCGTGACGCGACGACGGCGGCGCGGCGACGCGCTCCCACGCTGGGGAGACCGGATGCCCGGCCGCCCGCTTGGGCGGGGCGAACGCGGCTGCCACCAGGCCGATGGCGGCCACCGCGGCCGCGACCCATTCGGCTGGCTTGAACCCGTCGATGAATGATGCTGGCGTGGCATAGCTGCCGTTGGCGGCGAACACCGCGGCGAGGATCGCGACGCCGAACACCCCGCCGAGGGCTTGGAGCGCGTTGTTGGTGCCGGCGGCCACGCCGACGTCGGCCGGCGGGACCGAGCCGGTCACCTCGTTGGCGACGGTGGGGAAGCACATCGCGATGCCGATTCCGGCGGTGACCAGCGGCGCGACCAGGGAACCATAGCTCACGCCCGGGCCGGTGATCGCCGCCAGCCAGCCAAGGCCGGCGGCCTGCAGGATCAGGCCGGCAACCATGAAAGGCCGGTTGCCGAGACGGTCGGCCAGCGCCCCGGCGGCCGGGGCGACCACCATGGGCATCGCCATCCAGACCAGGATCCGCAGGCCCGCTCCCAGCGGGGAATAGCCGAGCCCGATCTGGAACAGCTGGGTGATGAAGAACAGCGATCCGATGACCGACGTGAACTGGAAGAAGATCACCGCGTTCGCGGCGGCGAAGCCCCGGCGGCGGAAGTAGGCCAGCGGCAGCATGGGGTAGGCGGCCCGCCGCTCCCAGGCCAGGAACGCGGCCATGAGCAGCGCCCCGGCGGCGAGCGCGCCGGTTACCTCGGGGCTGCCCCAGCCGACCGACGGCGCCCGCACCGGCGCCCAGGTCAGCAAGAACAGCCCGGCGGCGGCCAGGGCCATGCCGGTGATGTCCAACTGTGGCCGCGGCCCGTGGCTCTCGGTCAGCCGCACCGCGGACAGCGCCGCGACCGCGAGCCCGACGGGGACGTTGACCCAGAAGATCCACTCCCAGGAGATGCCCTGCACGATCGCGCCGCCGACGACCGGGCCGGCGGCGACCCCCAGGCCGGTGATGCCGCCCCAGATCCCGATCGCCGCCCCCCGCTTGTCGGCCGGGAACGCGTCGCTGATCAGGGTCAGCGTCAGCGGCACCAGCATGGCCGCCCCGGCGCCCTGCACCACGCGCGCCGCGATGAGCATCCCGGCGCCCGATGACACGGCCGCGAGCGCCGAGCCGGCCACGAACGTCAGCAGTCCGAGCACGTACATGCGTCGGCGCCCGAAGCGGTCGCCCAGCGCCGCGCCGGTCAGCATCAGGCAGCCGAAGACGAGGCTGTAGGCATTGATCGTCCACTCCAGGTCCGCCAGGCTCGCCCCCAGCTGCGCTTGCAGGGTCGGCAGCGCCGTCGCGACCACGACCACATCCAGGGCCGCCATGAACGCCCCAAGCCCGGCCAGAGCGAGCGTCCAGCCGTTGCGGGACGATCTGCTGGCACCACCGGCCTGGCCGCGAGCGGGGGCGGCGCCGGGTGCGGCATAGACCTGCTGCATGTCGGTTTCTCCATTCTCCGTGGTGCTATGGGCGTTACCGGACCGGGCTGAGGCCTGCCGCCGTGAGGAGATAGGCGCCATCGTCGTGGCCGGGTCCGGCAGCGAGGCCGACGATTTCCTTGCCGACCTGCTCGGGGGTGAGCGCGGGCCCGAGGTTTTCCAGGAAGGTGGCGACGTCCACGCCCGCCCGGGCGGCGTAGGCCGCGACCGCGGGCGCGCCCAGGTCGGTTGCCGGTGTCAACTGCGGGAGCACCGAGATGAACCTGATGCCGAGCGCCTCGCGCTCGGACTCGGCGGCCGCGTACGACGTGAGGAACCGGATGGTGGCCTTGGCCCCGGCGTAACCGCCGGACAGCGGCGAGCCGTTGACCGCGGCGCCGCTGGAGAAGGCGATGACCACGCTGCCCGGGTCGAGCGGCCGCAGCAGCGCCTCGCGGGTCCAGTGGAACGCCTGCTGCACGTCGACGTCCCAGTTGCGGCTGAACGTCTGCCAGGTGTGGCGGTGAAGCGGCCGCGACAGCGGGCTCGCCCCGGCGTTGAGCACCAGCACGCGGGGGGCGTACCTGTCGATCAGCTGGCCGGCGACGACGGGGTCGGCCGCGTCGGCCGCGACGGGCGTGAACGTGTCGCCAAGCTGGCTGCGCAGGTCCGCGAGCCGGGCGGGGTCGCGGGCGACGCCGACGACGTGCGCGCCGGCCTGGGACATCGCGGCGGCGACGCCGCGTCCGAAACCGCGGCTGGCGCCGGTGACCAGTGTGGTTGTTCCTGAGAGATCTTGCGCTGGCATCGTGCGGCTCCTTGCTGTGAGGTGGGCCTGTTCGCCCTTCAGCACTACTGATCCGGGCGGCCGGCGAAACTCACCGGTGACTTTTGCCGCCGCCCGGGATCTATACCGGTGAGGCATGCATGCGGGACGCATCCCGCGCGGCGAGGAGCGACGATGTCAGCAACGGCCAAGGCGGAGCCGGGGAGCCTGCCGCTCGGCGGCGGCGGCCCGGGCCGGCCCGCCCACGCGCACGAGGGGGCAGCGATGCTGGGCAGCGACGATTTCGCGCGGCTCACCGACCCGTTCCGGCCCGAGTTGCTGGCGCACTGTTACCGCATGCTCGGCTCGGTCCATGACGCGGAGGATCAGGTGCAGGAGACGCTGATCCGGGCCTGGCGGTCGTACGGCGAGTTCGAGGGCCGTGCGTCGCTGCGGACGTGGCTGTACCGGATCGCCACCAACGCGTGCCTGCGGGCGCTGGAGAACCGCGGCCGGCGGCCGTTGCCGACGGGCCTCGGCGGCCCCGGCGAAGACCCCGAAGCGCCGCTGGCGCCGGAGCGGCCGGAGGCGCTGTGGCTGCAGCCGTTCCCCGACGCCCTGCTGCGCAGCGAGTCCGCCGATCCCGCCTCGGTCGCCGTGTCGCGGATGAGCGTGCGGCTGGCCCTGATCGCCGCCTTGCAGCACCTGCCGGCCAGGCAGCGCGCCGTGCTGATCTTGCGCGACGTGCTGGGATGGCGCGCGTCGGAGGTCGCCGGGCTGCTCGGCGTGTCGGCGGCCGCGGTGAACAGCGTCTTGCAGCGCGCCCGTGACCATCTCAGGCAGGTGGCGCCCGCGCAGGACGATGTCCGCGAGCCCGCCGAGCCGGAGCTGCGCGCGCTGCTCGACCGGTACGCGGCGGCCTTCGAGAACGCCGACGTTGCCGCGCTCATGCGGCTGCTGCGCGATGATGCCGTGCTCGAGATGCCGCCGCAGCCGACCTGGTTCGCCGGCCGTGGGCAGATCGGGCGCTTCCTCGCCTTCCGCGTCTTCGGCCGGCCCGGCGATTTCGCGATGGTCCCCACCGCAGCCAACGGCCAGCCGGCGTTCGCCGCCTACCTGCGGGGGCACGACGGCGTCCACCGGGCTCACGCGGTGCAGGTGCTCACGGTCCCAGACGCCGCCGGCATCGCGCGCGTCGTCTCGTTCAACCAACCCGAGCTGCTCGCGCTGTTCGGCCTGCCGGAGGCCCTCCCCGCCGCGGCGGCGAGGCCGCGCCCGTGACGCGAGTCGGCGCGGCGGCAGGGCAGGCCACCGGGGCCGGTCTGCTGGACCGGGCGATCAGCTACGCGATCGGCGTCGCCGGCGACGTGGCGCCGGAACTCCTGCCGCGCCCGACACCGTGCCGGGAGTGGGATCTGGAGATGCTGCTCAGGCACGCCAACGAGTCACTGACCGCTCTCCTCGAGGGCCTCGACGCCGGTCGCATCGGCCTGGAGCCCGCCGCGGAGGACGAGCCGGCGGCCGACCTCGCCCGGGTCTTCCGTGAGCGGGCGCGCCAGCTGCTCAGCGCGTGGAGCGGCGCAGGCCGCAGGCGCAGCGTCATCTACATCGCGGACTGCCCGCTCGCCGCCAGCGCCATGGAAGGCGCGGGAGCCCTCGAGATCGCCGTCCACGGCTGGGACATATCCCAGGCGTGCGGGCACCGCCGGCCGATCCCGCGGGCGCTGGCGGCTGAGCTGCTCGCTGTGGCCGAACTGCTCGTTCCCGAGACCGGCCGTCATCCGCTGTTCGCGGCGCCGGTGGCCTTGCCGCCGGGAGCCGGCCCCAGCGACAGGCTCGCCGCCTTCCTCGGCCGCACCCGCCAGGCGTAGATGATCAGCGCTCATCTGCGCTCGCGCATGGTCCCTGGGCATGGCCCAGGGGCCGTTATGACGAAATGGCGGCCGCCGGGTCACCGGGAGCGCGGCCGTGCGGACGTCAGCCCGGCAGCGCCTGGGCGCGGTGCTGCTGCGGGCTGATGCCGCGGAGCCGCTTGAACGCCGTGCTCAGCGCGAAGGGGCTGCCGTAGCCGACCTGCGATGCGACGGCGCCGATCGTGGCGCCGGGCTCGCGCAGCAGGTCGGCGGCCAGGGCGATCCGCCAGCCGGTGAGGAAGCTCATGGGCGGCTCGCCGACGAGGTCGTTGAAGCGGCGGGCCAGGCTGGCGCGCGACACGTTGGTCGCGCTGGCCAGCTCGGCCACGGTCCAGGGGTGCGCCGGGCTGTGGTGGATCAGGCGCAGCGCCCGGCCGACGACCGGGTCGCCGTACGCGCGGTACCACGCCGGGGTGGCGGCGTCGGGGCGCGCGAACCAGGCCCGCAGCACGGCGATCAGGAGCAGGTCGAGCAGCCGGTCGAGGACCGCCTCCTGCCCCGGCTCGTCCTTGACGATCTCGTCGGCCAGCAGCGGGATCAGCGGGGAGTCCCAGTCGCCGTCGCGCAGGACGAGAAGCGGCGGCAGCGCGCGCAGGAGGCGCTGGCTGACCTCACCGTCCAGCTGGTAGGTGCCCGTGACCATGACCGTCGTGCCGGCCGGGCTGTTGCCCCAGGCGCGCACGCCGAGATCCGTCATCAGCTTGAGCTCCTGCCCCTCGGGCGTCGTGCAGCGCTGCCCGGGGAGGATGATGGCCTGCGGGGGCGTGCCGGGGTCGTCGGCGACGGTGTAGGGGTCCGGGCCCCGGATGACCGCGACGTCGCCGCGATCGAGGCGGACCGCCCTCCCGTCATCGGGCAGGATCCACGCCTCGCCCCGCACGACCGCCACCAGCGTCAGCGGCGCCTCATCCTGGATGCGCAGCGACCACGGTGGTTCCATGCTCGAGCGCAGGAGGAACGCCCCCCGCGCCCTGGGTCCGTCGAGAAGCCCGGCGACAGCGTCCATGAACGGGATTCTAGACGTTCACGCATGTTTCTGCGCAATCGAGCCATGGACGCTCTCACGCGGCGGGCCTTTACTGGGTGGCATGAACACAGACATGAGCACGCAAGGAACGACAGTGGTGCTGGGCGGCACCGGCAAGACAGGCCGGCGCGTGGTCGAGAGGCTGCGGGCGCGTGGCATCCCGACCCGGGTGGCCAGGCGATCGGGCGATCGGCCGTTCGCCTGGGAGGAGCGCTCGACGTGGGCGCCGACACTGCAGGGAGCGTCGGCGGCCTACGTGTCCTTCTTCCCTGATCTGGCCGTCCCCGGTGCCGCCGACACGATCGGAGCGCTCGCCGAGCTGGCGGTGGCGCACGGAGTCGGCCGGCTGGTGCTGCTCTCCGGCCGCGGGGAGGAAGAGGCCCAGCGCGCGGAGCGGGCCGTGCAGGAGGCGGGTGCCGAGTGGACGGTCGTGCGGTGCAGCTGGTTCAGCCAGAACTTCAGCGAGGGCTACCTGCTCGAGCCGGTGCTCGCCGGCGAGGTCGCGCTGCCCGTCGACGGCATGCGGGAGCCGTTCGTCGACGCCGATGACATCGCCGACGTCGCGGTCGCTGCGCTTACGCAGGGCGGGCACGCGGGGCGCGTCTACGAGCTGACGGGCCCGCGGCTGCTGCGCTTCGGCGACGCGGTCGATGAGATCGCGGCGGCGTCGGGCCGCCCGGTCCGGTTCGTGCCCGTCGCCATGGAGCAGTTCGCGGCGGCCATGCGCGAGCAGTCGGTGCCCGGCGATGTCGTGTCGCTACTGACCTACCTGTTCATGGAGGTGCTCGACGGCCGCAACGCCCGCCTCGGCGATGGCGTGCAGCGCGCCCTCGGCCGCGAGCCGCGCGATTTCGGCGACTACGCGCGCCGGGTCGCCGCGGCAGGGATCTGGGACGGTGCACGATGACCCGCCCGCTGGAGTGGGCGGCGCTCGGGACGGCCCTGGGCTGCGGCCTGATGGCCGGGGTCTTCTTCGCCTTCTCGTCGTTCGTGATGCCCGCCCTGCGCCGCCTGCCGGCGGCGCAGGGCATCGCCGCCATGCAGTCGATCAACAAGCTGGCGGTCACCCCGGCGTTCATGGCGGCGCTGTTCGGGACCGCGCTGGCCTGCGTGGGACTGGCGATCTGGGCGGTGGTGGCGTGGGGCCAGAGCGCCGCACCGTGGGTGCTCGCCGGCAGCGCTCTCTACCTGGCAGGCGCGATCGTCGTGACGATCGCTGCCAACGTCCCGCTCAACGACGCGCTGATGACACTCCGCCCGGACGACACCGTCGCCGCTGGCGACTGGGCCGGTTACCTCAGCCGGTGGACGGCGTGGAATCACGTGCGGGCCGCCTCGTCGCTCGCCGCGGCCGGGCTGCTCACCGTCGCGCTCCGGCTGGGCTGAGCGGGCGAAAGCGCGACGGCGCCCGGCGGAAGTGCGCCGGCACTCGGCGGAAGTGCGACGGCGCCCTGGCCGGAAGTGCGACGGCGCCCCAGCCCGAAGGTTCGATCTTGACAGATTTGTTTGGAAAGTATACGAACTAACAGATCCAGCGGAGGCGCCCAGCGTTCGCGGTCATCGGCCGCAGAGCAGGAGATGCCAGCGATGAGACGAACAATCCGCCGCCAGTCCGCCCGCTGGGCCGTCGCCGTCGTCTCCGCCAGCCTGGTCTTGCTGGCGTCCGGCGTCCAGGCGGCGCCGCTCGCCGCCGCGTCATCCCCGGCCGGTGGCGCGGCGCCGTTGGCCGCGGCCGACGCCAATGCCGCCGCACCATCCGACACCGGGGCCAGCGATGTGGTGAACCTCGGATCGGCCGGCTGGATGGTGCAGAGCAGCGCGGTCGCCACGCAGACCGGCGCGCAGATCTCCACCCCCGAGTTCGACACGAAGACGTGGCTGCCGGTCAGCAACGATGACGCGGGCGCGCCGGGTACCGAGATCGAGGCTCTGGCGCAGAACGGCCAATGCCCCGGGGACACCGCGCTCGAGCCGGTCGACCAGAGCAGCGGCGGCCCACATAGCGTCTTCTTCTCCACCAACATCCAAAGCTGCTACGGCTTCATGAACAAGCTCGGCCCGGTCACGGTCAAACAGTTCAGCGTTCCCTGGTGGTGGCGGACCGACTTCACGCCGAACCTGCAAGCCGGCCAGGTGGCCACGCTGATCGTCAACGGGGTCGTTGGCTCGGCGAACGTGTGGGTCAACGGCCAGCAGGTGGCGGATTCCGGCACCGTCACCGGCGCCTACACCAGGTTCACCTTCGACGTCACCGGCAAGCTCAGAGCCGGGACGAACTCGCTGGCGATCGAGGTCAACCCGAACGATCCGACCAGCATGTACACCCTGGACAACGTGGACTGGACCCAGATCCCGCCGGACAACAACACCGGCATCCAGTTCCCGGTCCAGCTCCAAACCGACGGGGCGCTCGCGGTCGGCAACTCGCACGTCGACCAGAAGGATGCGGATGATCTGTCCAGCGCGGCGCTCACCGTCAAGACCGACGTCACCAACACCACCGCGACTAGCCAGACGGGGACGGTGACCGCGACGATCACGCCCCCGGGCGGCGGCACGCCGATCACCGTGAGCAAAGACGTGACCGTCCCCGCGGGCACGACCCAGCCCGTGTCGTTTGCGCCGCCCGCCCTCCCGGCGCTGACCATCGCCGACCCGCAGGTCTGGTGGCCGTATCAGCTGGGTGCGCAGCCGCTCTACACCCTCGGCGTCACGGTGGCGCAGGGCGGCACCCAGCTCAACTCCACCAGCGAAACCTTCGGCATCAGGACGGTGACCTCGTACCTGACCGGTTCGAACGCGATCGAGCCGCTCGGCGCCCGCGCCTTCAAGATCAACGACGTGCCGATCGTGATCAGGGGAGGCGGGTTCGACCCGGACCTGTTCCTGCACTACTCGGCCGCGGACACAGCCAAGCAGATCGCCCTCATGAAGAACATGGGTGTCAATACCGTCAGACTCGAGGGCCACATCATGCCGGCTGACTGGTTCCAGCAGATGGACGCCGCCGGCATCCTGGTCAACGGCGGCTTCCAGTGCTGCGACGCCTGGGAGGTCAGCGGCACCCTGACGCAGCCGCAGCTGGACGTGCTGCAGAACTCGGCGCACACCATCGGGACGAACCTGCGTAACCACCCGAGCGTGTTCAGCTTCCAGTGGAGCGACAACCGGCCGACGGCGCAGCAGGAGGAGGTGTCGATCACCGGGTTCACCGCGGCGGATTTCTACCCGCAGACCCCGCTGATCGCCTCGGCGGAGTACAAGTCGACCGCGACGCTCGGCCAAGCGGGGGAGAAGGAGGGCCCCTACGACTGGGTGCCACCCGACTACTGGTATGACACCACGCATCTCGGGACCGACTCGACCGTGACCAACGCGGGCGGGTCGTGGGGCTACGACAGTGAGCAGAGCGCCGGCGACACGGTGCCCACGCTCGACTCGCTCAACCGGTTCCTGTCCGCGAGCGAGCTGGCGAACCTGTGGCAGAAGCCGAAGTTCAACCAGTACCACCTGAACTACGAGCCGCGCTGCAAGACCGGCTACTCGTTCGGCACGCTGTGCCACTTCGACGCGGCGTTGTCCAGCAGATATGGGTCGTGGTCGAGCCTGGG
>Ga0126382_10000772_pt1 | contig 12565 bp, 6 predicted proteins | sample PanSoiMetPlot_30_FD_92548 | JGI IMG/M metagenome (GOLD analysis project Ga0126382, IMG submission 92548) | Tropical forest soil microbial communities from Panama - MetaG Plot_30 | ecosystem: Environmental > Terrestrial > Soil > Tropical forest > Bulk soil | place: Panama | collected 2016-02-17 | reverse complement strand
TTTCGGGATCGCGCGATCGAATGAGCTGCCGACTGACAAGTCGGCGCACCTCGCGCCCAACGAGGCGATGGACTCGCTGAAGTCTGCCCAGGCAAAAACACTCGTGGGCACGATCCTCGGCACGGTGCAGTACATGGCACCGGAGCAGGCCAAAGGCCTCCATGTCGATCAGCGCGCCGACATCTACGCGCTCGGACTGATCTTCCTGGACATGCTGCTCGGGAAGCGCCACAGCCACGCGGCCAGCGCCATCGAGGAGCTGAAAGCTCGAATCGACCAGCCGTTTCCGCTGGCGCAGACTCTCGATCCAACGATTCCAAAGCCGATCGAGCAGGTGATTGCGAAATGTCTCGAGCCCGATCGCGAGAAACGCTTCCAGACGTCCGCCGAGCTCGTTGCGGCGCTCGAACAGCTGGACGAGAACGGGCAGCTCATTCCGATCAAGCGGGTCGTGCGGCTGCCGATCGTCGCGGCCGTGATCGCAGTACTGCTCGCCATCACGGTGGGCGTGTGGTGGTATCAGCGGCAGTTCATTCCGCCACCGGTTCGCGAGCCGATCTCGCTCATCATCGCCGACCTGCAGAACAACACGAAGGACCCGGCATTCGATCACACGCTGGAACCGATGCTGCGGCGTGCGCTCATGGTCGCCCCGTTCATCACAGCGTACGACCGCAACGGGTTGGGCGGTTTCGGCGAGCGCCCGTCAGGGCAACTCGATGAAGCCGCCGCACGACAGATCGCGATGAAGCAAGGCCTTCGCGTCGTGCTCGCAGGCTCGATCGACCCCGATGGCAGCGGCTACAAGATCTCCGTCAAGGCGCTGCCCACCAGAGCGACAGAGGTCATCGCGAGCGCGCAGGGCCGGGCCGCCGGAAAGAATCAGGTGATCGAAGTCGCGACCGGCCTGATGGGCCGAATCAGGGAGGGGCTGGGCGACGACACCTCGCAAACCGATGCGCGTCTGGGAATGGAGACGCTCTCCGCGACATCGCTCGACGTGGCCCGCTATTACGCGGCCGCGCTCGAAGCCGCCGCGAACAGCAACTTCGCTGAAGCAGAGAAGAATGCGGCCGCTGCGGTGAAGCTCGACCCGAATTTCGGTATCGGATATCTCGTGTTGGCCAGCTCGTCGAGAAGTCAGAACAAGCTGGATCAAGACCAGAAGTACCGCGACGAAGCGCTCAAGCACCTTGGTGGAATGACGGAGCGCGAGCGTTACAGCATTCGCGGCTATTCGTACTGGGCAACCGGCGACTATCAGCAGTGCGTCAAGGAGTACGGCGAACTGGTCGCAAAGTACCCGAGCGATATCGGAGGTCATAGCCAGCTCGCGTTGTGCTATTCGCATCTGCGCAAGATGAACGAGGCGGTGAAGATGATGCAGGAGGTGGTCGCGATCCTGCCGAAGCGCGCGCTCTTCCGCCACAACCTCGCGCTCTACACCGCCTACTCCGGCGAATTTCAGCAGGCCGAGAAGGTGGCACGCGCAATCGAGGAGCCCGACGTCTACGCGTCAGTGGCGCTCGCGTTTGCGCAGCTGGGTCAGGGTCAGGTCGCCCAAGCGAAACAGACCTATGCCATGCTCGAGCGAACTGGTGTCCTCGGCTCGTCGATTGCCGCATCTGGCCTGGGTGATATCGCGACGCTCGAAGGGCGGTTCTCCGAGGCCGTACAGATCCTGAAGCGCGGTGCTGAAGCCGATGTCGCGGCCAAGAAAACCGAGTCGGCCGCATCCAAGCTCGTCGCAGCTGCGTACGCCGAGCTCGCGCGCGGTCAGAAGCGCGCGGCGATCGAAGCAAGCGGGCAGGCCCTGATGCGCGGCACGTCGGTCAAGGTTCGCTTCCTGGCGGCGCGCACGCTGATCGAAGCCGGCGCACCCGAGCGCGCACGATCGCAGATCGCCAGCCTGTCTCAGGAGCTGTATCCAGAGCCTCGGGCGCTCGCGAAAGTGCTGGAAGGATTGATCGCACTCAAAAGCGATCCACGACGAGCGATGACGGTACTGCGCGAAGCCAACGAGCTCTTCGACACCTGGATCGGACAGTTCGAGCTGGGGCGGGCGTCGCTGGCTGCCGGCGCGACGACGCAGGCTGATTCGGCGTTCGATGTCTGCCTCAACGCCCGTCACGGCGAGGCGCTCTCCCTGTTCGTCGACGAGGACCCGACCTACGCCTACATCGCACCGGCTTACTACTACTTGGGAATGGTCCGCGAGCAGGGTCAGGACAAGCGGTTCGCCGAATCGTATGCCACGTATATGAAGCTTCGCGGCAACTCCACTGAAGATGCGCTCTTGAAGGACGTGAAGAAGCGCACCACCAATTGATCGAAAAACAGCCGGGCACAATCCAGTCGGAAGTGCCCGGCCCCTGAGACTAGTTCACCGTAATCGTGACGGTCGCAGGCCCGGAGAACGGGCTGAGTGCCACGCTGGTATCCCGACTCCAGACCCCGTCGTCCGCTTTGTACGTGAACGTGTCTGTGCCCGCGAACCCGTTCGCGGGGTTGTAAGTGAACGACCCATTCGCATTGAAGACGAGCGTTCCATGCGATGGCCCGGTGAGCAGCACCGCACGCAGCGGGTTTCCCGGACTGTCGGTATCCGTATCGTTGGCGAGGACACCGCGCCCCGCAACTGTGAGCGTCCTGTTCTTGCGTACCGTGTAGCTGTCGGCGTTCGCCGTCGGCGCCACGTTGATCGCCGTCACGGTTGCGAAGTTGGAAGGGCCGCTGCGCTTCGTGTCCTTGAACGCTGCACGGACGAAGTACGTGAACTTCACACCGTTGGGAAGTTCCTCGGTGTCGACGAACGTCAGGTTCGCCGTGATTCCCACCTGTACCGGAACACTCGTCGCACCAATCGTCGCGCCGGTCGCGCGCAGCAGGGTGTAGTCCTGTACGTCTCCGACATTCGGGAACTTCCACGCTCCCTGATGTCGATGCAGCGGGGCCTGCTGCTGGCAGTTCACGCCGAGCACACACACGGTGTGTTGATTCGGAGGTGCGTAGCCGAGCGCGGCGATCAGATTCAGATCGAGCTCGACGCCGTCGGTAAATGGCGTCCCGTCCGTGAACGGCGTGCCATCGGTGAACGGCGTGCCGTCGGCGAATGGCGTGCCCTCCATATATGTCAGTCCATCGGCGAACGGCGTGCCGTCGGTGAACGGCGTGCCGTTCACATACGTGCTGCCATCGGCAAAGGGCGTCCCATCGGTGAACGGCGTGCCGTCGGTGAAGGGCGTGCCATCGGTGAAGGGCGTGCCATCCGTGAACGGCGTGCCGTTGCGCGACACGATTCCGAGCGAGAACCCGGCTGAATTCCGCCCAGCCCCCAGGTCGTTCAACTGAGCCTGAGACCAGTCGTCGACGCCCCGCAGCCCGAACGGCGGCGGCGTTGCCGAGACAGCCGTGAGCACGCCGTCGAAGTTGATGTCCTGCGCGAACCCGGTGTCGTTCGTGCTGGCGTTGCCGTTCCAGTTGACTGCATCGGCGATGTTCGTCACCTCGAGACGACCGGTCAGCGGTTCGGTCGGGTTGCCTTGTGCGTCGCGAAGGAGCTGACTGCCGTCGCAGTGCCTCGTCACTGCGGGAGCGCCGACGATGTCCCCGATCGTACCGGGGAGCAGTGGGGCGAACCACGCCGTCTTGTACGGCAGCGGACCTGGAATCAGCGAGGCATCGAACAGACTCGTCTCATCGATCGCGCCGTTCACCAGTCCGCGAATGGTATCGGAGTAGTTCACATGCGGCACACCGTCGTCATCGCGCAACCCGTCCTTCTGGTACAGGTAGCTCATGATGCTCAAGTGGTTCGACTTGCATTGAGGCTCGACGAACACCCGCACGCGCCCGCTCGACAGCGCCGTGCGCTGCGGGGCGATGCCGCTGTGCCACAAGCCCAGGTTGTGCCCGAGTTCGTGCATCGTCGTCGACGCCTGGAAAAACTCGGTGCCCAGGAAGTTCGCCGACAAGCCGAGCGTGATCATCGCGTTGCCGCCGGGAAGATCAGCGACACCGGAAATGCGCTTCGGCACGTGGAACTGCGGATTCGACGTCGTCCCTTCTCCGCAGGCGCCATTGGCGTTGAATCCCGTCGGGTCCCCTGACGAGTCGAGACACGGAAACGGAGAAGAGCCTGAGCCGCGCGCGTGGGCGTACAGAATGTAGTGAAAGATGCGATTCCGCACCGGGTCGAATCGACGCCGGCACGTTCCGCTCGACGCACACGCGGCGCGCTGTTGACTCGTCAGCTCCTCTCCGTTGGGTCCCACGGCCATGTCGCGAAGCAGCTGGTAATCGAGCTTCCATGACACGGTGCCGGGGAAATCTGGAAACTGACATGGAGAGGTTTCCGAAGTCGGATCACAATTCGTTTCCGTAATCGCTTCTCCCCCGCGCGAGAGCGCAGGCGCCACCAGGTACTCGTCCGCGATCGTCGATGTGTAGGCCGCGCCAAGACTGTGGTAGCCGGCGCCGACATCCGCGTGCAGCCTGACTCCGTTGACTCCATCGGGATTGCTGACCGGCGCACTCTTGAATGCATCGCCGAGCTGTTTCCACACGACCGGAGTCGGCATGTGATCGTGGCCGGCCGTGTCGACCACCTGCGTCTGCGTATCGCTGAACGGAGCCTGGGCCGATCCGTACGTCGTCCCCGGTGCCGCAACCATGCGTCCAACCTCGACGAACAGATCCTTGTGCGTCGAGCTGGCGCCCATGGCGTGAAGATCCGGCAGCGGCGCACCAGTCGGGTCCTTCAAACCGCTCACGTCTTCGAGTCTGTCGACGAGACCATCCTGATCGGTGTCCTGCAGGCGCGTACCGAAAATCACAGCTGCCATCGAGATGCAATCGAATGGCGTGGAGTTCAGGTGGTTGAGGGTTGTCGTCAGCTGCTCGCCGAATCCATCGCCGGCATCGGAGCCCGGCAACAGCGACGTCACGTCGAACACCGGGTTCGACCAGCCTCGATCAGATGCCGCAGTGTTTAAGGACGCGAACGTATTCGTTCCCAGCAGCGTCGTTGTTCCGCGGCTTGTCAGCAGGACTTGATCGGTCATGTTCTTGGAGCCGCTTCCGCCGATGTAGGCAAGCGTCGCGAGGCGAGACGCTGCGGGTGAGACGAGCGATTGCAGGAATCCGCGAATCGGCTGGACCGTCGTCTCGCCGGGGAGTTGCACGTGGATGCCGTCGTATACCACGACGCTCGTCAGCGGCTGGGCCGGATCGCGATACACGATGAGGAGCGTGGCGCCCGCACTCTGGGGAACCTGATTGCCCGTTCCCGCCTCGGGCAAGGTCACGTCGTGCGTGCCGTTGGCCAGACGCCGTCCGGTCGGATTCCCCTTCTCGTCCAATTCCACCGGCAACAGATGAAGGACGTCAGCGCGCGACATGGTCATCGTGTATGTCGCGCCACCTCCGCCCCCGGAGGTGAGGCAGGGCGCAAACGGCCCCACGAGCGCGAGAGGCGATGACGTCACCGCATGAACAGGCAGTCCGCGAAACCTGGCGCCGTCGAGCTGCGAGGGGACGGACGTGATCGTCTCCCAATACAAGTGCGCCGCGAGGATCTCGGCACCGTCGGGAACGCCCGCGATCGCAATCTGCCCGGTCACGAACCCATTCGCGCCTGACTGCGGTGCGAGATCCACACCGCCGACGACGTAGCCGCCCCTCATGGAGTAGCTCTGTGCGTACGACAATGGATCCTGTGCGTCGGCCCGTCCTGGGAAAACAAGCGCGAACATCAACGCGAGATATGCGACCGCCGTTCCGGCATGGTTCCGGACTGTGTTCGTCACGACTGCAAGGGAGGGAGACATGGGGACACCTGCTGTTAGTGAACCTCGAGAGGTCCACGAAAATAATTTGTGAAAGCCCTTCTGTAACTGGTAAACGACGGAGAACGTCTGTTGCAACGGCTCAGGCGGGATCTTTCCACTTCGCCCTAATTCGCCGCAACAAAAGAAGTTGGGCGCGAAGAAGTTCAGAATCTGGCAGACTTCTCAAAAGTGGACGTTGGGAGCTCTGGGGAATGGGCCGAGTAGTCATTGCCATCGGATTCCGTGCCCGAAATTGCCTTCCAATACGGCCGTTTCCTTACCAAGTTTGAGGATTTGCGATGAGCAGTCGATGAGAGAGAATCTTCCATGATGACGCGGGGTTACGTGCGAAACGCGAGTGGGCGTGTGCTGGTGCTCACGGCGTCGGTGTGGCTCGTGGCCGCGACGATGCTACCGTCTGCGGCGGAACGGTTCGTCGACTCTGCCCGGGACGGGCAGTCGACGACTCTCACACCGGCCGCTTCCGACAGCGCACCCTATCGCGCCATCGTCGACCAGTACTGCGTCACCTGCCACAACGCTCGCCTCAAGACGGGGGATCTCGTACTCGAAAAGCTCGACATGTCGCGCGTCGACGGAGACGCGGCGATCTGGGAGAAGGTCGTACGCAAGGTGCGCGCCGGGGTCATGCCGCCGCAGGGCGCACGACGTCCGGACGAAGCGACGGCTCACGGACTGGTGGCCTGGCTGGAGAACCAGCTCGATCGCGCGGCGGAGGTGCACCCGAATCCGGGACGCCCGATGCTCCATCGGTTGAATCGTGTCGAGTATCAGAACGCGATCCGCGATCTGCTCGCGCTCGACGTCGACGTGACGTCGCTGCTGCCGCCGGATGATTCCGCCTACGGTTTCGACAACATCTCCGACGTGCTCGGGGTATCGCCGTCGTTGCAGGAGCGATACCTCACCGCGGCAGGGCGCGTCAGCAAGCTGGCTGTCGGCGACGCCACCATGCGGCCCGGCAGCGACACGTACCGCGTGGCACAGGACCTCTCCCAGAACCAGCACATCGACGGGCTGCCGCTCGGGACGGTGGGCGGGCTGCGTGTCCGTCACACGTTCCCGCTCGACGCCACCTACGAATTTCAGACCAAGCTCTATCGAACCAACTTGAACATCGTCAGAGGAATGGAGTACCCGACCGAGTTCGAAATCGCGATCGATGGTCGTGAGGTCCACCGCGTCACGATCGGCGGTCAAGCTGATCTCGCGGCGATGTTCGAGAAACCCACCGATACCGGCGATGCAGTGGAATTGCGCATGCGCGTGCGCGTGCCGGTGACGGCAGGGCCGCACGACGTCACCGCCACGTTCGTCGGCAACATGCCGCTCAAGGATACGGTGCGGCTGCAGCCGTTCATTCGCAGTTCGGCGGACAACTTCGACTGGGCGGGCTGGCCGCACATCCAGACGTTCACCGTGACCGGACCATTCGAAGCGAAGGGACCAGGAGACACGCCGAGTCGGCGCGCGATCTTCGAGTGCCATCCCACGAAGGCCAGCGCCGATCGCGGCTGCGCGTCGAAGATTCTGTTGCGGCTCGCACGGCGCGCCTACCGGCAACCGGTCACCAAAGCGCAGATGGCACCGGTTCTTCAGATGTACGACGAGGGGCGCAAGCGCGGCACGTTCGACAGCGGCATCCAGCGCGGCCTCGAGCGCATCCTCGCCAGCCCGCTGTTTGCGTTCCGCGTCGAACGCGATCCCGATGGCGTTGCACCGGGCGCCGCCTATCGTGTGCCAGATCCGGAGCTCGCCTCGCGACTGTCGTTCTTCCTCTGGAGCAGCCTGCCCGATGATGAACTCGTCGATCTCGCGGCGAAGAAGAAACTGAGCGATCCGGCGACACTCGATCAACAGGTCCGCCGCATGCTGGCCGATCCGCGCTCGAGCGCGCTCGTCAGCAACTTCGCGGGTCAGTGGCTGCAGCTGCGCAACATTCGCTCGGTGCAGCCGAACTCCGACGAGTTCCCCGACTTCGACGACAACCTGCGACAGGCCTTCCGGCGCGAAACGGAGCTGCTCTTCGACAGCCTGATTCGCGAGGATCGCAACGTGCTCGATCTGCTGCGCGCCGACTACACGTTCGTCAACGAGCGGCTCGCCCGCCATTACGGCATCCCCGGAATCTATGGCAGCCGCTTCCGTCGGGTGACGATCACCGACGAGGCACGCAAAGGCCTTCTCGGCCAGGGCAGCGTGCTCTCGGTGACTTCGCATGCGGAGCGCACCTCGCCGGTGCTGCGCGGGAAGTGGGTGCTCGAGAATCTCCTCGGACTTCCGGTGCCGCCCCCTCCGCCCGACGCCGGGCCGCTCAAGACCGACGAGGGTGAAAAACCAAAGACGTTGCGCGAGCAGATGGCGCTGCATCGTACCAGCCCGACGTGCGCGACCTGCCACAAGGTGATGGATCCGGTCGGCTTCGCCCTCGAGAACTTCGACGTCGTCGGCGCGTGGCGTACGAAAGAGCCGGGTGGATCGATCGACGCGTCCGGGCAGCTGGCCGATGGCCGTCCGGTCGATGGTGTCGTCACACTGCGGAAGGCGATCCTCGATCGCCCCGAGATCTTCGTGACGACGATGACGGAGAAGATGATGACCTATGCGCTCGGCCGCGGTGTCGACGTGCCCGACATGCCCGCAGTACGCCGCGTCGTGCGCGATGCGGCAATGCAGGATTATCGCTTCTCGTCGATCGTGCTCGGGATCGTGAAGAGCGTGCCGTTCCAGATGAGGACCGCGCCGTCGCGCGGCGATCAGGAATCGGGGACTCGATAACGAGTGGGTAGAGGTCGAACCATGTCCTTTGTCACCAAGAAGCATCTGACTCGACGGACCGTGCTCAGGGGCATCGGAGTCGGCATTTCGCTGCCACTGCTGGATGCGATGGTGCCGGCGTTCACCGCGCTCGCGAAGGCGCAGGCCCGCCCGCGCACACGCTTCGGCGCCGTCTACATCGCCAACGGCGCGATCATGGAGCAGTGGATCCCGGCGACGGTCGGCTCGGGATTCGAGTTCAAGCCGATTCTCGCCCCGATCGAGCCATTCAAAGATCAGATCGTCGTCGTGACGAACCTGACGCGATCGCATCCGGGCAGCCAGGTGGGCGATCACGCGGTCAGCGCCGCGGGGTTCCTCACCGGCGTGTGGCCGAAGCGCACCGAAGCCGAGGACGTGCTCGCCAATACCTCTGTCGATCAGGTCGTCGCGCAGCAGATCGGTCAGGAGACGCCGTTCCCCTCGCTCGAAGTGGCGACCGAGGACTTCACCGGGTACGTCGGCGCCTGCTCACCAGGGTTCAATTGCGTCTATCTCAACACGGTGTGCTGGAGCTCGCCTTCGACACCGCTGCCGATGGACATCAATCCGCGCGTCGTCTTCGAGCGGATGTTCGGCCAGGGCGGGAGTCCGGCACAGCGCGCCGCACGTATTCGCGACGAGCGCAGCATGCTCGATTCGGTCAGTGCCGAAGCGAAGCAGCTCCAGCGCAGCCTCGGCACGCGCGATCGCCAGCGGGTCACTGAGTACCTCGACAACCTGCGCGAGATCGAGCGCCGCATTCAGCAGACCGAAGCGCACAACCGCACCGACGTGAACATCGACGTGCCGATCGGCGTACCCGACTCGTTCGAAGAACATGTCGGGCTGATGTACGACCTGCTGGCTGTCGCGTATCAGGCCGACATCACACGCGTATTCACGTTCATGCTGACGCGCGAGCTGAGTCAGCGCACCTACAACAACATCGGCGTCACCGAGCAGCATCACTCGGTCTCGCACCACGGCAACGATCCGCAGAAGATCGCGCAGAACGTGAAGGTCAACACGTATCACATGCGGCTCTTTGCGAAGTTCCTCGAGCGGCTGCGCGCAACGCCTGATGGCGACGGATCGGTGCTCGACCACTCGCTGATCTTCTACGGCGGCGGCATGGGCAACCCGAACGGACACGCGAGCGATCCGCTCCCGGTCGTCGCGGTCGGCGGCGGAGTCGGCAAGGGTCATCGTCACCTTCAGCTCAAGCCGCAGACACCGGTGGGCAATCTGTGGCTCGCGGTCTCGAATCACTTCGGCAGCACGATCACCACGTTCGGTGACAGCAACGGACGCGTGGAGGACTTCTTCGCGTGAGAAGACTCGCCGCCATCGCGATCGTCCTGGCAGTGGCATCGCTCGATGCCGGTGCATCCTCCTCACGTCTCGCCGACGCCATTCAGAACGGGGACAAGGAAGCGGTCCGTGCGCTGCTCAAGGATCCGGCGCAAGTGAAGTCGGTCGACGGCGACGGTACGACCCCCCTGCACTGGGCGGTCCGGACCGACGATCTCGACACCTCGCGACTGCTGATCAAAGCCGGCGCGAATGCGACGGCTGCCAATCGGTACGGCGTGACGCCGCTCTCGCTGGCTGCGGTCAACGGCAACGCGGCCATGATCGAGCTGCTGCTCGCGTCTGGCGCCGATCCGAACACCACCGTGTCGCACGGACAGACCGTGTTGATGACAGCGGCTCGGACCGGCAACGTCGCAGCAGTGCGCGCGCTCGTCGACAAGGGCGCCAAGGTCAACGCCCGCGAAGATCAGCTCGGCGAGACCCCCTTGATGTGGGCTGCGTCGGAGAACCACGCCGATGTGGTGCAGCTGCTCATCGATCGAGGCGCCGAGGTCAACGGGCGTTCGTCGACGATCGCGTTCCCCAAAGATCGATTCGGCCTCGAGGGCGTGCTCACGATCCTGCCGCACGGCAACTGGACGCCGCTGATGTACGCAGGCCGTGACGGCGGCGTCGATGCAGTCCGCGTCCTCGCCAGAGCCGGTGCAGAGGTGAACGCGACCGATCCGGATGGCACCACGCCGCTGATGCTGGCGATCATGAACTCGCATTACGACACGGCCGACGCGCTGCTCGAGAGCGGCGCCGATCCGAACGTCGTCGACAAGGCGGGCATGGCCGCACTCTACGCGACCGTCGACATGAGCTCTCTCGGCGAGGTCTACGGCCTGCCGCCACGCAAAGTGAACGACACCGTGACGCCGACTGCCCTCATGTCGAAGCTGATTGCCAAGGGCGCGGTCGTCGATGCGAGGCTGAAGACGCCGACGATTCAACGCAACCACACGCCCGGCGAACCGCTGCTCGGGGCGGGCACGACGCCGCTGATGCGCGCCGCGCGGAACGGCGATTATGCAGCAGTGAAGATCCTGCTCGATGCCGGCGCCGATCCCAAACTGACGCAGCCGAACGGCACGAATGCGCTGATGATGTCAGCCGGCGTCGGTCGCGGGCTTGGCGTCTTCGCGAAGGACGTGGGCACCGAATCCGATCTCAAGCAAGCGGCAGAACTGCTGGTCGACAAGGGCGTCGACGTCAATCTGGCCAACGACAACGGCCTCACGGCCGTCCACATCGCCGCGCAGGCCGGCCTCGATTCGGTGGTGACGCTGCTCGCAAAGCACGGCGCGAAGCTCGATGTGAAGGACAAGCGAGGACGCACGCCGGTCGACATGGCGATGGGCGTCGGCGGCCGCGGCCGCGCCGGTGGACCGCCGCCTGTGTACGAGCGCACCGCCGCGCTGATCAAGAAGCTCGCGGCTGAATCTGATTCAGCGGCACCCGCGAGATAACGAATCTCTTCTCTCCGTAGAGCGCAGGCTCGAGCCTGCGCTGTGCTCTCGATCCTCGCTACTGAATGTCCACCTCGACACCGCCGACCATGCCCGCGACCACGTTGTACAGCGCAGCGCCGATCAGCGCGCCGATGAACCCGATGCATGCGTACACGATCGGGAAGAAGACGATCGACCCGGCGCCGATCATCGGTCCGAATGGAAACGTCTCGGACGACTGCGGCCCGAAAAAGCCAGCCATTCCGATCAGAGAGAAGACAGCGCCCCCGATCAACCCCATCACGGCATACAACGTCGCGGCAATCTTCGCGGCCGAGAGTGGCCCCACTCGTCTGATGACCATCGATGCCTCTCCTTCGCTTGGGGTTGTGACGTCATGCCACAGCCGCTGCGGAGCTTACCAAAATAGGAATCAGGAAGCAGGAATCAGGAATCAGGGGTGGGCCAGGCTCGAGGAATCAGCTACGACGTCTCAGGCCTGAATCCTGAAACCTGCGTCAGACCTTATACCGCCTCAAACACGACGCGCCTCGGCTCACCCGGCGCGAAGTGTGCGAAGTAGGTCTCCACTGTCATGCCGTCGAACATCTCGCGCAGGCGTGCGGCCGAGCGTTTGAGATCCGAGATCTGCCGGTCACGCAGGTCGATCGTGAAGGGTCCGATCTTCCGCGTCTTGTACCACGCGCAATCCTGGTGCGCGATCGCGACGATGCGCGAGGTGCCATGCGATTCGACGAGCGCTTCGAGGCGGCGTCGAAAGAAGTTGAAGTCCTTCGGCACCAGATCGAACAGCGTCATCGGCTCGATGCCGCCGGGCACCGCGACGAAGTCCGTGCGGTGACCGGCTTTCAGGTACTCCCGCGCGAATTCCTGGAAGTGGTGGTACCAGCGGCCGTCCACGCAGGTGATGATCGTCGTGCTGGGCCGCTCGGGATCCCAGGGCAGTGTGCTCTCGTAGACGACAGGATTGGCCATCAGGCCTTCCCGATCTTCTTCTCAGCCTCGACGATGGCGCCGTCGGTCTTGGCCTGCATCAGCTGCGCGATGTCCACGCCGAACTGATCCTTGAGCATCGACAGCATCGCGGTC
>Ga0126382_10000771_pt1 | contig 12566 bp, 12 predicted proteins | sample PanSoiMetPlot_30_FD_92548 | JGI IMG/M metagenome (GOLD analysis project Ga0126382, IMG submission 92548) | Tropical forest soil microbial communities from Panama - MetaG Plot_30 | ecosystem: Environmental > Terrestrial > Soil > Tropical forest > Bulk soil | place: Panama | collected 2016-02-17 | reverse complement strand
CTCGGCTGGTTTGGCCACGGGCAGATGGTGCCTGAATTTGAAAAGGCTGCGTTTGCCCTACAGCCTGGGCAGATCAGCGATATCGTTGAGAGCCAGTTCGGGTATCACATCATCAAAGTCGAAGAACGACGCACACAGACCAAAGACGGCAAACCTGAAGAGGAAGTACACGCGCGACATATTCTGATCGCCGCGGGTAACCCCAACCCGTTCGGGCCGCCACAATCCCCGAAGGATCAAGCGCGCGAAGCAGTCGAACAAGACAAGCAGAAAAAGCTAATCGACGATATCGTGAAGCGTCAAACCGATCACATTACCGTCGCTGAGAACTTCACTGTAGCTGCACCTCCGCAGCCGCAACTGCCACCGGGAATTCCTCCGGGATCGCAGAATCCGCAATCGACTGCTTCACCAGGTGCAAAGCCGAAACCGTCGCCTAAACGGCCTGAACCACGTAAGTGACCATGAGGTTCGGTGATTACAGGGTCGAAGTCATTCCGGATTGTGAATTTCGTCTCGATGGGGGTGCGATGTTCGGGGTCGTGCCGCGTAATCTTTGGGCGCGCGTGACCTCGCCGGACGAGCAAAATCGGATTCGCATGAACATGAATTGTTTGTTCATCGAAGCTGGTGCCGAACGTATTCTGATCGATACGGGTATCGGAGATAAATGGTCAGTGAAACATCGAGCGATGTACGCCATCAACCGTCAGCGTTCACTCGAAGAATCGCTTAAATCAATTGCCGGTGTTTCAGCCGAAGAAATTACGACCGTCATCAATACTCATCTCCACTTCGATCATGCGGGAGGTAACACGAAGTTCAACGCCTTCGGGAAAGCTGTGCCTGCATTTCCGAATGCGCGATATTGCGTTGCCAGAAGTGAGTACGAACATGCCGAGGCCCCGACGGATCGCGATCGAGCAAGTTATCTGAGCGAAAACTGGCGGCCGATGAAAGAATCCGGGCAACTGGAGTTACGAGACGGCGATTATCAAGTAGTTCCGGGGCTGCGGATGGAGACGCACGCGGGTCACAATCGCTCAATGCAATGCGCCCGGCTTGAACACGACGGGCGGACGCTTTTCGGGTTTGCTGATCTGGTACCAACGCGGGCGCACGTTCCGTTTGCATGGGTCATGGGATATGACCTTTATCCAGTCGACACGGTCGAAGCAAAGAAGAAATTGATTCCACAGGCAGCGAGAGAGAATTGGATGTGTTTGTTCTACCATGATCCAGAGATCCCGTTAGGACGGATCGTCGAAGAGGATGGAAAATTTCGCTCCGTGGCGGTGGAACTGTAGGAACGTAGCTCTGTGTCCATCCGATCTGACATATCGATCCCCCGGGCGGACACATTAGTGCGGTGGTACAAAGAAAGATAGTGACAGCAGCAAAAATCGGCATCATTGGCGGGAGTGGGCTTTATCAAATGCCCGAACTGACCGACGTTGAAGAGATAGAGGTCAAGACGCCTTTTGGCAGCCCCTCAGATGCCTTTATCCTGGGCACTCTTGAGGGAGAACGCGTGGCCTTCCTGCCACGTCACGGACGCGGCCATCGCTTCACCCCGACAGAGTTACCGTTTCGGGCAAACATCTATGCGATGAAGCTTCTGGGTGTCGAACGCATTCTGTCAGCATCCGCGGTTGGGTCATTGCAGGAGAAATATGCGCCGCTCGACATGGTCATACCCGATCAGTTTTTCGATCGAACTCGAGCCCGTGCGCGCGAGTCAACGTTCTTTGGCGAAGGCATCGTGGCGCACGTCGCATTCGCGCATCCGGTTTGTGCCGAACTGGGGAATATTCTGGCAGCGTCATCTCGGGCGGCCGGTGTGAACGCGCATCGAGGAGGAACGTACCTTTGCATGGAAGGCCCGGCTTTCTCGACCGTCGCGGAATCGAACGTCTATCGCTCATGGGGCATGGACGTGATTGGGATGACGAACCTGCAGGAGGCCAAGCTCGCCCGGGAGGCTGAGATTTGCTACGCGACGCTTGCACTGGTGACTGATTACGATTGCTGGCATCCCGCGCATGATGCGGTCACGGTGGAAACGGTGATCGAATATCTGAACAAGAACGTGCGGAACGCGCAGACGATCATGCGCGAAACCGTCAAACGCCTCAGCGGCAAATTGCGCACTTGCAAATGCGAGTCGGCACTTAAGAACGCTATTTTTACCGCGCCGGATTTATGGCCGGAAGCAACTTCACGAAAGCTGAACGCCATCATTGGCAAGTATAAGAACTAGTTTCGAGGTTCGAGTTGGAGTTGACATGAAAAGTCATTTAATGTTCATCGCGTTGCTGTTGATCTTTGGCGGAGTGACCGTGGCGCGAGCCCAGGGCTCAGTAAAACAGGGACCGCAAGTCGTTCGCGATCCTGAGCTGGAAAAGGATTCACTTCACAATCTGGAAGTCGCACGCCAATACTTCAAACTGCGAAAGGCGTACGTCGCATCCTTGCAACGATGTGAAGAGGTCCTCGCCGGCTATCCCGAATTCTCAAGGATTGACGAAGTTCTTTTCATCGCCGGCCAAAGCAGTCTTAATCTTGCGGACGCGAAAGGTAAACAAAAACCGGACCAGTACATTATTCATGAAGGAGACAAAAAAAGTACGCTTACGCCTGCCCAGTTTCGCGATAAGGCGCGCGAGTACTTGTCACAGCTCGTGAATGATTACCCGGACAGCTCGTTTCGGGCGCAAGCGCTGGATGATTTGAAGGGAATTGGCGGGCTGAAACCGAAGGAGAGTAAGCCGTAAGCAGGATGGGTCTATAGTTTGGGGCCAAAGCCTAAGATCAAAGACCAAAGACCAAAGACCAAAGCACAAAGCGCAAAGCACGCTCTTCCAATTTCAAATTCAAGATTCAAAATTCACAATTCAAAATTTACGATTCTAATCTATGTCCCTTGTCGTCGTAGGCTCAGTTGCATTTGATTCTGTCGAAACTCCGTTCGGTAAATGCGAGCGAATGCTCGGGGGCTCGGCATCGCACTTTTCGATCTCCGCAAGTTTCTTTACAGACGTTCGCGTCGTCGGTGTGGTAGGTGGCGACTTTGGCGCTGAAGAGGACGCCGTCTTCGCCCGTCACAACATCGATACTTCGGATCTGGAACGAATTCCTGACGGCCAGACATTTCGCTGGTTCGGTAAGTACGAATACGACCTGAACGTCGCACGCACGCTCGACACTCATCTCAATGTGTTTGCCGGTTTTCAACCGAAGCTTTCCGACGCATCGAAGAAGGCACGGCTTGTGTTTCTCGGTAACATTCAACCTGAGTTGCAGTACGGCGTTCGCAAGCAAGTGCCAAATGCAGAATTGGTAGCGCTGGACACGATGAATTTGTGGATCGATACGACGCGCGAAGCGCTGCAGCGAGCGATTGAGGCAGTGGATCTGATCATCGTGAATGACGCCGAAGCGCGTCAGCTTACTGAAGAGCCGAACCTCATCAAAGCGGCACGAAAGATTCTTTCGTGGGGGCCGCAAACGCTCATCGTCAAGCGTGGTGAATACGGCGCGGCAATGTTCACAAAAAAAGAGTACTTCGCCATTCCGGCCTATCCGCTCGAGTCAGTTTTTGATCCGACCGGGGCCGGTGACACGTTCGCCGGAGGCCTGATGGGATATCTCGCCAGCCAGGAAAGCCTGGACGAGGCAGCTCTGCGCCGCGCAATGATCTTTGGATCAGTCATGGCCTCATTCAATGTTGAAGAATTCGGCACCGAACGTGTGCAGCGGCTGACGCAAGAAGAAATAAACCACCGTTTTCGCGACTTCAAGCGCTTCACGCATTTCGAAGAGATTCCGTTTGAACGCGCGGTGCAGAAAGTTTCAGGTTCCACGTTTCAAGTTTCAAGTTAGTTCTGATACCTTGGAGGTCGACAACTTGAAACTTGAAACTTGAAACTTGAAACCTGAAACTTGAAACCTGAAACTTAGTTATGTTCTGTCCAGTTTGCGAATCTGAGTACAAGCCCGGGATTACTCGCTGTCCGGATGACGGCACCGCGTTAGTACCTCAGCTCACTCCTGAAACCGCGGCCCATGATAGTAGCGAGGCACGTTTCGTGACTCTGCATACGCTCTCTTCTCCCGCAGAGGCTGAAATGGTTAGCGACATCCTCAGGCAGAATGGCGTGCGCGCCGTCGTTCAAGCCGGCGCGAATGACGCATTCTCGCCCGTATTTTCCGCGGTCTCGCCGGGGGTGGCGGTGCTGGTAGACGAACGCGATCTCGATCGCGCAAGGGAGTTATATGCCTCCTTCTTCGGTGAAGACACTTCGCCGCTTACCGGCCCGGCAGATGAGCAGGAAGAGCCAGACGAGGCCGAATAGCGATCCTTAACGGAAGCCAATCCGCGTACCGAAACTTCTACCGCCTCATGAAATCGGAACCAATCGTCGTGATTATGACCGCCGGCGACCGTAATGAGGCCCGCCGCATCGCCGAGATGTTAGTGAGCCAAAACCTGGCAGCATGTGTTCAGCTGCTTCCGGGAATCGATTCAATCTACCGGTGGAAGGGAGAAATAAATCGCGAACAGGAAGTGCTCATGCTGGCAAAGACCCACCGCGAGAAGTTTGCGGATCTTGAACGTGCAGTGCGCGCGATTCACAGTTATGAGACTCCGGAAATAATTGCGCTGGGAATTGAAGAGGGATCCGAGCCGTATCTTCAGTGGTTAACGAACTTAATGGAAGGATCGTAATTCTTAATGATATCGACGATCTCTGAAGGTGAGTCAGTTAGATGCAACCTCTGAAAATCTTCGTCGACAATCTTCCCTTCAGCCAACATCGGGCCTTTTAACCAGTCCAACATTTCCTGCCAGTATCGCGTGCTGTACAAGACTACCGGGAAGTTGTGAATCTTTCGCGTCTGAATGAGCGTCAACGCTTCGAAGAGTTCATCGAGCGTTCCAAAACCGCCGGGGAAAATTATGAAGGCATCGCTGTACTTCACGAACATCATCTTTCGCACAAAAAAGTATTTGAACTTAAGCGATAACGTCAGGTAATCATTCGATTTCTGCTCGTGCGGCAATTCGATGTTGCAGCCGACGGACGTACCGCCGGCTTCGAACGCGCCTCGATTTGCCGCTTCCATGATCCCTGGCCCGCCGCCGGTAATCACGGCTCTTCCCGCACGCGCCAATAAAGCGCCTGTCTCTTGAGCCGCTTTGTACACCGGATCATCAGGCCGAGTACGCGCCGAGCCAAAGATTGTCACGCCATTGGTGATATGAGCCAGGTCTTCAAAGCCTTGCACGAATTCGCCCATGATGCGAAAAACCCGCCAGGTGTCGGTGTGCAGAAAGTCGGCGGCGCGCTTGGGCGTCTGCAGCAGGCGCTCATCCTGCGTTCCGCCACGAATTGTGTCGTCGTTGTCGTTATCGTGGTCGTTCAAAGTTTCAGATGCTTCACAATCGGGAATTGGCAATCGTCATTTGGCAATGACTCAGATTCCCATGATGTTGTAGCCACAATCAACGTAGATTGTTTCGCCGGTGATCGCGGATGAAAGGGAACTGCAAAGAAATAACGCCGTGTTGCCGACCTCTCGGGCTTCGACATTGCGGTGCAGCGGTGCGCGTTCTGCGTGATGTTTCAGCATCGTACTTAAACCGGATACCCCGCGCGCGGCTAAGGTTTGAATTGGACCAGCACTGATCGCATTGACACGAATGTTTTTCGGTCCCAGATCCGCGGCGAGATAACGAACGCTTGACTCGAGCGCGGCCTTGGCTACCCCCATGACGTTATATCCCTGATAGACCTTTTCCGCGCCGTGAAAAGTCATGGTAACGATGCTGCCGCCTTCAGTCATCAAAGGGGCGGCGGCGCGCGCGAGTTGCGTGAGCGAGTAAGCGCTGACCTCCAGCGCGCTGGCAAAACCGTCGCGCTCCACCTTCATGTATTCGCCATCGAGCGCCTCGCGGGGGGCGAAGGCAATGCTGTGAATCAGGAAATCAAGCCGGCCGAATTCGTCCCTGAGTCTGGCAAACGTCTCATCGACGTCAGTCTGGTTGGTGACGTCACAAGACAAGAGCGGCGAGCCGGGCATTTCTTCACCGGTTAGTCGCTCGACATTCTCCTTAAGTCGCTCACCTTGATACGCAAATGCCAGACGCGCGCCGGCGCCATGTAGAGCCTGTGCGGTGGCCCAGGCGATCGAGCGCTTGTTGGCGACGCCGAAAATAATTCCGAGTTTGTTCTGGAGCATATTGAGATCAGTTGCTGCGTTCCTTGATTTGATTTCTGAGCTCAGTCGTGCGGTTGCGGGTCATCTCTTCGAGGCACAAGCCGTGAATCATGGGGCGCATAGAGCCTCCCTTGTATTCGTCGGCAACGAAGTCGCAATTGGCGTCCCGGTATTTTAGCCAGGTGTTCTCGACGTCCCTTAATTGCAGTTTTTGTTCCTCGTCGAGGATCGCCATGAGGCGTTTGTAAACCTGGTTCAATGCGGCATCGGCAGCTTGAAATTTCTTGCCGCCACAGATGTTCAACTCGGCCTGTGACTGAGCACCGGCACACGGATCAGGATTCTTCGGCCCCTGTGCGAAGGCGTGAACCGAACTAACCATTAACAGAGTTACACAAACTAGACCAAGCTTCATTTTCCGTGAGTCCTCTCTCTTGTGCGCCTGAAGAGCCGGGCAAGTATCGAAGAAGTTGGATCGAAGAGCAAGGCCCGGCTCCTTTCGTTTGATTTCTCGGAGTTACTGTCGTCTGGGAATCGCTTTTCTAGCCAGCCAGAAAATGCAAAGGCCGTTTATCAGCGCACATGGAATGAAGAAATAATCCAGGGGATATCCGCTGTGAGCCAGCGACCAAGCGGCTACAAACATAAGGAGCATTGAGCAGGGGAATGACATTGCAAACACCAGAAATGACCACGGGTCTTTCCAACTGGTCAGCAAGTCCAGAACAAATACGATCGTGAAGAGAAGCCCGTAGCCGCCGGCAATTGCCTCAGGACTTTTTGCCATTCCCAAAATTGCGCGCCGCCCAGACAAAGATTTTTATTACCTAATGCTTAAAATGGCGGACGCCTGTGAACACCATCGCCAAATTATGCTCGTTCGCGGCGTCGATCACTTCCTCGTCGCGCACTGATCCGCCGGGCTGAATAACGGCGATGATGCCATGCTTCGCGGCTTCATCAATTCCGTCTCGAAAAGGAAAAAAAGCATCGGAAGCAAGTACTGAACCTTCGGTCGGAAGCTGCGCGCGCATGGCGCCGATTTTGACCGAATCGATGCGCGACATCTGACCCGCGCCAACACCGACCGTCTGTCGGTCGCGAGCGTAAACGATCGCGTTGGACTTTGTGTGCTTGCAAACGGTCCAGGCGAACAGCAGGTCATCGATTTCTTTATCGCTGGGCACTCGTTTGGTGACGAATTTCAGATCTTGACGCTTCAGGTGGTGACCGTCACGCGTTTGCACCAGCATGCCGCCGGAGATTTGTTTGTACTCCAGACCGTCTGCGTTTCTCAGTTCGCCCGCGCGCAGTACCCTTAAATTTTTCTTCGACGTTAGAACGTCCAATGCGGCCGTATCGTAGTCTGGCGCTATGATCACCTCTGTGAAAATCTCGATCGTCGCGCGTGCGGCGCGTTCGTCAACGTTTCGGTTGAAAGCCACAATGCCCCCGAAAGCAGAAACTGGATCACACGCAAGCGCGCGACGATAAGCCTCTGCCGCCGTTCCGTCCTCAGCAACGCCTGCGGGATTTGTATGTTTGATAATCGCGCAGGCTGGTTCATTAAAATCGCACACCAACTGCCAGGCGGCGTCCGCATCGACGTAATTGTTGAAAGACATTTCCTTGCCGGAGAGGCTGGCGGCCGACGTCATGCCGCCTTCTTCAAATGCGTATAGCGCGGCGGCCTGGTGCGGGTTTTCGCCGTAACGCAAGTCGATAATCTTGGCGAGTGTTTGATGGATGATTTCCGGCAGCTCGCTTGGCGTATGAGCATCGCCGAGCGGCCGATGCCTGGCTTTTGGATATTGATCGCGGACGTACATCTGCGCCTGGCGGTCCTGGAAGAACTCTGAAATAGCGCTGTCGTATGCTGCGGTATGCAAAAACGCCGACGATGCAAATTCCTCACGCGTATCGAGCGGCAAAGCACCTGCTGTCCTGTCAAGTTCAATTGACACACGCTCGTAATCAAGTGGCGACGTGACTACCGCGACGTCCCAGTAATTCTTTGCCGCTGACCGAATCATCGCCGGTCCGCCGATATCAATTTGTTCAATCGCTTCCTCGATAGTCACGCCCTCGCGCGCGATCGTTTGTTCGAACGGATAAAGGTTGATGACAACCATGTCGATCGGTTCGATGCCTTGCTGTCTCATCGCCTCAACATGCCGGGGGTTACCACGCACGCCAAGCAGGGCGCCGTGAATTTTTGGGTGTAACGTCTTAATCCGTCCATCCATCATCTCGGGAAAACCAGTTACATCCGATACCTCAACGACGTCAATCCCCGCCTCGCGCAGGGTCTTTGCGGTTCCGCCGGTGCTGATGATTTGAACGCCGAACTTTCTCAGCCCACGCGCAAGATCGACAATCCCGGTCTTGTCTGAAACGCTGATCAGCGCTCTCCGAATCTTTACCAGTCCTTGTTCGTTTGTGCCTGCCACTTTTTAGTCCTTCAACGTGTAATCAGTTTTGAGTTGAACCAACGTCAGTTTCCTGCGATCGCGGGCCGTCACATCCACAGTTACGCGATGCACGCGACCATCACGCGCCGCCTCGCCGGGGTAAAAGCCCAGCACATACTGTCCGCGGAGATCTTCTTCGATTGCCTGGAAAACCGGAGCGAGATCATAACGCGGCTTTGGATCGAGCGCTAAACGTGCGTTGCCGAATTTGAAGTAACGCCCTCCGGTTTTTTCCGCGAGTTCACGGAAGCCTTTCGCCGGAGGCCGCGGTCCCAGGACGCCATCGCGTGGCGTGAAAAGCTGAAAGTGAATGACATAAAAAGAAACTCCGCGAAGACGGGCCGATTCGATTACTGTTCCAGCCTTCGTTGAGCTTAACGTGTCCAGGCCGTCGCTAATCAGGATCACTATTCGCCGCTCACTGGAAAACCCGCCGCTGCCGTCGAACGCACGTACCGCCGTCGCCGCGCCGTCAAAAATTGCAGTGCCCCTGGTTTGTTGAGCGGTGAGACTAAACGCCTGGTCGAATCCCGCCGAGTTTGCGGTAAACGGAAGAACTAATTCAACCACATCCGAGAAATGAAGAGCTGCGACGCGCGAACCTGCACCAAATTTCGCGAACAGGGCGAGCGCAGCGTCATGTTGTTGTGCGAGGATCTCGCGCGCGCTGCCGGAGACGTCTAACGCGAACAACATTGCCACCCGATCAGTACCTGCGGCGAAGTACTTTATTGGCGTCACGCGTTCGTCATCAACGAGCCGAAAATCCCCGGCGCTTAAGCCGGACAGCCGCCGGCCTCGTTTGTCGGTAACGATCACCGGCACTGCGATCAGGTCCGTGCGGACCCGTACGACGTCTTCGGGTTCCTGATATTTTTCGGATTGCGCGCTCGCAGCGGTCGCGATTAGGGTAAACGCAAAGGCGGTAAGCAAACTGAAGATAGATTCACGACTTGTGCGAGCTCGTTGCAAGGCAATACAGCTGCAGGGCCCCCTAGAACAAAAAGCGCCCGAAGAGCAGTATGCTGAGGATTATCACAATCGTGATGACGATGATCTTCACCAGAGTCATTGTGCTACCTCGTCGTTAGGACGTGAGCAATTCTATTTGTCAGCTATAACGACTGTCAATGCCCGCTGGTTCCGTGAATTTGTAACATCTTCCGCGTTTTTGCACGGAAAAATGGCCTAAGATTTCCTATCGCTGCCGTTCTCTGCTATGTTCCGTGAAGTAACGACTAATCAGGCAATGACGGCGCTTCTTTTTACATCTTTGGCCATGGTTTCTACGCTCACCGGCGGTTATCTCGCCATCGCCGCTCGCCGCCGAATGCATCTTTTGATGGGCGTCGGCGCAGGGGTTCTGTTGGGCGCGGTATTTTTTGATTTGTTGCCGGAATCATTGGCTGTCGCTAACAGTCAAGGCTGGAGTTTTCGACTCGTTCTGGGGATTGTAGTCGTTGGTTTTCTGCTGTTCTACCTCACTGAACGATTGCTCGTGCTGCACGCATGCGCTGAAGAGGACTGTGACAACCAGGTCCACCGGCACGTTGGGCGGATGAGCGTCATTGGATTGATTATGCATAGTACGCTCGATGGCGCCGCGATTGGCGCCGCGTCGTTAGTTAACTGGCGGACGGGACTGCTGGTGGCCACTGCGGTCGTGATTCACGACGTCAGCGATGGCCTGAACACAATCCTGCTGGTCACGCGTGGCGAGAAGGCCAGCCGCAGCGACCTTATGTTCCTGCTAATCGATGCTCTCGCGCCCATTGTGGGAGCGCTCCTGGCGCTCGTGTTCCTGCCGCCCCCTCATGCGCTGGTCGCTTTTCTGGCCTTTGCCGCGGGCTTCTTTCTCTATACGGCAACCAGCGATTTGCTTCCCGAAGCGCACCGCCGCTCACCCAGCATCACGGTCTCACTCGCCACAGTTGCCGGCATTTCCTTGATTGGGATCGCGGTAAAGTTGATCGGAAGCTAAGAACCAACGGCAAATGAGGTAAAAGCTACGAGGTAAGAGCTAAGAGCGATCACGCCTCAACCGTTTTCGCGGTGCGTCGCAGCACGACGCCTTCCACCCATTCATAGACCATTGGCAAAATCACAATTTTGATCGGCCGGGTCACCAGCCCACCAACTACCACGATTGCCAATGGCTTTTCGATTTCCGCACCCGTGCCCGAAGAAATGATAAACGGAATCAGACTGATGCTGCCGATCAGAGCGCTCAGCAACTCTGCTCGCAGGCGCACGCTCGCTCCGGTGATCACCGCTTCGTGCAACTCCATCCCACGATGACGGAGCTTGTTAATGTAGGACACCATCACCATGCCGTTTTGCACGGCGACACCAAAGACGGCGATGAAACCGACAATCGCCGGCACGCTTAGCGGAAATCCGGAAATCAAAAGAAAAGTCGTGCTGCCCACCAGCGCAATCGGAATGTTGAAGATGATCGTGAGCGTGTTGCGCAGAGAGTTGAAGCAGGAATAGATCAGCACAAAGACCAGCAGCAGGGCAATCGGAATAGCAATCAGCAATCTGCGCGTCGCCGCTTGCGCGTTTTCGAATTGGCCGCCCCAGGTGATGAAATAGCCCGGCGGCATTCTCATTTGCAGGGCGACCGCCTGTTGCGCGTCATGAACAAAGCTGCCAATGTCGCGTCCCTTCACATTGCACATGACTACTTCGCGCCGCAAAGAGTTTTCGCGCGTGATCAGCGAATCGCCGCTCGACAACTTGAAGGTGGCCAACTGCCCCAGGGGAATCTTGCCGCCAATGGGTGCGGCCACCAGGATGTCACCCAGCTTATCCACCTGATTGCGATAGTCTTCTTTCAAGCGAACGAAGATCGCAAAGCGGCGCTGGCCTTCCAGGACGTCAGTCGCGCTATCACCTCCGATGGCGATCTTGGCGACTTCGAGCACATCTCCAATGTTGAGCCCGTAGCGAGCGATCTTGTCGCGATCCACGTCGATCTCCAAATGCTCTTCGCCGGCAGACTGTTCGACGGCGAGGTCTTCGACGCCGCTCACATGCGACATGGCGTCGCGCACCTGATCGCCCAACTTCCGCAGAGTGTCCTCATCTTCACCAAAGATCTTCACGGCGATCTGCGCATTGATTCCTGAGATCAGCTCGTCATTTCGCGTCTGTATGACTTGCGAGAAGTTGAATTTGACGCCGGGATATCCTTCCACACGACTGCGCATCGCGTCGACTAACTCATCTTTCGTGTGCGCCGTCGTCCATTGGCTTTTCGGTTTGAGGCGCACGTAGAGCTCATCATTACTGACACTCTCCGGATCGCCTCCCAGTTCCGCGCGGCCAATTTTCGCGACCACTGTCTCGACTTCAGGGAATTGGCGCAGCGTCTTCTCGATTTGGGAAGAGACTTCTATCGCACGCGAGAGCGAGATACTCGCCGGCATCGTCGCGCGCACGAGCATGTTTCCTTCATCAATCGTCGGCAGGAACTCGCTGCCCAGAATGAAAAGGTCGGCAACGCTCCATATCAAAAGGAGCGCGGCGATCGTCAGCGTCAGAATACGATGACCGATGGCCCACTTAAGAATGGGAACATAAATGCCCTTGACGAAGCGGATGATTGGATTCTCGCGGACTGGGCCCTTTTTTAGTCGCAGCCAGAGGGCGCAGAGCATCGGCGCGATGCACAGCGCCATTAACATCGAACCAATCATCGAAAAAGTGACAGCGTAGGCGAGCGGTTTGAACAATTTGCCTTCGATACCTTGCAGAGTAAACACGGGCAGAAAGACGGCGATGATGATGAGGATAGCGAAAAACATGGGGCGGCCGATTTCCTGCGCCGCCACCAGGATCGCGGCGCGCGTCGAGTGTTCGCGATGTTCT
>Ga0126382_10000770_pt1 | contig 12579 bp, 15 predicted proteins | sample PanSoiMetPlot_30_FD_92548 | JGI IMG/M metagenome (GOLD analysis project Ga0126382, IMG submission 92548) | Tropical forest soil microbial communities from Panama - MetaG Plot_30 | ecosystem: Environmental > Terrestrial > Soil > Tropical forest > Bulk soil | place: Panama | collected 2016-02-17 | reverse complement strand
TCGTCATCGATTTGTCGCCCGAAACTCGAGAGCGCTTACCAGCATGGATGCGCGTGGAAAGCGTGAGCCATTTGAAGCTTTCGCTTATCGAGGTGATCCTGGTTTACATGATTGTTGACGTTGCCACGGATTGGGCGCAGATCGCTGGGTCCTTGGAATGGTCTTCGTTAATCAAGCCATTTTCGATCGTTTTGATTGCGGCGGCCGCACGCCTCCTGAGGCACGCGACTGGATAAAAGCGTCCTAGCCACTCCCGCCAGCTGACACGTGCATTGCGCGCAGTCGGAAGGGCAAGAATGCGGTTGCTGGTATCGTGCATAGCTGCGGGTCTCATTGATAGGCTGGCGATCGCTTACCGGGCTGGTGCGAGTACGAAGCGCAATTTGCGGGCTGACCAATGCGAACCGGCGTAGCCAACACCGATGCGCGGCGTCACAAGCACTTTGCCCACCCGATCCCCGTCTTCGATCCAGAGACCGGACCGCAGGTTCGCCCTCCGACCGTTCAGCGCACCATCGATAGCGAGTGCGCGCGTCAATTTCCCAGGCCCTGAGAAGTCTCCGGCCGCTCGGATGAGCACGGCGGCGGCATATCCCTTAGGACCGGTCACGATGTTGAGCATCCAATGAAGACCGTACACGAAATAGATGTAGAGGGTGCCCGGCGGACCAAACATAATCTCCGTCCGCGGCGTCCTCCCTCGCGCCGCGTGGCACGCAAGATCATGTGGACCAAGGTAAGCCTCGGTTTCCGAAATCGTGAGCGCAATGCGCATGCCCTTAATGTTGCGAACAAGCACCTTGCCCAGCAGTTCGCGCGCGACAACATCAGCCGGTCTTTCGAAGAACACCGATCTAAGAATGGAGGGAGGTCCTTGTTCTATCGACATTGCGATTTGGCTTCAGAACCTGGAATTGGTGTTCATCGGCGGCGCACGTAGTTAGCTGGCACTGAAAACAGTCCCGATCCGTTGCGTGCGAAATGCAACCCGCGGGCTTGCGAAGAAAGTGGCGCAGTTAACACACTTGTGCATCGACCGTCTGCATCGACATGGTCCCCGGCCGGCAGGTTTGCCGACTACGTAAGTATCACTAGCACGCCACGGCTACGCAGCGACGTGTCGCTCATCAGCTGAACTCTTCCCGGCGGCGCTCACGCGGGAGTATCGTCTCCGCACTCCTTTGCGTGGCTCTAGTCATGCCCAACAACCACCTACAGCGGATTTTCGTAATGGGTGCAATCGGTTTGGTTGGATCTGCCTTTCTGCCGGTTGCTGGGCCGGCGACTTCGCCGGCTGGCTTGGATGCCGGCTGGCAATTTCCATCAATGCGCTCGGGGCGGGTTCGAGCACCGGCCGATCATTGATGTATGAGGGCTGGGAACGAGTCCTGGGCTTCTTCCGTGCTGGTTGCGGGAGCGCTTGCCGATCTCGCCACTGGCATGCATTGCCTTCCGGCGGATGGCCCGCCGGGCGCTGTGAGCAGGCATCATCATCTCTGGTCTATGCTGTGCTCGAACCTGGCTGGTTCTGCGGCTTTGGATCGACCCGCTTGGCCCATACTCAAGATCTGGCCCGTGCTCGAGCTCAACGCTGTTGCCCTTGCTATCCTTGATGACCGCTGATGCTTGTCTCCTGGACGCTCAAATATCTGCACATCATCGGAGCGGCAGCCCTGCTCGAACTGGCGTCGGCATCGCGTTCTTTATGCTGCTCGCGCATCAGACCGGCAAACCCGGCGATCATTACTGCTGTCGTGCGCATCGTCGTCATCGCGGACTTCCTGTTCACGGCGACAACCGTAGTGAGCCAGCCGCTCACCGGTGCGCTTTTCGCGTGGGAAATGGGTTTCTTGCTCAAGGAGCGCCGGATTGCGGCATCCATCTTCCTCTACTTAGGTGCCGGTGCGTTCTGGTTCCCGTCGTCTGGATGCAATCAGCATGCGCGACCGGGCTGCCCTCAGCACCGTGCTCGCAATCTTTTGGCTGATGATGGCGAAGCCTCAGCCCTAGTGACCGCCATCGCCCTACAAAGCCCGTCAGAGTGCGCCATCTATACAGGAACGGTAAGGCGACGTTGAGCCAGAGAGCACATCCGGTCTACTCTCCTCATTCATGACAGACATCGCATTGCCGTACAGTGGACCCGGAGCAGGCGCGCGTTCTGGCGATGCCATTGACGAGCTCGGGATGGAAGGGGTGCCAATCCCGCCCGATCGCATCACGGATCCATTTGAGAAGCTCTTGCCGGGCTATAGCTCAACCGCGATCCGGAACGGGTGTCCATGCGCCGAACAACGCGGATTTCAAACACCGGCGCGCCGTGGCTGCCGATGGGACCTGACGTCAAGAAAAAGCAATGTTGCGGTGCTCAAAGCAAGACGACGGTCACGTCTTTGGCTCTACGTCCCAAGGAGGCGCGCTGAAGGCCCTTGCGTATCTACCTATATAAGCGCGCGCGCAACGACAATACTTTCCTGAGCGGGCCTCTGCTGGTGCGCCCGAACGAGGTTTGAACACCAGGCTGAATGGATGAGCCAATGCCGAGGCGCACCGTGCAACAGGATCTTTTCCAACCGTCTGGGCTCCCCCAAGGCCTAGCCTATGTCGAGAATCTCCTCTCTGCTGCCGAGGAGATGCGGTTGATTGGCGAGCTTAAGCCTCTCCCGTTCAAGGAATTTGAGTTCCATGGCTTCCTCGGCCGCAGGCGCGTCGTTTCGTTTGGCTGGCGCTATGACTTCAGCGGCGGTGGGTTACAGAAAGCCGGCGATGCTCCGCCCTTCCTTTGGCCGTTGCGGGAGAAGGTTGCCCATTTTGCTTCGCTGGTCGCGGCGGATCTGCAGCACGTGCTGATCACCGAATACCCGGCGAGCGCCACCATCGGCTGGCACAAGGACCGCCCAGCCTTTGGCGAGGTTATGGGCGTATCGCTGGCGTCCGAATGCACGTTCCGCTTCCGCCGCAAGGACGGATCGAGATGGCAGCGCGCTGCTCTGATTCTGAAACCGCGATCGGCGTATGTGCTCCGAGGGCCGGCACGTAGCGAGTGGGAACACAGCATCCCGGCAGTGGATAGGCTCCGCTATTCGATCACGTTTCGCACGCTAGCCAGGAACGTCACTGCTCGAGCCGGACGACAAGGCCCTCATTCGGCCTGAGATCGATGTCATCGGCGATAGGTTCATCCTCCCGGTCAGCGAAGGCGGAGACGATGACGCGCCCGCGCATACGCTTGTCGTTGAGCACGACCGCGGCCGGCTGGTTGCCCAGATTAAGCGCCACAAGCAGGGATGGGGATCCTGGATTGCTTCTGCTGAACAGGAGGACGTCGCCGGTTGCAACCATCGGGTGGTAAGCTCCGAGAGCTAGGGCTGACTGTTCCCGCCTCGCGGCAATCAGGCGCTTGTACAGGTTGAGAAGCGAAGCTGGCTCGCCCGCTTCCGCCTCGACCGTTGCATCGTTTGCGGGTTCGGGGCAATAGCACCATGGCGGCGCAATCGAAAACCCGCCATGGATGCTTTCGTCCCAGCGCATCGGGCCGCGCGCACCGTCGCGGCCCTGAGCCGGGGAGGTTTTGCCGAGCGGGTCGCAAACGTGTTCCGGTGGGACCTCAATGTTGCAAAGGCCGATCTCGTCACCGTAATAGATGGTCGGCGTGCCACGTAACGTGAGCAGCAGCATCGCGGCGACCCTCGTCTGGGCAGCACCGACACGGCTGGCGATCCGCGGCCGGTCATGATTGCCGAGCACCCAGTTCGGCCAACTGCCGGAAGGCAGGGCTGTTTCGTATTCATCGATCAGTCTCGCGAGCTTGCGCGCGTGCCAGTCTGTTTCCAGAAGACCGAAGTTGAAGGGCAGGTGCACGCCTTCCAAATCCTTGCCGTAGTAAGCAACCAGGCGCTTGGGCGGCAGATAGATCTCCCCGATCAGCAACCGATCAGCGAACTCGTCGGCTACGCTGCGGAACCCGGCCACCACCTGATGGACCTCAGGGCGGTCGGTCGTGTAGAGCGGCAGAACCCGCCAGTGTGCTGGCTGCCCGTCGCGATACTCAGGGTTGGGTGGGTTGTCTCGGAACTGATCGTCCTTGATGAGGTGCCACAGGACGTCGATGCGGAAACCATCCACGCCCTTCGCGAGCCAGAAACGCATGACGTCGTGCATTGCCCGCCTTACTGCCGGATTGCGCCAGTTGAGGTCAGGCTGTGAAGGCAAAAACGCGTGATAGTAGTATTGTCCGCTAGCCTCATCGAACGCCCAGGCGCTGCCGCCAAATTCGGAAAGCCAATTGTTTGGTACACCTCCGCCCGGTGCCGGATCGCGCCAGATGTACCAGTCCCGCTTCGGATTGCTGCGTGAAGCGCAGCTCTCGACAAACCAGGGATGCAGTGACGAGGTGTGGTTCGGGACAAGGTCGAGGAGCACTCGAAGGTCCAGCTGGTGAGCGCGCGCCACGAGCTCGTCGAACTCCGCCATGGTTCCGAACAACGGATCGATCCCGCGGTAGTCGGTGATATCGTAGCCGAAGTCCTCCATCGGCGAGGTAAAGATGGGCGACAGCCAAATGGCACAGACCCCCAAATCGGCCAGGTATGGCAAGCGTTGCGTGATGCCGCGAAGATCGCCGACGCCGTCGCCGTTGCTGTCTTGAAACGAGCGTGGATAGACTTGGTAGATAACGGCCTTTTGCCACCATTTCGTGTCGGGCATGATTGCTCCCGGCGCTAGCGCCTGCTACCGAATCCGGTGGCCAGGCGCGCGCCTGGCGCGCCGTCACGCTGCGCGCGCAGGCACCAGGGCGAGACGTGCCAAAGACCCACAAGCGCGACGAGCGACAGAGCTGCTGCTGCGCCTCCGAGAACCTCTGAATCAGCGATTTTGGCAATAACCACGTATACATCGGCCGTCAGGCCAAGCGCCAGCGCCACAGTGGCAGCCACCACGAACCTGCCAGCCAAAGTGAGCAGCTCCTTGGACTCTTCGCCGCCGCAAACAATTCGGTGGTACGCCGCAGGTGTCATCAGAAGCATCGTGCACAGCGCCACGAGGCCCAGGGCGGCGGCGTGGATTGCCTTCGACGAGCCCGGCAATTTTCAAAAGCTTGCGTGAGAATCACGGCCAGCTGAAAACCCAGCAGCGCCTGTGCGCCGGGAAGTATGACGCGGGCCTCGGTCAGCATTTGGTCGATTTTCTTCGCCAGCGGAACCTGCTGGTCCTTCATGTTCGCCTCCTTCCCGGCCCTACCCATCAGGGCAGCCCATTCAACGCCGGTGCGATTAGCAAGCCGACGACCGCCACCATCAGCAGCAGTGCGATCGCGTCACACAGTCTGGACGACGTTGACAGGTGTTCAAACCCTTCCAGAAAGGCGCTGCGCATCTGGAAGCCAAGCAGCACCTGCGCGCCCAGTATGAGCATGCGCGTTTCATCAACGGCGATCTTGAGCTTCCGCGCCGCCTCCATTCGCGGTGGAACGTATGAAGGCCGGTGGCGTTCCTGGCAGGGCGTCCTAAGCGCGGCCGTAAGCACCTGGACCGCGAGCGTCCGATCCCCGTCCCGATCATTTTCGGCGCCAGACACGCTCCTTGACTGCGTCCCGGATGTCTCGCCTTTGGCACGCAGTGCTTGCTGCTGCGAGCCATTGTTTCCAATCGTACAAGTTCAACACTATTCTGGCAGGGACGGCAGTGCCCGCAAGCAGAAGAAGGAGTGCCTCCGCATGCTGAGAGAGGCACCTTGAGCTCGCGGTCGGGCGGTCCTGGGGGTGCGCGAGCTCTTCTCAACGCTGAGAAGTGGCAATCCGATTGTCGGTATCGCGACCAGCAGCAAGGCCGATGAGCTGCGCCAATACGACGAGCACAGCATCCCGGAGTTTGCAGATGGCGTGGCTCGCGGTGAGCGGGAATGCAGGGGCAACCCCAGTCCGAACCTGCATTATGCGGCGCTCGGTTTGAACGAGGCGGGCAGCGGTCGCCGTTAATACGTGAGGCATTACGGCGGAGGATTTTGCCGCGGACGGCTGCAATTTCCATTCTTCGCGAGGTTCGCGAACTCGAGTGTGCGCGGCTCACCGATATCGGAAGCGTGAGCCCGGCGTTGCAGGCCTTCCGGCCAAGGCATCATGCCCACGATCACGAACCGAGTAACCAATGCTGTTACGCCATGAGGCTAAGTCGTTGCCGCGTTTGCGACAAGCGCGCCTATTTGATGGGCAGCTGTGCGGCGTCGCCGCATGGTCATTACGATGCTCGCGTGGCGCCCAGTGTTGCATGCCACTTTCACGCGTGTGGCGCTCAACGCCGCTGAGGTAAACAGATGAAGAGCGATCATTTGAATTTTCGGCCGGGATTTCGCCTATCGGCGTGCAATGCCAAGTCGCAGGGTGCGGTCATGGTGCTGCCCGTTGGCGGCAAGGAGGGCGGGCCCGACAACTTTCATCGCGGGTCGGACCAGTGGCTGTTCATCGTCGATGGCACAGGCGTCGCGGTGGTTAATGGCCGCAAGCTCAAACTGGACGCTGGTGTCATGCTGTTGATCGAGGCCGGGGACAAACATGAAATCCGCAACACCGGTCGTACGCTCTTGAAGGCGGTGAGCGTGTACGTGCCGCCTGCCTATCACGACGAGGAGACTGAACTGCCGCCAGGCAAAGGCGCTTGTTAGCAACTTCCACCATGCCCAAGCGTTAACCCCCGAGGCTTTCAGGAGTTCGGCATGGAACGGCTTGATGAGGACGCGAGCGTCATCTCCGCCAGCAAGGTAACCGGCACAGATGTTTACAATACCGAAGGACAACATCTGGGCGAGATCCACGACCTGATGCTCGACAAGCGGACTGGCAAGATCGCATACGCGGTGATGTCATTCGGTGGGTTTCTCGGCATTGGAGAGCGGTACCATCCGTTACCCTGGGCGACGCTCAAATACGACACGCGCCAAGGCGGTTACGTGGTTGGGCTCACCATAGACCAGCTGAAAGATGCGCCTACCTACGCCCCCACTGACACCCCCGCCTGGGGAGATCGCGGATACGAGACGCGCATCCACAACTATTACAAAGCCGTTCCCTACTGGGGCGTCTAACATGGCCGGCTGGCCGCCCATTCCCGATCCGAGCCCCCTCCCCGATCCGCCGCCGGTACCGGTGCCACCTGGGCCGGGCGAACCACCCAAGCCAGAGCCGCCGATAAGAGAACCCGACGATGAACCCGTTCCGACTGGGCCGCCGCTGTCGGGGCGGCCTATACCGGTGCCGCCAATTCAAGGCAAGTTGTTGCATTACTGATGCGTACGTCGCCAGTTTGTCACCACAAAGCTTGGTCGCGAACTCGCGTCGTCGTGCATCCCGGTATGGCAACGAACGCCGGCGAGGGCCGCGCCAGTAGCTGCTGCGGGACGCATAAGGTCGTGCTTGGCGCGTGCCCGTGGGGCTCATCTGCTCCGGACGAATTGCTGCTGCTGCTGGCAAAACGCAAGAACGGAGTTCCGAGCAGGATGTTGCCCGAAACAAAAGGCCCACGGCATGCATTGGGGGTTATCAGCCCTGAGCGCAACCAATCAGAGCGTCCAGTCGTGAACGCTGGATCTCCACCGATTGATGCCGATTGATACGCGATGACAACCGACCCGCAATCCAGCCAAATGCAAAGCAAGAGGCCATCATTTATTTTGGAACTGTCGCAGCTAAAGGTCCAAGCTGCCCAAGCCTCGTCTTAGACACCATGCGCTACTGGCACCGGACAGACTATCGTAACCCTTGCAAGGCGCGCTCGGGTGATGAACTTACTTTCGACGAGGTAATACCAATCCGCGTTCAGAGCTTCAGTAATCAATCGATATCCAACGTGCCGTAAGGCGCAATGGGCCGATCGCTTCGAGGAAAGTCGTTGCCCTGATAGTTGGAACGTTTGCTCCCGTTGGTTGATCGACAAGGCAAGACTCTGCTGTCAGAAAACGATTGATGACCGTGCTGAGGGCATTGAACCGTCTTCCATCCAAGCTGGGGTTTGCCGGCTTCGGGCTTGCACGGGATGGGTGCCTGGCGGCGGCCACGACAGTGGGTGTGGCTGGCGGCGGCCATGTGTTGGCGGTGCGTGTGATCGGAAGCCGGCTATCGCCCAGTCAGCCGCGGTCACCGTCGCCTTGGTTGTGGCACCGGAATCTTGCCCCAGTCAGGCCAACGCAAACCTGTTGATCCGCGTCTCAGGAAAGACGGGATCGTCTAATGAGCGCCCGTCGTCGCCACCTGCTCACCGCCCAATCGCCTATCCAAGCACCGCAAATGAGCGCTTCGCAATTCAGGCCGCCAGCGCCGGTTTGGCAAACGCGCGTCATGAAAACAGCCGCGGCCTCTGTGTCGGATGACGGTGCGACAAGCGCATTACGATCTCTCGGTGCCACCGGCCGGGAATCGGTGCGACCCCACCTTTAAGCGGGCCGCACCATTGGTCGGCTTATTTGTCCATCCAAATGTCTTCCATTCGCCAGTTATTGTAGATGCTGTTGACTTGCGGTACGACGCCGACCACGTGCGGCTGCCAGCAGGTCGCGCCACGATTATGCATGATGATCGGCCGCGCCCCATCCTCCTGCAGCTTGCGGTCGATTTGCCATACCAGCTCTAACCGCTTCTCTCCATCCAGTTCCCCGGATTGTTTGTCAAACAGCTTGTCGAGCTCCGGATTGCAGTACCCGGTATAGTTTCGTTCCGAGCCGCACTTATAGTTCTCATAGAAATTCTGATCTGGATCGTCGACCCCGTTGCCGGTCAGATTTAGACCCACCTGGTACTCCTTGCGCGTAACTTTGGCGTGCCAGATCGAGGTTTCCACCACCTCCATCTCAGCGTCGATATAAATGTCTTTCAGCTGATCGATGAGGATGACGGCCGGGTCGCGGTAGATCGGAATGTTGCGCGTCGCAATCTTCACCTTGAGGCGCTTGTCCGGTCCATAGCCGAGCTTCTCCATGATCGCGCGGGCCTGCTGCCGGTTCTTCTTCGCGTCGGGGTCGTATCCAGGCAAGCTCAGCAACATCTCTTTGGGCATCCCCCAGACCCCTTCCGGAGAGGGCAGCATCGCGCCTCCGATGTCGGCCTTGCCTTCGCTCAAAATGTCGATGAAGGCCTTACGGTCGAGCGCCAAAACCATTGCCTTGCGCACGTCCGCATTGTCGAAAGGGGGCGAGTCACGATTGACGATAAGATTGGTGCTGACGTTGGTCGGCCCAATTTCGCACTGCGCGTTCGGCGCTTGGCTCTTGACATCCTTTGCAATCGGAATGGTCCAATCGTAAGGGAACGACATATCGCCGTTGCCGGCGAGAAAGGCCAGCACCGCTGTCGAGCGGCTGGTGATGATCGTGTACTCTATCCCGTCGAGGAAAGGGCGACCCGGCTTCCAGTAGTTCGGGTTCTTCGCCACTTTGATGAATTCGTTGGCTTTGAATTCCACGAACTTAAAGGGCCCGGTACCGATCGGATGCAATCGCATGTCTTTGGTGGAAACATGACACGGGTAGACCGGCGAATAGCCCGAGGCAAGTAGGGCGAGAAAGGAAGGCTGCGGTCGCTTTAAGTTGAAGGTTGCCTCGCTGTCGCCGTTGATACTGACGCTATCGAGGTTCGTGTACCAAGATGCTCGCGGATTCTTGCGGAAATCGTCGGGGTCCTTTCCCAACAGCTTATTCCAAGTGCATTGCACATCCTTGGCGGTAAACGGCTTACCGTCGTGCCAGCTGACGCCCTGCCGGAGCTTGAACGTAAGCTTGGTCTTGTCGGCACTCCAGGACCAGCTTTCGGCCAGGTCGGGAACGATGTTGGTTAACTTGTTCTGCTTCTCCCTTGGATCGAACATGACCAGATTGTTGAATACCCCCATCAGCGGCATCGAGGTGGAGATGGTGGCTTCCTCGTGGATCGACATGCTGGGCGGGCTGTCGCGATGAAGAATATGTAGAATGCCGCCCGGCTTTGCCGCCAATGTCGGGGCCGCGAACGACCCGGCCGCGAACAGAATAGTGGTCGCGGTTATAATACAGCGCGAGATTTCCATGGCGCCTTCCTCCCTTATGTTCGCCGTTAGCGATGACGGAGACGGAAGTGAGCCAACGGCGAGAGCCGTTATTGTTTTTGCCTGTCCCACGAACCTACGCTGGCCGTTGGCGCAGAGCAAGCGTTGCGCCCGGACGCCTGCAGTTCACATTCGACCGGGGCCGCCCCGGATCGTCTCCGGCCTTCGCCTGTGCATAAGGGTCTGCCGAACGGGGCCGCTACCAAAGCGGATACTGCTTCCAGCTTGCCGGCCTGAGCCGCCGACGAACCCGCCAAGCGCGGTTATTGGGCCACCTAGTCCAGGTAGTCCTTTGGCTTGGTTTCTGCATGGAACACCCAGAACAGTGCCGTCGCGGCAGTTGCACTGCGGCGATAAACAGGAAGCCGGCGATGTGACCAAAATGCTGAGAGATGAACCCTGTGGCGATCGTACTGACTGATGCTGCGATGCTCGACATCGCTCCGGCGGTACCGCGCGCAAGGTTGAAGCGGCCAGTGCCGGTTGTTAGATCGGTGACGACCAGAACGGTAAGTACGGTGATGATCTCAGCGAATATGCCATCGAGAACCGGGGCCACGATCGCGAATGGATAACTAGCGGTAAAAGCCAGCAAGGTGGCGCACACGGGTTCGAGGCCGAATCCGAGCAGCAGCAATGATCTTCGGCCTCGCGCTTCAGAGTGGTCCCCAACCCATGGTGCCAGGATCGCGACGATGATCTGCGGAATGATGATAAGTCCCGACATTCGCAGGGTTGGCGAGCTGGCCTCGACTGCTAGATTTTCAGCGAGCAAGGGCAGCATCGATGCATCCGCCAGTTGAAACAGCACCAGGCATCCGGTGAAGATCACCAGGTTGCGATTTTCTAACAGGTCGAGCACCTTGGCGGCTTGCTTGGCTTTTTCGCCGAGGCCAGCGTTGCGTGCCCGGCCATAGTCGATCTCGTCGGCGCGGATAAAGCTCAACGCGAACGTTCAGATTGTTGCGGCGCTGCGGCAAGACCGGTAGCTCGGTCATCTGTCCGCGGTAAGCAAGCGATCGGAACGGTGATAGGCTTCACCTGATTTTTGGCAGGGGCAAGCCCTAGTATTATGTCCGATCCAACCACGCCTCGATCTCGCGCCTCTTCGAGGCTCAAGACCCAAAATGCGTTCACATTCCTGCCGCGCGTGGACGTTTGGAATGATGCTTCCGTGGTTCCTCGCGGCGCCGCGCTTCAGCTCGGCTCACCGGTTCGGGGTTGAGTAATCGGTTGCTTTTTAAGGGTCTTTTGCCACGAATTTGTCGCCAGTGGTGGTGCGATGTGACAAGATCACGGCTGGCGTCGGACATGAGTGATGACGACTACCATGACCACATCGCTGCGCCGGGAAGTTGCTGCCGCCCTCATCATCGATACGCGAGGGCGATTTCTGCTTCAGCAACGCGACAACATTCCCGGCATCCTTTTTCCCGGCAAGATCGGCCTGTTTGGGGGGCATCGCGAGGGCGATGAGACTTTCCTTGAATGCGCGGTCAGGGAAGTTCATGAAGAAATCAGCTACTTCGTATCACCGGAACGCTTTGAACACCTGGCAAGCTTCAGAGGGCCCGATCCAGATATTGCTGATGGCACCCTCTGGCGCGAACTCTACGTAATCAAAGGCGTGCCGGTCGAGCCCCTAAGGATCACCGAGGGCGCCCTCTTTATTGCCGAGATCAAAGACGTGCCGGCCCTCGTGCCACGTCTCGCGCCATCTGCTCACGAGGCCATACACAAGTTTCTACAGACACGGCCGCGGTAACTGCGGGGCTGACGCACGCTTGCCAAAGGCAACGCCGCGCCAATCGCGTCACCCACAAGCGCACGAGGTTGGGAAAGCGAAGGCCTTGCCAAGGCGGGTCATCTCAACGAACGTGGTCGGCCGTACGGCGCGAAAAGCGTGCATGACGCTTCGATAGCAAGTAGCTTAAGGGGCAAAGCGATAAGCGATCCCGTCAAGACCCCCTGCTCCTCTTGTAAGGGCCAAATCGAGCGGCTCGAAGCCTACAACTCTGCCTCTCCGCACTCTGCGTTAGGCCGGCGGCTCGCGCTTATCGCAGCACCTGGGACGTTCGCACTGGTTGGCGCCTCCAGCACGGCCATAGACGTCACCATCTTCTGGGTTCTGGTCCAGCTGGTTCAGGTGCCGCCACTGTTCGCCAATGCTATCAGCTACTCTACCGGCGCAATCAACAGCTTTCTGCTCAACAAGTTCGTCACCTTTCGTGCCAGGAACACGCGCCGTGGCTCGGGCGAGCAACTCGCACTGTTCGTTGTCGTAAGAATAGCCTGCCTGGTCATCGCGTCGCTCGTCATCGCGCTCGCGCTCCCATTCATGCCGAGCCTCGCCGCAAAGCTCGTTTCTATCGTCGTCACGTTTGTAGTGGCCTACGCGCTGTCGAGCCGGCTCGTGTTTCGCTGATCGCATCGCAAGTCTGCGAAGACGGCTCAGGATCCAGTTGCAAGTTCAGCATCTAGTTTGGCACGTAGGGGCTGCCATCTCGGAGAC
>Ga0126382_10000769_pt1 | contig 12586 bp, 9 predicted proteins | sample PanSoiMetPlot_30_FD_92548 | JGI IMG/M metagenome (GOLD analysis project Ga0126382, IMG submission 92548) | Tropical forest soil microbial communities from Panama - MetaG Plot_30 | ecosystem: Environmental > Terrestrial > Soil > Tropical forest > Bulk soil | place: Panama | collected 2016-02-17 | reverse complement strand
CGAGGTGGAAAAGATCGTTGGCGAAGTGGTGAAAGTGATTCCCGGTGATCATGTGGGAATACATGCGCACAACGATACGGAGCAGGCTGTCGCCAATTCGTTTGCAGCGGTGCGCGCCGGCGCACGGCAGATCCAGGGAACGCTTAACGGGCTTGGTGAACGCTGTGGGAATGCCAATCTCGTTTCCATAATTCCCACATTAAAGCTCAAGCGGGAATTTGCCGAACGATTCGATATCGGCATCACCGAAGAAGCGCTCAAAAAGCTGGCTCATATATCGCACGCGCTGGACGAGCGACTTAATCGCGCGCCGAACCGGCACGCTCCCTATGTTGGCGAAAGTGCTTTCGCTACAAAAGCCGGTATTCACGCATCGGCGATCAAGAAAGATCCGACGACATACGAGCACGTCGCGCCAGAGCTGACCGGCAATCGTCGAAAGGTGCTGGTGTCGGAACAAGCCGGCAAATCCAACATTCTTGCCGAGCTTGATAGAGTCGGCATCAGGGTCGACAAAGACGATGCGCGCATCGGCCGCTTGCTTGAGATCGTCAAGGAGCGCGAAGCCATCGGCTACGCCTACGAGTCCGCCGATGCCTCCTTCGAACTGCTGGCCCGACGTACCCTTGGAAAGGTTCCGAACTATTTCGATGTCACGCAGTTTGACGTGAATGTCGAGCAGCGCATCAGCGCGAAGGGCGAACGCGTCACCGTCACCATGGCCGTAGTGAAGGTCAAGGTCGGCGACGACAACTTGATCTCGGCTGCGGAAGGCAACGGTCCCGTCAATGCACTGGATCTCGCGCTGCGCAAGGATCTAGGCAAATACCAGAAATATATTGCCGGGTTGAAATTGACGGACTATCGCGTGCGAATCCTTAACGGCGGCACTGAGGCGGTGACGCGCGTGCTGATCGAAAGCGAGGACGAGCACGGTGAACGTTGGACGACGGTAGGCGTGTCGGCAAATATCATCGATGCCTCTTTCCAGGCGTTGATGGATTCCATTGTCTTTAAGCTGCTGAAATCCGAAGCGCCCGCGTGATCGATCACGTTTCAGTCGCGGTAGGAGATCTTGCGAAAGCAACCTGCTTTTATGAAACGTTGCTAGCTACGATAGGAATCGTCAAAATAGAGTCTCGGCCCGCAACCGTGGGCTTCGGCAAAACTTATCCGGAATTCTGGATCAATTTGCGCGCCGATCTCCCCTCGATGCCACCGAAAAACGGTGCACATGTTTGTTTCCGCGCGCGATCGACCGAGCTTGTCGATGCGTTCCATGCCGCGGCGCTCGCCGCTGGCGGTTCAAGCGACGGGGAACCCGGCTATCGCCCTTCGCATGGGGATGGCTATTACGCCGCTTTCATTCGCGACCCCGATGGCAACCGCATTGAAGCAGTGACATTTGTCGGGGCCAAATAATAAGACATTGCGTGTATCGCAGTCCGTATCACAACCGATCGGCAATCACAGCGGGCATTTCTTTTTCTTCATCCGGAACCGCCTCAGCTGCTTTTTGCAGCAGTGGAAGAATGTCACCGACTTTATCGGCTACAAGCAGGTCAAAGTTGAGGTCGGCGCGGATGAACTCAAGCTTCCTCATGTGGTCGATAAGAGAGCAGAGTGGGTCCCAAAAATGCTTGATATTCGCAAGCAGGATCGGTTTGCGATGGCGCCCGAGTTGAACCCATGTCATTTGTTCGACAGCTTCTTCAAGCGTTCCGATTCCGCCCGGCAATGCTACAAAGGCATCAGCCATTTCAAACATCTTGCGCTTTCTCTCATGCATATCCCGCGTGACAATCAGATTGTCCGCGCCCCGCATCGCGTGTTCGCGCGCAACCAGAAATTCTGGGATGATGCCGGTTACCTTGCCTCCATGGTCGAGAACCGATTTGGCGATTGCTCCCATCATGCCGATGGACCCGCCGCCGAAGACCAGGCCGATATCGTTATTCGCTAGGATCGCGCCAAATGCCCTTGCGCTATCGACGAAAGCCGGATCCGCACCTGGACCGGAGCCGCAATAGACGCAAATATTTCTGATTTTGCTGCTTTTTTGAGGTCTGTTCATAGATATGCATGTGCATAGCGCTTGAGGCATCGTCAAGGCAGCCAAGCAATAAGTCAGCGGAAATGGTGATTACCGGCCAGAATCCGCATATATGAAGCTTGAATGACGGACCATCATCACAGGATTTCCGAAAGCGAATCACGCGTCTCCGCGAACCGCGGCGCTTTACTGACGACGCTTGTTCATCTTTGGCCCTTCATCTGGCCGTCGGATCGACGCGACCTGAAGTTGAGGGTGATCGGGTCGCTGGTACTGCTGCTCGCTGCAAAACTTGCGACCATTGCGGTTCCTTTCACGTTTAAATGGGCAACAGATGCGCTTGCAGGCCAGGGCACTGCCCCGATTGCTGCTTCAGATTGGCTTCTCTGGGCAATTGCCGCGCCTGTCGTCATGACGATCGCATATGGGGGGATGCGCGTCCTGATGGCGGCGCTAACGCAGTTGCGGGACGGGCTGTTCGCCAAAGTGGCAATGCATGCGGTGCGACGGCTCGCTTATCGCACTTTCGTGCACATGCACGAACTGTCGCTACGTTTCCACCTCGAGCGCAAGACCGGCGGTTTGACGCGTGTTCTTGAGCGTGGACGCAATGGAATCGAAACCATCGTCCGCATGGTAATTCTGCAACTGTCCCCGACGATCATCGAGCTCGCATTCATCGTCGTGGTGCTGATGTGGCAGTTCGACTGGCGCTATGTCGCGGTGATCATGGTTACTGTTGCGATCTACATGACTTACACCTATCGCGCAACCGAATGGCGCATCGGCATACGACGCAAGATGAATGACAGCGACACCGACGCCAACGTGAAGGCGATCGACTCGCTGCTTAACTACGAGACCGTCAAATATTTCTCGGCTGAGGAACGTGAAGCGGCCCGTTACGACCGAGCGATGGCTCGATACGAAGATGCCAGCGTTCGAGCCTATACGTCATTGGCGGTTCTCAACGCGGGCCAGGCGGTGATCTTCACGTTTGGACTTGCCGCAGCCATGGTCATGTGCGCCTTCGAGATCAAGGCCGGCACCAAGACCGTCGGCGATTTCGTGCTCATCAACGCGATGATGATACAGCTTTATCAGCCGCTGAATTTCATGGGCATGGTCTATCGCGAGATCAAGCAGGCGGTCACCGACATCGAGATTATGTTCTCAATTCTCGGGCGCGAGCCGGAGATCAAGGACCTGCCGCAGGCGCGTCCGCTGAAAGTCAGTTCCGGCACCATTCGGTTCGAGAACGTCAGCTTCGCCTATGATCCGTCTCGTTCCATCATCAAAGGCATAAGCTTCGAGGTTCCGGCCGGCAGGACAGTAGCCGTCGTTGGACCTTCCGGCGCGGGCAAGTCGACGATTTCGCGCCTGCTCTTTCGCTTTTACGATATTTCGGGCGGCCGCATTTTGATCGATGACCAGGACATCGCGACGGTCACGCAGAAATCGCTGCGGCAGGCGATTGGAATGGTGCCGCAGGATACGGTTCTCTTCAACGATACCATCAGCTACAACATTCGTTACGGTCGCTGGGAAGCGACGGACGCCGAAGTCGAAGAGGCGGCGCGGCTTGCCCAAATCGACCCGCTTATCCGCATTGCGCCAAAGGGTTACGACACAGAGGTCGGCGAGCGGGGGCTCAAATTGTCCGGCGGCGAGAAGCAGCGCGTAGCCATTGCCCGTACAATCCTCAAGGGCCCTCCCATCCTGGTGCTCGACGAGGCGACTTCCGCCCTCGATAGTCATACCGAGAAAGAAATTCAGGATGCGCTTGAGCGCGTTTCGCGCAACCGAACCACGCTGGTGATCGCGCATCGACTTTCCACGATTGTCGGCGCCGACGAGATTATGGTGCTTGACCAGGGTGAGATCGTCGAACGCGGGACTCACTATGCGTTGCTTGCCAAGGATGGGCTGTATGCAAGCATGTGGGACCGTCAGCGCGAGGCGGAAGAGGCGCGCGAGAAGCTTGCCAGGGCCGGCGAAGACGAAAATGTCGCGCCCAATCGCAACCCGCCCCCGGTTGAAGATGAGATCAGCGAGGCAGCTGCCGCTCCGCTCCAAGCGCGCGCGGACGCGGCGGAGTAAGATAGCCGAATGTCAATCTACGATTCGATCCGCTCACAGATCGTGCCGATAAGCCCGGAGGGGTACCCGTTTATCGGAGCTTTCGCGCTGGTCAGCCTCATTCTGTTCTGGCTTTGGAGTCCGCTTGGGTGGCTTGGGACACTGGCGACGATTTGGTGCGCCTATTTCTTCCGTGATCCGCCGCGGGTCACGCCGGTGCGTGAGGGGCTGGTCGTCGCGCCGGCAGATGGCCGTATCAGTCAAGTTACCAGCGCGATTCCGCCAGATGATCTAGACCTTGGCAGCAGACCGCTTCCCCGCATTTCGATTTTCATGAGCGTGTTCGACTGCCACGTTAATCGCAGTCCGACGGCAGGAAAAATCGAGAAGATCGTCTACCATCCCGGCAAGTTCTTAAATGCCGATCTCGACAAGGCGAGCGCCGACAACGAACGTAATTGCGTGGTGATTGCAACTCCCAGCACCCGTGTTGCAGTCGTACAGATTGCCGGCCTTGTTGCGCGCCGCATCATCTGTTTCGTGCGCCCGGGCCAGTCCATTGGAGCCGGTGAGCGCTTTGGCATGATCCGGTTTGGGTCGCGACTCGATGTCTATTTGCCCGAAGGCACAACGCCCCTGGTGGCAACGGGCCAGACCTCGGTTGCCGGGGAAACCGTCCTTGCCGATCTGCCCTCGGGTGACACGGGCAGGGCATTCCGCAGCGGGTAAATCATTAACGAGACTGACAGAAAGGCGTTTGCGCGCGGGTGGCGTCCCCGGCAAGTCGGGCCTATATTTGCATTATGGTCTTTCAGCCGTTTGACCCTGCTCCGCCGCCATTCCGGCGTCGCTTCAAAGCGATTCCGGTCCGGACCCTGTTGCCCAATCTGATCACTTTGCTGGCGCTGTGTGCGGGCCTCACCGCTATTCGGCTGGCAGTGGAGGATAAGCTCGAATTGGCGCTCGCCGCGATTGTGTTTGCCGCCTTGCTCGACGGCATCGATGGCCGGATCGCGCGGATGCTCAAAGGTACTTCGAGGTTTGGTGCCGAGCTCGACAGTCTGGCAGATTTCGTGAACTTCGGCGTGGCGCCCGCGCTGATCCTGTATTTGTGGGGTTTGCATGACCTCAAATCGGCGGGCTGGATTGCCGCATTGGTTTTTGCGATTTGCGCCGGTCTGAGACTCGCGCGCTTCAACGTGATGATCGACGACCCTAACAGGCCGGCATGGGCAGGGAATTTCTTCACCGGCATTCCGGCTCCGGCTGGTGCCATCACTGTGCTGCTGCCGATCTACGTCACCTTTCTCGGCGTGCCGGTTGGCCTTGTCACGGTGTGGTTCACCTTCTTCTACACGCTGTTGATCGCGTTGCTGATGGTGTCTCGCCTGCCAGTTTTTTCGGGAAAGCGCGTCGGCAAACGGGTGCCGCCCGAAATGGTGCTGCCGGTGTTTGTTATGGTTGTCTTGTTCTTCGCGTTGCTGGTCAGCTATCCATGGCAGGTGCTTACGCTCGGCACGCTCGCCTATCTAGCGTGCCTGCCGCTCGGATGGTTTTCCTATCGCGAGCATCAACGTAGAGACGCTGCCGCCGCTGCGGCGACGGTGACTGCGACCACGCCAACGCCGGGTAATGAGGCACTTCCATCCGGCCAGCCCGGCCAGCAATCAGATAAAGAGCGGCCAGCGCGTCTCAACTGATCACTTCATTTCAACGGGTAACCAGGCATTAGATCGTAAGGGTGTTTCCATCCGGGAAGCGCCTTCATGCGCTCGAGCCAACTGCCGATCGCCGGATGATCTTTGGCGATATCGAAGCCGAACTCTTCGGATGGGTAATAAAGATAGCCGGTCATCGACACGTCTGCGATCGTGGGCTTATCGCTGACAAGAAATTGCCGGCCTGTCAGCCGCTTGTTGACGATCGCCAGATTACCGTCGATGCGGCCCTTGAGAAATGTCAGGACTGCCGGATCACCGGCAGGGCTAGCGAAATTCTTCAGGAATCGAAACGGGCCGAGAAAGCCATTGACCTTCTGATTATCGAAGATCATCCAACGCAGCGCCTCAAGTTCTTCATCCTCACCTTCGGGCTTGAATTTCCCACTGCGTCTGGCGAGGTAGGTCAGAATCACGCCGGACTGCGTGAGCTTCTTTGCGTCGTGCACAAGAACGGGAGCTTCACCCATTTCATTAATTTCAGCGCGAAATTTCGGCGTGCGTTGAACCATTGAGCCGAAAAAGTCGACCCAGAGCGGCTCCCAATCGGCGCCAATGAGATTAAGCATCAGCGCCGCGCGATATGCATTGCCGGATTGGGCGAAACAATAGAGCTGATATTCGGGCATACGTGCTCCGGTACTCGGCAAAGGGTCGCTGTGGCGGCGGGAATTCCCCGGTTCGCACTACTTCATCGTTGGGATTACAAACTCAGCGCCTTCCTTTGTGCCCGTAGGCCAGCGAGAAGTTACGGTCTTCGTCTTTGTATAAAAACGGATTGAATCCGGTCCATGCTGGTTGAGATCGCCGAAACCGGACCGTTTCCAGCCACCAAATGTGTGATAGGCGAGAGGGACGGGAATGGCGAAGTTTACGCCCACCATCCCCACCTGCACACGGTTCACGAAGTCGCGGGCAGCGTCGCCGTCACGCGTGAAAATCGCAACGCCGTTTCCATATTCATGTTCAGAAGGAAGGCGTACCGCTTCTTCATAGTCCTTCGCCCGAACGACCGAGAGGACAGGTCCGAAGATTTCCTCTTTGTAGATGCGCATGTTCGGCCTGACCTCGTCGAACAGGCATCCCCCCATAAAGTTTCCGTTTTCGTATCCCTGCAGTTTGAAGCCGCGGCCATCGACCACAAGTTTGGCGCCTTCTCTCACGCCCAAGTCGACATAGTCCTTCACTTTGTTGAGATGCGCTTTTGTGACCATCGGTCCATAATCGGCTTGCGGGTCGCTTGAAGGTCCGATTTTCAGGCTTTCGACGCGAGGGATCAGTTTTTCGACCAGAATGTCCGCCGTTTTTTTGCCGACGGGGACTGCCACCGACACCGCCATGCATCGCTCGCCGGCAGAGCCGAATCCTGCGCCGACCAGAGCATCGACCGCCTGGTTCATGTCGGCATCAGGCATCACAATCATGTGGTTCTTGGCACCGCCGAAGCATTGAACGCGTTTGCCGTTCGCGCACCCGGTCGAATAGATGTACTCGGCGATCGCCGAGGAGCCGACGAAACCGATCGCCATCACGCGCGGGTCGGTTAGCAAGGTATCGACCGCTTCCTTGTCGCCGTTGATCACGTTGAGTATCCCGGCAGGAAGCCCCGCGTCGATCATCAATTCGGCCAGTCTTATTGGAACGGACGGATCGCGCTCGGATGGCTTAAGGATGAAGGCATTGCCGCATGCGATGGCCGGCGCGAATTTCCACATTGGGATCATTGCCGGAAAGTTGAAAGGTGTAATGCCGGCGACAACCCCTAGCGGCTGCCGGAGGGAATACAAATCAATTCCGGGTCCGGCACCTTCGGTGAATTCGCCTTTCAATAAATGCGGGACGCCGCAGGCGAATTCCACCACTTCGATGCCGCGCTGGATATCGCCGCGGGCGTCCGGAATCGTCTTTCCATGCTCTGACGAAAGCAGTTTCGCCAGGCTGTCGAACTCCTTTTGAACCAGTTCGAGAAACTTGAACATAACGCGTGCGCGACGTTGTGGATTGGTCGCTGCCCAGCCGGGCTGAGCTGCCTGGGCGTTAGCGATGGCGTGCTCGACCTCGGAGTGCTTGGCGAGCGCGACCCTGGCCTGGACTTCGCCGGTGTTGGGATCGAAGACGTCGCCGAAACGACCGGATGTCCCCTTAACGACCTTGCCACCAATGAAATGGCCGACTTCACGCATGGGACGCACTCCTCAGTTTTTTGAAAGGCTCCGGATAGCCCGTTTCGGGCAGTTGGCGCCATTTTGTCGCGATTTTTGCAGTTTTTCGGCCGCCGGTCACCAGTTGCGGCGGTTTGCCGGCCTTTTTTCTTTTCACCAACGGTTGGCCTTTACCCTCCCCCCCTTTAACAGCGCCAGTCCAGGGTCGCTTTAGGTGCTGTTCCGATGAGACGGCAAGTCGCGTGCGTGAGTGGGGTGCGGGTATGGATATCGCAACAGGTTGCCGGAAATCGCCGAAGCGTCGAAAGCACATCATGCTCGAGGAGACGAAGCAGGGGCTCAATATCGAGATAGTCGACCAAGACGGCCGTTCCATGTTTCTCGAAGGCGGCAAGGAGCCTTACGAGCGCACGCGAAGATTGCTTCAGAAAATCGCGCCCCAGCCTCAAGGCCATGCCTTACCATCTTTCCATCGTTGGTCACGCCGCATCAACTAAGGTGCCGCCAAGGCCTGCCTATGGTCCCTGGGAACTGTCGGCGGATCGAGCCAATGCCGTACGTCAAGTTCTGGAGTCGGAAGGCATCCCGTCAGGCAATATTTTCATGGTGGCGGGCAAGGCCGATACTGACCCACTGTTTCCTGACGACCCGTATATGTCGCCGAACCGACGCGTAACAGTTACTTTGATGCGCGAGAAGCCGCCGTTGCCGGACAATTTGACACCATAGTGTCGATTACGCTTGGTCCGTTCAGATAAGGGCCCATATTATCCCAACTGACGCGGTGATATAACGCCGGCCTCCAAGAACCTCGCGGACCACATTTTTCATGAGTCACGGCGCGAACCAATCTACGGCTTCCGCGCGAACGCACGACGACGCCCCTCCCGGGCTTTTGGCCCTGGCGCTCGGCAGCGTCGGCGTTGTCTACGGCGACATTGGAACTAGCCCGCTCTACGCGTTCCGTGAAGCGGCAATCGCGGCAAGCGGAGACCAAATCGTCAGCCGAAGCGTCGTCCTCGGCGTGCTTTCTCTGATCGTTTGGGCGCTGATCATGACGGTCACGCTCAAATATGTTTTGATCCTGCTGCGCGCCGACAATAATGGGGAGGGCGGCACACTTTCGTTGACTGCCCTGGCAACACGCGCGCTCGGCAAGCGAACCGCTTTCGTTTTTATCCTTGGCGTGATTGGCGCCTCGATGTTTCTTGGCGATTCCGTAATTACACCGGCTATCTCGGTGCTATCGGCGGTGGAAGGACTAAAAATCGTGAGTCCGGCATTCAGCGACTATGTGGTGCCGCTCACGGTGATCATTCTGATCGCTTTGTTCGCGGCGCAAAGCCGCGGCACCGCCCGCGTGGCTGCGATGTTTGGGCCGGTGATGGTGGTATGGTTTGTTTCTATTGCGATCGCCGGCGGGTTGCATATTCGCGACGATCCGACCGTTCTTTTCGCTATCAGCCCCTATTACGGCATCGATTTTCTTCTTCATCACGGCACCGTGGGCCTGGTTACCCTTGGTGCCGTATTTCTCGTGGTGACGGGCGGTGAGGCGCTTTACGCCGATCTCGGTCACTTTGGGCGCAAGCCCATTCAGACTGCGTGGCTGGGCCTCGTGTTGCCCGCCTTGTTGATCAACTACTTCGGCCAGGGTGCGAAGGTCTTGGCCGATCCCTCAGCGATCGAAAATCCCTTTTATAAATTGGTCCCGGAGGCCTTGCTGCTGCCGATGGTCGTTCTGGCGACCGCGGCCACTGTGATTGCCAGTCAGGCGGTCATCACAGGCGCCTATTCCCTGGTGCATCAAGCGATCCAACTCGGTCTGCTGCCACGCCTCGCCATTTTGCACACTTCGGCCTCGCACGTTGGTCAGATCTACATCCCGCGCGTGACCATCTCATTGATGATCGGCGTGCTGCTACTGGTCGGGCTGTTCCGTACTTCGAGTGCGCTGGCCTCGGCATATGGCATTGCCGTTGCGACGACCATGATCGTTGATGGGCTGCTCGCCTTTGTCGTGATTTGGAAAGGGTGGCAGTGGCCGCTATGGAAGACGCTGCTGTTGATTTCGCCGTTTGTCATTATTGATGTGGTTTTCTTCTCAGCAAACTTTCTCAAGCTGTTCGAAGGCGCTTGGGCTCCGATCTTGTTTGGCGCGACCATGGTGTTGCTGATCCTGACATGGCGTCGCGGAACCAGCATTCTCATCAGCAAAACCCGACGCACCGAAGTCCCACTCGACACCCTGTTGCGAAGTTTAGAGAAGAAGCCTCCTCATATCGTGCCGGGGACGGCGGTCTTCCTGACCAGCGATCCGGAATTTGCGCCGACGGCGCTCCTGCACAACCTCAAGCACAACAAAGTCCTGCACGAAAACGATGTCATCCTTACGATTGTCACTGCTGACACGCCGCGTGTGCCGGAAGAAGACCGCGTGCGCATCACGCCGCTGTCAAAGCATTTCTCACGTGTGGCACTGAAATTTGGCTACATGGAGCAGCCCAATGTGCCAAAAGCGCTCGCGATCGCGCGCCGCCATGGCTGGCATTTCGACATCATGTCGACGTCGTTCTTCCTGTCGCGGCGCGCCCTGAAGCCCTCCGCAAAATCGGGTATGCCGGCCTGGCAGGATCACCTCTTCATTGCGCTGGCCCGATCAGCCAGCGATGCCACCGATTTCTTCCAAATACCCACAGGACGAGTGGTCGAGATTGGTACCCAGGTGACGGTTTGAACCTGGATAACAGGATTAAGGCATAAGCCATTGATCACCAGTGGCAAATGCCGATTGGCTCACCCCGGATTTGCATGACTCGCTGGGGTGAATTGCGCAAATGATTGTGCTGGCTTCCGGGTTCCGGCGTTATAAGCCGCATCCCGCAGCTTTTTTTGCATTGCAATAATTCTCAGGCAGATCATGGCACACAGCACGGCCGCGCTCCCCGGCGGCCCCATCACACCCGCAAGCGGCGGCTCTATCAGCAAGGTGGGTTTGTGGTCGCTGGCGCTCGGAAGTATCGGCGTCGTCTATGGCGACATCGGCACGAGTCCACTCTACGCATTTCGGGAAGCCGTACTGGCGGCGACTAGCCCCGGAAATTCAGTGAGCGAACCCGTTGTGCTCGGCATTCTCTCTCTGATCGTCTGGGCACTGCTGCTGATCGTCACCGCAAAATACGTTTTGATATTGCTGCGCGCCGATAATAAGGGCGAGGGGGGCACGCTCGCCCTGATGGCTCTTGCATCCCGCTCGCTCGTCCGGCGCGGCGGACTTGTCATACTCCTCGGAATAATCAGCGGTGCATTGTTTTACGGTGACGCGATTATCACGCCGGCACTGTCGGTCCTATCGGCGATCGAGGGACTGAAGGTTGTTACACCAGCGTTTGACGCGTACGTGGTGCCGTTGACCGTGCTCGTTCTGGTCACGCTGTTTACCGTACAGTCCCGCGGGACGGCGAGTGTCGCAACCTTCTTTGGCCCCATAATGCTTTTGTGGTTTGCAACCATCGCAGCTGCCGGCATTTGGCATGTCGCTCACAACGTGTCCGTCCTGCTTGCATTCAATCCGTGGTACGGAGTGAACTTTCTCATCCACAACGGGATTATCGGTTTTTACACGCTTGGCGCCGTCTTCCTTGTGGTTACCGGCGCAGAAGCGCTCTATGCGGATCTTGGCCATTTCGGACGCGCACCGATCCGTTTCGCCTGGCTGGCGGTCGTGTTACCTGCGCTTGTCATTAATTATCTAGGGCAGGGGGCGTTGGTGCTCGCCAATCCAAAGTCGGTAGAGAATCCGTTTTTTTTGCTCTATCCGGATTGGGCGCTGCTTCCGATGGTGCTGTTGGCTACGGTCGCCACCGTCATAGCAAGCCAGGCGGTGATCACGGGGGCGTATTCACTTACACAACAAGCGATCCAGCTCGGCCTACTGCCGCGGCTTGAAATTCGCCACACCTCGGAAGCCTTGTTTGGGCAAATCTATATGCCGCGCGTTAACACGCTGCTCCTGGTCGGCGTCCTGTTGCTGGTCGCATTATTCCGCTCGTCGAGTGCACTCGCGTCGGCTTACGGAATCGCAGTGACTGGCACGATGGTGGTCACGGCGATGATGGCTATCGTGGTGATCTGGCGCGTGTGGAACTGGCGGCTTGCTGGTGCTCTGGCGCTGATGGGGCCATTCGTGCTCATCGATTTTACTTTCCTCTCAGCCAATCTGCTTAAAGTCGTAGAGGGTGGATGGATTCCATTGGCGTTGGGGGCGATCGTCATGGCGGTGATGTATACCTGGCGGCGTGGCAGCCGATTGCTGTTCGAAAAAACACGCCGCCTGGAGACCCCACTTGAATCGCTGGTGAGAAGCCTCGAGAGGAAACCGCCGGCGCGGGTGCCCGGTACGGCTGTATTTCTCACCAGCGATCCAGTCAGCGCGCCAACTGCGTTGCTGCACAGTCTGAAGCACTACAAAGTGCTGCACGAAAAGAACGTCATCCTAACAATCGAGACTGCTTCCACGCCTCGTGTCGACCCGGCGGAACGTGTGCGTATCGAACCGGTCGGGAAAACGTTTT
>Ga0126382_10000768_pt1 | contig 12587 bp, 9 predicted proteins | sample PanSoiMetPlot_30_FD_92548 | JGI IMG/M metagenome (GOLD analysis project Ga0126382, IMG submission 92548) | Tropical forest soil microbial communities from Panama - MetaG Plot_30 | ecosystem: Environmental > Terrestrial > Soil > Tropical forest > Bulk soil | place: Panama | collected 2016-02-17 | reverse complement strand
TCCTGACGTGAAGTCCTTCGGATAGAAGTACAACACCACCCACTTGCCTTTGTAATCCTTGAGGCTGACGGTCTTGCCTTCGTTGCTTTTTAGGGTGAATTCAGGAGCAGGCTTTCCTACCTCAGGTGGCTCGCTAAGGGCTAGCGCCAGCCCCGCGAGACAAAACATTGCAACTAGCGAAAAACTTACGATCGTTATGAGCTTCCTATTCATTTTCTCTCCTTCGCGACGGGATTGATCCACTGAGAGCAATCGCTCTTTACCTCGTCCAGAAAATTATTTTGCGGCTGCCAACGCAGCTTCATAATCGGGATGATTCGCGATCTCGCTGACATACTCTACGTGCTTTACTTTGTCGTCCGGGCCAACGACAAAAACGGCTCGCGCATGCACTCGATCAAAAGGACCGCCTTCTATCAGCACGCCATATGACTTGCCGAATGAGCCGTCACGATGATCGCTTGCGGTGGTGAGTCTCTCCACTCCCGCAGCGCCACACCATCGCTTCATCGCGAACGGCAGATCCATGCTGATGCAGGCGATTTCGACGCCGGGAATTTTCGCAGCTTCTTCGTTAAACCGTCTCGTTTCCGCATCGCAAACCGGCGTATCCAGGGATGGTATGCTGTACAGGATCCTGGTCTTGCCGGCCGATGAACTCAAAGAGTAGTCGCTCAAATCTGTCTTCTGTGTTTTGAAATCCGGTGCCTTGTCGCCGACTTTAACCTCATTTCCGACAAGATTAACCGGATTACCTTTTAGAGTGACCTTAGCCATTCAGTTTCTCCTCTTGATTTTTTTGTTATTAGACGGAATCTATAGCCTAAAGCAGCAGGTTTTGTTGGTCAATAGGTCCTATAAGTCACATAGGTCCTATACTCATTTCTGAAAGTTGTGTAATCTTTTTCTATGCCCAACCCTTCGAAATTCACAATCGGTTTAGTGCAAATGTCCGCGTCCGACGATGCTAATAAAAACCTCGAGCGAGCCGTAGCCTTCATCGAACAAGCCGCAAAACTCGGCGCTCAGGTTATCTGTTTGCCTGAACTGTTTCGATCGCAGTACTTCTGCCAACGCGAAGATGCATCGCTCTTTGATCTCGCTGAGGCGGTGCCGGGTCCATCCACCGATGCGATCGGTCGGGTTGCTCGTGAGAGAAAAGTAACTGTCGTCGCACCGGTCTTTGAGCGACGAGCCGCCGGTCTCTACCACAACAGCGCGGCTATAGTGGATTCGGAAGGCAAGGTCTCAGGGATCTATCGCAAGATGCACATACCTGATGACCCTGCGTATTACGAGAAGTTCTACTTCACGCCAGGGGATCTTGGCTTTAGAGCCTTTGACACATCTGTTGGCAGAATCGGCACGCTGATCTGCTGGGATCAATGGTACCCGGAGGGCGCGAGGCTGACGGCGTTACGAGGCGCGTGCGTCCTCTTCTACCCGACCGCAATCGGCTGGCACCCTCACGAAAAAGAGCTCTACGGGACGGCTCAACGAGAGGCCTGGAGCACAATTCAACGCTCTCACGCAATTGCAAACGGAGTCTACGTCGGTGCAGTCAATCGGGTCGGTCACGAAAAGCCTTTGGATGGCGGTGCCGGTATAGAATTCTGGGGTTCCTCTTTCTTTTGCGATCCGTTCGGGGTTGTTGTAGCCGAAGCCTCATCCGATCACGAGGAAGTGTTGGTCGTAGAAGTTGATCCGGCCCGAATCGAAGATGTGAGAAGAAACTGGCCTTTTCTACGCGATCGCCGCATCGACGCCTACGCTGGAATTGAACAACGGTTTCTTGACGAAAAAGAATGAATGCTAAGACGCCGCAAGGCGCCCCGACCAACCTAAGCGCGCTGGGCTTCCGAATGCCAGCCGAGTGGGAGCCGCACAAGGCGACCTGGGTCGGATGGCCTCACAATAAGACCGATTGGCCCGGCAAATTCGCAGTAATCCCCTGGGTATATGCCGAAATAGTTCGAAAGCTCACCCCCGGCGAAACTGTTCGCATAATCGTAAATTCAGAACAACACCAAGCCTCCGCGCGTGAAGTTCTCTTCAAAGCAGATGTTGAGCTCGATCGTGTCGAGTTCTTTCGCTTTCCGACGAATCGAGGGTGGACGCGTGACTTCGGTCCAATCTTTATCAAAAAAGACGAGGAACGTCCGGAGACCGCGATAGTCCGTTTTCGCTTCAACGCGTGGGCAAAATACAAAGATTGGAAGAATGATGATACGGTGCCTGAACAAGCCGCGCGCTCTCTCGGTTTGCAGATCTTTCGCGCTCGGTTCGGCAATCGTGATGTTGTGCTTGAAGGTGGTGCTATCGATGTCAACGGCCGGGGCACGCTCATAGCCACAGAAGAATGCCTGCTAAATCAAAATGTACAGGTTCGAAACCCTGGCCTCTCTCGCGAAGATCTCGAAGCCATTATCCGCGACAACCTGGGAGTCACAAACATTCTGTGGCTCAACCGAGGGATAGAAGGTGACGACACCCATGGTCACGTTGACGATTTGTGCCGCTTTGTTAATTCGACGACCGTTGTGATCTGCGAAGAGAAAAATCCGACCGATCCCAACTACGCCGTGCTTCGGGAAAACCTCGATCGTCTTAAATCGATGAGGCTGGAAGATGGATCCAAAATAAATGCGATCCCGATCCCAATGCCCGAGCCGCTGGTATTCCATGGACAACGCCTGCCGGCGAGTTATGCGAACTTTTACATCGCAAACTCTGCGGTGCTGCTGCCGACGTTTAATGATCCAAATGATCGAATTGCGCTCGGCATCATTTCGGAGTTGATCACAGATCGTCCGGTGATTGGAATTCATGCGGTTGATCTTGTTTGGGGCCTAGGGACACTACATTGTTTAACTCAACAGCAGCCGTAAATTGTAACTGTGAGAACCAGCACAAACTTGCGTGAGTGGTAAGAAACCAGTTAGCATTTCTTTGCTCGCTTATCTCTTCCCCTCCTTTGGACGCTTAACCAAAAAAATTCAGTCAAAGGATGCCACATGGGAAGAACTCTGCTTACCCTGCTTTTAGTTACAATCTCGCTTCTTCACAATCCGACCCAAGTCAGCGCCGCACCTAACAAGCCACCCGCCGATGAATACTCATCGGAGGTTGCATCAACCTGGTTCGAACTCCTCTACGATGTTGTAAAGGCAGAACGAACCACTCCGCCGCCCGCATCACGCATCTACGGCATCGCCGCCGTTGCGCTCCATGAATCAATCGTCAACGGAGCTGAAGCGAATAGATCGTTAGTTGGTCAACTCAATGGTCTCGTTCCACTCCCCGAGCCCCATAAAAAGAATTTGCATTGGCCGACCGTGGCAAACGCGGTGCTGGCCGACACAATACGAGGGCTATTCGGATCCAGCATCTCTGCTGCATCCCTCAATAACATCAACTCACTGGAGGAAAGTTTCGCCGATCGCTTTCAGGAGACCGTACAAAAGCAGGAATTTGAGCGGTCGGTATCACATGGACAATTGATCGCCTCGGCAATTCTTTCGTGGGCCTCAGGAGACGGATTCTCTACAAACAACAACTGCGCGTATGGACCCGTAGCGGTCCCGGGTGCCTGGCAGCCAACGCCGCCGGCGTTTAATCCGAATCCGCTGCAGCCATGTTGGGGGTTCCTTCGGCCGATGGTCTTGACGTCAGGCGCTGAGTGTCCACCAATTCTTCACCCGCCTTTCTCGACCAGTAGTCAATCCGATTTTTACGCCGCAGCTCTTGAGGTTTACAACGTAGGTCTAAATCTCACTAATGAACAGAAAACTATCGCCGACTATTGGTCCGACGCGGGGGGAACCGGTACACCGCCTGGACATTGGATTGCAATCGTGAGCCAGATCGGCAGAAATGATGATCTGTCGTTAGCAGAGGCCGCAGAAGCTTACGCACGAGTCGGCATCGCCGTTCACGATGCATTCATTGCCTGCTGGAATTCCAAGTTTACGTTTAACCTTCTTAGACCGGTGACGTACATCAACCTCAACATAGATTCAAACTGGAGCCCCTACATTGTTACGCCGAACTTTCCAACTTATACATCCGGACATTCAACTCAATCGGCGGCTGCTGCGAGAGTGCTGACGGATATGTTCGGAGCCAGGCACTTTGCCGATACCACGCACACTGATCATGGGCTAGTACCGTCTCAGCAGCCTCGCACGTTCAACTCTTTCGCCGATGCTGCTGCTGAAGCTGCTATATCGAGGTTATACGGCGGGATTCACTTTGCGTTTGACAACAACAACGGGATGGCTTGCGGAGAATGTATTGGGCAGAAGATTCACGATAGGGTGATTTTCCGCGAAGAATAGGTGAGAGGACGGTTAGGACATATAGGACGAATAGGACGAATAGGTCTTATCCCTCCTATTCGTCCCATCTTCTAGTATCAATCCGAAAAAGCTTCCTTCACCAATTTTTGCTGCTCCATCTGGTGAATCGTATGAGACCCGGTTGCAGGGCTCGCGCCTCGAGGACGCCCGACGTATCGAAGCGTTTGCGACGAACTCAGGGTGCTGCGTAACCGAGGCTCCAGGAACGACCATCCGCCCATATTCTCCGGTTCTTCCTGAACCCATCGAACATCGGCAGCATTCGCAAAGCGTCCAATCTCCTGAGATAAAAGATTCTTCGGAAACGGATAGAACTGCTCGACTCGAATGATTGCCGTCGCTGAATCGCTTCGATTCGCCCGCTCGCTGACCAGGTCGTAATAAACTTTTCCGCTACACAACAGAACTCGCTTTACAGCAGACGCTGAGTTATCCCCAATGACCGGGAGAAATCCGCCGCTCGTGAATTGGTCTATCGAAGAAGCCGCCTCAGGCAATCTCAATAAACTCTTGGGAGTTATGATCACCAGTGGCTTCCGCGACTTCTGCTTTCGCTGGCGTCTGAGCACGTGGAAATACTGTGCGGCAGTGGAACAGTTCACGACCTGCATATTGCCCTCGGCGCAGAGCTGCAGAAACCGCTCAATTCGCGCGCTGGAATGCTCAGCTCCTTGTCCCTCGTAGCCGTGTGGTAACAATAATACAATCCCATTTGTCTGATTCCACTTCTCTTCCCCGGACGCAATAAACTGATCCACTATCACTTGTGCGGCATTGATGAAATCGCCAAATTGGGCTTCCCACAACACCAACGCTTTGGGTTCGGCAACACTGTAACCGTACTCGAAACCAAGAGCTCCAGCCTCGGATAGCGGGCTGTCATAAATCTCATATCGGGCTGCACTTTCAAGCTGTGCCAGCGGAGCCCATTCCGCGCCAGTCTGAGTATCGGTAAACGCAGCATGGCGATGACTGAATGTCCCCCTGACCGTATCCTGACCACTGAGACGAACCGGAGTGCCTTCGGCCAAAATCGAGCCGAACGCAAGCGCTTCAGCCATACCCCAATCGATCGGAGAGGCGCCTTCAACCATTCTGGCGCGGCGCCCCAACAAACCCACAATCTTGGGGTTCAGATTAAATCCTTTCGGAACCGTTGTGATTGCGTGTGCAATCTTACGAAGCGTTTCCTGATCGACGCCCGTGTCGATCACCTCAACCGTTTCAGGTTCAGCTTGTCGAGCTGGAATAGCTATTTGAGCTGCCTGCTTTGCAACTATAGCTTTCGCTCCGAGCTGTGCATTTTCATAGCGGCGCGTTCGCTCATCCACGAGCGTGGCGACTACTTCATCGTTCATCACACCCTCAGCAACAAGCTTCCTGGCGTACAACTCGCGCGATCCCGCGTGCTCACGTATACGCTGGTACATCACCGGCTGAGTGTACGTCGGTTCATCACCCTCGTTGTGCCCCAGACGCCGGTAGCCGATCAGGTCGATGACCACGTCCTTCTGAAACTTCTGGCGGTAATCCAACGCGATCTGAAGCACGTTGTACGCGGCTTCAACATCGTCGCTGTTTACGTGGAAGATTGGCACCTGAATCATCTTCGCTATGTCGGTGCTGTAGGTGGATGAACGTCCTTCTTCGGGTGGAGTTGTAAAACCGAGCTGATTATTCGTGATTATGTGAACAGTGCCACCGGTTTTATATCCGGTTAACTGGGAAAGGTTGAGCGTCTCGGCCACAATACCTTCGCCGGCAAATGCCGCATCGCCGTGCAGTAATACCGCGAGTTTCGGCAAACGGTCGCCTTCCCGATCCTGTCTTGCGCGAACCATTCCCTCGACTACCGGATCTACAAATTCGAGATGACTAGGGTTCGGTACAACAGCTAGTGAAACTTCATGGCCCTCTGCGGTCTCGCGTACGCCGCTCGCGCCCTGGTGGTACTTAACGTCACCCTGATCGTGAGGGAAATTGGGATGTATCGAGCCTTCGAAACTGGTGAAGATACGTTCGCAGAACTTGCCGATCACGTTCGCGATCACATTAAGCCGGCCGCGATGCGCCATGCCGATCGTTATGTCATCTATTTTGCGGGACGGAGCACTTTCTATCAGCTGATCGAGAATCGCGATAACGGTCTCGTTGCCTTCAATCGAAAAACGCTTTTGACCCAGATACCTTGTCCCCAAAAAACGCTCGAATAATTCGGCGGATATTAATTTCCACAGAATCTGTTTCTTGACTTCAGTGGGAATCGGCGGCCGTTCCGCTTCGACCCGAGCGCGAATCCATTCCTTCTCTTCCGGACTCTGAATATTCCGATACTCGATACCAACTGAGCCGCAGTAGTATTCATGCAGACGATCGACGATTTCACGGAGCTTCGCGTTCTCTTGTCCCCCGACTCCGGAGGTAATGAATTCGCGATCGAGATCCCAGATCGTGAGATCGTAAGTTTCGATGTCGAGCTCAGGGTGATATTGAACGCTCTTGTTGCCGAGCGGGTCGAGATTGGCGATCAGGTGGCCGCGCACCCGGTAAGCGTTGATCAACTCGAAGACCCGAGCCTGCTTCCGAACAACATCGCTGTGCCGTTCTTCACCCAGTATCGCCGGATTGATATCGATAGACCAGCGATACGGTCGATAACGGATGCCGAGATCCCGAAAGATCTGATCGTAAAATTCGTGTTGACCTCGCAGCAGCTGATCGATCAAGGCAAGAAAGGCGCCGGACTCTGCGCCCTGGACAATTCGATGATCGTAAGTGCTGGTGATGGTCATCGCCTTGCTGATACCGATTCTCGAGAGTCCTTCTGGCGACATCGCCTGGTATTCAGGCGGGTATTCAATAGCACCCGTCGCGATGATGACGCCTTGTCCTGACATGAGCCTCGGATTGGAAGCGGTGGTCCCGATCGTGCCGGGATTGGTTAAGCTGGTTGTCGTTCCCTGGAAATCCGATACCTGGAGCTTGCCGGCACGAGCCCGCCTGATGATGTCGTCGTACGCATCGATCAGCTGAGGGAAATTAAGCTTGTTGGCGCCTTTTATGTTTGGAACGAGCAGTGTGCGCGTGCCATCTTTTTTCGTAACGTCAACGGCCACTCCAAGATTCACATCCGCGTGACGAACGCGATAAGCAGAATCTTCAACTTCTGCGAACGAGTCATTGAGCTGTGGAAACCTATCGAGCGCCTTCAAAATGGCTCCGGCAATGATGTGCGTATATGAGACTTTGCGACCTGAACCAGCCAGATGCTGGTTTATGACTCGTCGGTTCTCGTCCAGGAGTTTGATGGGAATTTGCCGCTGAGACGTAGCAGTAGGAACCTGCAGGCTCGCTTCCATGTTTTCAGCGATACGAAGCGCCGGCCCGCGGATCGGTATGCGTTCTATTCCCTCCTCCTCTTTAGTTTCAGGTTGGATTTGGGGCGCTGCTGGTGATGCCTTTGATATCGGCTCTTGTGCAGATTTTGTCGCCGGCGATACCTCACTCTCCAGACCCCACTGGTAAGCAGATTGTTTGATTCCTGTTTGTGTAGTTCCGGATTTCTCGCGGGAAGGCTCTGGTTGTGGCCCTGCGGGAGAAGAGGCCTGCGTGGACTGCACTCGACCCTGGACATCGGTTGCGACATTGCCGTTGGTTAGCAGTTCATCAAAGAATGATCGCCACTCCTGGTCTATTGAGCCCGGTGCGCGCTCAAATTGCTGAAGCAACTCGAGGACGTAATCGGCGTTTACTCCGAATTCGTCAGCGATCATTTGATCAATATCTGTTTGATTGAATTGCCTGGTTGACATAGTTAGCCTCATTCGTGAGTTTAATGAGAGGTGTTGTTGTAAACAACCAGCGTTCGAACTTGCGCGCGTCCTGAGTTGTTATCTTCTGCGCAATCTGCGTCAGGCATTTATCTGCGTCATTTGTGGATAATCCCGGCTCGAGAGCTCCAAAACCTGACTGAATGTCAGCAGATGACGCAAATTACGCAGAAATTGTCCGGGATTTGTATTGATAGAAAACGCCACGCGGCAAGCCGGTGGCGTTTTCTGAATCCGGCGTAGAGCCGAAGGATCGTTGCTGGAGTAGCCTATTTCTTCCGCTTCTGAACTTCTGCTAGCAAGCGCTCAGCGGCTGCGTTCTGGAACTCGAGATTCTGTGAGTTCATCTGGATTGCTTTCTTGAACTCTTCCTCGGCCTTGGGCCAGTCCTTCTTGCTTTTCGACTGCGAGTAAGAAACCGCCTGATTGAGATGGGGTAGGGCACCACCTGGTTCGAGCTTCGCTGCTCGGTCGATGTCTTTCAGCCCATCTCTCTCGCCCTTCAAAACCCGCGCTAACCCTAAGCCCGCAACCGGCACGACATTATTCGGTTCCAGCGCGCTCGCCTTGCGATATGCGTCTATCGCTTCGGGGTACTTCGTATTAGCGCTATACGCGTGGCCTAATGCTATGTACGCGCCGACCCACCGAGGCTCTTGCTGCGTCACCTTTGCCAGAACGTCCTCTGCGACGGCATTGTCGCCAGACGCTACGAGTACCAGTCCCAACTGGTAGCGTGCGGCAACAAGCGTATCATCGAGCCTCGCCGCATTTTCGAATTCTGATCGCGCTGCAGCAGGACCCGCTACGCTTCCGGTAGCGTCGCCCGGTCCGCCATCCGTCTTCGCTGAGCCTGCCGACTGCCAGTTGCGGAGCGCCAGCGCACCTCGAAGATAGGCTGCCTGCGCCTGTAACCGCTTATCGTCTTTGCTCAACGCAAGCGCGTTAGTAGCAACATCCTGCGTCTGGGTAATCTGCTCGCGAGTGACACCACGCCAATTAGTGACAGTTTGAGCGATCACAGGCGTTATTGTGTCGCCGAGCTTCGATGCCAACACGCTTTTTAGCGTACTGACCTCGGGTCGACCCGGGAAGTTTGTCGAGAGTTTCTCAAGCAGCTCAAAAGCATTCGGGCTTGCTGGTCCGATAAGCTTACCCGCGGTGACCAACCCGTTGAACTCTTTTACGTAGTCATCCAGCTTTGGTTCGAGCTTGAAAACCACGGTAGGTGATTCCGTGCCAGCTTCGAAACCTTTGGCGACGTTGTTGAAGCCGTCTTTCCGGACTTCAATGTTATAGTGACCCAGCGGAAGCTTATCTACCTGAAGTCTGCCTTCCTCGTTCGTCACTCCGCGTTCCTCGCCATTTACAAGCACAGTGCTCCCAGGGGGAGTTGTTAGCACCGTAAGCGTAACCGTGAACGGCTCGGCAGGCTTCACAGGTTGTTTCTTCGTAGTAGCGGGGGCCTTTTTGTTCTTGGGATCAGTAGGACGGCCTGTCGGATCCTGGGCAAGAACCGCCGACGTTATAGCAAACACCAGCAAGAGGGTAACCGCTGTCTTTTGGGCAAAAGATGTGAAAAAAGATCTGTTTGACAACATTGTCAGCACCTCGGTCGGCCATTATAGCGCAGCTTTCTGAAGCAACCAATACGTTATGTAATTCTGTCGCCCGGCCGTTTCGCATCCCCATCGCGAAAGCACCCATACTTATCAAGACGGATGAAATACGATATTTTTTTCAAGAATGTTCGCTGCAGCAGCAGCCTGTCAGACCTCAAAAACTTTTCAAACCGCAAACCGTTCGTAGTAGAATCGATCTGCCCTTGAGTAGCTCAACTTCGAGGAGGGCTAAAATGCCCGAAGTTAAAGTGTACACAACGGGTTGGAGCAACGACTGCAATCAGGCTAAACGGTTTCTGGACGACGAAGGCATATTTTATGAGGAAATTGACATCGAACACTCCGTCGAGGGCGCGCGGTTTGTTGAACATGCCAACGGCGGCAGGCGAATCGTGCCAACCTTCGACATCGACGGGACTGTCTTTAGCCTAAAACCGTTCGATTGGAAAAAGCTTCAATCCGAGCTCGAGCGGTTGGGTGTGGAAGAGGAGTGACTCTCCTCACACGCAGCACGCCAGAATTCTGATGTCGCAACTGAGCTTCCTCGAACAACTACTCCACGAACGCCGCGCGATTTCTGTCTCCGAGTTAACCGCTAAACTCAAAGCGGTTGTCGAACGCGAGTTCGTCGATGTGTATGTCGAAGGTGAGCTGTCAAACTTTCGTCGCCATACCTCAGGACACTGGTACTTCTCACTAAAAGATGACGCTGCATCGCTGCGTTGCGCGAGCTTCAGGATGCAGAATCGTATGATCAGGTTCATCCCCGAGGACGGCATGCACGTAATCGCCCGCGGGAAAGTCTCGATCTACGATACCCGTGGCGAATACCAGCTCATCGTCGAATCGATGGAGCCGGTTGGCGCCGGCGCTCTGCAGCTGGCCCTCGAACAGCTGAAAAAACGACTCGCCGCAGCCGGGATGTTTGCGAGCGAACGGAAGCGATCACTTCCGCTGCTCCCGGGCTGCATTGGGATCGTCACCTCGCCAACGGGCGCCGCAATACGGGACATACTTCGAGTACTCAAGCGACGAAACGAGGCGGTAAGCGTGTTAATTGCCCCGGTTCGCGTTCAAGGCGAGGGCGCAGCTTCTGATATAGCGCGAGGCCTCAGACTCATAAACTCGCGCACTGAGGTTGACGCGATAATCGTCGGCCGTGGAGGCGGCTCGACTGAAGACCTGTCGTGCTTCAACGAGGAAGTCGTCGCTCGAGCTATTTACAATTCACGCGTTCCGGTCATCTCTGCGGTAGGACACGAGAGCGACTTCACGATTGCCGATCTTGTTGCAGATCTGCGCGCTTCGACGCCCTCGGCCGCTGCGGAAATGGTGGCCAGCGTGCGTGACGACATGTGTTCCCGGATCAACGGGCTTACGGAGGACTTGAAAAAGGCTTTTCGATATCGTCTGCTTGCGCTACGCAGCATCCTCGCGGAACTCGAGTCGAGCCGGGCATTCCCGCAGGTCCAGTCGCGAATTCGTGGGCTGGCCCAGCGAGTGGATGATGCCAGCTATGCGATTGAATCCTCTCTTCGAGAAGCGCTGAAGACTCGGCGCGCTCGCCACGCTGCACTTGAGCTTCGCTTGAGTGAGGCGGATCTCCGTCGCCATCTGGTAGCGCAGCGCTCACGGCTCGGTGAACTTTATGGGCGTCTTCAAGGAACTGCGCGTCTTGTGCTCGATAAGGGCACCGAGCGAGTTTCTCTGGCCGCGGGTAAGCTCGATACGTTGTCCCCGCTTGGAGTACTTTCTCGTGGCTACGCGATTGCATTCGATTCTCAGGGACAAGTTATCAAGCGGTCGGCTGATGTAGCTTCCGGGGATCGTGTGCGAGTTCGCGTGTTTGAGGGTGAGCTCGATTGCACAAAGAACTGAGCAGAAAGGCGGAAGGAATAAGGGTCCAATTGGCCCTATAAACCAGGAAGGCGGAATGCATAAGCTCCGGATTGCTGTTATTGCGTTGGTTGTTTGGGCCACTGTCACAGGCTGCTCCACAAGCGCCGACCAGCCTGCATCAGCAAGTACCCGATCAGCTCAAGCGGCTCAGGCGCTGACGCGCCGGCCGATCTCAGACATTCCGGAAATTAAGAAAGTGATTGATTCCGCGATTGAGCAAACTCGGCAGACCATCCAGTACGATCCGACATATATCAAACTGAAATATCCGAATGGGGATGTTCCAATAGAACGCGGGGTCTGCGCCGACGTAATCGTCCGCGCATTTCGTAGCGCCGGAATAGATCTGCAAAAAGAAGTACACGAAGACATGTCACTGCACTTCGCGGCTTATCCATCCAGGTGGGGTGCGCGAAAGCCTGATTCAAACATCGATCACCGGCGCGTCCCCAATCTGATGACCTTGTTTGAGAGAAGGGCTAAATCGGTCCCGATTACCCGGAATCCCTCCGATTACATCCCCGGCGATGTCGTGGCCTGGGAACTAGACAACAATTTGCTACACATAGGCGTTGTAACCGACGTTGTTGCGAACGGAACTCCAAATTATCTAATAGTCCACAATATAGGCGCCGGGGCCAGAATCGAAGATGTGCTTATGGCCTGGAAAATAATCGGACACTACAGGATGTGGAAGTAAGAAATGACACCAGAGAAAAGTTTTGAGTCTTCGCTCGACGAGCTTGAGCAGATCGTTCGCCAGCTTGAAGGTGGTGATCTGCCACTCGATCGGTCTTTAGAACTGTTTGAACGTGGCGTGCGATTGTCCCGCGAATGCCAGAAGCGGCTCGATGAAGCTGAGCGGAAAGTGGAGATCC
>Ga0126382_10000767_pt1 | contig 12588 bp, 7 predicted proteins | sample PanSoiMetPlot_30_FD_92548 | JGI IMG/M metagenome (GOLD analysis project Ga0126382, IMG submission 92548) | Tropical forest soil microbial communities from Panama - MetaG Plot_30 | ecosystem: Environmental > Terrestrial > Soil > Tropical forest > Bulk soil | place: Panama | collected 2016-02-17 | reverse complement strand
TTCGTGCGAGCTCTGGCCCGAGGGCGGCGAACACACAACCCATTCCTGGCGAATTCGCGTGGGGCGTGCTCAGATAGCGTTCGATGATGGCCCGCAGAGCTTGGCCTTCGGGTGCTGACTTTGCAACCTCCAGCATGCCACTTCCCATCTCGTCGAACGCTCGCGCTACTGCCTCAACGAAAAGATCATCCTTGCTCTTAAAATGCCGGTAGAAGCCCCCTTTTGTTAGGCCCACCTTCTTCATCACCGTCCCGATGCCGCTGGTGTCCCCGCCATGCTCCCGGATCGAGCGAGCCGCCGTGGAAAGAATCTTTTCGCGGTTCCGCGCTTTGTGTTCCAGTGAGTATCGCATGACTTAAGAGTACGCCTGTACTCTATGCCTGTCAAGACCACAATTGATCTCGCTAACGCCTCCACTGCAGCAGCTCAAAATGCCGTCGAGTCGCGGGGAGACCGCCCGAAAACATAAAGACAGGCCAGGAGAAACGCCAATATGTTGATTGGAAGAGACTTTGGTAGCACCCAGATGGCATCGACGTCAGCACTACTATCCGAACTATCCGACGAAAACGCGGCTTCGCAGCGGCGCCAGAATGAAGAAGGCCAAGTAAGCAAGGATTAGCCCGGCCTAAAGCCGAAGGGTTTACGGATTTCTCTTCAACGGCTGGTAAGCGTTATCTAGCAGAAGTGCGCCCCACGCTCACCGTACATCGAAAAAGGCGGAGGGCGGAAGGTCGGATGGCTACCGCGGATGGGATGGCGAGATGATTCGCCGCGGACACAGGTTTCGGTTACGTCAGGAGACCTTTAGCTGTTTTAGGAGATCAACCGTCTTCCGATCGATCAATTCACCTGGGCAAATCGGTAAAGCACACTGAGAATTCCAAGACGTTCGGCTTCGGTCTTCAGAACCCCTAGTACTGATCCGGCAAGCTTGGTCTACAGATGATGCAGATTACCCAGAACAAGGTAATGGCATTAAGGATGATAACTAGCGTGTAGCACTTTTCGATCAGGATATTCGCAGGAGACAACGATCAGAGGCTGCATGAGCGACGCACGATTGGCGTGCGTTCCGGCTGGATAAAATCTTTCAAAAGGTCTCTGCTGTTGGACTTCCAGACCACTTAAATTTGTTGTTGAGCGGCAAATCGCATAAATCTTTTTAAAAGATTTCTGCTTTTGCTCCTAGCCGATTGAGATAACCTCGTCTTTCGGCTTGCTGCGCATTGGTAAGCTTAGTGTCCGCGCGGACTGGAAGCGGCGGCCTCGCGTAGAACTCCTCCGCCGCAGATTCTTTTAGATGGGGATCCCGGGCCCTCTCTCCCTGCTTAGTCAGAGTGAGGACCGGCCGCTGATTACTGATTCCAGAGATTCTTAAATCTCCATCGCGGAGCATCTCAAGAATAACGCTTCCAAGTATGTCTCCTTCGTTTGGGGTGCGCGCCTCGCAATCGTCGGTTAGCGTCCGCGCCCATTCGAGGAGGAAGCTGGCACTAATGCCAATCTCTTCGGCGCTCTCCACCAGGACTTTTCGCAATTTGTCATCAATGAGCATGTTTCTCAGCCTCCAGAATTAAAAGAACGATCTGTCTTAACCCGCTCCGAGAGCTTTTAGCGCCATTGTGAATTGTGCGGAGTTGGCATGCTCCGACCTACTAAGAATGGCGTCCAACAAATCAGGGTCTCGTCTCAATCGGCTGATTCGCTTATCGCTTCGTTGGCAACTGAGATAAGTTAAGTCGTAGCAATGACGACAGCCGAAGTAGCGGGACTTCCTCCGCGTTTTTTTATTGGCTGCGGGTCTCTTTCCACACTCTGATACTCGCAGAAATATCGCGTTCGACGTTGCCTTCAAGGCTCGTTTTTTGACAGCAATAAGACAGCAAAGAGTGGCAAACAGTGGCCAAAACCAACCGCCAGGATCTACGTAAGTTATTGAAAGGAAAAGACGGACTAAGGCGAATTGTTCCTCATAACCCAAAGGTCGCGGGTTCAAATCCGCCCTGTAACTCGATTCTTTGCACGCCGAAGTCGACCATCGGTTTCCTGTCAGATTCTTAGGATACGTATGCCATTCCGGTGCGGAATCGTCGAATGTTTTGAGCCATTACTCCAGATGAAACGAGAAAGACACACCGATTCGAGCCTAAAAGAGTGAATGGGGACTTGAGCAATATCGAGGCGTTATCCCTAACTTCTTGAGTTAATGGAGCCAGCGGAGGGGCTCGAACCCTCGCCCTTCGGTTTACGAAAACGATGGATTACCAGTTTCCAACGTTTACGCCGGTTCACGCAGTGCTCAAATCTTGCCATTTTGCTGTCCTTTTGCTTGATTTGTCCTTTGTGGTTTTTGGATGATACCCCGCGTCAAGGCCGAATGTATAACCATTTGTATATCCAGAGGACACCATGCCAAGACCATGCAAGCAGCCGATTCGGGATCTCTGCTCGCCATACTCTCAAGCATATCGTTCCTAACGAAAGCTGGTACTCGGGGAATCTGGCGGTGTTATAATCTTGGACCGTTACCAGGAGCCTCATCCTGCTCGAGGAGGCACAGTGGTTTCCGCCGCGCCCGAACTAACCAAATTGCTCAACGACTGGCAAACGGGCGATCAGGCTGCGTTCGATAAGCTGATAACCCTAGTTTACGACGAGCTCCACCAACTCGCGCATCGTTATATGCGTCGAGAGCGGCCAGGTCACACGCTGCAGACCACCGCGCTCGTGGACGAGCTGTTTCTCCGACTGGTTGAACAAAAGAAGATCGAATGGAAGAATCGCACGCACTTTTTTGCAGTAGCCGCCCGCGTAATGCGCCATGTATTAATCGATTACGCCCGCTGCCGCGTCAGCCCGAAGCATGGAGGAGATGCAGTTCATGTGCCGCTTGACGAAGGTGCGATTGTCTCGCCGGCGCGATCCGAAGATCTGATCGAGGTTGATGATGCGCTTGTTAGATTGGCCGAAATTGACCCGAGAAAAGCTCAGATTGTGGAGCTTCGCTTCTTCGGGGGTATGAGCGTGGAGGAAATCGCTGAGGTGCTTGAAATAGCGGCGATAACGGTCAAACGGGAATGGCAAAGAGCGAAGGCCTGGCTCTACCGGGAGCTTTGTGAGGAGAACAAGACTGACCTCTGAGCTATGGCGGCAAGTAGATCGCATACTTGAAGCCGCTTTACTACTTGAGCCGAATCAGGTGTCCGGCTTCGTCAATCAGGCATGCGCGAGCGACGATGCCCTCCGACGTGAGGTTGTGTCTCTCCTAGTCGCGGCGAAAGAGTCGGGACCCTTTCTTGATGCGCCTCCTGATGTCTCTGCAGCTCTAGGCGCACTGATTGAGCAAGAAACGAGTCGTGTGCCTTCTCTGATCGGAGTGACATTGAGCGACAGATACATCATTATCGAAGAGCTTGCTCAAGGCGGCTTCGCGACCGTCTATCTTGCGCGCGATCAGAATGTATTCTCCAAAGCGGTCGTGGTTAAGGTACTAAGAGAAGGCGTCGACTGCTGGTTCAGGAAAAAGTTCCAGCAGGAGATTGAAAGCCTCTCGCGCATCGATCACCCAGGCGTCGTCGGGATAATCGACTCCGGCGAAACCCCAGATAACAGACCCTTCCTCGTCGAGCAATTCGTCGAAGGCGTCAGCCTACGCCAACATATCAGACCAGAAGGGATGCATTTCGAACACGTCACTCGCCTAATGCAACAGATTGGTGCTGCACTCGACGCAGCACATGATAACGGAATTATCCACTGCGACCTGAAGCCTGAGAACATAATGGTTCAGGAGTTGAGCCGTGGCGAAGAGCGGGCTAGGATCGTGGATTTCGGGATCGCGAAGATCAAGGAGTCGCAGGTCAATGCGAATCAAGACTTGACAAAGGTTGCCGGTAGCCCACGCTACATGGCCCCAGAGCAAGTAGATGGACACCCATCGGCGGCAAGCGACATCTGGGCCTTGGGTGTAATCTCGTACGAGATGGTGACAGGGCGTTGTCCGTTCAATCCTAGTTCCCACTTTCAGATAAAGGAGATACTGAAAGCCGGTGTAAGGGTGAAACCAATTGATCTCCGCCCTGATCTACCCGAGAAGGCGCAGGCGGTGATACTCAAGGCGCTATCATTCGAGCCGCAGAATCGCTATCAGCGCGCAAGCGATTTTGCTAACAAGCTGACAAGTGCCTTTCTGGTTCGGCGCAGCTTCCAGAGACGGGACCAGAAAAGCTTCGCCGTTCGTTGGCGAGTCGCCGCATTGTTAATTCTCGCATTCCTGTTCGGCTTGGATACACTGATCGCGCTCAAGTTGATGACCGGAAGGTCGGATAACGCAGAGGTGATCAGGCAACTCGAACCGATTGGAGGTACTGGTTGGGTTTTTCTAGGATACTATGATGAGGAACGGTCAATTTACATTGATGGTCCCTACTATGAAATCGCGCAGAGCAATTATACAGACCACTCCGACATACCAAGGATTGGTGAGGGAATTCGTTTGGAGAAGAAAGATCGAAGCGTAGTGATAGTTGACTTTGCTCAAAGCGGCCAGCAACTGAGATTCGATCCGCCCCTCGCTGATCTGGACGATAACGATTATACGAAGGTACGACTCAAGGTAGGGACCGTAGTTAAAGTGAGAGACGTCAGCGTGACTCATTTTCCAGGGCGGCCCTACGCGGTATGGGCTAGAATAAGCAGCCTTTAGACGTGCTAACTCCTTGCTATTCAGCCGGCTGTTGAACCGGTTGGCTTCGGCTTGCTACTTTAGCAGAGGGCACGCATTACGTCTTCACGCTTGTGCTCCTGCTCATCGTCTCCCTTGGAAGAGGCCGTCCAGAAGCTTTTTCCTGCACGCCAGCGCGCAGATCATTTTCCTTTCAATAGAATTACCCTCTGGTCCTCCTTGACTACCGCCGCATAGAACTTCTTGAATTCGGGATATTCATCCAACGAGACAACCATTTTCTTGTTGACCAATTCTCTTCTTCCTTTGATCACGCCATTCGCAAATTCCAGCTTCACTGAATAGTCCGCAACTGGCGATTCGACTCTTACTTCTTTCATGGGCTCTACGGGCTCAAAACCAGACGGCAGCTTTATCTCAATGTCTTCACTCATAGAATCGGCCCACGGCCAGTAATGATATGGGAACTGCCTCTTGTCCCGCGCGAGACCAGGGTCATTCTTCAACGGCTCTGCCCAGGGAACCTTGAGCATTTTGAACTGCCCGGCCTCTCCAAGCGAATTCGGTACCTCGTAATCGTACGCGAGCTCTAAGAAAGGCTCGCGGCGATCGATGCCTCCGTTCTCAAGTCTGGTTAACTTAACATCGGGGAAATCGTTGCTCAGTATTTGAACAACGCTGGTCTCCTGTTCCTTCTTACTCTTCTGGCGGAAGAAGGCCCGCAGCAGCGCACCGGGCGCCCCTTCGGCTCTCAACCTGCTGCTCACAGCCATACCCTTGCCGTCGCGTAGATCCGCATTGGTGTGGCGGATTATTCGACGCGGTGCGAATTTGTCGTGAGTCAGATATTCAGGTTTGTTGATACCGGGCTTGATCAGCAATGAGAATGCCCCCAGGTCACCTTCAGGAACGGAGTTCATTGGATAATTGTAGGCCGTTAGGTCGAGGTACTTGAAGCCGCCTGGCATTTCCACGCCGACTATACAGTGATTAAAAGAGATTGATGGCGGCGCGTTTCGGTTTTCTCCCGCATCTCTCGTGTTGACTAGAACGTAGTGCGCCTTGATTCCAACTTCGCTGAGCATTGCAATGCATAGCGTAGCCAGGTCCTTGCAATCTCCGATTCTATTGACCAGGACATCTCGCGCCTTTTGCGGAATAAGTCCCGACTGCCGGAATGGTACCCGGCTATATCTGATATTTTCCGTAATGAAATCGTAAATTGCCTGCACCTTTGCTTCCTGCGACACGCTATCCTTCCCGCGCAGCAGAGTTTCCACCTGCTCCTTTACTTCATGAGAACTCCTGGTTTTAGTGCGAGCGAGGTCCAGATACCAGTTAACAATGTCTTGCCATTCATTGACGCTGGAAATGTAGAGGTCCTTCGTAACATCGGCCCAGGCCGGCATTGCACTCTCGGGCTCGAGAGCCGGCTCGTCCACAAGTCTCCATCGATAAATAGTCCCCTCGTCGGTCTCTTTTTTGGTGGGCTCATTCGGCATATTCTGCGCGTTGGCGTGAAATCTTAGCTCTTTCGGAACGAGCAGCGAATACCGCGAGTCCTTAACTGGGAACGCACCGTTGAATGAAACGTTATCAAAGAAATCTTTGAACAGCTTTCCGGTGTAGAGACTCTGAATGTTCCATTTCAGGTAGATCAGGTCATTGGGTTCGAGCGACTTGAAGACTATGTGATTCTGATCGATGTCGGCGTTAATCTCGGTGCTGGCTTTCTTTACGACTACGGCTTTCTCAACGATAAGTTGTTCGTTGTAAGGGCTATACGGTATCCAATATTCCTTGAACGCGTCGATGCCCCTGTTGTTGAAGACTCTGACCAGAAGCTCCACCGAGGACTCCGAACCACCGGGCTCGTAGGCCACTCTCTTGGTATCAGACAGCAACACGACCGCGCCGCCGTCTGGATAGGATTGGGAAGTCGGAGCCTTCTTCATTAAATCGTCGATGTTTGACGCTTCAAACAGTGAGAAGATGGGCTTCTTACCATCGAGCTCCCGCAGTGCCCTTCTTGCGTCGTAGTCGGTGGGGTCGTACTTCAAGGCCTCGCGATAGGCTTGCTTTGCAAGGTCGATCGAGCGCCGGGCGCGATTGATCTCAGCCATCTGCGACCAATAGAGGGCGCTGTCGCGACACAACGATAGCGCTTTTTTGATTCGGCTCTCAGCGTTGACATAATCCTGGAGCGAAAAATATGTCTTCGACATCGCGTAATACGTCTGAGTTGACGCGGGATCGAGCTCAAAGATCTTGTTGCAGGTCTCTTCCCATTTCTTGATGTTAGATGCCTGAAGATGGAACCCGGCGAGCACTGACAAGACGGCAGTGTCGTAGTGCCTGGCAAGGTAACTCTGCACGATGCTGATCGCACGGTCATACTTCCGAGTCGTCTGGATCGACAGAGTGGCCTCCAGGAACGCAAAGTCCCAGTTGTCCGGGTACAGGCGGTACGCAGTCTTGATGGTTTCAGCCAGTTTTTCATCCTGGTCCTTCTCGCCGTATAAGTGCACGAGCGTCTCGTAAAGTGACTCGGATCGAGGTGCAAGAGTTTCGAGGCGCCTAGTCAGCTCTTCAGCTTTATCCAGTTCCTGTTTCTCCAAATACTCGTCAATCTTGTACTGAAGAATATCGACATTGTCTTTGTCGAGCGCATATATTTGTTCGATCGTCGTGGCGTAGTTATCGTACTTCTTCCCACGCCTATAGGCTTCCAGCAGCTGTTTGTTAAATAAACCGGAGCTCGGTGCCAGCTTTAGAGCCTCTCCCAACGCCAGTTCAGCCTCGATAGCTTTCTCGTTTCGCAGGTAGCACTCGGCAAGCAGTGCGTAGTTTTCCAAATTGTCGGGTGCCTGGCTGATCTTTGCCTTGAAGAATGCTTCTGCAAAGTTCGGAATTACTCGGCAGTTTGCGCCGGGGCGGCGCTTGTAGGGCTTCGAGTCAGTTGAGAACGTCAAGCCGTCAACGGGTTCGCCGTGTTCGTCGGTTATCCGCGCGAGGAAATTGCACTTCGAGAGTTCAGAGAAGCCGCACTTGATGAGAAGCCGGTTCCATCCCTCCTGTAGGTCGGCATTTACTATATAAGTATCAAGATCGTTGTTCGTCTCATCGAAGCATTCCACGATCTGCTCATCATTCAAGAAAGCTTTCAATGAGCCCGAGGTGCCGATCCTTATTTGAACCGTCTGCTTCTTCGGCGAGTACACAAAATCGTTGGCGTAAAAGACCGACTCAATGTGGGAGAAATATCGTGTGAATTCGAGCCAGCGGTCATGTTTCCCGACCTCAGGCTTAAACCACCTGGCGGGAATGCCGTTCTTCGCTTCATATGTCTTTGAGAGATCGCATTCAAGTTCTGGGGGATAGACTTTGTCGAAGCCCGAGGCAGAGGTGTTGTCGAATGGACCAATCAGCATCCAGTCGTTAATCTCATGGATCTGCTGGTAGTATCGATTTGACGTTGCAATATCACCTCTTCGTTCGAAGTACCCGCCCAGGACCTCAGCTGCCATCGCTTTGAGGACTCCTGCCGAGTCAGCCTTGCGGCTCCATTGCTCAAACAAGGCGATAAGATTCGGGTTCAGATCGTTGTAACGATTGCGCATTGCAGCCGTCGTCCATAATGAATAGAGATATGGATAGTAGTCAGGTTCCGTTTGAAGTACGGTTTTGAGCTTCTCACAGGAAGCCGCATTTTTCTTTTGAAGAATGTAGAGCAGGGATAAGCCTAGGGCGGCTCTGGTGTTCCGCGGATCCTCTTTTATTGCCGCAAGGAACTTTGCTTCAACCAACTGCTGATTATTACTTTCCCACGCCTTCCAAGCGTCAGCGATCAACGCATCGGCTGCGGTATTCGCGAAGACGCTTCGACCTTGGAAGAGAAGCAGCAATATGCTCAGACTAAGTATTCTGGGGTTCATGTGCGTTCAGCCTCCTAAGAAAGAGTTGCCTTGCCACGTTCGGCGCCTGTGCGATGGCGTAGGGCGGCTGTTTCATCTCTCTATTGAATAATCAGTGTCAGTGTGGCGGTGCGCACTCGCCCGCTATCATCCCTACCAGTGAATGTCAGTAAATGCGTATCTGTTACGCTCGGTCTGATCTTCAGTTTGAATGATGCGCTGTTGTCGCTCGTAGTTATTGGACCCGCTGGTTTCGGCTTGATGCCCATTGCGGGATCAGGCGGCGTAACCGTCACACTGCCGGTGAATCCACCTGTACGATTGATTTTGACTGTTATCCTAGTCTTTGTTCCGGGCTGTGCGCCAACTACGTCAGGCTCGAAGAACAGTGCGAAATCCGGCTGAGTAGCAGCGCCTGACAGATAGCGGGCCAGGGCAAAATCGTAGGCTCCGGCAAGCCCTGATACCACTATTTTGTCATCGGCCTGGATAGCAACTGCTCTTGCAGCGCCGCCCGTTCCGAAACTGGTAGTAACCTTCCCAGCGAATCCGAAGCTCGTATCGATACTGCCGTCGCTGTTGTATCTAGCCATTGCGAACCGTGCCATACCGAGAGAGCTACCGACCGCAACTATCTTTCCGTCTGACTGAATTGCGATTGACTTGATGCCGTCGTCTCCGAAGTCGGTGGATGCGACGCCGGATTCACCGAACCCTCGATCTAAACTGCCGTCAGCGTTGTAGCGAGCCAGGCCGAAGTTCTCGAATGGGTTAGGACTTCCCCTGACAAGCCCGGCTGCCACGATCTTGCCATCCGGTTGGATCACTATCGCATTCGCGCTGTCCGGAGGACCGAAGAAGTTGTCGGCGACCTTGCCTCCTACGCCGAAACCGGAATCAAGGCTGCCATCGGTGTTGTAACGAGCAAGTTCAAAGTTGGTGGTTCCACCGGCGGTGACTATTTTGTGATCTGACTGAATGGCCAGTGCTACAGTGCCGGCATTCGTAGTAACTTTCCCTCCCGAGCCGAAGCTTCCATCAAGACTGCCATCGCTGTTGTAGCGAGCTAAAGCGAATCTAGTGGTGGGTCCATTGGCAAATCCAACGGCGACTATCTTGCCGTCCATCTGGATCGACAATGAAGTAACCAAATCTTCGTCACCAAAGAAATCGGTTGTCACCAAGCCTGAGGAGCCGAATCCAGCATCGAGGCTGCCGTCCATGTTGTAACGCGCAAGCGCGAAGTCAGAAGTCTTGTAACTGCTGCCAGTCTGGGCTCGACCGGCTGCAACGATCTTCCCGTCTGCCTGGATTCCTACGCTATAGGCTTGGTCACGGTAGCCGAAAAAATCAGTTGTGGTCTTGCCTGTGGAGGAGAAAGTTCCATCGAGACTTCCATCCGCGTTGTAGCGCGACAAAGCAAAGTCAACATTCGAGGAGGCCCTCACAGTACCTCCTGCGGCGACTATCTTCCCGTCTGCCTGGATGACGATGGCATCAGCAAAGGAGGGGTTGCCGAAGAAATCAGTGGTGACTTTGCCGCCGACGCCAAAGGCGGTATCAAGATCGCCTGCTGCCTCCATTTCTCGCATCGCAGCAGACTGGCTCGGCAAAAAAAGCATGAAAACAGTTACCAACAAATGAACAAGGCTCGTAAGAGTCTGCATAATCCGACCCTGGCCGCGTTGAATTTTTGAGCTTCTCATACTAGTTCCTCCAAGTAGCGCGGACGTATTCCCCATGCTCTATAGCGAAAATCTTGGGAAGGACCGTCTCACACGATTGTTGGACTCAGCCCATTTACCGAAAGCGCCTTCTTGTGAGCACCAGGTTCCTGGCCAAACAGGTGCGAAGTGTACTAAGAGCGCGGGTGGCATTGTCCGACAAAGCTAAGTCGGGCTGGCTAACTTGCAGCGTCGCAACCAAACCCGCATGATCAGAAGGCCAAAGGCCGGAGGGCGTTAAGTCATCTAACCGGTTCCCAATCAGTTCCACACCGACAGCCTCCAAGTCCCGATACAGTACAAGGTCGATTCTCTGGTTCGGTGTAGAGAATGGAGTGAATGGGTCCTCGTCGTGGAGTGGCCAAGTGAATCCCGGGTCACCCGGATGCACGGTGAGCCACGCATCTAGAAACCCGGCCCCGCGCAGGAGCTGATAAGCCCCGTTCTGATCCGGATCGCTGCTCTCCGCATCCGAATTGAAATCTCCAATCAACACCACGGGCAGCTCCGAGTCCACAGTCGCCTGCGCTAACTCAGCCGCCTGTGCGAGGCGAACATTTGGTACCAGGCTATCCAGGTGCGTGGTGATCAGGCGGCACTCTTTTCCGCGGATATCCAACCGGAAGGCACCTCAAGGTGTCCGAGGAGCGGACTGTCGATCGGCAATGTTGTCTGAAAGTGTTGTGCTCTAATGCTCGAGAGCTTTAGCTCCGATGCGTCCAAGTCTGCCCGCGCCAGCAAAACGTCTCTGTCAGTGCGGCGGACATCGAACCCCAGCGCCGACGGCAACTCAAAATCAAAGTTCGTGATTATCGCAGCTGGAGAGTAGCGCAATCCTAGTCTGTCGAGTTCGTCGAGCAGAGATTGAAGAGGATCGAAAGCTGTCTCAGTTGCCGGACCTCCTAACGGACCAGTTCGCCAAAGACTCGCCTCCTGAAGACCAACGAAGTCAGGGAGGGAGGATTGAATTTCGCGTGCGATTCCCGCCGCGCGTTCAGGAATATTGCTCGCCGCAACCTCCAGGTACGTGTCAGCTACCGCATTCAAGAGATCGTCGAACGTGGTGGCGTTGAGCACGAAGTCGAGGTCGGTGCCCTCATCCATATTCCGGGTCATTACCTTTAGGAGCCTTTGGCTGTCGGCGGTAGTAGTGCTCAGCCAACTCGTGCTCGCCGCCGTGAGGACGAAAGATAGAATCAACGCAGCGAGCGAGACTCTTCTCGCAATGCGCCTTTTTGTCGTTAGCACTAAACTCACGCTCCTTGCTTTCACGATGCACCTCCTTTCACGATCCCTGCTGAGTTCAGCCGCTCCAAGGCACTCAGTTTTCTACATATCCTTAGAGCGAAAACTTGTCGCAAACCGTCTCATCTGATTTCCTTGCCTATTCTGTTTCAGAGGTTCATCCAGCCGGTCATCTTGTGGTAGAATCGCGACCAGTTGGTCTCATAACCGTCATAGCTTGGGTCAGTGTTCCGGCAGTGCAGAGCAAAGAAAAAAAAGAAGGCGAACCCCAGGAAATTACCCAGCTGCTCATCCGGTGGAGCAAAGGCGACAATGCCGCGCGTGATGAGTTAATGCCGCTGGTTCACAGTGAACTCAGACGGCTGGCGGGGAGATATCTTCGTCATGAACCCCGCAACGGCACTCTTCAGCCAACAGCTTTGGTTCATGACGCATTTATTCGGTTGGTACAACAGAACAAGGTAAGCTTTCAGAATCGGGCCCAGTTCTATGGTCTGTGCGCGACAATCATGCGCAACATATTGGTCGAGCGAGCTCGAGCTCGAAAGGCGGCCAAGCGATCCGGCGGATGGTATCGCATATCCATAAGCAAAGCCGATCGCATAGACACTAAACCCGATCTGGACGTCGTTGCAGTGGATGAAGCGCTGAACAAACTGGCGACGATCAGGCCTCGCGCCGCCCAAATAGTGGAGTTGCGTTTTTTCGCTGGACTCACTGTGGAAGAGACCGGTGAGGCGCTTCGTATCTCACGCGCTACAGTGGAACGAGAATGGAGTTTCGCGCAGGCCTGGTTGAAGCGCGAGCTGCGCGAATCGTCAGATGCGTTGAAGCCGCGTGGGCCAGGCAGCCGGCGAGAAAGCTAACATTGCAGAAGACTCGCATCTGCTGTAAGTGTTCCGTGGTCATCGCTGTGTAGCGGCTTCACGAGTGTCAGCAACTAGTCACTGACAACGGCGCTCCTTGGCCAAGGTGATTTCTTGCTACTTGAGGTCAAGAGTGTGGAGCAGACACCGGA
>Ga0126382_10000766_pt1 | contig 12590 bp, 13 predicted proteins | sample PanSoiMetPlot_30_FD_92548 | JGI IMG/M metagenome (GOLD analysis project Ga0126382, IMG submission 92548) | Tropical forest soil microbial communities from Panama - MetaG Plot_30 | ecosystem: Environmental > Terrestrial > Soil > Tropical forest > Bulk soil | place: Panama | collected 2016-02-17 | reverse complement strand
GTTGTCACAATCTGAAGGTCGGTGTAAACTCAGGCGCGTTTAAGCCAGCCAACAGGAGAACCCATCATGAAAAGAGCTCTCAGCTTTTTCATTCTGCTCATGTCGGCCATGATTGCCGCCGCGCAATCCGCCGGTCCGAAAACGACGCTTAAGGTCGGTGATGCAGCCCCGGACTTCACGCTGCCCAGCACGATTACGGGGCCGGACGGCAAGACGATGCGCTACAAACTGAGCGACTTTAAAGGCAAGAAGAATGTGGTGCTCGCCTTTTACGTTCTGGCGTTCACCGGTGGTTGAACGAAAGAGATGAAGGCGTATCAGGCTGATATCGCCAAATTCGAATCGAACGACACTCAGGTTTTCGGCATTAGTGTTGATAGCGTTCCGGCCAATCGCGAGTTCGCCAAGCAGAACGGAATCAGCTTCCCGCTTCTGAGCGATTTCAAACGAACCGTCGTGAAAGATTACGGAATATTCTGGGAAGATCAGGGATTTGGGAACCGCGCGACCTTTGTCATCGACAAGAACGGAGTCATTCAACACATCAAGGAAGGCATGGAAGCCATCGATCCAAGCAGCGCCGCAGATGCGTGCAATATCCTCTCGCACAAGAAGGCGACACAGTGAATAGCATTCTGGATTGAGCGCGTTAGAGCACCTTAGGGTCTTTTGTTCGTCCAAACTGCACGATGCAAGTCGGTGCTTTTAAGAGAGTTCGCGCAACCTGGACGTGAATTCGGAGACACAATGAACATTTTCATTTCCAACAAATTGTTTTGCGCGCTCGCGCTGCTCGTCGTTTGCGCGATGGCCTGCAAATATGGCTCGTCCTCGCCGACTAACACTTACAAAGCCTTCTTCGACGCCCAGAAGAAAAAGGACGTCGCGGCGACCAAAAAAACGCTTTCCAAGTCATCGATTGAGATGATGGAGAAAGCGGCGAAAGAGCAGAACAAGACTTTGGATCAAGCTTTAAAGGAAGGACTGGAAAGTCCCGCCGCGAAATCTCTGAACATGCCGCCCACCCGAAATGAAAAGATCGAGGGCGCCAACGCCACACTTGAGGTTCAGGACGAAGACTCGAAGAAATGGGAGACGATGTACTTCGTCAAAGAAGATGGCGACTGGAAAATCGCGCTGGATAAAACGGTCCAGGAGATGTTAAAGAACCTGGGTAAGTAGGTTATCAGTCTTCCCCACCTACCGCGCGGCACGGGTCAACGCTTTGTCGATTGCCGCTTTCAAGCCCTCGGCACTGAACTCAGTCAGGACAACTCCGTTGATGAAAATCGTCGGGGTTGCTTCGACGCCATATAACTCACCATCCTGAATGTCCTGACGAATCTGTTCATCATACCTGCCGGATTCGAATTCCGCATCGAAGCGTTTGCGGTCCAGGCCAACCTGCGTTGCATACTTCTTTAACGAATCAACATCGAGGGCAGCCTGATTCTTGAAGAGGTAGTCGATGTATTCCCAAAACTTGCCTTGCGCGTTTGCGGCCGCCGCGGCTTGCGCAGCGCGAAACGCATTCGCATGAATCGATGTCAATGGGAAATTTCGAATGACAAAGTGGATGCGATTGCCGTAGGGCTTCAACGTTTGTTCAATGATTGGGTACATCCCACCGCAGGCGGAACATTGAAAGTCGGTAAATTCGACAATCGTTACTGGGGCGTTTAGGTCTCCGCGTGAAGGACCCTTGCCCAAACTGATTAGCTGGACCGGCGGCTCGGGCTCTTTCAACAACAACTGGACTTTGTTTCCCGATCGCAACTTTTCGGCCAGCGCAGTTTCCAGTTTCTCCTGTTGTTCCTGTTCCAGATAAGAAACAATCTGTGGGCGCACGGTCGCGAAATCACCGGTAATCCGCGACTTGTTCTCTTCATAAAACTTTGTCACTTCGGCGTCAGTGGGCGGTTTGATCTTATCGCTGATCTCCGTGCGCACGATTTCCTCAGGACCTATCTTTTTTCTGTTCGCTTCTGCCACGATCAGCAAATCATTTATGCGTCGGTTGAGAATGTTTTTCTGAGCTGTGTAAATACGCATTTCCATCTTGTAGATATAGGCCTTCATCCGCTCATTGATCGTCTCGATTCGAATTGGTTGACCATTTACGGAAGCGAGCACCGTACCGGGCGCAAGATTTGGCGTATTGACGTCCGCGTGCTTCATCACGGTATTCGTCATCTTCAAACGATTAACCAGAGCACCGTACAGCTGCTCACTTCGCTGGCCGCGCAAGTAGTTGATCAGTTGTGGGCGAACGGTTTCGAGTTCAGCCCCGCCCAGTTGGCTGCGATTAGCATCGTAAGCGGCGCGCACTTCAGCATCCGATGGGGGAGCGATTTTGCTGTTGATTTCGCGGTCGAGAAACTCCTCGGTCGTGATACCTGCTTTCTTTGCCTGCGCCGCAACAAGCATTGAGGCAATGCGCGCATCGACGGCGCGTTGCCGCGCCTCTTGAATCGCCTTGCTATGATTCTGGTAGAAATCTCGTAGGTACAAGTCAGGATCATTGAGAATGGCGGCGTCCAGTTGATCCTGAATGTCGCTCGCGCTGATCGTTACATCATTCAGGATCGCCAGGGTTACGGGGGCAATCGTCGACGCTTGGGTTGGGGACATTTGCGTGACTTGCGCCTGCGGCCTGGCGGCGGGCGTCGGTGTCGCTTTCGGCGTGGCGGAACGCACCGGTGCGGTGCGCCGCTGGGCGTTAACCGCGCTCATGGACAGAATCAATAGCAGGGAAACCAGTAACGTCTTTATTTTCATCGGAGGCATCTTTGTCAGTCACCGATACGTTGTCAAATTTGGTTGGCGAACTCTCTCTTCGGTTACCAGCGCCGCTTAAATCTTAGTTATGCCCGCCAGCTTCCGCACCGTCTCAAGCGTATCGATTTCGTCAGGCATCTTGTCCGGCCGCAATCGCACGATGCGTGGGAATCGCAGCGCGTAGCCGCTCTTGTGACGGTTCGATGGCTGAACCCGGTCAAAAGTTACTTCGATGACAATGCGTGGCTCGACGATGCGCACGCGGCCGTCCGCGTATTCCTGCAGCGTGTGCGCGCGAAACCACTCAGTCATCTGTGCAATTTCTGCGTCAGTCAGCCCCGAGTACGCTTTGCCAATGTTGAGGAGCTCACTTTCGGCTTCTGACCGTCGCACAGCAAACGTGTAATCTGAAAGCACGTTATGGCGCTTTCCATGACCGAGTTCGACGGTGGTCACAACCACGTCCAGAGTCGCCAGCGCCTTCTTCAACTTCATCCATTCTCGCCCACGCCGACCGGGTTTGTAGCACGATCGAGGATCTTTAATCATCAATCCCTCGTTGCCGCGCGCGCGCGCGGCGTCGAACTCTTCGTCAAGATCACTGACATTGCTGAAGCGTTTCGCCGCCGACAGCCGGATTACGCCGCTAATCAACTGGCTGCTGCCAGTCCCAGTCCCAAGAAGCTCTTCCAGTCGCGCCCGCCGCGATCGCAGCTCATCGTTAATCGTCACGCGGCCGCTCGCGAACAAGAGATCCCAACCCACGAAGACAACCGGTGTGCTGGCCAGCAACTCCTCGCTCACAATTTTGCGGCCCAGACGTTTCTGCAGATCGCTGAACGGCAGAATTTCATCTCCCCGGGCAGTGATGATTTCGCCATCGATGATCACGTCGGTCGGGAGGTTCGTAAGCGGACCGCGCAACTCGGGAAAACGATTTGAAATTTCGTCGAGAGTCCGCGAGTAGATGGCCACATGTCCGTTTTGCACATGCACCTGTGCGCGAATCCCGTCGAATTTATCTTCAACAAAAAACTCGTCCGGCATCGTTCGCTCAATATCCGCGAGATCCGAAGCCGGCGTTGCCAGCATGAATTTCAGCGGATGAAATAGACGCATCTCGACTTCCTGCAATGCGCCGGCACGGGCACGCACGGCAGCCTCACCGATATCGCCGCGCAACATATTGGCCAGCGAAACGTCCGTCAGAGGTTTCTTGAACGCGCGGGCAATAGCATCCTCGACTAATCCTTCACGCAAGCCGATCCGCAGGTCCCCCGCCAGAAGCTTGACGAGATACTTGGCTTCCAGGGGCGTCGCGTTTCTGAGCACGCCAGTTAGCAGTTGCGTCTTGGCGATTTTTCCGCGGGTGGTGCTCAGGCGAATCAGCAGGGTATCCACGTCCGCGAGAGCAAGACTTGCATTGTTCTCAGGCTTTGATTCACAGAAGATTTCGAACGCCACATCGCCCCCGTCACCCCACCGCGCGTAACGCGGCCCAAGGCTTTCCGGCGCGACGCCCGTCGCAGCAATCAGCGCTTCACCTAATATGCTGCCGCCGACCCTGGTAGTCCGGGCGTCGCTCAAAGCGAACTGTTGACCCGCAAAATATCGCGCGGCCCGTACCAGATCTTCGTCCGACAGTCGCTGAAAATATTCGCCAAGCAAGGCCGCCTTTTCGAGCTTCTTAGTCGTCCCCGAGACAGCCTCAGCCGTGCCGGCAAACTGCTCGAATGAATTGGGCGGAAGATTTTGATCGATGCTCATTTGTTGCCCGGTTGAATTCAAGAGTGCGTTAGGCGCCCGGACGTGTCAAACGGCACTCGCTGCTTCTACATCCCGTTCTGTACCTCACGCTTTGCTCCGCGCTACAATCCCATCGGCGCGGCGGCGCATCAAAGTGGCGAAAGGTATTTCAAATGCTCCTGTTTATCCTCGATTCACTCGGCAGCTCTGAGTTGCTCGTAATTCTCGGCGCCGCGCTGATCTTCTTTGGTCCACGCCGGCTGCCACAATTGAGCCGCCAACTTGGGAAAAGTCTGGCGGAATTCCGGCGCGCGTCTGAAGACTTTAAGCGGACGTGGGAGCGCGAAGTGAATCTGGAGAACCTGGAAAAGGGAGTCGAGCCCGGATCCGAAAACTCGATTCTTGAGAAGGCCACTGACCGTCTGCGCGCTGCCCGCGAAGCTGCTGCCGGTGAGCCGGACGCTTCCGCATCAACGAGCGGAATCGCGCCTTCCGTTACTCCGGCGGATCCTTCTCTGGTGCAACAACACATTCCACAGGCGCCGAGCGTTAGGACGACGACGCCCGAATCCACGCCGAAGCACGAGTGGTTATAAGCCGTAGCATCATGGCGAGTCTACGACTGATAAAGACCTCGAAAAAGGAAGTTCGCGAAGAAGAACTCGGCGGACAGATGTCTTTCTTCGAGCACCTGGACGAGTTGCGCACGCGGCTCATCCGCTCGATCGTTTTTGTTTTTCTTGCCGCCATGGTTTGCTGGTTTGTGTCGGATCGTATCTACAACTTTCTCGCTCGTCCGGTGCAGAAGGCGCTCGTTGAGGCACAGCAGAGACAAGTCGCAATGGCCGGCTTGAACGGACAAGTCGACGGCATTTCCCTGAGGTCGCTCAACCAGGGCGACAAATTTCGCTACGTTTTCCCGGAAGGAACCAAATTAGGCAGGGCTACGATTCCGGCCGGAGCATCAGTAGAAGCGCGCGTCGACAAGGACAGTCAGGGTAATTTGGGGATATTCACGGATGAACCACTTGCGGCGGGAAGTGAAGTTGTTCCCAGGGATGTGCGGCTGCCCGATCTGAACAGCAGTAACGGACTGCCTAACGTGAATGACAAATTGGTGGTCACGACCGCCCTGGAACCCTTCGCGCTCTACGTGAAGGTCTCCCTATATGCGGCGATTGCACTGTCCGTCCCATTTCTGCTGTGGCAGATTTGGGCTTTCGTCTCACCGGGCTTATATCCGCACGAGCGTAAATACATAACGCCATTCATTGGCTTGTCCACCATTTTCTTTGTTCTCGGCGCCGCGACGGCTTACTACATAATCTTTCCGCCCGCGGCCAAGTATCTGCTTGGTCTGGGACAGGACTTTCGGCTCTTACTGAAGGCGGACGACTACTTCGATTTCATCATCCTGCTGATGCTGGGTATGGGAGCGGTGTTTCAGATGCCGGCAATTACCTATGTGCTGGCGCGGATCGGACTGGTCACGGCCGGATGGATGTTGCGGGTATGGCGGGTCGCGGTAATTGTGATTCTGATCGTCGCGGCAGTTCTGTCACCGACCAACGATGTTCCGAACATGCTTTTGTTTGCTGCGCCGATGTTTGCGTTGTACGCCGTCTCGATCGTGGTTGCATGGATTTGTGGAAGAAAACGACAAACCGCTTAGACCAGCTATCGTGATATAGGTCCTATATGACTTATATGACCTATATGACCGACAACCACAAAGAAGACAACTTTTCCCGGCATTTCCGGCATCTTGACTCTGTTTTGACGCGAACTTAGAATTTGAGATTGTTCATTCCCCGCGCATCGGGCAGTAGGACTAGCGTACAAACGTTTTCCGCTTAGCTCTCAGGAGTAATTCCAATGTTCCAACGCACATCTCGCAAGTTGGCAGTCGTTATTCTGGCTGCATTCTTTGCGGTTCCCTCGGCTCTGGCCCAAAAGAAAAACGCTAATTCCAACCAGGACCCCACCGAAAAGGCCCGCAACGTCAAGCCGGAACTAAAGAGGGCCTACAAGGACTGGCTGGAAAAGGACGTCGCTTACATCATTACCGACGACGAGCGAAGAGCGTTCAAGAAACTGGAAACCGACGACGAGCGAGAGCGGTTTATCGAGGAATTTTGGCGTCGGCGCGATCCGGACCCGGACACCGATGAAAATGAGTTTCGCGAAGAGTATTACGAACGAATCGCCTACGCGAACGAGCACTTCACTTCCGGCATCCCCGGCTGGAAAACTGACCGCGGCCGAATCTACATCACCTGGGGAAAGCCTGACGAAGTCGAAAGCCATCCCTCAGGCGGCTCATACGAGCGCGAATCTTACGAGGGCGGTGGATCGACGACGACCTATCCTTTCGAGCGTTGGTTTTATCGCTATCTTCCCGGCGTAGGCTCGGGTGTGGAGATCGAATTCGTCGATCCGACTGGCAGCGGGGAGTACCGCATCGCGAGGAATCCTGATGAGAAAGACGCCCTGTTAATGGTTCCGGGCGCGGGATTAACACTCGCCGAGCAGATGGGATTGTCCAGCAAAGCCGATCGCGTGGCGAACCAGGGCGGCATCGGCATGCCAAATTACATGCGCCAGCAGGACAGCCCGTTCGATCGTCTGCAGGTGCTGACCGACCTCATGCGGCCGCCGGCAATCAAATTCAACGATCTGGCGTCGCAAGTTAACACGCCGATCATCGAGGACAATCCTCTGAACTTTGATGTGCGTGTCGATTTCTTCAGGCAATCTGACGAACGCGTAATCACTGCTTTCACGATTCAGACTGATAACCAGAACCTGGTGTTCAAGGATAGCGGCGGCATCCAGCAGGCAGAGCTGAACATCTTCGCAAAAATCACCCACGTGTCCGGCCGTCGCGCCGGAGTGTTTGAGGATCCGGTTATTACCCGCGCTACCGCCGAAGAGTTGTCAGAGGCAAAGGACCGCAAGTCCGCCTATCAGAAAGCGGTGCCGCTCGGACCGGGCCGATACCGAATTGACGTGATCGTCCGCGACCGAACTTCCGGGGCCACGGGTGTCCGCCACGTCGGGTTTGAGGTTCCCAAATACGACGCAACAAAACTTTCGACGTCAACATTGGTCCTGGCCTCGAAGCTGCAAGGTCTCGGCGATCAGCCGGCAGTCGGGATGTTTACGATCGGCAACGTCAAGGTAATTCCAAACGTCTCGGGCACGTATCACCGCGGCGCTCCCGTCGGTTTGTACATGCAAATCTACAATGCCGGAATTGATCAAACGACGCTGCGGCCCTCCGTCGATGTTGAGTATGCCCTGATGAAGGACGGCAAGGAGTTAGGTAAACAGCTTGAGGACTGGAAAGGCAACAGCGACTCAGGTCAGCGTCTGACAATCGCGCGGCTGCTTGATTCACGCCAATTGAATCCCGGCGATTATTCCGTCGAGGTACGCGTACGCGATCACGTTAGCGGCCAGTCGCTTTTGCAGACGGCAAAGTTTACGATCTTGCAGTAATTTCACTTCAACTCGTCCGTGAGCCAAAGCAAGGTCTACGGCATCTTGTCGTAGACCTTTTCTTATTAGTGTGCTATTGCCTTTGCGATTTTTTGGGGCTTTGCGGCAAAGCACCATTTTCAGGCGGTTATCTTCCTTTTCATGCCGATGCTAGAATCGAAACACCTTGGAATTACTTCATCTCACAGGGTTGTCACCGGCCGAATTGTCCGACTTTGTCAATAGTCTGGGTGAACCTGCATACAGATCGCAACAGATCTTCGCGGCAATCCATCACCGTCGTCTGCGGTCGTTTCAAGCGATGACGGATCAGCCGAAAGAGCTGAGACAGAAACTGGATGAGCGCGCCGCCGTTGCGACTCTCAAGCTGGAATCGCGCTACGTCTCGGTGGACGGAACGCGGAGATATCTATTTAAGACCCGGGATGATTTGCCCGTTGAAACGGTTTTCATTCCGGAAACGCACCGTAACACGATCTGTTTTTCGTCGCAGTCGGGCTGTCCGCTGCAATGCACCTTTTGCCTGACAGCACAACTTGGGTTGCTTCGCAATCTGACGGCCGGAGAAATCGTGGAACAAATCGTCATCGCCTTGAATGATGCCTATGGGGAAGGAGTCAAACCGCCGCGCGGCACAAGTCTGGTCGGAATGGGAGCAGGAGAACCGTTTCTGAATTTTGAGAATCTGCTGAAAGCTGTTCGCATCATGGCTGAGCCGAAGGGACTCCACCTCGTGCCTTCCCGCGTCACGGTTTCGACGGCCGGCATTGTCCCTCGAATTCGCGAACTAGCAACTGTTCCTGATCGGCCAAACCTGGCAGTCTCGCTCGCAGCGCCTACCGATGAACTGCGAGACGAATTGATGCCTATAAACAAAAAGTGGCCGCTGCGCAAATTGCTGGAGGCGTGCAGGGAATTCGAAGACTCTTTGAAGCGTGGCGAACGATTCACCTTCGAATACGTGATGCTTGATGGCGTCAACGATTCAGACGAGCAGGCGCGGCAACTCGCAAATCTTTTGAATCGCTTCGGACTGCGCGCAAAGGTGAACCTGATACCGCACAACCCGGCAGAGCCTTTGCCTTACCATCCCTCGCCGCCCGATCGGATTGAAGCGTTCCGCCAATTACTGAAGTCCAAAGGAATCCAGGTGTTTGTTCGCCAGCCGCGCGGCCGCGACATCCTCGCCGCATGTGGACAGTTAGCGGCACGCAGAGGGAAGGATTTAGCGAAGCCAGTTTCGGTTTTGCATCCGACAAAGGTAAAATCGCTTACCGTCTGAATCCGATTTCTGAATTCCAATGAACAGCAAACTTACTTCGGTCCTTCGTCAGGTCGCGCTAATTCTAATTGTTTTGCTTAATTTGACCGCCGCGCCACTGCCGCAACCAAACATCGGTCTGAACGGCTATTTTGCTAACGACAAAGCGCAACGAGGCCGAGTGGTCCAGGCGGCGATCGTGATCGACATCCCCGCCGGCTATCACATCAATTCCAACCGGCCACTTGAAAGCTTCCTGATCGCTACGCAATTAAAAGTCGACGCGCCGGCAGGCGTTCGCGTTGCGCCTGTCAGTTATCCACGCCCGTTACTGAAATCGTTTAAGTTTTCGAAAAAGCAGTTGTCGGTTTATGAGGGACGCGCCATCTTGCGTTTCAATGTAACCGTACCCACGAATTATGCTGGTGGCTCGATTGATTTGCGGTCGCGTGTGCGATTGCAGAGCTGTAACGATGAAGTTTGCTTTCCGCCGAAATCACAGGACGTCAATATGCATATTGATATTGTCGGCCCGAACGATCGCGTGACACGGGTTAATGGCTGGGCTTTTGGAGGCCGCCGATAGGCTGCTCAGCGGTGGCCAATGACAGACAACAGCCGGCCGACTCGCCCGTGGATTTGCTTTTCGCGACGGTAGGAAAAGAACAGGTCACTTCGCTCCATCGTACAAAGCGGCACCCGATAGATTTGCGGCAATAAGACACCGCAAGTGACCAGCTGATCGATGTTTGCCTGGGAGAGATTGACTTTGGCGTGACCATCGCGAGTGCCAGTGAACAGATGCTCGCACTGATCAAATCGCTCTTTGAAAAGGTTGATAACGTCAGTCCCGACTTCGTAACAGCAGTCGTTTGCAGCCGGACCAATCGCCACGAGCAGATCCTGCGCACGACACTGAAATTTGGCTTCCAGTTGGTTGATGGCGGCCTTTACGATTGATGACGAGGTCCCGCGCCAACCTGCATGAACGGCAGCAAACGCCCGGGTAATTGGATCGCCAATTAGAATCGGAACACAATCGGCAGTTTTTACCGCGAGCAAGACGTTGGGTGTGTTGCTGACAAGTGCGTCGCAGTATTCATCGTCGCCGAGCACACCAGGTTTTGGTTGCGCTTCCTGATAATCATGAATGACCCGCACGTCCGCACTGTGCGTTTGCCAACAGCCTGTTAGCACCCAGTCGCCTTCGAAGAGTTTGAGAAATCGGCGCCGATTCTCATAAATGTTATCCGCTGCATCTTCATTGAACCCGGCCAGATTCAGGGAGTTTTCCGGCATCGGGCTAATCCCGGCCAGACGAGTTGAAAACGCGTTCGTAAATCCAGCTTCTTCCAGTGGCGAGCAAATTAGCGCGCGCACGCCGTCGCGTTCGCGCCAGTAAAAACCAGCACTTTCAATTGCAGAATCTGTGATCATTTCAATCGGAGTTGACATCATCGAAGTTCGACGTGTGCGCGAAACGATCGAACGCACGCCGCGTTTTGTTGAGCGCGTTTTTACCTCGGCCGAACGCGCGTATTGCGAATCGCGCGGCGCGGTGGCCAGTCAGCATTATGCCGCGCGCTTTGCCGCAAAAGAAGCGGCGCTGAAGGCTTTGCAGACGGGATGGACTGGCGGCATCAGTTGGCAGGACATTGAAGTGACGGCCAAAGAGTCAGGCGCACCGCTGATCTCATTCCATGGCAAGGCCCTGGAACTGTATCAACAGTCAGGCGCGACTGCCGCACATCTTTCCATCGCGCATACTACGGAGCATGCGGTTGCCGAAGTGATCCTTGAGAATTCTGAGGTAACCGGACGGGCTTAAGAGCTACTGGCGGGCGGCTCTCATGTCGGTCATCAAAACCTTTCTACCATTGTTATCGATTTCGATTCGCGTGTTGCGGACGAACGTGGATTCGTCTGAGTAGCGCTCGGATTTTCTGAGGGGCTGGATCTCGGCTGGCATATTTGCTGCCAGCGTTACCTGGTCGGTGGTGAAATCAAAATAGATATTGTGCTGAAGACATTCAGTTGCGGGAGCTTGTGCCTTGAGTATCGCCAGGCGTTCGTGCATCGGACACTTGCTGGTCGCCACTTCTTCGGTCTCGGGATCGATATCAATGATCGTAACGTCATCGGGCTGCTGAAATGAGCGGCCGCCTAGTTCGGGTCGCAGGTCAACTGCACCCTTCATGAAAGCTCTCCAGATCGGCAGGGCAGCTTCCGCGCCGGTCAATCCTAACTGTTTGTGGTCGTCGAATCCCACCCAAACCGCGCAAACCAAATTCGGTGTGTAGCCGACAAACCAGCCGTCCCGCGAAGTGCCGGTCTTGCCGGCAATGACGGTTCCCGGAATCGAACCTCGAGCGGCGCGCGCGGTGCCTTCATTGATCACTGCTTCCAGCATATCCGTCACGATGAACGCTGTTTCGGCTCGGATTACTTGCCGCGCCTCAGCGCGCGCGTCCGGTAAGTCAACCGCGTGGGCCTGCACCCGGCTGCCACCATTTGCGAACGTCGCATAACTCGCCGCCATTTGCAGTGGCGTCACCTCGCTGGTCCCAAGCGCCATTGCCGGATAAGGAACAGGGCGAGGTAAACCGAAGTCACTCGCGGTGTTCGCTACTCGCGCGAGCCCTGCATGAAAAGCTACATCGACAGTCACAACATTAAGCGACTTCACTAAGCCGGTGCGCATGGTTACGTCGTGCATCGAAAACGCGCCGCCATAGTTCGAAGGGCGGTATCTCATTTTTCCGGCATAAGTGAATTCCTTCGGAGCATCGGTAAACTTCTCAAGCGGGGACATCCCGGTTTCCAGCGCCGCGGCGTAAACAAACGGCTTGAAGGTGGATCCCGGCTGGCGTTGCGCGTCGGTTGCGCGATTCAATTGCGAGACTGCGTAATCACGGCCACCGATCATCGCCAACACGTTTCCCGTTTTTGGATCAAGAGCAACGAGGGCCGCCTGCGGAGTCAGCCCACGTGGCTGGTAAATCTGATCGAGATGTTTGAGCTGATCTTGTATTGCCTGAGTCGCGAGCTGCTGGAGATCCAGATCGAGCGTAGTGACCACCCGCTTGTTAGCGTTCGCAGGATACTCGCCTGCTACCGGTCGGGATTCTGTACTGCGGTTCACATAATCGATGAAGTAAGGAGCGCTCGATTCTTTGGCTGGATCGAATTCGGCGGTACTAAGTGGCTCTTTCACTTTCTGTCCGGCCTCTTCCGCGCTGAGAAAGCCGTCCCGCACCATTGCTCCCAAAACGGTGTTTCGGCGAGCGCGGGCATCTTCGTTGTG
>Ga0126382_10000765_pt1 | contig 12592 bp, 12 predicted proteins | sample PanSoiMetPlot_30_FD_92548 | JGI IMG/M metagenome (GOLD analysis project Ga0126382, IMG submission 92548) | Tropical forest soil microbial communities from Panama - MetaG Plot_30 | ecosystem: Environmental > Terrestrial > Soil > Tropical forest > Bulk soil | place: Panama | collected 2016-02-17 | reverse complement strand
GATGATGGCCGCATGCCGGGGCCTGGACATAACGCAGCATACGAGCAGCTCGAGGACTCACTCGGACCGACCGGGACACGGGCCCGTCGGACGGCCTTCGCGCAACTGGCTGGAGCCTGTGACCTCAGCGGTTCGCACAAGGCGGGAGACGACGCGTCCCGGTGACGACGACCCCTGCTTCCCGGGAACGGCCCTCGGGCCGAAAGGTGCACCATCCCAGCTTGGGGGAGCGCCGGGCGATCGGTGCTGCCGCCCGGGGACGAGCGCCGGCGACGCTGCATGCCGAATGGCAGCCCGCCGCGACACGCTCAGACCCCGTCGCCCTGATCGAAGCGCAGAACGCGACGCGTGAGCCGGATCTCGTGCCCGTCCGACACGGGCGCATGGCGGTGTCGCCCTTCACGTTCTACCGGGGCGCAGCGAAGGTCATGGCGGCGGATCTTGCGGGCACTCCGACCGCTGGGCTCCAGGTTCAACTCTGCGGTGACGCGCACCTGTCGAACTTCGGCGCGTTCGCCTCCCCGGAGCGGCGGCTGCTGTTCGACCTGAACGACTTCGACGAGACGCTGCCGGGGCCGTTCGAGTACGACGTGAAGCGGATGGCGGCGAGCTTCACGATCGCGGCCCGCAACAACGGGTTCTCCAAGGCGGACACGCGCGCGGCCACCATCGCGTCGGTGAGGGCGTACCGGGAGGCGATGGCCTCCTTCGGGCAGATGCGGACAATGGACATCTGGTACGCCCACCTGGACGAGGAAGAGCTCACGGCCGGGATCCGCGCCGCCGTGGCCGGGACGGCGCGGGAGGACAAGACGGCCACGAAACAGGAGAAGACGGACAGGCGGGAGAAGGCGCCGAAGAAGCAGGAAAAGCGGGCGGTGAAGGACGAGAAGGCGGCGAGGAAGACGGAGAAGGTAGCGAAGACCGCGCAGAAGCGGGCTGAAAAGCAGATCGCGAAGGCACACACGCGCGACAGCCTGCAGGCGCTCTCCAAGCTCGGCGAACTCGTCGATGGGCGGTACCAGATCGTCAGCCAGCCGCCGATCGTCGTCCCGCTGCGCGACCTCACCGCGGTGTACCACATGTCCCCGGACGAGATCAGCCGCGGTCTTCGCGAGCAGTTCCGCGCCTACCGGGCCACCCTGCAGGACGACCGGCGGCACCTGCTGGAGCGCTTCGAGTTTGTGGACATGGCCCGCAAGGTGGTCGGCGTTGGCAGCGTCGGCACCCGGGCGTTCATCGCCCTGCTCCAGGGGCGCGACGCGCAGGACCCGCTGTTCCTACAGGTCAAGGAGGCGACGGCATCGGTTCTCGAGCCGTACGTCGGGAAGAGCCGCTACCGCCAGCACGGCGAGCGTGTGGTACAGGGGCAGCGGCTGATGCAGGCCGCCAGCGACATCTACCTCGGCTGGACGAAGGGCCTGGACGTGCAGCGTCACTACTACTGGCGCCAGCTGCGCGACATGAAGGGCTCGGCGCTGGTCGAGGCGATGGTGCCGCTCGGGCTCATGTACTACGCCAGTGTCTGTGGGTGGACGCTGGCGCGGGCCCACGCCCGGTCCGGTGACCCGGTCGCCATGGCCGAGTACCTGGGCGAGAGTGACGCGTTCGACAAATCGATCACCGACTTCTCGGAGCGGTACGCCGACCAGAACGACCACGACTACAACGAGTTCGTCAACGCGGTCAAGTCTGGGCGGCTGGAAGCGGTTGAAGGCGTCTGAGGGCACGGGCCACGCCGCGGGCGCGCGGGCGGGTCCCGCCGCCGGGCACAGGCCCGCGGCGCTACGTGACCTGCCGGCCACGAGCGACGAGAGACGGGCATCGGGCAGGGCCGCCCGGAAACGCGCCGGCCGGGGCGCGCTGGGGTCCTGGGACGAGACGGACCGCGGGCACGACGCGCTGGAGACGATCCTGGCCCAGAACCGGATCCGGGTCCCCGAGCTTGTTCCCATCCGGCATCACCGGATGGCCGCCTCCCCCTGGAATTACTACCGGGGGGCGGCGGCGGTCATGGCCGGCGACCTCGCCTCCCAGCCCCACAGCGGGCTGATGGTGCAGCTGTGCGGCGACGCCCACGTGCTGAACTTCGGCCTGTGGGCCACACCGGAACGGAACCTGTCGTTCGACCTGCGCGACTTCGACGAAACCCTGCCCGGCCCGTTCGAGTGGGACGTCAAGCGCTTTGCCGCCAGCCTGGTCGTGGCGGCGCGGGAGAACCGGATCAAGCCGTCGAAGGCCGCCGCCGCGGTAACCGCCGGTGTCGAGGCCTACCGCAGGCGCATGCGCCGGTACACGACCATGCCTGAGCTGGACATCTGGTACGACGGCATCCGCGCCGACAACTTGGTCAGCTACTTCGAGCCGGCCGACCGCGGCCGGGTTACGGTGCACATCGAGAAGAAACGGGCGCGCCGCACGAGCCGTGGAGCGTTCGCCAAGCTCACCGCCATGGTGCACGGGCGCCCGCGGATAACCGAGGAGCCCCCGGTCCGCCTCACGATCAGTGACGAGAAGCAGGCCGACCTCGTCGACCACCTCCTCGCCGGGTACCGGCTGACCCTCGCGGAGGACCGGCGGAGCCTGTTCGACCGGTTCACCGAGGTCGACGCGGTCCGGCAGGTCGTGGGGGTGGGCAGCGTGGGGATGCGGGTCTATCTCATGCTGTTCGAGGGCCGCTCCGGCGCCGACCCGTTGTTCTTGCAGGCCAAGCAGGCCGGGCCGTCGGTGTATGAGGCCCACATCCAGCCCAGCCGTCACGACAACCACGGCGCGCGGGTGATCAGCGGCAAGCGGATGGTCCAGAGCGCGACCGACATCTTCGTCGGCTGGGGCTCGCTGGACGGCAGGGACTACTACGTGCGGCAGTTCCGCGACATGAAGATCATCCCGACTACCGACCTGATCGCCCCGCGGCTCGCCGAGTTCGCCACCGCGTGCGGCGAGACGCTCGCCCGCGCGCACGCCCGCACCGGCGACCCGGTGGCCATCGACGGCTACCTCGGGAAGGGCCGGAAGTTCACCGCGGAGATCTCCCGGTTCGCCGACCGGTACGCGAATCAGAACGAGCGCGACCACGCCCGGCTCGTCAGCGCCATCGCGGCCGGCGCGGTCGAGAGCCTGCCCGGCTGACCCCGGCGTCCCGTCTGCGTGCACCCCGGGTGGTCCCGGCGACCCGCTACTTGACCGGGCGGCGGGCGCAGCGAGAACATAGCTCGCTGACAGGTGGGGCAGAGGGGTCATTTGTCTCACCCGTGCTGGGTGATGCCGATGATCCACTTCTGGGCGAATGCTGAGCCTGTTCAAGGCAGAGGCCCGTCGGCGGATCGCCAGCAGACTTCCTGGCGCGATCACAAGCGGTCTCCCTGCCGCAAAAGGAGGAAAAATGCCACTGGCCGCTAACTCGTCCTATCCGTTGTTGAACGTGTTCTGGACGATCTTCGAGATCTTCTTGTGGGTGATTTGGATCTGGATCCTGATCTGGATCTTCATCGACATCTTCCGCAGCCGGGACCTGTCCGGATGGGCCAAGGCCCTGTGGTTCCTGTTCGTGCTGTTCATCCCGCTGATCGGCGTGCTGGTCTACCTGATCGTCCGCGGCAGCTCGATGCACGAGCGGGCGGTGCAGGATCAGCGGCAGCAGGACGCGGAGTTCCGCCAGTACGTCCAGCAGGCCGCGTCGGGCGCACCGGCCAACACGGCGGACCAGCTCACGAAGCTGGCCGACCTCCGCGACCGGGGAGTCATCACCCCAGAGGAGTTCGAGCGCGAGAAGACCAAGGTCCTGGGGTCAACGCCCCCGGCATCCTCGACGCCCTCGGCGTAGGCATCGAGTCAGGCCGCGGGCCGGCATTCGCGGTGGGCGGCTCCTTGAGCGGGCGGGATGGCTGAGGCCGCAAGCTCAAGGCGCCGCCGCCGCCGCTGGCCGCCGCGCCAGCCGGCGGCCAGCGCGACGACGGCCGGGACCACGAGAGCCCAGCCGCAGTAGGCCAGCATGACGATGACCGCAAGCGCGGCGGGGACGGCGGCCACGCGCACGCGGCCGCGCAGCACCCGCGCGGCGGCAACCATGCTGGCGAGGTAGACAAAGAGGAACAGAGCGGTGGGCACCGCGACCAGCGACGCCGTGCCCACCAGCCGCAGCCCGTAGAGCGTCATCAGGAGCAGGCCGGCCGCGGCGATCGCCGCTAGGAACCGGGGCGATGGCCGGGGATGGCGGCCCGCGGGGGGAGGCGAGCCAGCCAGCTGCCGTGCTATGGCCGCGGCGCCGGTGACGTAGGCGTTCGTCGCGCCCAGCGTCAGCACGACCGCCGCGGCCGCCGCGGCGGCCGTGCCGGCCGGCCCGATGGCACGGCGGAGCAGGTCGGCCAGCGGGACGGTGGTAGCGGCTCCCGGCCCGAGCACGCCGATCGTGGCGATGGCAAGGCTCAGGTAGAGCGCGGTCGTGGCCGCCAGCGCGATGGCCACCACGCGCGGCAGTTGCCGGGATGGGTCCGCGAAGCGCGTCGTCAGCGGCGCGACGGCCTCCCAGCCCACGAACGACAGCATCAGCGTGGTGGCCGCGTGCCCGACGGACAGCCAGCCGTGCGGGGCGAACGGGGCCCAGTTGGCGGCGCGCGCCGAGCCGGACGACCCGGCGACGGCCACGACGACCACGCCGATCAGCAGGCTGACGAGGATGAGCTGGGCGCCCGTGCTTGCCCGGAGCCCGCCGGCCGCGAGCGCGAGCAACGTCAGCAACAGCATCGCGGCGACGATCGCGCGCGCCAGGTAGCCGCCGCCGGTGAGCCCGGTGACATAGCTGGCGCCGATGAGGCAGACGATCGGAGCGCCGCCGACCACCCCGGCCAGGAAGGACCAGCCGGCCACGCGCCCGGCCCGCGGTCCCAGGCCCGCGGCCACGTATCCCATGACCCCGCCCGCCGACGGAGTGGTCCGGCCGAGCGCCGAGAAAACCGCGGCGAACAGGCCGGACAGGCCGAGCAGGGCGAGCCAGGCCAGGACGGACGCGGGCCCGGCCTCGGCGGCGGCGAGACCGGGAAGGAGCAGGAGACCAGGGCCGAGGAGGGCGCCGATGTAGAGCGCGGCGCCCCGCGAGGTCGTCAGGTGCTGCGGACTGCCCGACCGGTGCGCGGACGACTGTGTCATGCCTTCAGCTTGGCCCAAAAGGCCTCGCACACGATGGCAAATATGACGCCAACGAGGGTCGGAGGCACAATATCGTTGTGCCGTATTGGCTGTATCTTGGTTTTCATGCCGGAGCACATACCAGACCGCGTGGATCGTGCCATCGTCACCAGGCTGCAGCGCGACGGCCGGATCGCGAACGTGGATCTCGCCGAGGCCGTCGCCCTGTCGCCGTCGGCGTGCTTGCGGCGCGTCAGGGCGCTGGAGGCCAGCGGGATCATCGCCGGGTACCACGCCGAGGTGAGCAGGGCGGCGGCCGGGCTCGGGCTGACCGTCTTCATCGGCCTGAGGGTCGAGGGGCACTCGCAGGAGACCTCGGAGCGGATCGAGCGGACCCTGCTGGCCATCCCGGCCGTCGTCGCCTGCTACCTGGTCTCCGGAACCGAGGATTTCCTGGTGGAAGCCGCCGTGCCCGACCTCGCGAGCTATGAGCAGCTATTGCTGGGCAAGCTTCTGACCATCCCGTCGGTCATCGAGGCACGCAGCACCTTCGCGATCCGGACGATCCTCGGCCGCGGGCCCGTCCCGCTTGATCACTGGCGCTAGCGGGCCGGGCGCTCCGTTGTCACCGGGGCGGAGCCGGCGATGACCCCGGCCCGGCCGGGCCGGGTTGGGCCGGCCGGACTAGCCGCGGAACAGCCACGGCAGCGTGGCAAGTGGCCATGGGCTCGGTGCCGGGGGTTAACCGTTGCGCTCCCGCTGCTCAGCGCGCAGCCGGGCGACCTGCCCGATGAGGTCGTAGGGGATGGGCCCGGACAGCGGGAACTTCAGGGTGCTCCGCTCGGCCCGGTACGGCCCGAGCCGGCGCTCGAAGGCCTCGTCGCCGGCCGGCGCGGGGTAGAGGCTGATGTGCCGCTTCCAGCCCGCGAAGTACAGCAGGGACTCGCCGCCCAGCGTGATCGTCGGGATGTGGTAGCTGATCGTCTCCCCGGCGGCGGGCACGGCGTCCAGGATCGCCCGGCGGACCTGCTGGAGGATCACCTGGACGTCGGCCGGGAAGGAGCCGATGTATTCGTCGACGGAGGCGAATTTGATCTCTGCCATCTGATCCCCTCGGCTCGGGGCACGGGCACTGAACCACCGCGCCGCACTTCCTATTCCTATCCCCGAAGTGTGCCCTAGCAAGGAGTCAGGGCATCGGCCGCGGCGAGAACGCTGGCCCGCAGGTCATCGCGGCTGGCCCGGTGGTAGATGGGGCTGCTGGCATTGAGGAGCAGGGCTCTGGCCTGGGCAACTCCCTGCGCGGAGACCGGGCCGGCGGCGAGCAGCCGGCGGATCAGGTCCAGGAGTTCCGCCGAGCAATCCTCGATCCGGTCCCGGCAGACCGGAACCGGCCGACGGTCGGCGGCAGGCCCGAGCGCGGCCTCGGCCAGGACGCGCTGCGCGGCCCGGGCCAGCCCGCGCCGGGCCGCCGTCCGCACCAGCCTCCGGGCGCGCAGCGACAGGGCCACGGTCGCGTCCGGCGATGCCCCGGCGGCCAGGTCGCCGTCGAGGCTGGCCGCGCGCAGCCAGACCAGGAGCCGGTCCCAGAGACGGACGTCGGTGGGAACAGGACAGCCGTCTTGCAGCAATACGAGCATGGGCACCTCCGGCCACCCGGCCCGCGCGGGCCGTAGCCTGACCTTTCAACATGCTATGCAGGCCGTGCGTGACCGGTCAAAGTATTTAACTGGTCACGGCTGCGCTAGGCAGTGGTGCGCGCCAGCCGTTTCGGCGCCGCGGCGGGTGAGGTAGCGTCACTGGTTAACAGGGGAATCGGATCGCGCCGCCGGTCACGGGTGTTCCGGCCAGTTTCCGGCCCCGGCATTTCCCGGCGTGCCGGATGCCGGGAATACGCGGCGCGCACGACGGCTATCTATTGGCTAGGGCCTGTCAGCAATCCGCCCGGCCGCCCGTCCCGGCCCGCACGGATGGGACGCCCGGCCGGTTCGGCTGCGTCCGGCCGGGCCCTGAGCTTGCACTGACCAGTGGGCGACCGGGGAGGTCTTCGATGCCGAGGACAGCCGAGACTCGGTTCACGCGCTCCGGCGATGTTGATATCGCCTACCAGGTGTTCGGCGAAGGTGAGCGCGACATCGTGATGACGATGGGGTGGGTCACCCATCTCGAGGTCATGTGGGAGCTGCCGGAGCTGGCCTACTTCCTGGATCGGCTTGCCGGCATCGGCCGTGTGATCATTTTCGACAAGCGCGGGACGGGGCTCTCGGACCGGCTGTCGGGGATGGTGACGCTGGAGGAGAGGGCCGAAGACGTCGGCGCCGTCATGGACGCGGCGCGATCCGAGCAGGCCGCCTTCGTTGGCTGGGGGGACGGCGGCGGGATCGGGGCCATGTTCGCGGCGATCAACCCTGAGCGCATCTCGTCACTGGTGCTGTCGGCGATGACGCTCATTGCGACGCCGGATGCCATCGAAGCCGACCCGATCCAGATGGCGCTCCTGTGGGACACGATCGAGCAGGGGTGGGGCAACGGCCACATGCTCGACCTCGCGGCACCGCACCACGCGAGTGATCCCCGCCTGCGGACCTGGTGGCGCCGCTGGGAACGGCTATCGGCGACACCGAACGCCGCGGCCACGCTGCTGCGGTGGGGGGCGGAGGCCGACCTGCGCCCGGTGTTCCGGTGCGTGCAGGCGCCGACCCTGTTTCTGGAGCGCGCCAACGCGGTGATGATCGACCCGAAGTCGGTACGTGCCGCGGCGGAGCTCACGCCGCACGGGCAGTACGTCGAGCTTCCCGGTGATGACGTGCTTCCGTTCCTCGGCGACCCCGACCCCATGCTGGGCGAGATCGCGGAATTTCTCACCGGCGCGCGGGGCAGCGTCGATCCGGACCGCACGCTGTCGACCGTGCTGTTCACCGACATCGTTGACTCCACCGTCAAGGCGGACCAGGCCGGCGACCGGGGGTGGCGCCATATCCTCGAGAGCCATCACTCAGAGGTACGGGCTTCGCTTCGCCGCTTCGCCGGAGTCGAGATAGACACCGCCGGCGATGGTTTTCTCGCCACGTTCAGCGGGCCGGCGCGCGCGGTACGGTGCGCGTGCGATATCCGCGACCGCGTCCGCGATCTTGGGCTCGAGATCCGGGCCGGGCTGCACACCGGTGAGGTCGAGCACCGGCAGGATTCGGTCTCCGGTCTCGCCGTTCACGTTGGCGCGCGGGTCGCGGGGCAGGCGGCTCCGGGTGAGGTTCTCGTCACCGACGTCGTCAGGGCCCTTGTGCTCGGCTCCGGCATCGCGTTCGAGGACCGGGGCGCCCATTCGCTCAGGGGAGTGCCGGGCACCTGGCAGCTGTTCGCGGCGGTTTGACGCCGGGTGAGCCTGGCGCGGTGCCCGGGCCGGCTCACAAGCGCTCGGTCAGCCAGCCGACGAGGCGGGCGGCGGCCGGGTCCACGAAGCGGGGGTTGTCGTACAGGTCGATGTGATTGGTCGTGTCGAGCCAGAGGAACTCTTTGTCGGCCGTCTCGGCGCGCTGGTAGATGGCGTCGGCGGCGCTGGGCGAACAGAAGTCGTCGCGGCGGCCGTGGATGAACAGGGCGGGGGTGCCCGCGAGAAAGTCGGCGCCGATCGCGGCGTCGAACGTGAGGAGCTCGCGGATGGACAGGCGGGTGACCCTGTTCGTCCAGCCGGGCGCCGCCGAACGCCCCGTGCCGTAGTAGTCCCAGGGTTCGCGCCCGGGCATGGCCGCCGGGCCGCCGCCGGCGTCGACGGCCGGGATGTACTCGACCTCGCCGGTGCTGAACTGCTGCTGCTCGGCCGCCGCGAAGGCGCGCATCTGTTCGCGGTACCCGTCGTCTCCCATGCCCTGGCGCATGGCTCGCGGGTCGTTGAACGCCGCGGCGACGAACGCGACGGCGCGGATGCGGGGGTCGAACGCGCTGTGCCGCAGCGCGTAGCCGCCGCCGAGGCAGACGCCGACGCAGCCGAGCCGGCCGGCGTCGACGGCGGGCTGCGCGGCGAGCGCGCTGGTCGCGCTGCGAAGGTCCTCCAGCTTGCCGGCGGAGTCTTCGTGCTGGCGCGGCTCGCCGCCGCTGGCGCCGAAGCTGCGGTGGTCGAACACGAGCGTGGCCAGCCCGCCGTCTGCCAGCAGGCGTGCGTAGTTCGCGACGACTTGTTCCTTCACGCCGGTGAACGGGCCGGTCAGCACGATCCCGGGTGCGCCTGGTGCGCCGGGTGCGCCTCGTGCGCCGGGCGGCCCGCCGGCCGGCTGGTTTCGCGGCGTGCGGAGGACGGCCGCGATGCGCTGCCCGCGCACGGAGAACTCCAGCGGCACCGTGTCATGGCTCATAGTGCCGAGTCTGGCAGCCGACGGGGCATGAGCCGGAGCCGGCCGGCGCGAAGCGGCCCGCGTCATGCGACGGTGGCGGTCGTTCCGGCGGCGCGCAGTGCGGCGGCGACGGGTTCGATGCTGAGCTCCATGAGGAACTGCAGCCGGCGGTCGGAAACCAGCGGTCTCATCCGCGCGAGCACCTGGCCGCGCCGCTGATCGGCGCCGAGGCCGAGGCTGCTGCGGACCGCATCGACGAACGTCTCGATGTAGGCACGCTGCGCGGCGATCCCATCGCGGCCGGCCGGTGCGCCGTGCCCGGCGTAGAAGACGGCGTCGGCCGGAGCATCGCGGAGCCGGTCGATGCTGGCCAGCCATGCCTGGTAATGGCCGTCCGCCAGGTATGCGTCTATGCCCGGGCAGAGCACGTCGCCGGTAAACCACCGGCTCCCCATCGACCAGATCGAGTCCGCGTGGGACTCACCGGGCCCGGCGTCATGCACCGTGAACCGCAGGCCGGCGAGGCTGACGGTGCTGCCGGGCTCGACGATCTGGTCGGGGAACCGGCGCCGGATGGGCCACTGTTCGCCCATCATCGGCCCCGCGATCACGCAGAAGATGCTCACCCAGCAACTGCGCGAGCTCGAAGCCGACGGCCTGGTCAGCCGCACCGTTTACGACCAGGTCCCCCGAAGGTCGTCTACGACGTCGAGCGAGCGGAACGGGCCCGGCTCGACGAGCTGCTCCAGGCGCTCTGCAGCTGGGGCCTGTACTGGGCGGACAAGACCGGCGCCAGAATCCTCGCGTTCGAGCGAGACACCGGGGAATCCCAGCCCGCGTAGCGGGCTGGGATTGTCCCCGTCATCTCATCTGACCCGGAAATACATCGTGGGATGCCACCAACGTGACGGGTGATGCCAGCCAACGCGGGTGCCTGCTGACGCTGCGCCGAAGGTGCCACGGCGGGTCACCAGTTCCACGTGACCACTGCCGTAGAACGCGAGGTCGCCGCGCTTGCGCTGGCTGGCCGGTACCCGGCGCAGATGCCAGCTGCCCAGCATCCCGTAGGTGGTGCGGGGCAGCCGGGTTCCGGCGTGCGCGTACGCCCTCATCACCAGGCCCGAGCAGTCGAAGCATCCCGGGCCGGAGCCGCCAAAGCAGTACCACTTCCCGGCCTGGTGTTCGGCCCACCGCAGCGCGATGAGCCGCCTCGGCGTCGTGGACGCCGAGGCAGGCGATGGTGCCAGCGGCGCGATCACCAGCACGATGAGAGCGGCGGCGAGCGCCGCCACGATGGCCCTGCCGGCCGCCGCGGCGAGCCGGGCCGGGGCCGTGGTTGCAGTGCCGGAGGAAAAGGCGGCCAAAGGGGCCGCCGGGCCGGCGACTGCGGGGGTGAATGGAGAGGTTTTACGGTTGCGGATAGTCCTGAAAGAGGACAAGGCAAACCTTAGATCGGGCGCGCGGGTGCGCGCTCGCTTCCGCCCGCAGACATCTGCCGGCCGCCAGCGACGTGGGACAACGGCAGCGGCGCACGCGATCGATGCGGGTCAGGGCACCGGGCCGTTCATCGGCGGCGATCACGCGCGCAGGGCGCTTCAGATCCAGACTGCAACCGTATGCGGCCATTTGTTTGCCAAATCGTGCCAAAAGGCCCGCCCATTCATTAACGGCAATGCCCATCAGTCACACCGGCCTTATTGGCACCACCCGGCCCAGCGAATGGGCCGCGGATCGGAGTGCGAGCGGGCGCGTGCGGCCGTCCCCGGCCGTTTCGGCTGAGGCGGCAGCGCCGAATGTGCCACAAGTGACGGCCGTGACCTTCCTGGCCGCTTCTGGCGTGATGACGGCTGGCCGTTCCGGCGCCGGCGCGGGTGTGTTAAAACTGGGTGGTGGCGCACGATCAGGGCGGCGAGCCGGCGCCGGCACCCGCCACGCCCGAGGGGGCCACCCGCCCGCCCCGCGACGCGCTGTTCACGTCGGTGCCCGGGGCGGCGGCCGGCCCCGGCGGGTCGGAGAGCCTGATCACGGTGCTGGTCGCCTTCGGCGCCAACGTGCTCATCGCGGTGGCGAAAACGGTCGCCGCCGTGGTGACCGGGTCGGCGTCGTTGCTGGCCGAGGCGGCGCATTCGTGGGCGGATTCCGGCAACGAGATCTTCCTGCTGGTCGCCGACCGGCGGTCCCGCCGCCCGGCCGATCCCGGGCATCCGTTCGGTCACGGGCGTGAGGCCTATGTGTGGTCGCTGTTCGCCGCGATCGGGCTGTTCGTGGCCGGCGCCGCGGTGTCGGCCACGCACGGCATCCAGGAGCTCATCCACCCCGAGCCGGCCGGCCACTTCGCCGTCGGGTATGTCGTGCTGGCCGTTTCTTTCGTGCTGGAGGGAACCTCTTTCCTGCAGTCGGTCCGGCAGGCCAAGCCCGAGGCGGAGTCGTTTCAGCGTGACCTCATCGAGCACGTCCTGGCCACCTCGGACCCCACGCTGCGGGCGGTGTTCGCGGAGGACTCCGCCGCCCTGATCGGCCTGGTCATCGCCACGGCCGGCCTGGCCGCCCACCAGCTCACAGGTTCCCCGGTTCCGGACGCCATCGGCTCGATCCTGGTCGGTGTGCTGCTCGCCGTCGTCGCGGCCATCCTGATCAACCGGAACCGGCGGTACCTGGTGGGCGAGGAGGCGGACCCCCGCGTGCGCGCCGCCGCCATCCAGGCGCTGCTGGACCAGCCGGAGGTCGCCAGGGTGACCTACCTGCGGCTGGAGATCGTCGGGCCGCGGAGGGTCTCGGTGATCGGCGACGTCGATCTCACCGGCGACGACACCGAGTCCCACGTCGCCGTCCGGCTGCGGGCGCTCGAGGCGAAGATCAGCGAGTCGCCCGCGGTCGCCGGCGCCGTGCTCAGTCTCTCCGCGCCCGACGAGCCGTCGCTGAAGGTCTAGCTTCGCGGCATGACCGACGGCGAAGATCCCGTGACCGGCCGGTGACCGTGGGCACAAATATGTGGAGGGCGGCCTCCAGAAGCGGCCGCGTGTCCGCTAGGGTCAGATCAGGAACACGAGCGGCGGCCACGCCGCCGCTTCCCGACTGGGTGACGCGAGACAAGGAGGTCCTCCATGGGCAGCTGGCAGCTCGATCCGTACCACACG
>Ga0126382_10000764_pt1 | contig 12594 bp, 8 predicted proteins | sample PanSoiMetPlot_30_FD_92548 | JGI IMG/M metagenome (GOLD analysis project Ga0126382, IMG submission 92548) | Tropical forest soil microbial communities from Panama - MetaG Plot_30 | ecosystem: Environmental > Terrestrial > Soil > Tropical forest > Bulk soil | place: Panama | collected 2016-02-17 | reverse complement strand
TCCTTCACTATTAAACTTCCGAATACATTTCTTGATGTTGGTGGGATGCGAGCCAAATGAATTGCTGATCTCTATTGCGGTCTTACCTTCGGCAGATGCGAGTATCACGCGAGCGCGAGCGGCCTCTTCTTTGCAGGTGGACTCGGTAGATTGACTAAGTCCTTCGCGCTCCTCCGGCGTCAAAGGACGGACAAATAAGGGTTGGAACATTATGCGCCTTGTGTTTGATTCAGCGTTGATCTGGGGGGGGAAACCAACCAATTCCTCCTGGATTCGCTTCGATCAGGCGGCCTAAGCCACGCGGAACTGCTTAATTGATTATTTCTATTTCAACTACTAACCCATCTGCGCTGATGAGGTCCGAAAAATAACAAAAAACGACATGTCCGTCAATAACTATCTTTCCAGTTTAATTTCAGCTCCTTGTATACTCTGGTGACGGAATTGAAATTCCAGATGAAGGATTTACTAATTGAAGTATCGGGGCTGACGCTGTGTAACGATCCGGATCACAGCCATTCATGGACACTCGGTAAAGGAATGTGAAGATTCAATCAGAGCTGCCATCAAAAAAGGCCGGCTTCCAAGAAGTCCGGCCCCTCTCGAATTAGTTTGGCGATCAAATCACCTCTTTTCGTAATACCTCATCACTAATCCATCGCGTCCAATAGCGTATCCACGATTCTTATGAAATGAAACGGCAAAGAGGTCCTCTGCGGTGTTACTACTCTGTTCAACCCAACTTCTGCCTCCATCGAAGGTCCGAATAATACGGCCCTTATATCCAACAACCCATCCGGTTTTGTTATCGATAAAGCTCATGCCGAATAGCGGTTCAGGGACGTTGAGCGGGAGGCGTTCCCACGTCGCCCCGGCGTTTTCGGTTCGCAGCAGGGTCCCATTGTCTCCGCTTATCAATCCGATCTTGTCGGTAATCATAAATACTCGATTCAAATCCTCGCTGACTCCTGACCGCTGCGGATACCAATTGCGCCCACCGTTGTCGGTATGCAGGATTGTACCGCCGGTTCCAATCACCCAACCTTTTTCGCCGCGAAAACTCAGATGGAAAAGCTGAACATCTAAACCGGCACTTTGCTCGCGCCACGATGCTCCTCCATCGTTCGATGCCAGTATTAAGCCATGATCCCCAACGATAATCACATTATCGTCATCAATGAATTGAGCCGAATACAGATCTAGTTGAGCGCCTGTTGGGCCCGGCCGTCCAGCACGCAAGATCTTTACGAAACTCCGCCCACGATCAGTGCTTCTTATTATCGTACCGGCGTCTCCGACGATACAGATCCTATCCTTTCGAATGCAGACATCATTCAAGCCTCCATCAATTCCCTGATTGATCTCCTGGAATGATTGCCCGTCGTCGTGCGACCGTGCGATTAATCCTTTCGCGCCCACTACCCAAATGTCATCGCCGTCATAAAAGACTGAGTTGATCCCCGATGCTGCTCCACCGGTTTTTAGCGTCTGTAACCGCGCCCATCCTTGCTGTGCTAAGGAAACGCTGCATAATAGAACAGCGAAAAAAGCAGTCGCTATGACTCTATCGATCCGTTTCAACTTGATCATTCGATCCTCCGCGTCCGCCAGCCGGCTTACGCTCTTAGCTTGTATCTTTGAACCTTTCCGGTCGATGTCCGCGGCATTTCGTCCAAAAACTCGATTTGTGTCGGCACCTTGTAATGTGGAAGGCGCGAACCTGCGAATTCACGGATTTCTTCCTTTAGAACATCGCCGCGTTCACCTTGTCGGATGACCACATACGCCCGTGCGGTTGCCAGACCCAGCTCATCAACGCTCGACACGACCGCCGCCTCGGAGATAGCGGGATGCAAGGTCAGCACTGATTCGACCTCAAGCGGAGAAACCCAAAGCCCTCGCACTTTAAAGCAATCATCAGACCTGCCAATATGAAAGAAGAACCCCTCTTCATCTCTCCTATAAATATCTCCAGTACGTACCCACCCTTGCTTGATTGTATGCTCAGTGAGCTCCGGCCGATTCCAGTAGCCTACGGTAGCGCTATCTCCCAGCACCCAGAGATTCCCCGTTTCACCGGTATCTACATCGCTGCCAGCGTCATCAACCAACCGCGCAGCATACCCGGGTACCACGGTGCCGCTCGAACCCGCGCGTACTTTCTCAACAGAGTTCGAAATGAAAATATGAAGCATTTCAGTCGAACCGATACCATCGCAGACCGTCAAGCCAAACTGTCGGAGCCAGTCTTCGAAAATACTGGGAGGCAGAGCCTCTCCTGCGGACACGCAGAGGCGCACACTGGAAAAGTCCACGGAGCCTCCGTGTGCGCAGTAATCGAGCAGAGAAAGATAGACGGCGGGCACGCCAAAGAAAATGGTTGGTTTTCTCGACTCAATGAGTTTTGTCAGATACTCAGGCGTTGCCCTCTGAGTATCAAGCAAGACCGTTGCGCCGACTGCCAACGGAAACGACAAGCTATTCCCTAAGCCGTACGCGAAAAACATTCGCGAGGACGAGTAGACGCGATCTTCGACGGTAAGTCGCAATACATTTGCTGCGTAGTTCTCTACTGTGGTTGGTATCGAACCATGGACGTGCAGAACGCCTTTTGGCGCGCCGGTGCTTCCAGAGGTGTACAACAGAAACGCAGGGCTGCTGCGCGAGGTTTCTGCAATCGGCAAGTCTGGCGCGCCCTCGCTTCTACGATTCCGTTCATCCCTGTTCGTTGTATCGACGGTCAACAACGCGAGCTTCTCAACTGAGAGTACACGCTCTCGCAGCTCGCTTTCGGTGACCAGGATTTCGGCACCGGAATCCAACAGAATGATTTGTATGTCGTCGCTGGATAAGAAAGTGTTGATCGGGACACAAACAGCTCCGACCGAAACAGCGGCGAGAAAACAGGCAACAAGCTCGGGCGAATCGTAGAGCAGCAGAGCGACTCGAGTGTCCTCACTCGCTCCCAGATCTGAGATCTGCTTTGCCCAATAAGCTACATAATCTCTGAGATCGTGATAGGTATAGTGGCTCTCGCGAAATTCTATTGCGATCCGATCGCCGATTTGGCTGAGGCGTTCACCGCCCAGGAAGTAGTCGAATAGATTGAAACGCGAGTGATCGGCTGGCATGCCCGAGGATTCTATTCCAGCCTCAAATCTCTAGCAAAGGGCCACCGAGAAGTTCTAGGGCAACCGGTAGATCTCGTGCTCCCCTTTTCGCTCGACTTCGAGCTTCTGCTCGGCTACAGCATAATCAAGGTGGGCGACGGTCTCAGACAGCGCCAGAAAACGATGGTATCCGCCTGCCTCTGGAAACAACTTCATCGACGCCTCCCATGCGGTTGTCCCTTCTTTCGGCAGCAACCCCATCAGTTTCGATTGCCTCGATTTTGTGAAGCGATACATCCGATGAAAGTGCTCATCAAAGTCGACGACATCATCACCGTGGCCGCCTTTCACAAGCGTGGGCGCCAGCGCGCGCACCCGCGCAAGCGAAACAAGATACTCCCCCAGCGATTGAAATCTTCGTTTGGGGTTGATCGGGTCCGGACTCAGGATGGGATTGGGCGTGATCGTTTTGAGCACGGTGTCCGAGGCGAACACCAACCGGTTGCTCGTCCGAACGAGGCAAATAGATCCAGGCGTATGTCCTGGGGTGTGCACGACGCTCAGGCTCTCGTGCTCGAACAGAATCTCGTCCTCATCCTTCAGGGTCTCGACGTGATCCAACGGGTAGGCGAACCCTTTGAACTTCTCATAGCCTGCTTCCATTCGATCGATAATTTGGTCCGGTACGCCGGCCGCGATCAGCAGCTCGCGGTACGATCTATAATCGGTCTCCGCAGCAACTGCGGGTGCGTCCCACTCGTGTATGTATGCAGTAGCACCGGACTCTTCAACCACAACCCGAGCTAGCCCATAGTGATCAGCGTGGGCATGCGAGATGATTACTCTTTTGATGTCCGAGAGCTTATGCCCGAGGTTTGCCAATCCTGAGCGCAGCGCTTCGAGGGAGCCGGGATCGCGCGGCCCAGCATCAATCAGCGTGAGCGGGTCTTCCTGTATCAAATAGACGTTGACTGGACCAACGTAGAACGGGGTAGGTACCGTTATTCGATGAATCTTCATTGTTTGACGAATCGTCGATGCGGAAGGGGTTGTAGTTCGAGGTTAGAACAAGTTTGTACGATCCGCCTTTACAACTTTGGAACTGATTATTGACGTATCATGCCAATCCCGAACTACGACATTAAATAAGCACCGATCTACAAGTTATAGCGACCGGCTTCTATCATTGAATCTGCAATTCGACGACGCGCGGCAACGGTATTGATCGGCGTGTATTTCATATACCGTCGAAGCACTGCCAACATCGTTCGCAGCTCATCGCCCTCAGACATCGCCGCCAGGGCGGTCTTCGCCCGTTCCTCGACTCGCGAGATCGAGTCACTGACAAAAGTACGAGTCGCGTCAATGTGATTCGAGCAAGCTGTCTCACCCCGGCCGGCGATGAACTTCTCGGTGCGGAGAATCACGCTTTCCATGCCGTAGATCTCCATTATGATGTCGCTCGCCGCGGCAAGCACCTCTTGCTGCTCCTGGACCTTGTCGCGATATTTTTGTGCTGCGGACCCGAGCACGGCAATTGCGGCTTTCTTTGCATTGCCCAACGCTACGCGCTCCCGGGAGAAGGTACCCTCCGCCGGCTCTTCAGACATCGAGGGGGACAGCATTTCATCCATCAACTTCTTTGCTGCCGGGAAGAGCGCCAGTTCGCCTTTGACCGCCCGCCTAAGCACCTGTCCGGAAATGATGAGCCGGTTTATCTCATTCGTGCCTTCATAAATTCGACTTATCCGGGAATCGCGATAAGCACGCTCAACGGGATAGTCTTTTGAATATCCATTGCCGCCGAAGACCTGAACAGCTTCATCCGATACGTAATCGAGCGTCTCGCTGCCGATGACCTTTATGATCGAGCACTCAACCGCATAGTCTTCGATGGCTTTGAGCATATCGGCAGGGTTGTCGCGATCGATGGTCGCAAGCGCGTCTTCGATCATCCCTACTGTGCGATAAGTCATCGCATCAGCCGCATACGTGCGAATCGCCATTTCCGCGAGCTTGTGCTTGATCAACCCGAACGAAGAAATCGGAACTCCAAACTGATACCGTTGCTTTGCGTAATCCGTAGCAATAGTAGTGAGTCGCTTTGATCCGGCGATGGTGCTGACACCAAGCTTGAGCCGGCCCAGATTCAAGATGTTAAAAGCAATCTTATGACCCTTTCCGATTTCGCCGAGAACGTTCTCGACCGGTATCCTGGCTTCTTCTAAATTCACCGCGCAGGTAGAGGAGCCTTGTAATCCCATCTTGTGCTCTTCGGGCGCGACCGACACACCTGGAAAACTTCGTTCAACTATGAACGCAGTAAACTTCTCGCCATCGACCTTTGCGAACACGTTAAACAGATCTGCAAATCCGGCATTAGTGATCCACATCTTCTGCCCGGTGAGAATGTAGTATTTTCCATCCTCAGAAAGCACCGCCCTGGTCTTGGCTCCAAGCGCGTCCGAACCTGAACCCGATTCTGTCAAAGCATATGCTCCGATCATCTCGGCAGTCGCAAGCTTCGGCAGGTATTTCTTCTTCTGTTCCTCGGTTCCGAAATAAACGATCGGCAGAGTACCTATCGTGGTGTGCGCCCCCAGCGATCCGGAAAAAGAGGCCTGACCGGACATCGCTTCAGAAGCGACTAAAGAACTGAGCAAGTCAAGCCCAGCTCCGCCGTACTTCTCCGGAATATCAATCGACAGCAGCCCCAGCTCGCCAGCTTTTCTAAGCAGACCTCTGGTGAGCTCGTAATCTTTTGATTCGATCTCGGCATCCAGCGGGAGAATTTCTTTTTCGGTGAATTCCCGCGCTGTTTGGGCGATCATTAAATGTTCGTCGCTTAGATCGTCTGGTGTGAATACGTCCGAGGAGTCGTGGTCCTCGAGAATAAAACTGCCGCCTTTAATAACTTTCTTCGTTTCTATAACGCTGGTCATTTAGTTGTTCTCCTCGTGGGGGTAGGGGTTGGATTTGGGGGTTAGGGATTAGGTCAGTCGGCCGAAGTTGATACCAACCCCCATCCCCCAACTCCCAACCCACTAAATCAATTCAAAAATTCCCGCAGCTCCCATTCCTCCACCAACACACATGGTGACTAATCCGTATCGAGCCTTTCTTCGTTTCATTTCGTGAAGAATAGTGGCCGTCAACTTCGCGCCCGTGCAGCCGAGTGGATGCCCCATAGCAACCGCTCCACCGTTGACGTTAAGTTTGTCCTGGTTAATCCCGAGCTCCTTAACAACCGATAGAGCTTGAGCCGCAAACGCTTCGTTCAACTCAATCAGATCGATCTGATCGAGCGTCAGACCTGCAATCTTTAGAGCCTTTGGCACCGCAGCGATCGGACCGACCCCCATGAAATCAGGTTCGACACCTGCGGTGGCGTAAGCAACCAGCCTCGCAATCGGCGTAGCTCCGATCTCTCTTGCGCGTTGTGACGACATCACGACCGCAGCCGCCGCGCCGTCCGACGTCTGGGATGAGTTCCCGGCGGTGACCGTGCCTCTCGCGTGAAAGGCTGGTTTAAGTTTGGACAACGCCTCCATCGACGTGTCAGGTCGCGGCCCTTCGTCCGTCGCAAATACAGACTCCTTCACCACTCGTTTGCCTTTGCTATCGAGTTCTACGGTTCTGACATTCAAAGGGACTACTTCGTCTTTGAACTTTCCTTCGTTGATTGCGGTGATGGCCTTTTGGTGACTGCGCAGTGAGAATTCATCCGCCTCCTCACGCGAGATCGAATACTTTCGAGCAAGGTTCTCTGCGGTCAATCCCATATTCAAGTAATAATCTGGAGAGTTCTCGACTAGCGTCGGGTTAGGGACGATCTTATGACCGCCCATGGGAACAAGACTCATCGATTCGGTTCCACCGGCAACGATGCAGTCAGCCCATCCCGCCATGATCCGTTCGGCGGCGAATGCGATTGCCTGGAGTCCCGATGAGCAGAAGCGATTGATTGTTACTGCCGACGCTTCTTTTGGAATTCCTGCAAGCCACGAAGCCTGGCGCGCGACGTTCATTCCCTGCTCTGCCTCTGGCATCGCACAACCCAGGATGACATCTTCAATCATTTCCGGTTCGAGACCTGGAGTTCGTTCGATTGCCGCCTTGATTACGGCGCCGGCCATGTCATCGGGCCTTGTATCTTTGAGTGTACCGCGCGGCGCTTTGCCGACTGCGGTCCTTAGTGAAGTAACTATTACTGCATCTTTCATATCAATACTCCGAATCTGAGATAGGTCGTATAGGTCCCATTGCGCGTGATTACCGACGGGCATTTCAACACAATCTTAATTCCTCAACGCCTTTCCGGTCTTCAGCATGTGCTGGATTCGCTCTTGTGTTTTTCTCTCACCGCATAAAGAGACGAATGCCTCGCGTTCCAGATCCAACAGGTACTGCTCCGATACCAGAGACTTATGCGAGAGATCGCCTCCAGTAATTATGTAAGCCAGTTTGCGTGCAACATGAGCGTCGTAATCGCTGATGTACCCGCCTCTAACCATCATATGGATTGCAAGCTTGATTGCCGAAAGTGCCGGTTCACCGAGTACCGGAATATCTGTTCGAGGATGCGGAGGCGTGTAACCTTCCCGCGCCATCGATAGAGCTGTCTGTTTTGCATCTTCGATCAACCGATCTCGATTCATCGTGAACGGATCAGTTTCGCGCAGGAAGCCAAGCTCGCGAGCCTCAGCCGCGGACGTCGATACCCGCGCCATCGCGATAGTCTCGGAGACCTTTCGAATTCGCGGAAACAAATCTTCCCCAGGTGTCGCGTCTTCAACCGCTCGCAGGAGCAGCTCCTTCACCCCGCCGCCGCCGGGAATCAAACCCACTCCGACCTCAACCAATCCAATATAGGACTCAGCCGCCGCCCGCGCACGATCGCCGTGCATCGTGATTTCGCATCCACCGCCCAGGGCCATTCCCTGCGGTGCAACGACTACGGGTTTCTGCGAATATCGAAGATTCATGTTCGCGTTCTGAAACTGACGAACCGACATTCCGATTTCGTCCCACTCTCCTTCCTGAATGCCGAGCAGCAGTAACATGATGTTCGCGCCGACTGAGAAGTTCTCAGCCTGGTTTCCAATGACCAGCGCCTCGAAGTTTTCACCCACGTCTTTGACCGAGTAGTTCATCATCGAGATAGTGTCGGCCCCGATCGCGTTCATCTTCGAATGAAATTCCAGACAGACCACGCCGTCGCCAATATCAATCAGCGAGGCGGAGGCATTCTTCTTTATTATCTTGTTCCGATCTTTGAGGGACTTTAGGATCAATACACCCTGGCGAGACGGTACCTCTTTATACTCGGCGGATCGTAAGTCGAAGAAGAATGTGCGGCCGTCACGACGCTCATAGAAACTCTTTTTGCCGGAGTCGAGCAGCTTCCGCGCCAGCTCTGGGATCTCCAGCCCGTCTTCTTGCATCTTCGCAACAGACTTTTCTACCCCAAGAACATCCCACAGCTCGAAAGTACCAAATTCGTGGTTGAATCCCCACTTCACCGCGTTATCGATGCTAGCAATGTCATCCGCAATTTCAGGTATCCGGTTTGCGGCATAAATCAAATTCGCGCTGATTGTCTTCCAAAGGAATTCGCCTACCCGATCTTTGCCGTAAACCAGCGTTCTTATCCGCTCCGCGGTGTCATCGATGGTCTTTGCCGCATCGAGCGATGGAAACCGCACCTTCTGAGCAGGCTTGTACTCCAGTGTGTTGCAATCGAGGACCTGGTACTCAGGCTTGCCACCTTCGCCTCTTACTTTTTTATAAAATCCCTGACCGGCTTTATTTCCGGTCCATCCACGTTTGACCATTTCCCGCATGAAATCCGGTGGAATCAGCTCGTCTCTTCTCTCGTCGCCGGGAACAGCGGGATAGAGGTTATCGGCGACATACAAAGCAGTGTCTAAGCCGACTATGTCTGTGGTGCGGAACGATGCAGATTTGGGCCGACCGACTGCCGGTCCGGTCATCGCGTCTACCTCTTCAATGCTGTAGCCTCCCTCCTTCATCACTCGCACCGTGTTAAGTGAGCTGAATGTCGCGATCCGGTTGGCTATAAAGTTTGGCGTGTTCTTAGCGAAGACCACCCCTTTTCCGAGCCTGCGATCGCAAACGTCCGCGATAAGGTTAACTACTTCGGGAAGAGTTTCCGCCGTCGGAATAATCTCGACGAGTTTCAAGTAGCGAGGGGGATTGAAGAAGTGAGTGCCCAGAAAATGTTTTCTGAACCGTTCCGGCATCTCCTCAGCCATCGCTTTAATTGGGATACCAGAAGTGTTGGAACTGATGATCGCATCAGATTTAAGAAACTTCTCAATGCGACTAAGAAGATCACGTTTTACCTCAAGTCTTTCGACCACTGCTTCGATGACCCAATCGACGCCCGAAAGCTGTCCAAGATCATCATCAAAGTTACCTGTCCGGATCGCGCCGGCGGGTTTCGAGGAAAAGAACGCCGCCGGTCTGATCTTGTTCGCGACATCCAGTCCGGCATTAACAATACGATTGCGCACCGGCTTGCTATCAAGCGTGAGGCCTCTTGCTGCCTCCTGAGGCGTCAGCTCCGTAGGTACGATATCCAGAAGCAGGACGTCAAACCCGGCATTAACGCAGTGAGCTGCTATTTGAGAACCCATGGTGCCTGACCCAAGCACCGCCACCTTGTTGATCTTAAAACTCACTATCCATCTCCTTGGTTGTTGCTCTGCTGACTCTCAGACCGCCACCGCGCTCGGCAACTCTTCGTCGTACAACCGATCTATCAGCGCAGCGTATTTTTTTTCTATCACGGTTCGTTTTGGTTTTAACGTAGGTGTAAGTTCGCCGGATTCAGTGGTGAGCTCTTTTTCAAGAAGCGCCACTTTTTTGACTTTCTCGAATCTAGCCAACTCAGCGGTGTACTTATTCACTTGGCGCTCGATGAGATTGACTATACGTGGATTCGAAATCAAGTCGCCCTGATCTCGATACTCAATACCCTTGATCTGGGCGTATCCGGCGAGCAGCTCCATATTTGGGACGATCAGTGCCGAGGCAAATTTGCGTGCATTCCCGACTACGACCACCTGCGACACAAACCTGCTGGACTTGATCAAACTCTCGAGCCGTTGCGGCGCAATATACTTGCCTCCGCTTGTTTTGATCAGATCCTTCTTTCGATCTGTGATAACCAAAAAACCATCGGAGTCGATGTGCCCGATATCGCCGGTACGGAACCAACCATCGGAACTGAATGCTTCATCATTCTCGACGGGACGATTGTAGTAGCCCAACATAACTGTATCGCCCTTGACGAGTATCTCTCCGTCGCCGGCGATCTGAACGCTCACGCCATCCATTATTGGACCTACTGTGCCGATGCGGTTGCGCGTCACTGTGTTACACGAAATTGACGGCGAGGTTTCCGTCAGGCCATATCCTTGGAGAATTGTCAGCCCCGCAGCATAAAAGAGGTAAGCAATCTCGGGAGCTAGCGGTGCCCCACCGGAGATGAACAGTCTCACATTGCCGCCTACCGCTTCTCGCCACTTCTTGAACACCAGCGCGTCGGCAAACTTATGTTGAAGCGCCAACAGAGGACCGATCCGGTCGCCGCGATCCTTTGCTTCGGCCCACCGCCTCCCAATCGCCAGCGACCACAGAAATATCTGTCGTTTTGGGAATCCCGCTGATAAGCCGCGCTCGATGATCTTCGCGTAAATCTTCTCGAACATTCGTGGCACACTGGTCATTGCGGTGGGTCTGACTTCGAGAAGATTTCGCGCTACCCCCTCTATGCTTTCCGCGTATGCGATCACTGCTCCGATATTCGCGTACAAATACCACGCTGCTCGTTCAAAGATGTGAGTAAATGGCAGATAGGTTAAAGCGCGCTCTCGCCGTTCATCGAGTTGAAGCCAACGCCGGCTGTTTAGCACATTGGCAGTAAGGTTCTTGTGCGACAACATCACGCCTTTTGGATCACCAGTTGATCCAGAGGTGTATAGGATCGTTGCAAGGTCTTCGGGGGCGGCGCCGCGCCACAAGGTTTCGTGGAGTTCGGGTTGTTCATCGTAAAGGGCGCGGCCTTTTCTAATCAGATCATCGATGGTGTTCTCAGTGTTGGTCGCTTCATCCACTGAGATGACAAACTCTAAAGAAGAGAGGCGGCCTTTTGCCGCTAAAGCATCTTCTGCGAACGTTGAGGAGACAAAAATCGCTCTTGCACCAGAATCGCGAAGAATGTATTCGACCTGAGACGGAGCTTGCGTGGAGTAGATTGGAACATCAACTGCGCCTGTTGCCAGGGTTGCCAGGTCGGCAAGATTCCAATCAGGCCGGTTCTCCGACCAAATTGCGATTCGATCCCCACGTCTAATTCCGAGCGCATGAAGGCCCAGCGCGAGCTCTCTTACCCGGCTCGCGAGATCGACAAAACTCAGTGAGTGCCATTCGCCTTTAGTTTTGAAGCGAAGAAACTCCTGATCGCGAAAACGATCGGCCGCTGAGTTGAACAATTCGTTTAGAGTTTTTGGATCGGGGCGTACCATCTATTTGTAACTCGGCTAAGTTGTTTGCTTGACGATGCCGTTTAGGAACACGTCAAGTACCGGATCAGCAGTTGAGACCAGGCTGTAGCGTTTGTGGCTCAACACCCAGTTTGTCGCCATTTCATCAAGCGCGCCGAACAACACCTTGGCGACAATCTTTGTGTTAAGACCTGATCGGAATACGCCGCTCTGTTGACCTTCTTCTATGACTGCGCTTATGAGTTCGAGATACTCTGTCACCTTGGTTGCGGAGAACTGCTCCATGAATTTTGTGGACGAGCGCAACTCGACCTGGAAGACAACAGCGAGGTTGCGATCGCGTCCGAGTCCTTCAAGGTGGGCGCGAACGATTCGTCTGAGTTTTTCTACGGGGTCGCCAATTTCGGCGAGACGGGCTCGTCCGTCAGCGAGGGCATTGTCCATGTAATTGTTAAAGATGGAGGCGAGGATATCATCTTTGTTTTTGAAGTAGAGGTAGACGGTACCGTCTGCGACGCCGGCCTCTCGGGCGACATCGGCGACCTTGGAGTTAAAGAATCCGCTGCCGGCGAAGACTTTTATGGCTGCACGGAGGATTGCATCGTACTTTCCGTTTTCCCTTCGCTTCGCCGAAGATACTCTTACAGATTCCATTAGATCCACCAATAGAATGAATGACGGTTCATTCATCTTTTTACGCCAAACTGCTGGAAGAATGCAAGAAAAAAGAATTGGGGTTGTGGACTGGGTTTGGGGATTGGCTTAGAACGCTTCGCGTTCAGCGTTTGGCGCCCAGCGTTGGGCACAGTCATTATGGGGTTCAGGTTCGTCAGTAGGCGGCGCGTGTATCAAGAGTCGGTACAAATACTACCTTGTTCTCCTGGCACGGGCAGAATTTTCAACGAACCTCGAGACTCGCTCAAGACTCAGGAATCTCCGGAGGGCGCCTCCTT
>Ga0126382_10000763_pt1 | contig 12612 bp, 9 predicted proteins | sample PanSoiMetPlot_30_FD_92548 | JGI IMG/M metagenome (GOLD analysis project Ga0126382, IMG submission 92548) | Tropical forest soil microbial communities from Panama - MetaG Plot_30 | ecosystem: Environmental > Terrestrial > Soil > Tropical forest > Bulk soil | place: Panama | collected 2016-02-17 | reverse complement strand
TGGGGCGGCGCCGGCAGCCTCGGCATGGCCAGCGCCAAGCTGTTCCTCAGCGAAGGCGCCAAGGTCATGCTGGTCGATCTCAGCGACAGCGACCTCAAACGCGCCACCGCCGAGCTGGCAACCCCCAATGTCGACGCGGTCGCCGCCGACGTGAGCGACGCCGCCGCCACCCGCAACTACGTCGAGCGCGCGGTCGCGAAGTTCGGGGCCATCGACGTGCTGTTCAGCAATGCCGGCAACCACGGCCCGGTGACGGCGGTGACCGATTATCCCGAGGATGTGTTCGATCGGGTGATCGCGGTGCACGTGCGCGGCGCGTTCCTCGCCTGCAAATACGCGCTGCCGCGCATGAACGACGGCGGCTCGATCATCATCACCTCGAGCGTGGTGGGCGCCATGGGCGCGCCGGGATCGGTCGCCTATGTGACGGCGAAGCACGCGCAGGTCGGCCTCATGCGCACCGTGGCCAAGGAGGCCGCGCGGCGCGGCATCCGCGTCAACACGCTGCATCCGGGGCCGATCGACAACGCGTTCCAGCTCGAGATCGAGGACGGCATCGGCAAGATGGCGGGTGGCGTCGACGGCACCAAGCTGCTCGACGACATGATCCCGTTGCACCGCCACGCCAAGCCGGAGGAGATCGCGCGCTCGGCGCTCTATCTCGCCAGCGACATGGCGAGCTTCGTCACCGCGGCGACGCTGATGGCGGACGGCGGACTGCGGGGGTGAGGCGCTAGCTGCAGCGCGGATACAGAGCCGCGAGCTCGCGGCCACGAAGGAATATCGGCTTCGACTTGAGGCCGCCGCGCCGATCGATCCAGGCGCGCACCTCTGCCGGATAGGTGGACGCGACGACGCGCGTGGTCGATTCCGACGCGGCATACTGCCGCCCTTGCCGGTCGATCCATCGCGGAGCGTGGAAACCCAGCACGGCACGCGACGTGACGCAGATGCGCTCGCGCGGAATGGTGCTCAGCACCAGCGTGCAGGCCGAGAGACAAGGCCCGTCAATGACGACCCGCTGGCCGGACTTCCGGACCGCCTCGAACAGCGTCAGGTAGGACCCGACCTCGCCACCCGGACTTCCCAGAATCCGCACATCGGCGAAGGCCGGCGCAGCCGGCGTGAGAACGAGCAGGACTAGAACCGCCGCGATCATTCTTCGTCGCACGGAAAATCCTCCGCGGTATCTCCGCACTGGCCAACCCTCGAAGCCATGGAGTGTTCGTCTTGGACCGGACTCTCAACAGCGCAGCGAGAGACAAGTTCCCGCACGATGCGCGATGCGTCCTCGCCTGCAAGTACTCACCGCCGCGCGCATGAATGATGGCGCGCGACTCTTGATGCTTACTGCGGCGAAATGGAGGTGCGGATTTTGGGGTCGGCCGACGGCGCGCTGCCTTCCGGTCGCGCGACCCGTGTCGAGCGCGCCGGCCTGTGATGCTTGGCGGATTTTTCCTGCTTCGCAGCCGGCGCCGGATCGGCGGCGGAACTCGTCGGAGCCGAAGCGAGGCTCATGCCGGCGGCGACCTCAGAACCCGCCTTCGCCGCCGTCAATGCGGGTGTGACGACGGTCGCCTGCGCGGGATCGTCCGGCGTCATCTCGGTGACGACCGGCGCCGTCCGCTCGACCGCCGCCTTGCGGATATGCTCCTCGATCAGCTTGCGCATGCGGGCGTCACGCGCGGAATTCGAACTGCCGCCGAGCACGACAGCAACGAGGTGCTTCCCGTCGCGGCGAACCGAGGAAACCAGGTTATAGCCGGAGGCATCCGTGTAGCCGGTCTTGATGCCGTCGACGCCGGCCACCTGTCCCAACAGCATGTTGTGATTGCGGATCTCGTAGCCGCGATAACTGAAGGTCGCGGTCGCGAAATATTGGTAGTAGACCGGAAATCGATGTTGAATGATCCGGCCCAAAGTAGCCTGGTCGCGGGCGGTCGTAAGCTGGTGCTCGGCCGGCAAGCCCGACGCATTGATGTAGATCGTGCGGTCCATGCCGAGCCAAGCCGCTTTCCGCGTCATGAGCCTGGCGAAGTCCGCCTCGGTGCCGCCGATCGCCTCGGCGATCGCCGCCGCGGCGTCATTCGCCGATTTCGTGACCAGTGCCTTGATCGCATCCTCGACGGTGATGGTCTGGCCGGCCTTGAGGCCGAGCTTCACCGGGCGCTGGCTGGCGGCGTAGGCGGAGACCGGCAGGACGGTGTCGAGCTTGAGATGGCCGGCTTCGAGCTGCTCGAACAGCAAATACAGCGTCATGATCTTGGTCAGCGACGCCGGATGGCACAGCGCATCGGGGTCGACCGCGTGCAGCACCTCGCCGGTCTTGTCGTCGACGACGATGGCGGCATAGCGCGGCGCCAGGAAACCGTTTGGTTCGGCTGGAGCCGCTTGTGGCGCTTCTTTCGGCGGCGCTTTCCGGGCGCGCGCCTGCGCATCGCCAGTGGCACCCGCAATGGTCAGCCACGCCAAGACGCCGGCAATCGCAAGCCGACATGCGCGCAATCGACGAGCCGAGTCCATGAAGATGCCCCCAGCCACCCTGCCCCGCAGGCACTGCCCCCGATACCTATGAATCCACGAAATTTACCGCGCGGCTGTCACCGACAGGCCACACCTTCGGGGAAAATCGCGCCGTGTGCCGATCCGCCCCCGGCGTGCCCCTCCTACCGGATCCGCCTTTCCATTGTCCTAATCCAGCGTCTTGCCGGGATTTCTTCACCGAAGCAGGCTCTGATCCCGCCTTCGGCGCCAGCCACTTTCGGCGGTACGGGGAGATAACCGCGTCGGCGATTCGAACCAAGCTGACGGCGGCACAAGAGATTGGAGCCGTGACGGCTGACGACATTGTACCGCGACAAGATTTCGGGAGACCCGAGAGAGGAGCTTGGCCAGGCCGCGGGACTATGACCGCTCCTGCAGACATGATACTTTAGGCACAATCGTCTTGATACTTTTCCCACAAGCGTCTTGGGCCGGGGTTTGGCAATGGCCTTCTACGTATACGTTCTTATTGCCTTGGCGATGCTTTACGGCGGGATCCACCTGCTGGTGGCGACATTCACTAAAGTCAAAGACTCTCTATTCAAGATGCTTTTCGGTGTCCTCGGCGTCGGCCTTATCTTGGGCGCGGTCGCTGTCTTTCTCGCCGGGATGCAGGGGGCGTAAGCTCTAGCGAAACGCAAGGTTCCTGCACCACGCTATGAAACAAAACGGCGGGCCAAAGGCCCGCCGTTTCGTACCCACAGGCGGACGTCGCCAATTTCAATTGTCCAAGAAGCTCCGCAGTTTCCGGCTCCGACTCGGATGCTTGAGCTTGCGTAGCGCCTTCGCCTCGATCTGGCGGATGCGCTCGCGCGTCACCGAGAACTGCTGGCCGACCTCTTCCAGGGTGTGGTCGGTGTTCATGCCGATGCCGAAGCGCATGCGCAGCACGCGCTCCTCACGCGGCGTGAGTGAAGCCAGCACGCGCGTCGTGGTCTCGCGCAGGTTCGACTGGATCGCCGCGTCGATCGGCAGCACCGCGTTCTTGTCCTCGATGAAATCGCCGAGGTGCGAATCCTCCTCGTCGCCAATGGGCGTTTCGAGCGAGAGCGGCTCCTTGGCGATCTTGAGAACCTTGCGCACCTTCTCGAGCGGCATGCCGAGCTTCTCGGCGAGCTCCTCCGGGGTCGGCTCACGGCCGATCTCGTTGAGCATCTGGCGCGACGTGCGCACGATCTTGTTGATCGTCTCGATCATGTGCACGGGGATGCGAATAGTGCGGGCCTGGTCGGCGATCGAGCGGGTGATCGCCTGCCGGATCCACCACGTGGCGTAGGTCGAGAACTTGTAGCCGCGGCGGTACTCGAACTTGTCGACCGCCTTCATCAGGCCGATGTTGCCTTCCTGGATCAGGTCCAGGAACTGCAGGCCGCGGTTGGTGTACTTCTTGGCGATCGAGATCACGAGGCGCAGGTTCGCCTCCACCATCTCCTTCTTCGCCTGGCGGGCCTCGCGCTCGCCCTTCTGCACCATGTGCACGATCTTGCGGAACTCGCCGATTTCGAGCCCGGTCTCGCCCGCGAGCACCTGGATCTCGTGGCGGTGGTGCTTGACCTTGTCCTTGTCCTTGGCGACCAGGCTCTTCCAGCCTTTGGCCGAGAGCTTGGAGACCCGGTTGAGCCAGCGCGGATCGAGCTCGGAGCCCTGGTAGTTCTTGAGGAAATCCTCGCGCGCGACGCCGTGGCTCTCGGCGAGACGCATCAGGCGGCCCTCGTAGCCGACGAGGCGCTTGTTGATGTCGTAGAGCTGCTCGACCAGTGAATCGATGCGCGCCTGGTTGAGCCGCAGCGACTTCACCTCGACGATGATGTCGTCCTTGAGCTTCTTGTAGCGGCGCTCCTGCGCGGGCGACAGCGAATCGTTGCGCAGCTTGTTCTGGATGTCCTGGTCCTGCAGGCGGCGCAGCCGCTTGTAGGCGTCGGCGACGTTGTCGAAGGTCTCCAGCACCTTGGGCTTGAGCTCGGCTTCGATGGCGGCGAGCGAGAGCGAGTTCTCCATATCGTCGTCGTCGAAATCGGCCTCGCCGGGCGGCGTCTCGCCGCCCTCGCCCGCTTCGCCATTGGCGCGCTCGCCATTGCGCTCCGGCTGCGCACCCGCCGCCTTGAAGGGCGTGGCCGCCGCGGGCGCGGCCGGCGGTGCCGGCGTCGCGAGCACCGGCGCACCCGGAACCGGCGGAGCGCCGGGCGCCGCCGCAACCGGCTGGCCGTCGGGGCCGATCACCGGCCCCGGCATGGCCTTGGCGTCAGGCCCGGCATAGGTCGCTTCGAGATCGATGATGTCGCGCAGGAAGACCTTGCCCTCGTTGAGCTCGTCCCGCCAGATAATGATGGCCTGGAAGGTGAGCGGGCTCTCGCACAGCCCGGCGATCATGGCCTCGCGGCCGGCCTCGATGCGCTTGGCGATGGCGATTTCGCCCTCGCGGGACAACAGCTCCACCGAGCCCATTTCCCGCAGGTACATGCGCACGGGGTCGTCGGTGCGCTCGGTCGGCTCCTTGGCCTCGGACTTGGCCGGAACCTTCTGCTGCACCTCGACCAGGTCGCCGCTCTCGGATTCGGCTTCTTCCTCGGCCTCCTCGCCCTGACCTTCGCCCTCTTCGCTCGTCTCCTCGGTCTCGACGACGTTCACCCCCATCTCGCTGAACATGGCGAGAACGTCCTCGATCTGCTCGGAATTGACCTCCTCCGAGGGCAAAACCGAGTTGATCTGGTCGTGGGTGACGTAACCGCGCTTCTTGGCGCTGCGGATGAGCTTCTTGACGGCCGCATCGGAGAGGTCGAGCAGCGGCAGCGGCGTATCGGGGGTTTCGGTCGCCTCTTTCTCAGGCGCCTCTTCCTTTTCTTTTTCCTTGGTTGCCGCCTTGGTCTTGGTCGCCATGCTTCTCTCTCCTGGGAGCGTCCGTCCTGGGACGCCAATCACCAAACAAACGAGTACCCCTACCCTATGCGGGGAGAGTCGAACGGCCGAAAGGGCAGCACCGGACCGGGTCAGAACCCTCGGCGCCGCCCTGATTCGGACCGGCCGGAGTGTCACCGGAGCCGCTTAAGCCCCGATTAACCCTCCATTACAGCAAAAGCCAAAGGTTTATTCCCGGGCCGGTTCCCGGGCACCCCTTGGCTCCTTCACGTCCGCATTCACAGAGACCGAACCGGCCGGCCGGAGGAGGCTCCAAAACCCTCGATCAACGCCTCGGTTCCGTCGAGAACCGAGAGTCGAGCCTTCACATCCTGCAACCAGGAGTAATTTGCCTCGGTTGAATCCTGTCCCAAGGCCTGTTCCGCATCTCTGAGCTCCTTAGCTAGGGAATGCCATTGTCGATGCAAGGCGACAAGTTGATTCCATGTCATGAGAACATCGTCGGGAGCGGCCTCCGGCTTGGTGCCCCAGACCGACGGAGTGGTGATGACATTCTGAATGCGGCCGGCGACCTCGGCCAACCCGCGGCGGCCGAGCTCGGCGATCATCGCCTCGCCATCCGGCGCTCCACCGTGCGCGAAAATATCGATCAGCTCGCTCTTCACCCGCGCGGCTACGGCATGCCGGAGCTCGACGCCGGCGAGCTCCTCGAGATGCTCGTGCAGCAGCCAGGGATGGTTGATGACGGCCTGCAGGATCAGCGCCTCGCGGCGCGGTATGGCGGCGCCGTGGCCGCGATGGACCGGGCTCGCCGCCAGTTGCGGGCTCGCGACGACGTAACCTTCGCCCTGAGAGCGAATAGCGAATAGCGAATGGCGAGTAGCGGGCGACAGCCGGCGACCTGCTTGCTTTGCCCTATTCGCCATTCGCCATTCGCTAGTCGCTCCTCTCGGCCGCATCGGCGCCCGCGCGTCCTCGAACAGGCGCCGCAGCCGGTCGCCGAACTCACGCCGGTAATACTTGCGCACGGTGTCGTCGCCGATCATCCCGGTGACTTCGAGAAGGCGGGCCTCGAATGCGGCGCGCCGCTCCGGCGTATCGAGCCCGCCGGCCTCGGTCTCGCGCATCCAGAGCACCTCGGCGAGCGGCCGCGCCGCGCCGATCACCTCGCTCACCGCCTCGCGCCCGCCGCCGCGCGCGAGGTCGTCGGGATCCTGCCCTTCGGGCAGGCTCGCGAATTTGAGGCTCTTGCCGGGCCTGATCAGCGGCAGGGCGATGTCGACCGCGCGGTAAGCGGCGCGGCGCCCGGCGGCATCGCCGTCGAAGCAAAGCGTCGGCTCGTCCGCCATCTTCCACATCAGCGTCAACTGGTCGGCGGTGAGCGCGGTGCCGAGCGGCGCGACGGTCGCCTCGTAGCCCGCATTCACCATCGCGATCACGTCCACATAGCCTTCGACGGCGACGACCTGTGCACCCTTGTGCGCGGCGGCACGAGCCGTGGCGACGTTGTAGAGCGTGCCGCCCTTGTGAAAGAGCGGCGTCTCCGGCGAGTTCAGGTATTTCGCCTGCGCGTCCTTCTCGAGCGCGCGGCCGCCGAAGGCAATGACGCGGCCGCGCAGATCGGTGATCGGAAACATCACGCGGTCGCGGAAGCGGTCATACGGAACCGGGATGTCGTCGGCGGCCACCAGCAGCCCCGCCGCGACCATGTCCTCGGTCGAGACGCCCTCCTTGCCCAGATGCTCCTTCAGAGAGAAACGCTCGGCCGGCGCATAGCCCAGGCGGAAGCGGACCTGTGTCGCGGGATCGAGCCCGCGATCGGCGAGATAGCCGCGCGCCTTGGCGCCATGACGGGAGGCCAGCGTCGCCTCGAAGAACTTCGCCGCCAGCTCGACGACGTCATAGAGCGTGCGCCGCCGCTCGTCGCGCGCCTCCTCCTCGCGCGAGACCTGGGGCAGCGCCATGCCGGCCTGGGCGGCGAGCCGCTCGACCGCCTCGGGGAAGGTCACGCCCTCCGTCATCATCACGAAGTCGAAGATGCTGCCGTTCTTGCCGGAGGAGAAGTCGAACCACGCCATCTTCTGGTCGTTGACGAAGAACGACGGCGTCTTCTCCTTGTTGAAGGGCGAGAGCCCCCGCCACTCCCGCCCGACTTTCTTCAATTTGACGCGCGGGCCCACCACCTCCGAAACCGGAAGGCGCGCGCGCAGCTCGTCGAGAAACTGGGGCGAAAAACGCATGGAGACCGGACCAGGATAAGTTACCCAAGTGATTCGCTGGACTTGCAAGTATAGACCCGCGCGGGGCGCCCGCCCGGCGGTCGACGATTGTCCCAGTTATCCACAGGATGGGAATTTGTGCCGCGAGTGACATGATCCGCACGTCGGGCGGGATGGTCGAGGTTTCTGCTCCTTGAACGAAAACAGCGTATCCTGAGTGGGTGCCGCACCGTGTGGGGCGGCATTGTGGCGGGTGCAAGGGCTGCGGGGCTGATGACATGGCCGGTGAGACGAACGCGCAGGGCAAGGCCCGGACCTTGGTGCTGGTGCACGGTGCCTGGCACGGCGGCTGGTGCTGGCGGCGGGTGTCGGACCTCCTGGAGAAGAAGGGTCACAAGGTGTTCACGCCGACCATGACCGGACTCGGCGAGCGCTGCCACCTGATCGATTCCAAGATCAACCTCGCGACCCACATTGCGGACGTCGTCAACGTGATCAAGTGGGAGGGCTTGAACGACATCGTGCTGGTCGGCCACTCCTATGGTGGCGCCGTCATCTCCGGCGTCGCCGAGCAGGCCGGCGACGCCATAGGCTCGATCGTGTTCCTCGACGCCTTCGTGCCGGAGAACGGCGACAGCCTCGCCACCAAGGCCGCGCAGGGCACGCGTGACGCGATCGCCGCCGTGCTGCAGAAGGGCGAGACCACCATGAAGCCGATCTCGGCCGCCTTCTTCCAGGTGAACAAGCAGGACCGCGCCTGGGTCGACCGCATGTGCACGCCGCATCCGATCGCGACGCTCACCGACAAGAGCGTCATTACCGGCGCACGCGACCGCATCGCCAAGAAGGCCTATATCCGCGCCAAGGGCTACAACAGCGGGCCGTTCGACGCCGCGCACGAGAAGGCCAAGGCGGCGGGCTGGCGGGTCTACGAGATGCCGTGCGGCCACGACGCGATGGTCGACATGCCGGACCGGCTCACGGAGATTCTGCTCGAGGTGGCGTAGCTGACTTCGCCCCCACCCTGAGGAGCGCGCGTCCGCAGGCACGAACTAATCGGCGGAGAAACCCGTCGCCTTTACGATCTTGGCCCAGCGCTCGAACTGGGTCTCGATGCTGTCCCTGAACGCGGTGCCGGTCTCGCCGCTCACGTCGAAACCCTGCGCGGCGAGCCGCGCCTTGACCGCGGGATCCGCGTGCGCGGCGATCGCCGCCGCCTCCAGCCGCTTGACCACGTCGTCCGGCGTGCCGGTTCTTACCAGCAATCCGAACCAGGCCGGCGCGGTGAGGTCGGCATGGCCAAGATCCGCCAAGGTCGGCACATCCGGCAATAGCGGGGATCGCTTCGCCCCGCTCGACACCAGCGAGCGGAGCAGGCCCGAGCGCGTCGGCTCGACCGCCGACTGCAATTGCGTGAATCCAAACAGCGCGTGGCCGGCAAGCAGGTCGACCATCTGCGGGGCATTGCCGCGGTAAGGCACCTGTGTCAGCGCGAGATCGAAGCGCTCGTTCAGCTGATAGCCGAGAAAATGCGAGATCGTGCCGGGGCCGTAATTGGCGTAGGTGAGCTTGCCGCGATTGGCCTTGGCGTAGGCCACCCACTCGTCGAAGGTCTTGGCGGGGACGCTCGGATGCGCCACTAGCACCAGCGGGGTCTCGATGCCTTTGATCACAGGAATGAAATCGGAGCGCTTCCAGCGCAGGTTCTTGTAGGTCGACGGGTTGATCTCGAGCATCGACTGGGCGCCGACCCACATCTGGCTGCCGTCGGCAGGACCGTCGAGAACCCACTGCGCCGCGATGTTGCCGTTGGCACCGGACTTGATCTCGATGATCACCGGCCGCCCGAGCGTCCCGCTCATGTGCTCGGCGATGATGCGGGCATAGGTGTCGATCGAGCCGCCCGCGGGCGCGCCGACGGCGAGGCGGATGGGACCGGAGCCCTGTGCGAAAGCTTGCACGCCGAGCGCGGTGATCGAGAGGCACAACGAGACCGCGCCGACGCGCAGCGCTTGCGGCAACCCCATGGGCGTTTGCTCCTGTTATTGCGGCTGCAACCCCGCTTCCTTGACGACCTGCTCCGCGACCACGCGGTCTTCCTTGATGTAGCGCGCGAACTCGTCGGGCGTGCTGGCGACCGGCTCGAGCCCGCGCTCGACGAAGTTGCGGTTGCGGAAGCCGGGCTCGGCAGCGATGCGCGCTACCTCAGCCTGCAGGCGGGCGATGATCGGCTTCGGAGTCTTGGCCGGAGCGAGCAGGCCGAAATAGGAGCGCGGGAGTTTCTTCTGGCCGCTTTCGGCGAGCGTGGGAATATTCGGGAACAGCGGCGAGCGCTGCTCGCTGTCCACCAACAGCCCAACCACCGCCCCGCTCTCGAGCTGCGCGCGCACGTTCGAGATGCCGTAGAAGCCAACCGGCGTCGAGCCGTTGAGCAGCGCGGTCACCGCCTCGCCGCCGCCACGGAACGGCACCCGCACGAGGTCGGCGCCGCTGTCCTTCTTCAGGCGCTCGATGAACACGCCGAGCGGCACCGAGGCGGTGGAATAGCTGAGCGTTCCGGGCTTCGCCTTCGACAGCGCGACCAGTTCTGGCAGCGTCTTCACATTGAGCGTGCCGCTGACCACCAGCGCCTGCGCAATGAAGAACAGCTGGGTGACCGGCTCGAAACCGTTCTCGGGATCGAACCCCAGGGTCTTGTACAGGAACTGGTTGAACACCAGCGGCTCGCCCGGGATGATGCAGAGCGTGTAGCCGTCGGGCGGCGCCTCGGCGCAGGCGCGCGCGCCGATATTGAACGAGCCGCCGGGCCGGTTCTCGACGATGAACGGCTGGCCGAGCCCCTTGTGCAGCTCGTCGGCGAGCGCGCGCATGAAGATGTCGCTGGTGCCGCCCGCGCTCGAGGTGGCGATCACGCGGATGGGCCGCGTCGGATAGTCCTGCGCCGGCGCCGACGGCGACAGCAGCAGGACAAAAATCGCAATCAGCACACCGACATAGACTGTTAATTTCATGTCTTTCCCGATCATTGCGGCTGCAGGCCTGCTTCCTTGACGACGCGCTCGGAGGTGAGGCGATCCTCGACCAGAAAGCGCGAAAACTCCTCGGGCGTATTCAGGATCGGCTCCAGCGCGCGATCGGTGAACTGCTTCTTGCGGAACGCGGGATCATTGCCGATGGCGGCGACGTCGGCGCGGATCTTGTCGACGATCGGCCTCGGCGTGCCGGCCGGCACCAGCAGGCCGAAATAGACACGCGTGAGATTGCCGCGATAGCCGAGCTCGGCCAAAGTGGGGATGTCGGGAAACAGCGGCGAACGTTGCGCGCCGTCGACCGCCAACCCGGTCATGGTGCCGGCTTGCAGGTGAGAGATGAAGTTCTGCATTCCGAGAAACGCGATCGGCGTCGAGCCCGACAGCACGGCGTTGGTCGTATCGCCGCCGCCGCGGAACGGGATCGCGACCCAATCGGCACCCCGCTCGCGCTTGAGCTTCTCAAGATAGAGCGACAGCGGCAGCGACGGCGCGGTGTAGCTCAAGGTGCCCGCCTTCGCCTTCGAGAGGGCGACGAGTTCGTCCACCGTCTGCACCTTGAGCGCGGCGTTCACCACCAGCGCCTGGGTGTTGAAGAACAGGTTGATGACCGGCTCGAAGTCCTTGGCGGGATCGAAGGTGAGCTTCTTGTAGAGGAACTGATTATAGGCGAGCGGCTCGCCCGGCATGATGCAGATCGTGTAGCCGTCGGGCACGGCCTCCGCGCAGGCGCGCGCGCCGATATTCGAGGCCCCGCCGGGCCGGTTCTCCACCACGAGCGGCTGGCCCCAGCGCTTGTAGAGCTCGTCGCCGAGAATGCGCGTGATGACGTCGCCGGTGCCCCCGGCGCCGACCGCTACGATCGCCCTCACCGGCCGGGTCGGATAATCCTGCGCCTCCGTCGGCCCGGTGATCGAAGCCCATGCGGCCAAGGACAGCGCGAGGCCGAGCAGTGCTGGCCTCCTCATGGGTGTCTTCCTCGCTTGCGTTTCTTCGTATCCAATAGCGCAAGAATGCAGCAGGGAACGGGACGCGGCAAGCACATGACCAGCAATCAGGCGAAACCGTCGCAGGCGATGAAGGTCGAACGGGACGTGAAAGTCACGATGCGCGACGGCGTGCGCATTTCGGTCTGTGTCTATCGAGCCCTCGATGAACGACCGGCGCCGGCGCTGTTCGCGGCCTCGCCCTACCAGCACGAGTTCGACTCCGTGCCGGCCTTTCCGCTGTTTCCCTGGCGCGAGACCGGGCCGGTCGAGTGGTACGTGAGCCACGGCTATGCCTACGTGCACGCCGACGTGCGCGGCTCCGGCCAGTCCGAAGGCGAATTCGGTTTTATGGATTTCACCGAGCAGGAGGACTATGTCGAGCTGATCGCCTGGATCGCCCGGCAGCCTTGGTGCACGGGGCGCGTCGGCGGCATCGGGCAATCCTATTACGCCATGGCGCAATGGCTGATGGCGACGTTGAACCCGCCGGGGCTGGCCTGCATCGTGCCCTACGACGGACTCGTCGATCAGTACCGCTGCTCGAACTATCACGGCGGCATCTTCTGCAACTACCGCTCGTCCTGGTACGCGGCGCTGCGCGCCGACAATCAGCATCGTCCGGCCGGCGCCAAGGGCCGGCCGCCGATGCGCTTCGATCTCGTCGGCCTCATCACCGAGCACACGCTCTACGACGACTGGTGGCGCGAGCGCTCACCGTACGAGCGGCTCGGCGCGATCAAGGTGCCGGTGCTCTCGATCGGACACTGGGGCAAGATGGGCCTGCATCTGCGCGGCAACATCCTCGGCTACGAGGAGGTCAAGGCGCCGAAGAAGCTGGTGGTGACCGGCGCCCGGAATTATTTCGAGGCGCACCACCTGTTCGATCAGATCGACTTCCACGAGAAGGAGATGCTGCCGTTCTATGAGCACCACCTCAAGGGCATCGACAACGGATTCATGTCCGGCGCGCCGGTG
>Ga0126382_10000762_pt1 | contig 12617 bp, 7 predicted proteins | sample PanSoiMetPlot_30_FD_92548 | JGI IMG/M metagenome (GOLD analysis project Ga0126382, IMG submission 92548) | Tropical forest soil microbial communities from Panama - MetaG Plot_30 | ecosystem: Environmental > Terrestrial > Soil > Tropical forest > Bulk soil | place: Panama | collected 2016-02-17 | reverse complement strand
CGCAGGGGCTCGAGCTCGGCGTCCGTAAACACGCCGGCGGCTTCGACGAGGCGCGCGTGGATCTCGGGCTCGGGCAAGGGCCCCTCGGGCGGTGTCAGGAGCGGCCGGCGGAGATGGAACACGTTGCGCGGAAACTCGAAGTTGAAGAACGTGGCTTCGTACTTTTCGAACTGCGTCGCCGCCGGCAGCACGTAGTCGGCCAGCCGAGCCGTCTCGGTCATGAACACGTCGATGGCCACGACGAGATCCAGGGTCGCCATGGCTTCGCGCATCCGCTGACTGTCCGCCAGTGAGTGCGCGCGATTGCCGGACTCCACGATCAATGCCCGATACCGCTTCGGATGATCGGTGAGGATCTCGTCGGGGATGACGTTGCACGGGATCAGGCCCGTGAGGACTCTCGCGCCCACCACCGGGCTCCGGGGCGCCGTGCGCGGATCCAGCTCGTTGCGACTCGCGCGCACGATGGGCACGAAGGTCGCGGGCGCATACTGTCCGCCCGGCTGGCCGAGATTGCCGGTGAGGAGCCACACGAGCTTTTCGAGATAGCTCACGAGGGTGGAATGCCGGTTCATCTGGACACCGAGATCCTCGAAGACGGCGACGCTCGACGCAGCGGCGATGCGCCGCGTGGCCGCGCGCACGAGCGATTCCTCGACGCCACTGATCCGACAAAAGTCGGCGATCGGCACGGCGGCGAACGCCGTGACGACGTCCTCGAGACCCGAGGCATGCACGCCGAGCCACGTGGTGTCGATGAGGTGCTCCTCGAGGAGGATGGCGCCCATGGCCGCCAGCAGCCACGCATCACGTCCTGGCCTTACCTGGAGATGAAAGTCGGCGAGCTCCGCCGTCTCCGTACGCCGTGGATCGATGACGATGAGCGAGCGGGCCGGGTCCTTCGCGATGTTGCGCAAGGTGAGCCGGGCGTGCGGAAAACTGTGCGACTGCCACGGATTCTTGCCCACGAACAGGGCCACTTCACAATGCTCGAAATCGCCCCGTACTGGTGTGCCGAGCATGAGGCCGTTGACCCAGGCTTCGCCGGTCTTCTCTTGCGCGATGGCGCTCGACCGGAATTTCGCGCCGAACGCGCGGAGCGTCGCCGTGCCATAGAACCCGCCGAGATGGTTTCCTTGCCCCCCGCCGCCGTAGTAGAGGATGGTCTCGCCACCGTACGTGTCCCGCACCGCCGCCAGCCGCGCGGCGACTTCGGCGATCGCGGTGTCCCAATCGATCTCCTCGAATGAACCGTCCCCGCGGCGACGTAGGGGGCGGAGCACGCGCTCACCACGTCCGTTTTGATAGTGATCCAGGCGGAGCGCCTTCTGACAGGTGTAGCCCTTCGAGGCAGGGTGCGCCTTGTCGCCTCGGATGTGCTCGAAACGGCGACCGTCCGTGCCGCCGAGCTTGACGAGGATGCCGCAGTTGCACTCGCACAGGATGCACGCCGTCGGTTTCCAGTCGGCTCCGCGCGGGGTGGCTGTCTCGGCTGTCATCGGCTCCTCCGGTAGAGGTATCTTTTGTATACCGAGATAGTATACTTCGTATATCATGGCGTCAATGCCCCCGAATGTGCGGCCTCCGTCGAAGCGACGCTATCAGCACTTCTGTCCCGCGGCCCGCGCGCTCGAGACCGTCGGCGAACGATGGTCGCTATTGATCGTGCGCGACCTGCTCGCTGGTCCGCGTCGCTTCAGTGACCTGCGGCGATCGCTCGCGGCGATCACGCCGAGGGGGCTCAGCGTCCGCCTCCGTACTCTCGAGGCGGACGGGATCGTCGCCCGTGAAGTCGCCGGCGAGCGGGAGGTCTGGTATCGCCTGACGCCCAAGGGTGAGGCGCTCGAGCCGGTCTTCGACGCGCTGCTCGTCTGGGGGATGGATCATGCCCTGGGACCCCCGCGCAGCCGGGAAGCCATTCATCCGGGGCGGGCGATGGACGCGATGGTGCGATACCTCGCGCACCGCCGACCTCGGGGCCTGGGTCGTCCGACCTGGGTGTTCCGCTTCGGCGACGATCGCAGCTACACCGTTCGCTTCGACGGCACCCGCTGGACACGACAGCGCGGCGAGGCCCCGGCTGACGTCAGCGTGCAGACGTCGCCGGACGAGTGGGTGAGCTTTCTGAGCGCGAACGTCGAGGGCCGGCGGCGCTGGCTGCGGACACGGCGCGCCAAGGGAACGAAGCAGCGACTCGACGAGCTGGCGACCGCTTTCGGATCCGCAGCCGGCGGGTCGGGCCACGCCCGTGAGAACCGGCGTTCCGGCTCATAAGCCGCCGGCTCGCCAGCGACAGCAGCCAGGACATGCATTTTCTGATCTCCATCCCTCAGTTCCTTTTCTGACGCTCGGCTTCTGAGAGTGCCTGGACTCGTGAGCGGACGCTCGGCACGAGTCGTTCCTGAGCTGGCTGCAGACCATGCGCGGTCGCGGCCGGGCTGCCGCCATGAGCGTGCGCCGGCATCCGCGATGTCGATGAGGGGCCTCGCGAGGATCGCCACCTCCGTCCTGCACATCCTGACGAAGTGCGGCTCGGCACGCCAATCCGATCCCCCTGGCGCCTTGATGTATCCTTTGGACCTGTGCGCACCACGCGGGAATCGCCCGATCGTCCTGGACGTGACCGGGCAGACCATGGGCGCCGGCGACGCTCGAGAGTCATGATCGACCGGGACGACATGAACCTGCGACATCGTAGAAGGCGCCGTCGCTTCGAGATTGCCCTGCTCGCTCCTGCGATCTGGGTCTTCGCGGGGTGCATGGTCGGGCCAGACTTCCAGCGGCCGAAGACCACGGTGTCACCGAGCTGGCTGGACACCCAGGACCCGCGGGTGAGCACGGCGTCGGCCACGTATCAAGACTGGTGGACGGTCTTCAACGATCCGATTCTGGATCGCCTCGTCAAGCAAGCCTACCGGGAGAATCTTCCGCTGCGAACCGCGGGCGTGCGGGTCCTGCAAGCTCGCGCTCAACTGGGCATCGCCATCGGTGACTTCTACCCGCAGACGCAGCAGGGTATCGGATCCGTTCAATACATCCGAACGAGCGATCGAGGGGCAATAGCCGCCGGCTTCGGCGGCATCGACTACTGGCAATCCCAGCTCGGTCTTCAGGCCAGCTGGGAACTGGATTTCTGGGGGAAATTCCGGCGGACGATCCAATCAGCCGACGCCAGCCTGCTTTCGAGCCTGGCGGACTACGACAACACGCTGGTGACGCTGACCGCGGATGTGGCCAACTCCTACATCACGATCCGGACCGCTGAAGAACGCATCCGCATCGCCCGCGCAAATGTGGGGACCCAGGAAGAGAGCCTGAAAATCGCCGAAGCCAAATTCAAGTACGGCACGGTGACGCAGTTGGATGTGGAGCAGGCCCGGACGTCGCTCTTGAACACCCAGGCCACCATTCCGCCTCTGGAGACGCAACTCCGCCAGGCTCGGGATGCTCTCAGCGTGCTCCTGGGCATGCCACCGAGCGATCTCAGCGACTTGCTGGGAACCTCTTCAACGATACCCGTGTCACCACCTCAGGTCATCGTGGGCATCCCGACCGACCTACTGCGCCGCAGACCGGATATCCGGAGCGCTGAGCTTCAGGCGGCCGCTCAATCCGCCCAGATCGGAGTGGCCAGGGCCGACTTGTTTCCGGCCTTCTCCCTCACCGGCAGTTTCGTCCTCCTCGCGACGAACCTGGGCAGCTTCAGCCTCAGCGATATGTTCAGATGGGGAAGCCGCTCGGTGCAGGTCGGTCCCACCGTCCAGTGGAACATCTTCAACTATGGGCAGATCACAAACAACGTCCGCGTGCAGGACGCCAAGCTCCAGGCACTCCTGCTCACCTATCAGAACGCCGTCCTGTCGGCCCAACAGGATGTGGAGGACAATCTCACCGCTTTCCTGCGCAATCAGGATCGGGCGCAGATCTTGGCCCAGAGCGTGACGTCCGCCCAGACCGCCGTCACCCTCGCCATTCGCCAGTACCGGGAAGGCGTGACGGACTTCACGACTGTGCTGACCGCCCAGCAGTCTCTGCTCAATCAACAGGACAGCCTGGCCAGTACCCTGGGTACCATTTCCGCAAGCCTCGTTGGCGTATACCGCGCGCTGGGCGGCGGCTGGGAGATCCGAGAGGGTCAGGAGCTAGTGCCTCCCGCCATCAAAGCCGAAATGGAAAAGCGCACGAATTGGGGCCATTTGCTGGCTCCGGCCAACTACAATCTTCCCGCCTCCCGTCAACCCGAATCTGCTCCCCGGCTTCCGGATTGGTAATCGGACCAATGACTCGGGAGCACCTGATCTGATGGCTTGCCCAAAAAAATCCGATCTGGCCCTCCCAGTCTGGCTCGTGGTTCTCGTGCTCGTCTTCTTCCTCCCAGGTTGCCGAGAAAAACCCAAGCAACAACCCCCGCCTCCGCCAAAGGTGACCGTTGCGCAGCCGGTGCAGCGGATGGTGAGTGACGATCTGGAGCTCCCCGGCAACACCCAAGCCATCTACACCGTACAACTGGTCGCCCGGGTTGCCGGCTACCTGGAAAAGGTTCTGTTCCAAGATGGGCAAATCGTCAAGAAGGGTCAGCCGCTCTTTCTCATCCAGCAAAACACGTATCAGGACAACTTGCAGCAGGCGGAAGCAGCCGTCCTACAGTTCCGGGCGCAGCTGGTGTATGCCCAGGCCCAGTATGAGCGGTACTCCAAGTTGGTTCTGGAGAAGGCCGGCTCGCAGTCCGACGTCGACAACTGGCGATTCCAGAGGGATCAGGCTCAGGCCAACATTCGCTCGGCAGAGGCACAGGTCAGTCTGGCCCAGCTCAATCTGAGCTATACGGATGTGCGTGCTCCCTTCGACGGACGAATGGACCGTCGATTGAAGGATCCTGGCAACCTCGTCGGAGCAGGCGAAAACACGATCCTGGCCTCGATCAACCAGATCGATCCGATGTATGTGTATTTCAACATCGCCGACGTTGACTTGGCCCGCCTCCAGAAAAGCAGAAGCGGGGTCCCTGGGCCCGCTGCTGCTCAGAAGTGGCCGGTTTTCGTAGGCCTCCCTAGTGAAGAAGGTTATCCCCACCGGGGATACCTCGACTTTGCCGCCATCAGTCTGACCACCACCACGGGCACCCTGCTCATGCGGGGCGTCCTCCCTAACGCGAACGGACAGATCCTTGCGGGCTTGTTTGCCCGCGTGCGCGTGCCCATCGAGCAGAGAGCTGCGGTCGTGGTTCCCGAGGTGGCGATCGGTCATGACCAGCAAGGCTCGTATGTGTTCGTGGTGAACGAGAAGAACGTCGTGGAGCGCCGCGGCGTCAAGACCGGCCCCTCGGTGGACAGCCTGCGGGCCATCGACGAAGGCCTCAAAGGGACGGAGCGGGTGATTGTCAACGGTCTCCTGAGGGCCGCTCCCGGACGGCAAGTCACTCCTGAACAGGAAGGAGGCGCACGCCCGGCGGAGCAAGGCGCGTCTCCGTCGCTTCCGCCGCGAAAGGCCAGGCCGTGATCTCCGAGTTCTTCATCGAACGGCCGATCTTCGCCAACGTCATCGCCGTGATCACCGTCATCATCGGAGGCGTGTTCTTCTATCGCCTGCCCGTGGCCCAGTATCCCGAGATCGTTCCGCCGACCATCCAGGTGAGCACGCGGTATCCGGGAGCGAGCGCCGAGGTCGTCGCGGCGACGATTGGGGTGCCACTCGAGCAGGCGATCAATGGCGTGGAGGGTGCCATCTACATGTCCTCGACCAGCGCCAGCGACGGTTCGTATACCCTGACCGTCACTTTCGACGTGGGAACGGACATCGACACCTCTCTGAACCTCGTCCAGAACGCCGCCAGCAGCGCATTGTCCCAGCTTCCGGCTGGCTCTCAGGCCCAGGGCGTCACGGTCAAGAAGGTCTCTCCAAACATCCTGCTCGTGGCGAGTCTCTACTCCGATGATGACCGGTTCGAGGACATCTTCCTTTCCAACTACGCCATCATCAACTTGCAGAACCCGCTGGCCCGGCTTCCCGGTGTCGGCCAGGTGAGGATTTTCGGGGCGGGTCCCTACAGCATGAGGGTCTGGCTGGACCCGAAGCGGCTCCAGACGTTTGGGCTCACGACCGCGGATGCCCTGGCCGCCATTCAGGGGCAAAACGTGCAGGTGGTCGCCGGGCAGCTCGGTGGGCCGCCGGTGCCGCCAGATCAGCCCTTCCAGTTCACCATCAATGCCCTTGGCCGGCTATCCGATGCCAGCCAGTTCGAAGACATCATCATCAAATCCACCACCGGCACGGCCGCGCAGATCGTACGGTTGCGCGATGTCGCCCGAGTGGACCTGAGCCAGCAGAGCTTCAGCAACTATTCGCGATTCACTGGTCACAATTCGACTCAGATCTTGGTCTTCCCCCTGCCGGGAGCCAATGTCATTGCCGTCGCCGACCTCGTGTACAAGGCCATGGCGGAGATGAGCCAGCAGTTTCCCGAGGGGATGAAGTACTCCATCCGGTACGACACCACCCTGTTTGTCCGGGAGGCCATCTCCGGCGTGTACTGGACGCTCATCATCGCCGGCGCTCTGGTACTCATCGTGATCCTGATCTTCCTCCAGAATTTCCGAGGGACGTTGGTGCCTGCCACCACCGTTCCTGTCACCATCATCGGCGCCTTCATCGCCATGGCCGGCCTCGGCTTCACGATCAACCTCATGACCCTGTTCGCCCTGATCCTGGCGATCGGCATCGTGGTGGACGACGCTATCATCATCGTGGAAAACAGCTCCTACTACATCGAGCAGGGAATGCCCCCCAAGGAAGCGACCATCAAAGCGATGCAGGAGCTGACGGGGCCCGTGATAGGGATCACCCTAGCCCTCGTGGCCGTCTTTCTGCCCGCTGCGTTCCTGCCGGGAATTACCGGACAGATCTTCCGACAATTCGCGCTCGTCATCGCCGCCACCGCCGTCATCAGTGCCCTCAACGCGCTCACCTTGAAGCCGGTCCAGTGCGCGTTCTGGTTGAAGCCACGCGGGGACAGACCGCCCAACTGGTTCTACCGAGGATTCAACCGGGTCTTCGAGGCGACAACCAATGTCTATGTGGGCGTCGTCCGCCGGATGGTGAGGCGACCTTTCGTCATGCTCATCGTGTTCGCCATCATCATCAGCGTGACCGTCTGGGAGTTCGCGCGTCGGCCTACCGGATTTCTCCCCACTGAGGACCAGGGCTATGCCATCCTGGTGTCCGTCCTTCCCGAAGGCGCCTCCCAGCCTCGATCCATGGAGGTTGCCTCGAAGGTCAACGCCATCCTGCAGAAAACCCAGGGGATCGACGCCTGGGTCCACATCGGGGGCTTCTCGGTCCTGGATTTCGCCAACGTCCCCAACATCTCCACGACGTTCATCGTGTACAAGAGCTGGAAAGAACGGGGCAAAGCTCTCAACCAGGACCAGATTGTCTCCAGCCTCAACCGCGAGCTGGCGGGGATCCAGGAAGCCCTGGCCTTTGTCGTCGTCCCGCCGCCGATCCGAGGCCTCGGCCAGACGGGCGGCTTCCAGATGATGGTGGAAGATCGCACGAGCCTCGGTCTGACGGAACTCCAGCGCAACGCGGACGAGCTGATCCGAAAAGGGAATGGCCATCCCAATCTGCAGCGCCTGGCCACCACCTTCAGCGCCCACAGCCCCCAGCTCTTCCTGGACATCGACCGGACCAAGGCGGAGTCGCTCCAGGTGCAGCCGTCGAGTGTGTTCGAGACCCTCCAGGGCTATCTGGGTTCGTCGTTTATCAACTTCTTCAACAAGTTCAACCAGGTCTTCCAGGTCTATATCCAGGCCGACAACCGCTTCCGCCTCGAGCCCAAGAACATGAGAAATCTCTATGTCCGCAACCGAAACGGGGAAATGGTCCCCCTGAACGCCTTGCTGCAGGTCAAGCAGACTCAGGGCTCGGAGTTGGTCACCCGCTACAACCTCTACCCGGCGGCGTCCATTTACGGCGGCGCAGCTCCGGGATTCAGCTCAGGAGAGGCCCTCAGCCTCATGGAGCAGTTGGCCAAGGAGACGTTGCCTCAGGGCATGTCGTATGACTGGACCTCGACGAGCTACCAGGAGAAACAGGTGGGCTATCAGGCCTACCTCATCTATGCCCTTTCCATCATCCTGGTCTACCTGGTGCTTGCCGCGCTATACGAGAGCTGGACCTCTCCCGCCGCCGTCATCCTGGTCGTCCCCCTGGCCCTGGTGGGCGTCGTCCTGGCGCTCATGAGCCGCGGCTACGACAGCAACCTGTACACGCAGGTCGGTCTCGTCTTGATGATCGCTCTGGCGAGCAAGAACGCCATTCTCATCGTCGAATTCGCCCGCGACCTGCACCATGGAGGCATGTCCATACAGGAAGCCGCCGTCGAGGCGACCCGCCGTCGGTTCCGTCCCATCGTGATGACGTCGTTTGCGTTCATTCTTGGTGTGGTGCCGCTGGTGTGGGCCTTTGGAGCCGGCGCCGCCAGCCAGCAGGCTATCGGTACAGTGGTGTTCGGCGGGATGATGGCCTCGACCCTTCTGGCCATCCCCTTCGTGCCGGTGTTCTTTGTGGTCTTGGAGCGCATGAGCGCGCGAGCGAAGAGGGGCAAGGGTTCGCGTCCGCCGGCGCCCGGCGAATCCCACGATGAGCCTGGTTCGGGTACGCCGACGGCTCCGCCCACTACGGCGAGCTGACCGCGCGACAAGGTGCTGCTGGACGGAGATCCTCGCCGACCGCCGTCGCTGAGGTCCCCAGACGAGTAGAGGCGTCTCTTCCCTCGGGCGAGGACAGGGTGAGGCGTGGTTCCTTTGGACAGATCCGACCCCGTCTGGTATCCTCGCTACTTCGTGGTGGGCAGGTAGCTCAGTTGGTAGAGCACAGGACTGAAAATCCTGGTGTCGGCGGTTCAATCCCGTCCCTGCCCACCATTGTTTCCAGCAAGTTGCCCACGCCGAAATTCTCCCTCGATTGAGTTTGTGCCCAGATTTGTGCCCACCTCGGGCACACTCCAGGGCATTCCAGCGCACGAACGCGTGTGAGATCTCCTGGTGCCCTACATTTCAGAACCTGCCAGGCGAAGCCAGTGGCTGCTAGCTGAGACTTGGGGCTTAGGCAGGGACTCCCCTCGGATCTGAGTTCGAGGTTGCTCCTGCTTCTCCGGGCTTCGCCAGGCGAACCCGACCGCACCTCTGTGGCATCGGCCTATTTATTCGCACCTCCGAAGGCATGTTGTGATTTGCGATGGCCGCAGCTCCGGTGGGGGACGGGCGTGGTGTCCGGGTCGGTGGTGATCAGGGTCAAACAGGTGCTGCCATGGTCGCCGGAGTAGTGGCGGCATCCGCATTGAACCCCGTCTTCCACCGCGAGGCATGGAGTGAAGAGATCCGGATCACCAGCTATCCCTGCATCCGCCAGCATCGCGTCGGCCTCTTTCCACGCCTTGGCGATCAACAACGCGGCCTTTTCCCGGACCTCGCGTTGTGCGCGCGTGAGATTGTCCCGAGACGGATATTCCGACATGTGTCACCTCCTTGGACGCCGATTTGGTAATGCCCCGATCGGGTCAGCAACCATGCGCCAGTCACGTGGGCACGCGGCGGTCGCCGCAGGCTACGCGCCCCCACAACCACGCATGTGTCCTCTCCAATCGTCGTAACGACCCGCCGGTGGACCTCGTCACGGATGAGAGGTGGATATTGGTGCTTAGTTCGGTTGGTGTATCTGATCCTTGCGCTGAGCGCTAGGCCCGAACCGAGGGCCACGACGAGATCCCCAGCGCTTGACCCAGCGAACGAGGCCCATCCGGCAGTGGACACGAGAGTGGGCTCGGTGCTAGGGCTTCAGGAGTTTCACAGATTGAGGCGCGGCCACGGCCATGTCCTCAGCGAACCCCTCGCCCTTGTCCACCGCCGTCGCCCAGGACCTCGTCTCGAATTCGCCGGGCTGTACCCTGGAGACGTCGATCGTCACCACGAATTGGCCCGCGGTGGCCTTGTTTCCGGCCAGCCGTGGCAGTGTCCAGCTCAGTCGATCTCCGTCTTGCGTACACCGCCCAAGCCCCTGAAACCCAACCCAGCAGCTGAGCAGTCGTGTGCCAGGGGGAATCCGAAAGTGAACGTCCATGATGCCGGTGGCCGCCGACCCATGGTTGCGCAGCGCGAGACGGAACGTCGCACTCTGTCCGTCCAACTCGCCGTCCATCAGGAGGTCGAGCGGTGGGGCACTCGCGGTCACGTACTCTACGTCGCGTGCCTGCCACCGCTTCAAATAGTTCAACGTTACGAGGGCGAACCAGTGGGGATCAGACAGGTACAGCATCCCCGCATGGTTTCCCTGGTCGACCAGCATGATGCGAACGTGCGCATGATCCTTAACCAGGTCGCGATACGCGAGACTGAATGCGCCCCCGTCGTGTCGGCCACTCCTGATCGAGGTTCTCAGGAAGAAATCATCCAACGCATGCAGCATGAGGAGTGGTCTCGAGACGGAGGCGATCGATGTATCGGCGACGCCGAGCTTCTGCATGGTAGGGATGTCGACGCCGTAGGCGCGAGCAGCTTGATCATAGTATTCGTACACGGAACGCGTGCCGAGGCTCTCCAGCAAGAGTTTCGTGAACCGGCTCGGGGTGCTTCCGGGCTCTGGAGGCGTGAGCGGACTATAGGGCGCAAGCGGGGCCGTGACCGCTATGCCCGCCGCAATGAATTGCCCCTTCTCCTCGGCCATGGCCTTGACGAGGCTTCGACCACCCGCGCTGAAGCCGATCACTGCGACGGATGTCGCGAGAGTGGTCTCGTTCAGATACCGGACGGCGCCCAGCACATCCTGGGTCTCCTTCCAGCCCAGTGAGCTCTTCGCGGACGACAGCTTGCGGCTCTCGCCCTGTCCGCGGGTGTCAATCGCGAGCACATGCCATCCGTTGCGCGCGAAAAGATCCGACAGCTCCACCATGAACTTCAGGTCCATCGTCTGTGGCATACCCGGCACAAGAACAACCCCAGGGTGGAGCCGGCCATCGCGGTGACGGGCGAGCATGCCCGCTAATGGAGTGTCGTCAGTCGCGCGAAACGATACCCGCTCGAAGTTTGTCGGGTACGCTTTGGTGCGCAGGTGCGCGGCTCTCACCCCGAGAGGGTTGGCGTCTTGAGGAATCTGGGCGATGACCTGCGCGATATCGGCGGTCGGATCGACGAGGACACCTCGCCAGTCAGCGTCGATCTTCTGAGGGCCCGGCAATCCTCCGGCAAGTGCCTGAGTAACCAGAATCGACACAAGCGTCAGAGCAACCGAGAGGGACATCGCGCGTAGGTGGGACCGGTTCATAAAACCTCCTCCTGCACGGCATCCTCGATGCGATCACAGAACGCGGACCGTTCTCCGTGGACAGAGGTAGAGCGTGAAAGTGGAGAAGTCTGGCTGGCGTAGATGGTCGGCCTGGGACCTAGCAGATGACACTCACCGGACACTGGTGAGCCGTCTAGAGAACCCGAACGCGAGGCCTCCTCTATCCTCCCTGGACGGCAGGTCGTAGATAGGAAGTGTTGCTGAGTGACGCGGTAGGCAGGGAATGTCGCAGGGAACTGGGGGCCTGAGTGGACACTGTAAGAAATAGGAGCCTGAGCCGCCGGCGGGGCCCGAGTGGATGGGCAGGCAACGGGGCCGTGGACACTGCTCGGACTTGACACAACCAGTATCTCGGATGAACGAGGAAGCAGGGGAACAGGTCGTGTCGGGGTGGCCTCAACACCTGCGGTTTCGTAGACAAGACTCACGCTCTCGTCACCATCAGCGCCATCGTAGATTCCGGCGATCCATAGTTGGTCGGGAGGGCTGGCAAACGCGATCGCGGGGAGCAGGATCAGGACCACGACAGTCGGAAGAGAAGTGAAGATAGCTTGTCGCAGAGAAAAGGATAGTTCAGGCGGTGGCGTGTGCCGCTGTGAACACGAGCGTGAACGCATCTTTAATCTCCCCAGAGTCGAGCGGCCAGGGGCGAACGCAGGGGAACGCTAAGCGAACTGGAATGTCCTTGTCAAGGAGGAAGACTGACAATAAGCACACGGCCAACTGGCTAGACACGCTTCTTGCGATATTTGCGAAATGTGTTGGTCTTGAACGAGGTGCGTTAACTGTGGCATCGGCTCCTGAGGGGTCCTGGGGGTCCGTGTCTGAGTCTGGGAGATTACGTCACGGGGACGAGGGCCACGAGAGGGGCGGCCGCTGCCCGGGAGGGTGCGCCGCGACCTCAACCAGCGCCGCTCGCTGAAATTCGGCCAGCGGCTCTTGCCCCCGACCTCGAGGTATCAGATAGCGTTCGCGGTACGTACGGGGACCGACGTCCTCGACCAGGATCAGCTTTCGCGCCGTCAGATATGCAGGGAGTTCGACCGGATCGAAGCCAAATGTGTAGGGCTCCCCGGCCCGACGAACGGTCGTCAAGGTTGTGTCCGCCCCCGAAAACGTGACCGACCCATCAAGGATGCCCCGGTGAATGTACGTGAACACCATCTGACTCCCGGCGGCGGCACGGGCAACGTAGCGGAACATTGCGTCGACGGCGGGGGCTGAGAGGTAGTGCGTGACGCCCTCACAGATGAAGAAGGTAAGGGTCTCATTGCGGT
>Ga0126382_10000761_pt1 | contig 12641 bp, 11 predicted proteins | sample PanSoiMetPlot_30_FD_92548 | JGI IMG/M metagenome (GOLD analysis project Ga0126382, IMG submission 92548) | Tropical forest soil microbial communities from Panama - MetaG Plot_30 | ecosystem: Environmental > Terrestrial > Soil > Tropical forest > Bulk soil | place: Panama | collected 2016-02-17 | reverse complement strand
CCCCCTGGCGGTCACGACAATGCTTAATCCTATGCAAATCCTAGGATCGGCGCTATGGCGGGTGTTCACTTTGCGTCAATATTGGCCGGGCTTTTCGGTACATTGGCCCTTGGTCCAATTCGATTGGGGTCCATATTGAGTCAAGAGTCTGCTCGGTTGAAAAGCTAACGAACAGGAGATTTTGATGCTCTTCGAAGGAGGCTTCACTTTTTCAAATTTCTTAGTCGACGTGCTCGCAGTGTTCGCGTTTGTGGTTTGGTTCTGGTTCCTGGTCATAATTTACGGCGATCTGATAAGGCGTCATGACATCTCTGGCTGGGGCAAGGCGCTGTGGGTGCTGGCGCTGGTTCTAACCTCTTACCTCGGCATCTTTGCCTACTTAATCACTCAAGGAAGAGGCATGGCCGAGCGCAACGCTCAGCAGGCTCAACAGACACGCGACGAACTGCGTCGCGTAGTTGGCTACAGCGTCGCAGACGAAATCACGAAACTCGATCAACTAAAGAAATCGGGGTCGATAACTGACGCCGAATTCCAGCGTCTTCGCGCCAAACTGGTCTAGCCAGTGCACCATTGGTGGTGCCGACAATGTTTGCTTCGGGTCGCGCGATGAAATCGGCAGTGGCCGCGCTATCACTGGCGACGATGCTTGCCTGGATGCCGGCGAAGGCCTGCGCGGCTACTGGTTCGGTCCGCATCACAATCACCAGGACACAGTTCATTGTTGGTGGTGGCAGCGGCACTTTGCGCTTCCAGGGCGAGCGTTATCCGCTGCGCGTGGGGGGCGTAAGCGCCGGCCCCTTTGGCGCGGCACCGGTAGACTTGGTTGGTCGCGCCTACAACATGCGGAGTGCGGCGAATATCCACGGCGTGTATTCGACAATCCCCGAGACAGGCCGGCCAGGAACATTTCGGTTGCGGAACTGGCAGGGAGTCGTTTTGGAATTGCGCGGACGCGCGGGCATTAAACCTTCTGTCGACCTGAGCGGATTGCAAATTTCTTTGCGCAATCGTTAGCGTGTCGCAATGAGGCATGACGCCTCGCATTTGATAGACTATGAAGTGAGGAGATTTGCATGACGCATTCGCAGTTTAGTTTCGCGTCGTCGCTGGTGCTCTTGTTCCTTGTTTCGACAGAATCTGCCGGACTCGCCGCGTCCGCTCAATGCAGTGTGGAATTAAGAAAGTGCAATAGCCATTGCAACCTCGTTTATGAAAGCAAACGAGCGAATCGAGTCTGTCGCGACCGCTGCAAGGATACGTTTTACCTCTGCAAGGCGCGCCCAAGCTAGATCATGTCGTCGCGCTTATGACCGTTGACACGTGACAAAGCGATTCGAGTGGGCAACTGACTGATTTATTCGAGACCAACGATCAACCCGGTCTTCTGCCGTGCCCAGACAAAAGGAGCGTGATCCATTCGGTCGATTTGTGCTGCTCACAGATCGTGAGAACTGCGATCATGATAGGGAGTCCAATAAAGGCGCCTGCGATCCCCCAAAGAAAGCTCCAAAAAAATACCGCGAGCAGGACGATGAATGGAGACATTGACAAGGCGGCGCCTGCAATTCGCGGTTCGAGATAGCTTCCAATAACGAATTGGATGAAGTTCAGACATACAAACACGGCAAAACAAACCTGCCATGATCCAGATTGGACAAGTACAAAAAGTGTTGGAAATACCGTAGCAATGAGCGGGCCGATAAACGGAATGTAATTGAGAACAAAGGCGATCACGCCCCACGCAGTTGCCAACTCAATGCCGGCAACCAGGGCAAAGCTCCACACCACAACGCCGGTCAAAAGGCTCATCGTGGTACGTACGACCATGTACTTTTGAAATTTCTCCGCAATATCTTCCGCGCCCACCAAAAGTGACCGTCGGAGCGAGGGGCTATTCAGGTATTCAATATTTTTTCGTGCAATATCGACTTCCAGTAATCCGAGCACAATAAAAGCAAAGGCAATAACGATGAAAGATACAAGACCGTAACTCCTGCCACCGATCTCCCGAATAGCGCTAATGATCCATCCGGGGCTGTAGCTATCAGCCACAAGGCTGGTGATTGATATGCCGTGGCCGTCAAGCCATTCGGTGGCTTGTGCATAGAGCGTTTGAAGGCGATCGGTGTTGTTAATGAGCCATTGGACCACCAGCCCGAATCCCCAAACCACCAAAAATACTAGGATCGCAATGATAGCGAGGGTTACAACGATCGTTACGATAAGAGCCAGTAGCTTTGGAATTCGCTTCTGAAGCGCACTCTGAAGTGGCCACGCAATGGCGACTATGAACAAGGCGAATGTCACTGGCGCAATGATCGCTCGGGAAAAATAAAGGGCAGCGAGAGTAACTATCGAAGTGGTCAGCAAAAGCGAAATTCGTACCACGCCATCATGCTTCATGGATAAAACTCAGAAGGCCAAGATCGCAATAAAAAAATCGATCATCGTATTTCCTGTTAACGAACTGTAACCAAGGATTACTGCCCTCTGTCACCGATGTGAGGAAACTCTACGGAGGGGATCGTCGTTCGGTACAGAAGCCAGAGGCTGAAAGCGAGAGTGGCAACTTCAACGGACATGGTGAGGAGGAGGGCCATCAGCCCGGCTATGTCGGCTGCGGATACCCAACTTGCAGGACCTCCTGTCGTTTGGATAACCGGAATTCCTGCTTGCGGCGCGCGAAGAAAATAAATCAGAAGCTGTGCGACTTCGAAAAACATGACCAGCATCGAGAAAACGATCCCTATCGTGCTCGCTTTGATACCTGTCCACACTGTCCGCTGAACGGCAGATTCTTCAGGTCGTCGCCGTGGATCGGCGAGACGCACTGCAAGCCGCGTGTAGCGATAGAACCACATCGTGGTGAATGCGAGCACCAGAAGGCCAGCAATCGATAAGTATTCGATCAACGGAAAGCCCGCGCGCGTTCCCGGAGTAGGATTTCGACCAAAAATAAAGGCGTAGATGGTGAGGGCGAACGGGATTGAGCCGACCGCAACCTGCATCCAAAAGCCAAGCCACCCCAAGCGGGAAAACGCTTGAGCTAGGCTGTCATTTCGCGACGGTCTAAAGACTTTTTGAAGAATCCGCATCATGTTTTGGCTTCCGGGAGCGCCACACCGCCCGTAATGTTACCGAAAAGCGTCAGCCAAGTGTCGTTGGCCTTTGGGGCAATCGTTCCCGACGGCGAATGCGGATAGCTTTAGTGGCGCAATTTTGGCGGGGAGGTATCGGTGACCGAGCCAATTCCGGAACAAACTCAAACCCGCCCCCCTTCGCGACAGTGGGTCAAGTACGCTATCACGCTTTTTCTGCTCGCCGCTGTTATCGTCACCGGCGTGTTGGCATTCCATTCGCGTAATGCATGGTGGGAAAAATATCTGAGCTTCATCGTAGGAAAGTAATCAGGACCAATAAGAGACCTGCATCTGAAAAATCGGTGGGTCTCACGGGGGTGACGGTCAGCCGGGTTGGATGAACTCATGTGCAGGCGCTGATTCGAACAGGAGGTACACTGAGGTTGAGCGGCAGCTTCCTGTCCAGGTCTCTCGGCTGGCTGATCAGGGGAATACGGTTTCTGTGCCAGGTCTTGCTCGTCACATGGGCTGTCCTAGCCATTTACTATTCGAACCTGCCGTCGGCGGGATTGCGTCTGGCGTTGGCGTCATCCTTTGCTGCATTCGCGATATGGCTGCTTTGGCTGTCACGCCAGCGGCATGCTTTTGTAATCTTCATTGTGCTGTTTCTCAGCGTGGTCGCGTGGTGGATAACTATTCCTCCCTCGCACGATCGAGAGTGGCGACCGGAAGTGGCGGTAATGCCGCGGGCGATCATCGATGGCGACCGCGTGCGCATCACGGGTGTCCGAAACTTCGATTACCGCAGCGTGAATGATTTCACGGTAGACTATGAAGAGCGCGAGGTGCAGCTATCGCACCTGACTGGCCTCGATTTTTTCGTGTCCTACTGGAGCGAAGGGTTGGTTGGACATACATTCCTGAGCTTCATCTTTGACAACGCCGCACCGTTGAGTATCTCCATCGAGACGCGGCCGGAGGTGGGGGAAGGCTTTGACCCTATCGCTTCCCTCTTCAAGCAATTCGAGTTGATTTACGTGGTCGGTGACGAACGTGACCTTGTGCGCGTGCGCACCAACTATCGCCACGAGACAGTATATCTCTATCGCCTGAACTCATCGCCCGACAATGTGCGCCGGCTGCTGATGGTCTATTTGGAGCGGATCAACGAACTCGCCGATCGGCCTGAGTTCTATCACCTGCTGAGTAACAGCTGTACGATCAACATCATACGTTATGCGAATGCCGCCGGCCGCACCGGCCGGTTTGACATTCGCCATCTGCTCAACGGTCTGATCGACAGCTATCTCTACCATTCGGGTCGGGTGGATACGACGCTGCCGTTTGACGAATTACGGCGGCGCTCACGGATCAACAAGGTCGCGCAGGCGGCCGATGGTGCGCCTGATTTTTCGGACAGGATTCGTGCTGCGCTACCAACGATCGCTCGTTAAGGACTTCGCTAGTGGCCTTTGCTATTGTGCCCAAATGATGCTCGGCAGCGCGAAGAATAGTGGTCGCGTATTTGCTCTTCTCGTTTTGATGCTTGTATCACTGGCCGGGCTGCTGTTGTTGCCGCCGATCGTCCAGAATGCAGACTATCACGACTTCGCCGATCAGCGAACAATCATCGGCATACCGCATTTTTGGAACGTCGTTTCGAATTTTCTCTTTGTTGCCATCGGAGCCGCTGGGCTCTGGCAACTTCGTCACAATCCGGCTACCGATTTGCTTTTTCTAGGAGTACTCCTGACCGGCTTTGGCTCCGCTTATTATCACCTCGATCCAAATGACCGCACCCTGTTTTGGGACAGGCTGCCGATGGCAATCAGCTTCATGGCCATTCTTGCGATTGCGATCGAAGAGCGTGTGGACGCAAAAGCCGGAGCCATCCTGTTGTGGCCGTTGACCGCAGTCGGCGTATTCAGCCTGTTGCTGTGGCGGTGGACCGGCGATCTTCGGCTATACGGCTGGGTGCAGTTCTTTCCCTGCGTTGCCTTGCCAATGCTTTTCCTTCTATTCCCACCCAAATACAGCGGCACATCGTACTGGCTCATCGCCGCCGTGTTATATGCGCTTGCAAAGTTGCTCGAGTTCTATGACAAGGCGATTTATTCTGTCGGATCCATTTTGAGCGGACATACTCTCAAGCACGTTTTCGCAGCTGCCGCATGCTTTGCGATCCTGAGATATTTTCAGACGCGGCGACCGATCCCGACCGCAGCAGAAGATCGATCGTAATCGTATTTGACACACAGCGGAGACAAAACGCGCGGCAGTCATTTACGTTCAGTCTGGCCGTTCTCGGCGAGGCCCTTCTGCTGATGGCCTTCGGCTCCTGGCAGCGGGCGTCCCGACCGGCAGTTAACTCATTCACGACGTGGTCGTTTCTTTAGCGAAATCGCCGTGGCGCGATTACGCAATTGGACGAATACTTGCGACAATGGCCGGTGGCCAGCACCCTGCTTGTATGGCTTATCATCATTCTATGCGTGGGTTCGCTTCGGACGCTAAGTTTTAGCTCCTAAAGGCCGGTTCGTGAGCCGAATGACCGGACGTCACTGATCGATCATTGATAGCTAAAACGATCCGAGCGTCGAACCCAGAAATATCACGACAACCAGAGCGAAAATTGGCCCCACGATGTTCGCCATCACCATATCGAAGTAACTTTTGCGATGAGTTGATCCGCAGACGGCGAGCAAGGTCACGACAGCGCCATTGTGAGGCAGGCTGTCGAGCGTGCCGGAGCCAATCACGGCGATGCGATGCATGAGTGCCGGATCGATTCCAGTATCGACGGCAAGCTGTAAATAGGTACCCCCAAGCGCATCAAGAGCGATGGTCAACCCGCCGGATGCCGATCCCGTCAAGGCGGCAAGAACATTGGTGGCGATAGCGAGTGAAACAAGCGGTCCTCCTGCGATTGACAGCACCCAGTCACGCACCATCACGAAGGCAGGCAGCGCCGCAACGACTGCGCCAAATCCGACCAGGCTCGCGACGGCGAAAATGGGCAATACCGAAGCATTTGCGCCAGCATCCATGCTGGCTCGCAAAGCGGGTAGACGTTGCCAGTTGATAACAATGAGTATGGCACTGGCGGCAGCGAGAGCAACTGCTACCGACCATACCCCCGCAACGCCAGCAAGCGAAGTGCTGCCCCAACGCTCTTCAGCGAGGAATGAAAAATCAAGACGCGGCAAGACGAAAATTGACATCAACAGGTTGACGCACAGGACAACTAGAAGGGGAAGTATTGCGACGCCAATCGAGGGCATCCTGTCGGTGTGCTTGCCATGAAAAATCTCGGCGGGATCGAACTCGTGCGCGGCTGTGGCGCGTTCGCGGATGAACTCATCGTCCGCGACCGCTTTGGAGACGACGTCGGCCCCACCGAAGCCCTCGGCCGACCTGCGCGCTGAGGCTTCGGCGCGCCCGAGCCACCAAAGGCCGAATACCAACATAATCGCCGACGCAATGATTCCTAATCCGGGTGCCGCAAATGGCGTGGTTCCAAAGGACGGCATCGGTAGCGTGTGTTGAATCGCGGGCGGTCCTGGCATTGCAGACGTGGTGAATGTGGATGTTGCAAGCGCAATTGCTGCCGGCATCAGCCGCTGGGGTATGTTCGCCGCCTGGAACAACGCTCGCGCCATTGGCGCCAGCACGAAAAAGGCGACGAAAAGGCTGACGCCGCCGTAGGTGACAAGTGCACCCGCCAGCACGACGGCCAGGATCGCGCGTTGGTGTCCAAGCCTTTCGCTCATGAAATTGGCGATGGTCTGCACCGACCCGCTATCGTCCATGAGTTTTCCAAACAGCGCACCGAGCAGGAATATCGGAAAGAATTGCGCGACAAACCCTGCCGCGCTGCCCATGAAAGTCTGCGTCCAGTGGGCGAGGAGGGGTTCTCTCGCAGCGGCGGCTGCCACCAGCGCAACGGCCGGCGCGAGGAGAAGCACGCTCCAGCCTCGAAAAGAAAGCCAAATAAGAAGTCCAAGGGCAGCGAGTATGCCTACGAGACCCATTGCATCAGACCTGCTGCAGCAGAACATCGAGGTCGATAGAAGATTGTTTGCCTACATTCTCTGCGTGGGTGCTTAGGAAGGTCTCGGCGGAACGCCGGCCTTCATCCCGCAACATGCACAGAAAGTCCCATTCGGCATTGAATTTGGAAGATGCCCCAAGCGTGGGAAGCACTGAGCTTGCGATCAGATGAATTCGCATGTGAGCCCACTGTGCTCCCTCGTTGCTTCCTGGATCTGCTACTTGCCGCAACAGTGCGATCATGCGTAGCTCCTTGAGCAGCGTCGCGTTGAACGAGACTTCGTTCAATCGATCGAGAATTTCGCGCGCAGATCGGGGAGTGCCGGGGCGTTCGACCGGATTAACCGCGACAAGAAGCGTGTCCTGCGAGTTGCACTCGCGGACGAGGGGGGTGATTGTCGGATTGCCGGAATAGCCGCCATCCCAATAGGGCTCTCCTTCGATTTCGATGGCCTGGAATAGCGTCGGCAAACAAGCAGAAGCCAGAAGAACGTCGGGCGTAATCTCGGCGTTGCGAAAGACGCGTCCGCGACCGGTTCGAACGTTGGTGGCTGTTACAAACAACCGGATCGGAGCTCGCGCTACCTGACTAAAATCGATTGAATCGGCGAGGACATCGCGCAGGGGATTGGTGCCCCGCGGTGCCAAATCGTAGGGCGAGAAAACGCGACTAGCCAGGTCGAAGGCTAGGTAGAACGGCGATGTATCCAACGTCCATCGGCCAAGCATGACATCCAGCGGACTGCGCCGAATGGGACTAAATCGAGCCGAGCGCGAAACACGTTTCCAGAAAGCATCGAGCGCAGACTTGGCGCCTTCGGGTCCGCCCGCGGTAAATCCGGCGGCTAACACGACGCCATTCATTGCCCCTGCGGAAGTGCCCGATATGCCATCGATGCGCAGCCAAGGCTCTTCCAGGAGCCGGTCCAGCACGCCCCACGTGAAGGCACCGTGGGACCCACCTCCCTGCAACGCAAGGTCTACGAGCACCGGATCACGATCGGGCCTCGGTTGTTTCGGCATGGTACCCTCGCATTCAACGTGCTGTCGGCCTGACTGACGGCGTTGCGCTAGTTCACCGTCGCGGGCTTCGCATACGAACGAACTTCCTTCCCACGGAACCAAGCCACATACAGTGTCGGCAGGAAAACCAGTGTGAGGATTGTCCCAACAAGCAATCCTCCCATGATGGCGAAGGCCATCGGTCCCCAGAACACCGTTGGTGCGATCGGGATCATGCCGAGAACTGTCGAGATGGCCGTCAACATGATAGGACGGAAGCGCGTGCTGCTTGCATCGACCGTCGCTTGCCAGATGTCCTTACCCTGACTTCGTTCAGCTTCAATTTGGCCGATGAGGATCACAGCGTTCTTGGTGATCATGCCCAGCAGCGCCAAAATGCCAAGGATGGCAACGAATCCAAGCGGTTTGCCAGACAACAACAGGGCCCCCACGACGCCGGTCAGCCCCAGCGGCCCAACGCTCAGGACGATGATTAGACGCGAGAAGCTTCGCAGTTGCATCATCAGGACGGTGAACATGATCAGAAGCATCGCCGGCACGACGGCAACCACAGAAGCCTGCGCCTTCGCGCTGTCCTCCACGACCCCTCCCACCGCAATCCTGTAGGACCGCGGGAGAGTCTTGGCCAGCTCTGCGATGGACGGTGCGAGTGCGTCAACAACCGTTGCCGGGAGTACGCCCGTTTTGACGTCCGCCTGCACCGTCAATGTCGGAACCCGGTCACGGCGCCAGATCAGGGGTTGCTCTTGATCATAAGTAAAAGACGCAAATTGACTGAGCGGCACGGTCCGTCCGTTCGCAAGCGGGACCTGGATGGACCGCAATGTATCAAGCGAAACTCGCTCCTCGTCGGTCGCGCGCGTAACGACATCGACCAGATAAATGTCGTCGCGAACTTGTGTGATGGCGCTGCCAGAGATGACCGTATTAAGCACGCTCGCGAGCGCCTGTGAGCTTAGCCCCAGCAGGCGCGCCTCATTCTGGTCGATCTGAATACGCACTTGTCGAGCCGGCTCAAACCAGTCGAAGTTGATGTGTACGACCTGCTGGTTTGTTGCGACGACCTGAGCGAGCTTCAGGGCGGTGTCTCGGACTTGCGCAATCTCCGGACCGCTGATGCGGTATTGGATCGGCCATCCGACCGGTGGCCCAAGTTCAAGCGTAGAGACGCGGCTGACGAGGCTGGGGAATTCGTTGGCCAAGATCTTCTCAAGCTTCTCCCGCAGGCGCTCGCGAGCGGGAACGTCCTTGGCGACGACCACAGCCTGGCTGAAGAAGTTGTTCGGAAGCTGGACGTTCAGCGGCAGATAGAACCGGATTGCGCCACGGCCAACATTGGTGCTCCAGCGTGCGACGTCCGGGTTGTCCTTGAGGATATCATCCAACCGACGCGCCACCGATTCGCTGGCAAAGATCGAAGCGTTTTGCGGCAGCGTCATGTCGACGAGTAGTTCAGGCCGGTCCGATGATGGGAAGAACTGATTGGGAATGAGCCGTATCGCAAAAAAGGACGCGACAAACATCGCCAGCGTAACGGCGATCGTCAGCCATTTTGCCCGCAGCGCTGCGGTGAGGAACGCCCGGTAGGCTCGAAACACCCGGCCCGGTTCAGACGACGATGCCGCCTTGGGCGGAGTCAGAATGGCAACCCCCAGCAAGGGAGCGAACAGGACGGCGACGAACCACGATACGATCAACGCGATGGTGACAACGGCAAAAAGCGAGAAAGTATATTCGCCCGCACCGCTTGCCGCGAAACCGACTGGAACGAAGCCTGCGATTGTTACCAGAGTGCCGGCGAGCATGGCGAATGCATAAGTACGAAATGCGAACGTTGCGGCTTGCACTTTGTCATCGCCCTGTGCCAACCGGGTAAGCATGGCGTCCGTGGTCGTCATGGCATCGTCAACCATCAAAGCAAGCGCGATAATAAGCGCGCCCAGCGAGATGCGCTGCATGTCGATGCCGGACATCTGCATGATGGAAAAAACCACGACGAGTGTCAGAGGAATAGCAGAAGCGATCACCAGACCGGGACGGAAACCGAGGCTGACGAAACTTGCCCCGAGGATGATCGCGATCGCCTGCCACAGCGACGTCATGAACTCGGAAATGGCGCTCTCGACCGTCGCTGCCTGATCGGCCACGAGTTTTGGTTCGATGCCGACCGGCAAATCCTTGGTGACCTGGGCAATTGCGCGCTGGATATTCTTGCCCAGGGCCAGGATGTCGCCGCCCTCGCGCATGGCGATGGCAAGCCCAATGGCTGGCTGTCCGTCCACGCGAAACAGCGGCTGCGGTGGATCGGCAAAGCCGCGCCGGACGCGCGCAATGTCGCTCAGGCGCAGCATGCGCCCGCCAACCGAAAAATTGACGCTCCCTACGTCTTCCTCGGACCGGAACGCCCCCGACACACGAAGCGACAGCGCTTCATTGCCGGTTTGTATAATGCCGGCCGGCTGCACAACGTTCTGCGCCTGTAACGCCGCGATCAAAGCCGAGCGATCAATGCCAAGGCTAGCCAGTTCTTCCATTGAGAATTCGACGAAGATCTTCTCGTCCTGGGCACCTAGAATTTCAATTTTCGAAACATCGGGTACCTGGAGCAGCTTCGAGCGGACATCCTCTACATAGTCGCGAAGTTCTCTGTGGGTGAAACCGTCGGCGGTGAAGCCATAGATGATCCCGAACGTGTCGCCAAACTCATCGTTGAAGCCCGGCCCGATGACACCCGCCGGGAGGGTGTGTCGCATATCGCCGATGCTTTTGCGGACGTGATACCAGATGTCTGGAATTTCCTTGGCACCCGTGCTGTCCTTGAGGTTGACAAAGATCGTGGTGACGCCGGCACGCGTGAAACTGCGCAAAAAGTCGAGTTTTGGCGTTTCCTGCAGCGTGCGTTCGAGTCGCTCGGTGACCTGCTTGAGCATGTCGTCGACACTGGCGCCGGGCCACGCGGCCTGCACCACCATCGTCTTGATGACGAACGACGGGTCTTCGTTACGCCCAAGTCTCACGAAAGCGAAAAGACCCGCGAGCACTGCCACGATCATCAGATAGACAGTCAGCGATCGGTTGTTGAGTGCCCATTCAGAAAGATTGAAGCCCATATCACGGCTCCGACCCGAGCAGACGGACCTTCTGGCCCGGGTGCAGAGCTTGCACGCCTGCGGTGACTATGACCTCACCGGTCGTAAGCCCGCCCGAGACCGCAACTCTTGCCGGGTCGTAACGCAGCACGTCGACATTACGTATCGAAACGGTGTGGTTCGACGGATCGACGATCCAGACGGCCGGCTGACTGTTGAATTTCGTTAGTGCCGTTGCGGGGATGTCGATGACTGGAACGGAATCGCCTTCCATGCGTCCCGTCACCGTCGCACCAAGTAGCATTGCGCGCGGAGGATCGTTCAAACCGACCTTGACCGCAAAAGTCCGTGTCACGGGGTCGGCCTGGGGTGCAATCTCGCGCACGCGACCGGTTGTCATCACTTTCGGGTCATCTGTGAGGCTCACGGTGATCCGGGGGTCGCTTGGCGCCGTGCGGAGGACCTGCGCCGGCACGTCAAACACCGCGTCGCGCCCGTCTCTGCGGGCAACCCGGACTATCATCTGGCCAGCCTGCACGACTTCGCCTGCACCAGGACCGACCGCGGTAACCACTCCGGGTGCGTCCGCCTTGAGTTCGGTAAAGCTCACGAGGTCGTATGCGGTTTTCACTTGCGCTTCGGCGGCATCGACCTGCGACTCCGCAGTTTGCAGTGCCTGCTTTGCCTGGTCGTGATTTGCGCGCGTGGTCCAGCCCTGCTTAAGCAGAGTATCTTGCCGCTCGAAATGGTTGCGGGCTTGCGTCAGTTGACCCTGCGAAGCAATGAGGTTGGCTTGCGCTGCACGCAACGTGTTGCGCTCGTTTTGAGATTCCAGTCGTGCTACCACTTGGCCGGCCTCGATCCGATCCCCGAGCTTGCGGTTGTTTTCAAGCACCCGACCCGAGATACGGAATGCAAGTGCTACCTCGTCCTCAGCTTCGATCCGGCCGGTCAAAGTGGTAGACGCGCCGGCTTCGCGTTGCTCGACCGTCGCGGTCCTAACTGGGCGAGGCTGCGGCGCGGCGGTCTCCGTTTGTGGCGAGCACGCCGAAAGCGCCACAAGTAACATCAATACAGCCAAGGCGACGTGCACTGCGCGACCCCTTACCTTCGCATGTTCAGTGCACGTTGGCATGGCTCGACTCTTCCTTTTGGTTGGACAGATCAGCAACAGCATACCGCCCCGACAAATGGGATCTTCGAGGGGGTCCAGATCGGCACGCTTTGGCAGAGACTAACGTAGCCCTAACGGCCAGACATATTGGACCTCAGTCCCATCGCGCGAATCGCCGGTCAAGGCAATGTGCAATTGTCTGCAAACATTAATTGATTGCGGCGAAAAATCCTATGTCCGCTTACGGCCCTCAGCCGACGCCTCATTTGTAATCAACGAATG
>Ga0126382_10000759_pt1 | contig 12660 bp, 10 predicted proteins | sample PanSoiMetPlot_30_FD_92548 | JGI IMG/M metagenome (GOLD analysis project Ga0126382, IMG submission 92548) | Tropical forest soil microbial communities from Panama - MetaG Plot_30 | ecosystem: Environmental > Terrestrial > Soil > Tropical forest > Bulk soil | place: Panama | collected 2016-02-17 | reverse complement strand
TACCACTCCACGGTGCGCTCCAGTCCCTCCTCGAAGGAGATTCGCGGCCTCCAGTCGAGGAGCTTCTCCGCCTTCGCGTAGTCACACGTGTGCCGAAAGACCTGGCCCGGCCGGTCTCCGATGAACTCGATCGGGACCTGGGCCGGCCTCATTAGATCTTGAACCGCCTTGGCGATGTCGAGCACGGTCACATGGCGGCCGGTGCCGAGGTTGACCACCTCCCCGGTGATCTGCTCGCGGGGCACGTGGAGCAGCCGGTCGAGGGCCTCACAATGATCGTCCACGTGGATGAAATCCCGTGCCGCCGAGCCGTCGCCGTGCACGCGCATGGGCTCGTCCAGGATGCAGGAGGTGATGAAGCGCGGGACGACCTTCTCCAGATGCTGGTGGGGGCCGAAGTTGTTGAAGGGCCGGACGATGGTCGCGGGAATGCGATAGGTCGCCCAGTAGGAGTAGACGAGCCGGTCGGCGCCACACTTGGCCGAGGCGTACGGGCTCTGCGGGTTCAAGGGATGCTCCTCGTCCATCTTCTCGGTGAGCGCCGAGCCGTAGACCTCGGAGGTCGACACGTGGATGAAGCGCTCCACCCGGTCGCGGAACTTCGTCACGGCGTTGGCCACCGTCTGGGTGCCCAGGACGTCCGTCTCGAAGAAGAGACGGTTGTCGTAGATCGAGCGCGTCACGTGAGACTCAGCCGCCATGTGCACCACGATGTCCGAGCGTGAGACCAGCGTGTCGACAAGCTCGCCGTTCCGCACGTCGCCGTACCAGAACTCGTATCGCCCAGATTGCTGCGCTCCCTCCGGCAGATTCGCGACGCTTCCCGCATACGTCAGCGCGTCCACGACGAGGATCCGGTACTGGGGGTACTTCGTGTAGAGGTGGCGGGCGAAGTTGCTCCCGATGAAACCCGCTCCGCCCGTCACGAGGATGGTTTTGTCGCTCATAGGCGTTCACTGGCTCCTGCGCGGCCGAGGATGGCCGCGCTCTCCTCGCCGCAGTTGAACAAGAGGTCCACGATAGACAGGTAGGGGATGAAATCGCCGTGCTGCTGGGGGTAGACGGGATGCGTGTAGTCCTGCCACTCGATCTCGATGCCGTGGCGCGCGAAGAGCTCCGTGTCGAGGTAGTCCTTGGCGGAGTTGCCCGAGAGGTATCGCTGCACTCCCGTGTGCTGGCAGAGGGCGAGCAGACGCTCGCTCTGCTTGCCCGCGATGCCGAGGGCGGAGGCGCGAAGCGTCGGCCGCGCCAGGCCGAGCCAGCGGCAGATCAGCTCGGTCACCGCGAGGTCCAGCTCCACGAGAAGGGACCACCGCCGCTCCAGCATCTCCTCGAGGGCGGGTAGGTACTGGTTGAGATGCGGTGCCCTCGCGTAGAACTGCCGGAGCGTCCCCACATGCTTGCGCGCCCATGGGCTCCGGTTGTCGATCTCCACATCGAGAATGGCGGGCCAGTTCCGCCCCGAGTGGAGCACGGGAACCGTCAGCCAGTGTGGCCCGCCGCCCGGAGCCTTGACCCGGTTGCGATTGCGCCAACCGTGCTTGTCAAACTGGACGTCATCATAGTAGACGAACACGCTTGATCGCCGCATCTGGTCGAAGAAGCCGAGCCACGGCAAGTAACCCGGTTGGAGCACGACGAGGGTCTTGGGCGCCATCAGTAGAGCCTGCCCTCGCCGAGATAGTCCTCCCACCAGACGTACAGGGCGAGGAGCGAGAGCACGCGGCTGGCGAGCGCTGTCTCGCCCCCCTGGAAGCATGCCATGAGGATGTTCTTGTTCTCGCCGTCGCGGATCCTGACCCAGGCTGGCAGTGAGGCAGCGAGCTCGAGGACCTCGCGGTGGCGCATCGCTAGTCCACTGCTGGACCGCGCAGGAGGCCCAAGCGGATCACGTCCACCCGGCTCCTCTCTTGGACACGGTCGCCTAGCAGCAGTCCCTCGCGGGTGAACCCGGCACGCTCGAAGGCGGCAGCAGCGCGAGGATTCGTAGCCAGCACGTCCGCCCAGAGCTTCTCGAGCCCGAGGGGCCCGAAGGCCAGGCGGACGAGGACGCGGAGAGCGTCCGTGCCGTATCCCCCGCCCCAGGCATTGCGGTCGCCGATCACGATACGTACCTCCGCCCGCCGGTGTCGCGAATGAATGTCGTAGAGCCAGACGAGGCCGATGAATGCGCCGTCGGTCAGACGGTCGACGGCGAAGGCCGCGGCCGCGGGCGAGGCGATCAAGGCCCGGTACCAGGCCTCGTGCTCGACCCGCGTCACGGGGCCGGCGCGGTCGATGAGCCGGGCGACCTCAGGATCGTTGACCCAGCCACGATAGCGCTCGGCATCGCCTGGCTCGAAGGTCCGCAGCCGCACGAGCTTTCCCTGCGCGAGGCCATCCCGATCCGAGAGGACCGGCTTCATGCCTTGGGCTGGTAGACCTCTACGTCGACGCCTAGGTCGCGCTTCATGACTTCGCGAAGGTGGTCGCCCGATGCCTTCAGCACTTTGTGCGGACATTGGCGACGTGGCCGCTCCACCACGCCTGTGGATCGCGCGGCGCGCTACGGTGGGGTGCGCGGAGGCGCGCGTACGTGTCGGCGTCACCCGCGTCCATGGAGAACTCGATGAGGTCCGCCCCCGCCGCGATCACCCGCTGGAGCTTCTGCCGGTGCTTGGGCAGCGGCCCGAACATGCTTCCGTTGGTGTCGAGCCAGATCCGCGCTCCCCGCCCCTTGGCGTGCTCGATGATCCCACCATGTGCGGGTGGACCATGGGCTCGCCGCCGCCGGTGATGCGCATCCAGGCTCCGTAGGGCCCACACTCGTCCGCTATCTTTTCCCAAGCCTGACGGGCACCAGATCGCCGTCGTGCTTCTTGTAGAACTGCCGGATCTCGGAGTTGACGTCCGCGTACGGGCACATGGGGCAGCCGGGGGTTGCACGGATAGATGACGGCGATCCCGACCATGAACGGAAACACCTCCGCGCGCGGTCTGAGGCCGTAGTCTTTTCCCGTCGATAGTGTGATCCGTCAAGCGCCCTCCGACCCGTTTCGGAACCTGATGGTGCATGCGTGGGCCCCGGTCGCGTAATAGTAGCGCGAGTTTGCTGTCGGGCTTCCGGTATTTCTGGCGTCGCTTCAACGACCCGGGCTCGGCGTGGCTGCCGGGCCGGGCGTCGGCATGGACGTGTGAAACGGGATTCGCCGCACGCGTCGACCCGGAGGATCGAGCACCCGCTCAGGTACGGTTCCGCCGTGAGGTCTACGGTACATTCAGCGATCGGCATGAACCCGAACTGGCCCGGTCCTTGCGCACGCTCATGTACCCGAAGACGACGTCCCCGTCGTGCGGTCAGCAGAGCGTCGGGCGGAGCGAAGCAAGCACTCATCGCGCGCAAACACTAGCCCGTTATCCCACTTCGATCCGGTATCTGGCTCTCGGCTCGGACCGTCCTCGGAGCACCCGCTCCCCGCCGGCGTCTACCGAGTAGAGTTCGACTGCATACTGCCCGCCATCATACGGAGCAACGAAAAACAGCTTCCCCGCCCAATTTCCAGCCCCGATCCGCTCCATCCTTACCAAGTGCCGCACCTCATCACCGGCATTCATTTCGAGATCTCCGAAAAATATCCGGTACCCGACTTCGATTTGGCCCTCGAAGCTTCCACCACCGACCCTCAGGACAATCGGCACCTCGTAGAAGCAGCCCGGCCGCATCACGGACGGGAAGTCGGCGCCCACGACCTCCGTATCGGGAGGCAAGGGGTGCGGAGGGCTCTGAGCGTCCAATCTGACCCTGTACACCTCGCGCATCTGAAGGCTCCGGGGGTCACTCTCCCGGTCCAGTAGTTCCAACTGTGGCTCCTGCCTTAATCTCTCGTAGACCTTTGCCGATACTCTGGCCGGATCGACCAGAAGGTAGTTCACCTTCATGCCGCGCAGAATGCTCATATCGCCGGTATTCCAGAACGCGGTCGTCCGGAACCCGGCGGGGGACCTGTATTCCTTCGACATCGCGAACACCCGATCCTTTGAAATCCGAATACCATGCCCATCGACGAAGGTTCTGGAAAAGATGCTCACTATCGAATGGACCACCGACGTCGGTGATATCTCCTCGAGATATATGTTCGTCAGAAGCCGCTCTCCCGGCTTACTCTGAGATCCGAGCTTGATAGCTGCCTTCACATCCAACGGATCACACAGGTTCCGTGTGTTCCCGTTGCATGCCCATTCCTCGGCGCTCCAGAAGTACTCTGCGCCTCTCTTGGCCACATCCTGAAACCGTCGCAGCACGACCTGAGTCGAGTGCGAACACGTCAGCGCCAGGAGACCTGCCACTGCGGCGGTCGCCCATAACGGCACCCGCCCTCGTCCGGCCAACCGATCCAGCCCCAGTCCAACCACCGCCCCGAACGCCACCGACGCGGCCACGCCCGCAAGGAACATGAAGCGAAACGACTCGCCATTGAAGGCCCCGAAGTCAACGCTCGCGGGCACCGCGATGGCCAGCATACCCACCATCCCGACCAACACCCCCCAGTACCAATGAACGACAAACATCAGCAGCGTGGCCAGCGGCAGAAATGGGGCAAACCGGCCCGCCTCCTGGACAAGCTTGCTACTGAAGATCGAGTACTCCGTCCCCTCCCATGACATGATGGCAATGCGACTCTTGGGAAACCGCACCGACACGTGCTGCTGCGCGAGCGCAACGTCCCCCGCCGGGGCCACCGCGGTCGGCCCCACCACCCCGGCCAGGTGCTGCTTCGCCACCTCCGATAGGGTACCGCCCTGCACCATCGCCATCGCCAGCGAGGCCAGCACGACGAAGGCGGCGACCCCGATGTATCTCGGGCGCCAGCGTCGCCTCCGGGCCAGCACTATGAACGGCAAAGTGGCAAAGGCGATGAGGAGCACCCCGTAGTGCGTTTCGTAGACAATTGCGTATGTGCCCAGACTCACGGCACTGACCAGCTTCGAGCCCACGTCGCGGCGGGTCAGTGCCACGAAGTAGAGGTACATGTTCAGGAAAAGGAACAGATACGCGAACGAATTGTTATTGGTGAAGGTGTCGATCAGTCCGTACCGGAGGTGTTCCATGGTCCCGATGAACGCGAGAACGACGCCGAGCAATGCCGCCCGTGAGCTTCGTAGGTATCGCCTCGAGACGAAATAGATGATGCAGACGAGTGCCGCCTGATTCAGTGCGGTGACGATGTATTGCACTTCAAAGAAGTGATCGCGGAAGAGCACGCTCAACGCCGAGATGGTCAGGTCGCGACCGTAGTGGCCCAGGAGAGAGAACTCGGGATAGAGAGGATTTCGCGGCGGGAAGATATCGTACAGAAAGAAGGCCATGATGGGAGCATGGGGAAAGAAGTCATCGTCTGAGTACTTCATCTGCCAAAACAATGCATAGAAAGAGGCGGTCATCGCCAGGACAATGATCACGGTCGCCTCGAACTTGCCGAGCCTCAGGGTCGAACAGTGACCCGGTTTCAGCCGCAGCAGTCCCAGCGAAACCAGCGCGATAAGTCCCAAGGCCATCCAGACCGACTGCTTCAGCGAGAAGAAGTGGAAAAATGCATTCACGCTGCAGAGAAAGAAGGTGAGAGCGAGAGCATAGGCAACCGGCAGGCACAGCTGCCACTGTCGTTCCCGAAGCACACGGGTCGCGACCAGATAACCCAAAGCAAACGGAATCCCGACGAGCGTGAACATCACCGCGTTCGTCGCACGCGGGGCGTGCGGCACACCCACCAGATCATCCCAACTGTCCCTAAGACATAGAGGGCCAGGAGACTGCGAGTTACGAGGATTCGCCGAGTCACATCAGGTGCGGGCCCTCTGATGTCGAGGTTCAGAGGAAACTCCTGCCATAGGAGCTTTCCCCCCTCTCCGGTCACGAGGTAGACGTACACCAGATACTTGCCCCTCGACCTCGACGTTGGGATCTCCACGCTGGTCTCGACGATCTCGCCGGGCAGTATCGGTCTCTGGATCACTTGGAGAGCTTCAACTCGATGGAAGCTCAATCGGGGGGGCCGCTTGTCCTTCCGATAGGCCATCGCCACGCACGGTTCCTGTTCGGACACCTCGTCAACCGAGGTGTCGCAGGGCCTCACCGGAACCGATCCATGATTTGCCACTCGGACACGTACGTAGAACACTCCGGCCGCCGCGGCCTCTCCTTCATGGCTGATCATCGTCATCTCGACCTCACCCGCGAAAGCCAAGCCACCAGGAAGCAGAAGAACAAGCGCTAGTGGCAACACAAGCACCCGAGCACGAGATGGCTCCGATCGGGGAGCCCACATCGGTCGAATCATCCAAGAGCCCTCCTAGTTCTCTTGCGAACAGTTCGGCCCATGTCTCCGATACGCGCGAGGTCGTGAGCGACTCGCAAGTTTCGGCGCTGCTTGCTCAGGGCCCAGGGGATCGACGGGAAATCGCGGCCGATCCACGAGCGCATGGCCTACCCGCTCCATCTCTACGGCCGCGCGTGCCATGCGCAAGCGGCCGAGGTTGGCCGCCCAAACTCACGCGGAGCCGCTGGGCACGGTCCCACCGAGTCGACCGTAGCCCTCGATGATGGCCTCGGAACCTCCAATTCGCCCGAAGTGCGCCTTCCTCGGCCAGGTATAATCCCACCCGACGGCTGAACAGCGCCAATAGAGAGGACGGTAACGTTCGTGCAGCCTCTTAAGACATGGGACTTCGAGAACCTCGAAGCTTGCCTGATCTGCGGAAGCACTGGGTTCCATGTGGTCTACGAAAAGAATATCCGGAACGTCCCACTGCGATTCGTCAAATGTTCGCAATGCGGGCTCGTGTTCCAGAACCCGCGGTTCACCCGTGACACGTTGTCCGCCTACTTCAGTTCGTCATTTTTCATCAAGGACGGCGACTCTCCGGATGTTGTCTCCCTCGAAGATCTGCTCGGGTATTTCGACTACGAAGCCTGGGACGCGAGTTACAAGAGGACGGCGACCCTGCGCCTGAAACGGATCCGACGCTTCGCCCCCCCACCCGGCCGCCTGCTGGAAATCGGCACCGCGACGGGCTCATTCCTGGATGAAGCGCGGCGCGCCGGCTATGAGGTTCGGGGTGTCGACCTGTCGGCAAGGTTCGCGGAGGTGGCTCGGAGAAGACACGGTCTTCAGATCGACGTCGACTTCATCGAGGACATCGATCTGCCTCGCGACCATTACGACGTGGTATGCAACTTCGGCGGTGTCGGATGCTGGCGTGATCCGATGAGGGCCCTGAAGAACATCCGGTCGAGTATGAAATCGAGTGGCCTGTTCGTCCTGAATCATCCTAACCGCGACGGTGTCCTGAGCATCCTCTACGGAGACCGCTATCCCGAGTTCAATCACGCTTCCCTGACCGTCTTCTCGAACCGGACTATGCGCCGATGCCTCGCCGAGACTGGATTTCGTGTCGTCGCCTTCCAAAACGAGCGCCAGTTCGCCTCGTTCGGACGTATTGTAACCTATTTAAAGAGTCCGGTCGGCGTTCGGCTCGTCAAAGCACTGAAGCTCGAACATCGAATGATTCCTGTTATCGCTTTTGGCACGACCTTCTTGATCTGCAGGCTCAACGACTAGCGGCTCTCCGCGACGTGCGTACGCCGCGACTATCTCCCACTCTCGTCTCGGGCCGGTGCGGCACTAACCGTAACCGTGAACTTGGCCTTGTCCTGCGCGCTCGTTTCGTCAAATGCTTCTACGGTGACGTCATAGTGCCCGGCATCATAGGGCGCAACAAAGTGCAGGTAACCCGTCCATCTTTCGCGCCCGGCGGGCTCGAGATTAATGACGTGACGGACCTCGTCGTTCCAATTCACGAGCTGGCCCGCGAGAAATACCCGATATCCAACCTTGACTCTTCCCTCGAAGCCGGGATCACGAGTCGCGACGGAAAGCGGAATTTCGTAGAACCTCGCCCGCTCCAGCTTCGGTGGTAGCGGCCCGATTTCAAGTCGAAGATCCACTGGAACCGGTGGCGCTGGCTCTCGGAGACCCCGCTCGACCCGGTACATTTCCCGAATTGTCCCGGGCCGCACGCCGGCCTCTCGAAAGAGCAGCTTGAGCCGGCCCTCGTGCGCGAGTCTCTCGTAGACCGGGGGCTTTAGCTTCGCGGGATCGACGAGGAGATAGTCTGTTCCAAGGTCATCGAGGAGGGTTACGTCCCCCGTGTTCCAGAATGCCATGGCCCGAAAGCCGACCGGTTCCTCGAAGGTCATCCCCATCGTGTAACCACCCGTCGAGGACACTCTGACACCGCGCCCGCTAACGAACGTCCCGGACAGGGCGGCCAGCATCGCGTCCGTATGGAACGACAATTCGGGCACGTCGGTGGTATTCAGCATGAGGCTCTCGCCCCCCTTCACGAGAGGTCGGAGTCTCATCACGGCCCGGGCATCGGCCGGATCGCACATTCTGGCGCTATAGGCGCCGCGGCAGGCCCAGTCCTCTGCCCGCCAGTAGTACTCCCGTGGTCGGAGCATGACATCCCAAAAGTTGTCGGCCGTCCGCCTAACCGCCGTCCCACACGACACCGCGAGAAAGATCAGGACGACGACTTTTGCCCACGACGGCAGCGGGCCTCTCGGCGCGATCCAGTCCAGCCACATGCCAACCGCGACGCCGCAGGCCATTGCGGCGGCGACGCCTCCAAAGAACAAGAATCGATACGACTCTACATTCTGAGCCCCAAAGTCCACCGTGGCCGGGACCAGAACGGCGACGAGTCCCATCGTCGCGATCCACACACCCCAGTAGCGGCGCCAATAGATCATCATGGCGGTCACCAATGGAACGAACAGCACGAACGTGCCCGCCTCGCGGAGCAGCCGCACGCTGACCACCGGGTAGTTGGCTCCGTCGGCCGCCGTGATCATGAAGTGCGGCTTCGGGAAGCGAAGGTGAACCTCCTGTGTAAAATACGACTGGGTCTTGACCGCGCTGGCATGGTACGACGGGGAGAACAGCAATCGTCGTCCAACATCGGTGAGGGTGCCGCCGTGGACCAGAGCGATCGCGAGCGACACCCCGCAGACGATCGCGGGGATTTCGACGTACCTCGGCCTCCAGCGACGCCGCCGCACCATGAGAAACATCGGAAAGAGCGAGAAGACGATGAGCAGGATTCCATAGTGCGTTTCATAGACAATGCTGTACGTAGCGAGACTGACCGCTGCGATCGCCTTGGAGGCGACATCGCGACGGATCAGGGCGAGCCAGCACAGGTAAGAGTTCAGAAACAAGAACAGGTAGACGAAAGAATTGTTGTTGCCAAAGACCTCCATGAGCGCCCAGCCGCCGAGGAACGCCAAGAGCATGGTCAGCAGCGCTTGTCGCACGCTCCCCAGAAACCGCCGGGACATGAAGTAAATGAGCAGTACGATGGCGCCTTGATTCAACGCGGTGACCAGGTACTGGACGAGGAAGAAGCGCTCGCGAAGGAGCACGCTCAGGGCCGAGATGGTGAGGTCGCGCCCATAGTGACCCAGCATGAGCAGCTCTGGATGCAGAGGGTTCCGCGGCGGGAAAATGTCGCGGAGGTAGAGCGCCATCAGAGGCCCGTGCGGGAATAGGTCATCGTCAACCCACATCATTTGGAAGAAGAGGGCCCGGAAGGCAGCCGTCATCGCGAGAACGATCACGATGGACGCCTCGAGCTTGCCCAGCACGAGAGGCGACGATCGGATCGACGGCAGGCGCAGGAGCCCGAGTGACCCGGCCGCCATGAGGGCGACGGTCGTGTAGACCGAGACTCGCAGGGAAAGGAAATGAAAGAGGGCGTTGACACTGAACAGGAACAGAGTCAGGGCGAGCGCGTACGCGACGGGCAGGCGCAATTGCCACTGGCGCTCCTTCAGCACCCGCGCCGCGAGCAGGTATCCGAAGATGAAGGGCATTGGGATGAGGAGGAATGTCATCTCAGCCTTTCTGCGACGACGACCCAACCGGAGACGTCGTAGCGGCTAGGCTATCCCCGGATAGCTGAGTGATGGATGATGTAGTGACCCCGCGGTCTCCCGCAGGTTCGATGGGCGGCTGAGCGCGAATGTTTCCTGGGCTGCCGTCCGAGAACCGTTGCCTCGATAGCGGCTCCATCCCTCGACTCCCCTCATGCGCTGGCGAGCAGGCCCTCGGCCTCGTCAGAGCGCGAAGAGAAGGAGGACGGGACCTCAAGAAAGTGGGATGCACTGATTCGTACACAGCATTGACGAGGGCAGCAGATTCGATCCTGCTAGAGTCCTTGAGGGTGGTCAAACTGACGTAGCCACTTGCCGATACTCGGCGCTCTCATCCCGACGTCCCCCCCGCCCTGGCCGGGTATCAGAAGAATTGTGAGACATCAGCGCCGCCCCTCGGTCACACCTACTTCTGAGGCATCAAGGGACCCACGGGCGCGGAGTCGGAGCCACACGAAGCTGCCGAAGACGCTCAGGACGAGGAACTGGGAGAAAACGATCAGCGAAATGCCGACCGCGAGCTCTTTCGAGACCCCGAGGCTCGCGAAGAGAAGGTAGTGAAGCTGCTCGCGGAGGCCGATACCATTGACCGAGATCGGGATGTTGGAGAGGATTGCGATGGCCACCAACACCAATACGATCGCCAGATAGGGCACGTCGAGACCTGCCGAAAGCTGAAAGTAGAGCTGGTAGACCCAGCCGAAAGGCACGGTATACAGGGCGCCAGCCAGGAAAACGGCCAGAATGATGTCGGGCCGTTTGCGGAGCGGCCGGCCGCGCTTCCTGACGAGCTCGACCGTCTCGGCGACACGGCCCATCAGGGGCATCCGGCGGAGGAGTCCCACGAGTGGTGCGAGCCGGAAGGTGAGCGCCGCGGCGAGGCCGGCGACCAGCACGACCAAGAGGATGGTCAGGACCTGGCGGGCGACGATGAAGGCGGGGGTGGTTATGTCAAGCCACCAGACGAGCAGGCTGCCTGACGCGGACAGAGACAGGAAACCGAGACCACGATCTACGAAGACGGAGGTGGCCACCGTCGCGTATCCTTCCTCACGTCCGAGGTAGTACACGCGCGCAGCATCCCCACCGATCATCGTAGGCAGGAAATTATTGAAGAAGGTGCCCAGCAGATATTGCTCGGCGAGCTTCCAGAATGGCATCCGGAGGCCCATCGCCGCCAGCACCAACCCCCACTTGAAGACGTAGAGTGCCTGTCCCGCGACCAGTACTCCGAAGGACACGAAGTAAAACCAGATAGGCGTATGCGCGAAGGCCACCCGGAACAGGTTCCAATCGAAGTTGCGGAACAAGAGCGTCAGCAGCGCTCCCGTGAGGAGAACTTGGAGACAGAGGGTCAGTCGCCTCAGGCGCATCGACGGATATGATCTCGTTCGCGGGATGGCGTCGCTCCCTTCCGCCATCCCTTGAGCGTCATCGACTGCATCACTTCGTCGTCGAGCTCCAGCCGGGCCCGGAGAGGATGAGGAGTGTCTCTCCGGACGCTTCGCGAAGGAAAATCATGACGTAGCATTTTAGCCGACTATTTGCGTCGGTCTTGGAAAATCGCGCCACCGCCTGGCGTGTCATATAGACTCGGGCCGATGCGGCGTCCGTGGCTGTTGCTCGTGCTCCTGTATGCGGTGCTGTGTTCCGTCGTCACCCCCTGGGTCCTTCTCGACCGGCGGCCCCCCGAGTGGGACCACGCCAATCACCTGGAGCGGGCGGTGGGCTGCTCTCACAGCCTGCGCATCCTGGCCGACGCAGGCACGCGCGAGATCCTGGCGGCCTCGTCCTTCTATCCGCCGGTCGTGACGTGCGCGGCCGGGCTCCTCTACTTCATCTTCCCCATCGCTCCTCTCACCGCGCAGGCGGTGATGATGGCGAGCCTCGCTCTCGCCCTCGCGAGCCTCTACGGCCTGGGGCGCTGGCTGGCCGACCCGGAAACGGGCGTCTGGGCCGCGCTGATCTTCGGCACCGCTCCCTTCGTGGTTTTCTCCCTCACCAACTTTCAGCTCGACCTGCCCCTGGCTGCCATGGTCGCCCTCGCCCTCTATGCGCTCGTGCGTTCGGAGGCGTTCGAGGATCTGCGCTGGACGCTCGGATCGGGCGCCGTGTGGGGGCTCGGCATGTTGACCAAGCCGCCCTTTGCGCTCTACGTCCTGCCGCCGCTCCTCTGGTCGTTCTGGCGGGCGCTCCGCGCGGGGGACCGCGGCCGTCGGCTCGCCAGCGCGTCGACGGCGCTCGCCCTTGGCGCCATCATCACCGTGCCCTGGTATGGCCCGCGGCTCTTCGGGCTACCCATGCAGATTCTCAATCGCTCCTTCAAACAGGCCGCGGAGCAGCAGAACCCTGAGCCTCTGACCAGCGTGGCTCTCCTCTACTATCCGCGGACGCTGCCGACCCAGCTCGGCCTCCTGGGCGGCGCGCTCCTCCTCTGGGGGCTGTGGGCGCTGCGGAAGCATCGTGGAGCGCGAGCGACCCTGTGGCTCGCTACCCTCGGCCCCTTCCTCCTTTTCTCGCTGATCCAGAACAAGAACCTGCGCTACACCCTACCGATCCTCCCCGCCGCTGCCCTCGTGGCCGCGGTGGGACTTCGCTCGCTGCCGGGGGCGCTCCGCCGATGGACGTTGGTCGCGGTGGTGGCGCTCGCCGCGCTGCAGGTCTCCATGACGCTCTTCCAGGTGCCG
>Ga0126382_10000756_pt1 | contig 12685 bp, 7 predicted proteins | sample PanSoiMetPlot_30_FD_92548 | JGI IMG/M metagenome (GOLD analysis project Ga0126382, IMG submission 92548) | Tropical forest soil microbial communities from Panama - MetaG Plot_30 | ecosystem: Environmental > Terrestrial > Soil > Tropical forest > Bulk soil | place: Panama | collected 2016-02-17 | reverse complement strand
GCGACGGCAGCACGGGGGAGGACATCACCCCGAACATCCGCACGATCGCCGCGGTGCCGATGCGGCTGACCGGGACCGACGTGCCGGAGACGCTGGAGGTCCGGGGCGAGGTGTTCCTGCCAGTGGCCGCGTTCCACGAACTCAACGAGCGGCTCGAGGACGCGGGCAAGCCCCCCTTCGCCAACCCGCGCAGCGGCGCCGCCGGCTCGCTGCGGCAGAAGGACCCACGGGTCACCGCCGACCGCGCGCTCGGCCTGATCGTGCACGGGCTGGCCGTGCCGGGAACCGACGCGGGGGCGAGCGGGGCGCCGACCCCCGATTCACCGGCGGTGGCCGACACCGTGCCGGTCACCCAGTCGGGCTGGTACGAGCGGTTGCGCACGTGGGGGCTGCCGGTCAGCGACCTCGTCAAGGTGGTGGACGACCTGGACGGTGTCCGCGAGTACATCGCGTACTACGGCGAGCACCGGCACGACACGCCGTACGAGATCGACGGGGTGGTGGTCAAGCTCGACCAGCTGGCCCTGCAGCGGCAGCTGGGCGCGACCAGCCACGCGCCCCGGTGGGCGATGGCCTACAAGTACCCGCCGGAGGAGGTAACGACCCGGCTGCTCGACATCCGGGTGAACGTCGGCCGCACCGGGCGGGTCACGCCGTTCGCGGTGATGCAGGCCGTCCACGTCGCCGGATCCACCGTGGACAGGGCCACCTTGCACAACGTGGACGAGATCGCTCGCAAGGGCGTGCTGATCGGGGACATGGTGGTGCTGCGCAAGGCCGGCGACGTGATCCCGGAGGTGGTGGCGCCGGTGATGGACCTGCGCGAGGGGACCGAGCGTGCCTTCGAGTTCCCCACGGCGTGCCCCACCTGCGAGACCCCCCTGGTCCGGGGCGAGGGCGAGGTCGACTGGCGCTGCCCGAACACCCGGTCCTGCCCGGCGCAGCTGCGCGAGCGGCTGTTCCACCTCGCGGGCCGCGGCGCGCTCGACATCGAGGTGCTCGGCTACGAGTCGCTGAACGCGCTGCTTGAGTGCGGGCTGATCTCCGATGAGGGCGACCTGTTCTCGCTCACCGCCGAGCGGCTGGCCACCTGCCCGTTCTTCGTCAACAAGGCCGGCGGCCTGACCGTCAACGCCCGCAGGCTGCTGGTCAACCTGGACGAGGTGCGCCGCAGGCCGCTGTGGCGGATCCTGGTCGCGCTGTCGATCCGGCACGTCGGCCCCACCGCGGCGCGGGCGCTCGCCGCCGAGTTCGGCTCGCTGGACGCGATCGCCGCGGCGCCCGCTGAGCGGCTGGCGGCCGTGGACGGCGTCGGGCCGACCATCGCCGCCTCGCTGGTCGACTGGTTCGGCGTCGACTGGCACGTGGCGATCATGGACAAGTGGCGCGCGGCCGGCGTGGACTTCGGCACCGCACGGGCCGAGCCTGCCGGTGGGGCCGGTGATCAGCGGCCGCTGGCGGGCGTCACGGTGGTGATCACGGGCACGCTGGCGGGGCTCACCCGCGACCAGGCCGCCGAGGCGGTGACGGCGCAGGGCGGCAAGACGGCATCCTCGGTGTCGAAGAAGACCAGCTTCGTGGTGGCCGGCGAGAATCCCGGCTCGAAGTACGACAAGGCGCTCACGCTGGGTGTGCCGGTCCTGGACGAGGCCGGGCTCCGGCTGCTCCTCGAGGAGGGCCCCGCCGCGGCCAGCGCCGCCGCCCAGCCCCCGTGATCATGACCCAGGCCCCGTGATCATGACCTGGCTGTAGCCAGAACAACACCAGCGCCGTGATCACGATCCTGCGGGGCTTGCTGGGCGCCATGCGCGCCCGGCTGGCGGGGGATTAACCCGTCGGCTCCGGCGCGGCCCGGCACCTAGGATGACAAGCATGTCGATTGCGCGTGACGATGTTGCCCACCTGGCCCGGCTCTCCCGCATGGCCTTGGACGACGCCGAACTGGACCACCTGGCCCCCCAGCTCGACGTGATCATCTCGGCGGTGGCGCGGGTGCAGGAGGTCGCCGTCGAAGGCGTTCCGCCCACCTCCCACGCGGTGCCCCTGGTCAACGTGTTCCGCGACGACGTTGAGTGGCCGTGCCTGACCGCGGAGCAGGCGCTCGACCAGGCGCCGGCGGTGGAGCAGCAGCGGTTCCGCGTCCCGCGCATCCTGCCGGAGGACTGATCATGGCTGATGAGCTGACCCGGATGAGCGCGGCCGCGCTCGCGGCGGCGATCGCCGCGGGCGAGGTGTCGGCGCTGGAGGTCACCGACGCCCATCTGGCCAGGATCGGCGAGGTGGACGACGCGGTCCACGCCTTCCTGCACGTCGCGGCGGACGGCGCGCGCCGGGCCGCGAGGGCGGTGGACGAGCGGCGTGCCGCCGGTGATGTGCTGGGCCCGCTGGCCGGCGTGCCGCTGGCGCTCAAGGACGTCTTCACCACCACCGACATGCCGACCACCTGCGGGTCGGCCATTCTCAACGGCTGGCGTCCCCCCTATGACGCGACGACCACGCGGCGCCTGCGGGAGGCCGGGGTGGTAATACTCGGAAAGACCAACATGGATGAGTTCGCGATGGGCTCCTCCACGGAGAACTCGGCGTTCGGCCCCTCGCACAACCCGTGGGACCTCACCCGGGTGCCGGGGGGTTCATCCGGCGGCTCGTCGGCCGCGGTCGCGAGCTTCGAGGCGCCGCTGGGCATCGGCACCGACACCGGCGGGTCGATCCGCCAGCCGGCGGCGGTGTGCGGGGTGGTCGGGGTGAAGCCGACCTACGGCGGGCCGTCCCGGTACGGCGTGGTCGCCTTCGCGTCCTCACTCGACACCCCCGGCCCGCTGGCCCGCACCGTGCTCGACGCGGCGCTGCTGCACGAGGCGATGGCCGGTCACGACCCGTGCGATTCCACGTCCGTGAACACCCCCGTCCCGCCGGTCGTGGCCGCCGCCAGGCAGGCGGACGTGAGCGGGCTGACCGTCGGCGTCGTGCCCGAACTCGGCGGCGAGGGCTACCAGCCCGGCGTGCTGGCCCGGTTCGGCGAGGCGGTCGAACTGCTGGAGTCGCTGGGCGCGAAGGTGGTCGAGGTGTCCTGCCCCCACTTCACCTACGCGCTGCCCGCGTATTACCTGATCGCCCCCAGCGAGTGCTCCTCCAACCTGGCCAGGTTCGACGCGATGCGCTACGGCCTGCGGGTGGGAGACGACGGCACCCGCAACGCGGACGAGGTGATGTCGCTCACCCGGGCACAGGGCTTCGGCGCGGAGGTGAAGCGCCGCATCATGCTCGGCACCTACGCCCTGTCGAGCGGCTACTACGACGCCTACTACGGCAAGGCGCAGCAGGTGCGCACCCTGATCATCAGGGACTTCGAGGCCGCGTTCGAGCAGGTGGACGTGCTGGTGTCGCCGACCACTCCCACCACAGCGTTCCCGCTCGGCGAGCGGGTGGACGACCCGCTCGCCATGTACGTGGCCGACCTATGCACGATCCCGTCTGACCTGGCGGGCAACGCCGCGCTGTCGGTACCGTGCGGGCTGGCGGCGGAGGACGGGCTGCCGGTGGGCTTGCAGATCATGGCGCCGGTGCTCGCCGACGACCGCCTGTACCGGGTCGGGGCCGCGGTCGAGGCGGCGCTGGACAACCGCCGCGGCCATTCGCTGCTGGACGAAGCGAAGGGGGTGGCGTGATGACCGGCCGGGCGGGCGGGACGACCCAGGCGGGCGGGACGCTGGTTCCGCTCGGCGAGGCGCTGACGCGGTACGAGCCGGTCATCGGCCTGGAGGTACACGTCGAGCTCGGCACGGTGACGAAGATGTTCTGCGGCTGCCCGGCACGGTTCGGCGGCGAACCGAACACGCTGGTCTGCCCGGTGTGCCTGGGCCTGCCCGGGTCGCTGCCGGTGGCGAACAGGGCCGCCATCGAGTACACGATCCGGATCGGGCTCGCGCTGAACTGCCGCATAGCGGACTGGTGCCGGTTCGCGCGGAAGAACTACTTCTACCCGGACATGCCGAAGAACTTCCAGATCTCCCAGTACGACGAGCCACTCTGCACCAACGGCTGGCTCGACATCTCGGTGAACGACCCGGCCACCGGCGCGCCCCGCCCGGTGCGGGTCGGCATCGAGCGGGTCCACCTGGAGGAGGACACCGGCAAGTCGCGCCACGTCGGCGGGGCCACCGGCCGCATCCACGGGGCGGAGTACTCGCTGGTGGACTACAACCGGGCCGGTATCCCGCTGGTAGAGATCGTGACCAAGCCGGTCGAGGGCACGGGCGCGCTGGCGCCGGTCGCCGCGCGTACCTACGTGACCGAGCTGCGCGACCTGATGCGGGCCCTGGCGGTGTCGGACGTGCGGATGGAGGAAGGGTCGCTGCGCTGCGACGTCAACACCTCGCTCTCACCCAGCGGGTCGGGGGTGTGGGGGACAAGGACCGAGACCAAGAACGTGAACTCGCTGCGGTCGGTCGAGCGGGCGGTCCGGTACGAGATCGAGCGGCAGGCGGCGCTGCTGGACGCGGGCATGCCGGTCCCCCTGGAGACCAGGCACTTCCACGAGGACACGGGTGTGACCACGGCCGGCCGCAGCAAGGAGGAGGCACAGGACTACCGCTACTTCCCCGAACCGGACCTGGTGCCGGTCGCGCCCTCGCGTGAATGGGTCGAGGAGATCCGCGCGGCCCTGCCCGAACTGCCGTCCGCCCAGCGGGCACGGCTGAAGGCCGAATGGGGGATGTCCGACCTGGACTTCGCGGCGCTGCACAACGCCGGCGCGGTGGACCTGGTCGCCCGGACCGTCGAGGCGGGCGCGGCGCCCGCCGACGCCCGCAAGTGGTGGCTGAACGAGCTGGTGCGCCGGGCCAACGAGTCCGGCACCGACCTCGCCGACCTGCCGATCACGCCCGCCGATGTGGCCAGGGTGGCGGCCCTGGTGGCCTCCGGCGAGCTCAACGACAAGCTCGCCCGGCAGGTCATCGAGGGCGTGCTGGCCGGCGAGGGGACGCCGGACGAGCTGGTGGCCGCCCGGGGCCTCGCGGTCGTCAGCGACGAGGGTGCGCTCATGGCGGCGGTGGACGAGGCGATCGCCGCCAACCCGGAGGTGGCACAGAAGGTGCGTGACGGCAAGCTGGCCGCCGCCGGGGCGCTGGTCGGCGCGGTCATGAGGGCCACCCGCGGCCAGGCCGATGCGTCCCGTGTCAGCAAGCTGATCCTGGCCCGCCTGGGCCAGGGCTAGACCGTGCCGCCGTGAACTCCATCATGATCATGACGCGGGTGTGCACCGGGCTGCACCAGACCCATGATCACGATTCCCATGACCGGGGACAGCACCAGCGGGCGGCGGCCACAGAACGTCATCGCCGGGAACTATTGACGGCAAATCGGTGTTGTGGACCGATTGGACGCCCTTCCTCAATAGAAGCGTGACCTTCGGCGACTAAAATACTGATCACCGTCACCTGTGGCGTTGCTCTTTACAGGCGGTGCCTAGCCCATACCGGGGGTAACAGCGGGCTACCACCCGATTACTGAGCGGCGAGGCAGAGGCCCACAAGGCTAAATGTCTGCCAGACCCGGCTACCCGGCTAACTTGCGAGCGGATGCGGCGAAGGGAGAGTCGTGCGCCCGGAAGCATCGGGTGAACCGCTATGAGCCTGGCCTCGCAGGTCGGGACGGCGGCTGGGGTTCTGGCTGCGGCCGGTGCGGCCGTCAGCCTGTGGCTGGGGGCAGAGCGTTACGCGGGGCCGTCCCGGCGTGCATACCGCTGGTTCGCTGTCGCTTCGGTGCTGTGGGGCGCCGGCGTGATCGCGGGCCAGGTACTGGCCCCCCCGGTTGGGGCGGCGGCGATCCCGCTGTCGTTCGGTGACCTGCCCTCGCTTCTTGCGCTGCTGGTCGTGGCGGCAGGTTTTGCGCGGCTCGGGGCGGCGGGATCGCGGGACGCTGGCGTGACCCGCCCGCTCGCCAGATCGCGGGACGCGGCGACGGCCCGCCCACCCGCCGGCCCCAACGATGCGGTGCTCGCCCCCCCGCCTGCCGGGGTCCGTGCCCGGAGCACCCTCGCCACCCGCTTGACCGACGGATACATCCTGGCCTCCGCGCTGTTCCTGGTTGCCTGGGTCACCGTGTTCCGCATGGTGTTCCTGCGGGCCGGAGCGGGGGTTCCCACCTTCGCGGTGGAGTTGATCCACCCGCTTGCTGATCTGATCCTCCTTGGCGCCTGCCTTCCACTTGCCGCGGCAGCCGGGCGGCGCGGCGCGATCCCCTATCTCGCCGTGCTCGTCATCGCCGCTGGCGACGTGCTTGCGGTCGGTGCCCGGACCGTCGGCACACCGCCGCGGCTGGGGGCGTTGCTGGTCCAGGCCGCGGGGCTGGCGCTGCTCGCGAGCGCGCCATGGGTCGGATATGCCGGGCGGGCGCGACAGCCCGGGCAGGCCGCGCAGGCCGGTGCCCGATGGTGGGACCGGCTGCTGAAGGGCGCCCGGGACCCGGGCACCGCGGTCCGTCCGTCGCCTGCCGTGCCCAGCGTCGCCACTGTGGCCGCGGTCACCGCCGTGGCGGCGGCGGCACTCATCCTGATCGCGTGGGCGCTGGCGGGCGAGAACGTGGACCGGCCGGTCGTGGCGATCATCGCGGGCACCACCTTGCTGGCTTTGGCGGTGCGCGCGCTCGGGCTGGTCTGGCGGCAGAACTCCGCGGTCTGGATCTGGCACGAGTCCCGCCAGCGTTTCCGGGAGCTGGCCGACCGGACCACCGACGTCGTTCTCCTGTGTGACCTCGGCGGGGTGATCAGGTACGCGAGCCGCGCCGTGGCCGGATACGGGTATACGCAGGAAAGCCTGCTGGGGACGCCGCTGGCGGATCTGCTGCATCCGGAGGACCGGTCCGGCGGCTCCCGCGCGGTCCGCCGGGCGGTGACCGATGCCGCCAACCGGGTCGGCCGGTACCCGTGCCGGGTGCGGGCGGCGGACGGCACCTGGCGGCACGTCGAGTCCACGGTCTCCCGGTTCCGTGAGCCCGGCGGGCCCGCCCAGTTGCTGGTCACCGCCAGGGACGTGAGCACTCAGGTTGCGCTGCGCCGTCAGGTCGCCCACCTGACCTTCCACGACGGGCTCACCGGGCTGCCGAACCGCGCCTACGTCGAACAGCGGGTACGTGGGGCTGCTGGGCCGGGCGCCCCGCCCGAACCGGGCCCGGTTTCGCCCGCGCACCCCGTCATCGCCGGGGTCATTCTGCTCGACCTGGACCGCTTCACGGCCGTGAACGCCACGGTCGGCCACGGCGCCGGGGACGTACTGCTCTCCCAGGTCGGCCGCAGGCTGCGCGCCGCCGTGCCGCCGCAGGACACGGTCGCCCGCTGGGGCGGCGATGAGTTCGCGGTTCTCATCGAGGGCACGGTCAGCGCCGAGGAGGTCGCCGACATGGCCGAACGGCTCGCGCGAAGCGTGGCCTCGCCACCCTTCCGGGCCGGTGAGGAGGACGTGAGCCTGACCGCCAGCGTGGGGGTCGCGCTCTCGGGCAAGGGCCCGGCGGGAGGCGTCTGGCGCAAGGCGGACATGGCGATATCGCGGGCGAAGGGGCAAGGCGAGGGGCGCATCGAGATCTACGACGGCGCGGCTCTACGGGAAGACCCCTCGGCACAGCGCACCCTCGCGGGTGACGCGGGGAACGGGGACGGCGCAGGGCCCGAGGCGGGCCCGCAGGGGACCGGGGCGGCCAGCGGCCGGCCCGGCGAGCCCCAGGCCGCCGCGCGCTGAGGAGTGGGCCATGTCTCACATCCCGAGACGCATGTGCCCTCAAGTTGACGGGCCGCGCAGCTTAGGCCACAGTGGGAATCGTGCTTTCCTGCCGCGTTCTCGTACTTGCCAGGCGCGTAGGTCGCTAACCAGCCACCTGCGCGCTCCCCTCGACTGCCCTAGGGCACGGGGGGTTTTTTGTTGCCAGCCGCCGCTACGGACTGTAGATGAGGAATCATTGCGATGACTGACCAGACCACCACGACGCCTGGCTCACGGGCAGGGCTGGCGCGGTCGGGGCGCCAGGGTAACGGGCCATCGCCGCGTGACCTCGCCGCGCGGGCCGCGGCAAAGGATGCAGGGCCTGGCCAGCGGCCAGACCGGGCTGCCCAGCCAGGCCAGCCGGCGGCCCCGGGCCCCGAGCCCGCCGAGCCGATGCAGGTCACCGGCGCGCAGGCGCTGGTGGGCGCGCTGGAGCGGCTTGGGGTCGACGTTGTCTTCGGCATCCCCGGCGGGGCGATCCTGCCAGCCTACGACCCGTTGTTCGACTCACGCAGCGTCCGTCACATCCTGGTCCGCCACGAGCAGGGCGCCGGGCACGCGGCCACCGGCTACGCAGCGGTGACGGGCCGCCCGGGGGTGTGCATTGCCACCTCGGGCCCCGGCGCCACGAACCTGGTGACGCCGCTTGCCGATGCCTACATGGACTCGGTCCCCATGGTGGCCATCACCGGCCAGGTGCCATCGGGACTGATCGGGACCGACGGGTTCCAGGAGGCGGACATCGCGGGGATCACCCTGCCGATCACCAAGCACAACTTCCTGGTCACCAGCGCCGACGACATCGCCAGGACGGTCGCCGAGGCCTTCCACGTAGCCTCGACGGGCCGGCCCGGACCGGTCCTGGTGGACATCGCCAAGGACGCCCTGCAGGCGCTGACCACGTTCCGCTGGCCGGTCCCGTTCGACCTGCCCGGTTACCACCCGGTGACCCGGCCGCACTCCCGGCAGGTGCGGGAGGCGGCCAGGATGATGACCGCCGCCAAGCGGCCCGTCCTGTACGTCGGTGGCGGGGTGATCAAGGCCGGCGCCAGCGAGGAGCTGCTCTCGCTGGCCGAGCTCACCGGGATGCCGGTGGTCACCACGCTGATGGCGCGGGGAGGCTTCCCGAGCAGCCATCCCCAGAACGTCGGCATGCCCGGCATGCACGGCACCGTGGCGGCGGTAGGGGCCCTGCAGAAGGCGGACCTGCTGGTGGCGCTCGGCGCCAGGTTCGACGACCGGGTGACGGGCAAGCTCGACAGCTTCGCGCCCGGCGCGGCGGTCATCCACGCCGACATCGACCCGGCCGAGATCTCCAAGAACCGGCGCGCCGATGTACCCATCGTCGGCGACTGCCGTGAGGTGATCACCGAGCTGGTCGCCGCCGTCCAGGCCGAGCACGAGGCCGGCCAGCGCGCGGACCTGACGGCCTGGTGGTCACAACTGGAGGCCTGGCGCCGCACCTACCCGCTGGGATACGCCGAGCCCGGGGACGGCTCGCTGGCGCCCCAGTACGCGATCGAGCGGATCGGCAAGCTCGCCGGCCCCGACGCGGTGTATGTGGCCGGGGTCGGCCAGCATCAGATGTGGGCAGCGCAGTTCATCAGCCACGAGCACCCGCGTCACTGGCTCAACTCAGGCGGCCTGGGCACGATGGGGTACGCGGTCCCGGCCGCGATGGGAGCCAAGGTGGGCCGCCCGGACACGGCGGTATGGGCCATCGACGGCGACGGCTGCTTCCAGATGACGAACCAGGAGCTCGCCACCTGTGCCGTGGAAGGCATACCGATCAAAGTCGCGATCATCAACAACGGCAACCTCGGCATGGTCCGGCAGTGGCAGACGCTGTTCTACAACGAGCGCTACTCGCACACCGACCTGGACCGGGCGGGCCCCGCCGCGGCGCCGCGCCCCGGCCCCCCGCCCGAGGGCGAGGCGGCGCCCCCGGGCACCCGGATCCCCGACTTCGTCAAGCTCGCCGAGGCCTATGGCTGCGTGGGGCTGCGGTGCGAGGACGCGGCGAGCGTCGACAAGGTCATCGAGGAGGCCATGAAGATCGGCGACAGGCCTGTCGTGATCGACTTCGTCGTGCACCGCGACGCGATGGTCTGGCCGATGGTTCCTGCGGGGACCAGCAACGACGACATCAGCGTCGCACGGGACATGGCGCCGGACTGGGATGTGACCGAATGAGCAACCTTGCCCCACGCCTGCGCGAGCAAGACCCGGCCGCGAGCAGGCACACGCTGTCGGTGCTGGTGGAGAACAAGCCCGGGGTGCTGGTCCGCGCCGCCGGCCTGTTCTCGCGCCGCGGGTTCAACATCGACTCTCTCGCGGTCGGGCCGACCGAGCACGAGGAGATCTCCCGGATGACGATCGTGGTCAACTGCGCCGACCATCCGCTGGAGCAGGTGACCAAGCAGCTCAACAAGCTGATCAACGTCCTGAAGATCGTGGAGCTTGAGCCGTCGGTATCGGTCCAGCGCGAGCTGCTCCTTGTCAAGGTCCGGGCGGACGCCGAGAGCAGGTCCCGCGTGCTGGAGACGGTGGCGCTGTTCCGCGCCAAGGTGGTCGACGTGGCCCAGGACGCGGTGACGGTCGAAGCCACCGGGAACCGCGACAAGCTGGACGCCCTGATCAGGGTGCTGGAGCCGTTCGGCATCAAGGAACTGGTCCAGTCCGGCATGGTCGCCCTCGGCCGCGGCAGCAAATCCATAACCGACCGGGCGCTGCGGCCGCTGGATCGCGCCGCGGCCGGCCCGGCCCAGTGACAGAGCCCCAGTGACAGAGCCCCAGTGACAGAGCACAGCCAGCGAACAGTGAGCGAAAGGCAAGCGATGGCAGAGATCTACTACGACGACCGCGCCGACCTCGGGGTCATCCAGCGCCGCCACGTCGCGGTGCTCGGATACGGGAGCCAGGGGCACGCGCACGCGCTGTCGCTGCGGGACTCCGGTGTGGACGTCCGGGTCGGGCTGCCGGAGGGATCGGCCAGCCGGGAGAGCGCGGCCAGCGAGGGGCTGCGCGTGACGACCCCCGAGCGGGCGTGCGAGGAAGCGGACCTGATCATGGTCCTGGCGCCGGACCACGTTCAGCGCGCCCTGTACGCGGGAGCCATCGCGCCCAGCCTGGACGAAGGCGATGCGCTCTTCTTCGCCCACGGGCTGAACATCCGCTACGGGCTCATCGACCCGCCCGCCGGAATCGACGTCTGCATGGTCGCGCCGAAGGGTCCTGGGCACCTGGTGCGCCGGCAGTTCGCGGAGGGCCGCGGCGTGCCGGTCCTGGTCGCGGTCGAGCGCGACGCAACGGGCGGCGCGTGGCCGCTCACCCTGGCCTACGCCAAGGCGATCGGCGGCACCAGGGCCGGCGCGCTCGCCACCACGTTCGCGGAGGAGACCGAGACCGACCTGTTCGGCGAGCAGGCGGTCCTGTGCGGCGGTGTCTCCGAGCTGATCAAGGCCGGCTTCGACACCCTCGTCGAGGCCGGCTACCAGCCCGAGGTCGCCTACTTCGAGTGCCTGCACGAGATGAAGCTGATCGTGGACCTCATGTACGAGGGCGGCCTTTCCAAGATGTACTGGTCGGTCTCGGACACGGCGGAGTACGGCGGCTACACCCGCGGTCCCCGTCTCATCGACGAACGGTCCAAGGAGGAGATGCGGCGCATCCTGGGTGAGGTCCGCGACGGCACGTTCACCCGGGAACTCGTGGAGGAGTTCGACAGCGGGCGGCCCAACTTCCTCAAGCGGCGTGAGGCACTGCACGCCGAGCAGATCGAGCAGGTCGGGGCGAAGCTGCGGCCGCTGATGAGCTGGCTGGCCGCCGACGAGGAGGCGGACGCCTGATGGGAGGCGGGCCGTCCCAGCGGAGCAGTTCGTGAAGGCGTTCACAAGCTTGGCTAAGCTGTGGCGACCGATGACGACGCCCGAAGGGCTGCTCCTGTGCCGACTTTTACCGTTCTCGTTGCCGAAGAGCTCTCACCCGCCGCGATCGCGCAGCTCGAATCCGCGTTCGAGGTGCGCCATGTGGACGGCGCCGACCGGCCCGCGTTGCTCAGCGCGCTCGCCGACGTGGACGCGGTGATCGTCCGGAGCGCGACCAGCATCGACGCCGAGGCGCTGGAGCGCGCGCCGAAACTGCGCGTGGTCGCCCGGGCCGGCGTGGGACTGGACAACGTCGACGTCGAGGCCGCCACCAAGGCGGGCGTGATGGTGGTGAACGCGCCTAGCTCGAACACCGTCAGCGCGGCCGAGCACGCCGTCGGGCTGCTGCTCGCGACCGCCCGCAACGTGCCGCAGGCGATGGCGTCGCTCAAATCCGGTGAGTGGAAGCGGTCGGAGTTCACCGGTGCCGAGCTCTACCAGAAGGTGGCGGGGATCCTCGGCCTCGGCCGGATCGGCGAACTGGTCGCCCAGCGGCTGGCCGCGTTCGGCATGCAGGTGATCGCCTATGACCCTTACGTCCCCACCGCGCGCGCCGCTCAGCTGGGCGTCCGCCTCGTCGCCCTGGCGAACCTGCTCGAGGAGGCCGACGTGATCAGCGTGCACCTGCCGCGCAACGCCGAGACCGTCGGCCTGATCGGCGAGCGCGAACTGCGGCTCGTCAAGCCCGGCGTGCTGTTCGTCAACGCCGCCCGCGGCGGCATCGTGAGCGAGCACGCGCTCGCGCTCGCGCTCAAGGACGGCCGGGTCGGCGGCGCGGGCATCGACGTCTTCGCCACCGAGCCGTGCACCGACAGCCCGCTGTTCGGGTTCCCCAACGTGGTGGTCACTCCCCACATGGGCGCCAGCACGCGTGAGGCGCAGGAGAAGGCGGGTATCCAGGTGGCCAGGTCGGTCCGGCTCGCGCTCTCGGGTGAGTTCGTGCCCGATGCCGTCAACGTGCAGGGCGGCACGGTGCACGAAGACGTCAAGCCGGGGCTGCCGCTG
>Ga0126382_10000751_pt1 | contig 12725 bp, 9 predicted proteins | sample PanSoiMetPlot_30_FD_92548 | JGI IMG/M metagenome (GOLD analysis project Ga0126382, IMG submission 92548) | Tropical forest soil microbial communities from Panama - MetaG Plot_30 | ecosystem: Environmental > Terrestrial > Soil > Tropical forest > Bulk soil | place: Panama | collected 2016-02-17 | reverse complement strand
GCTCATGTACTCCTGGACCCGGCCCGCCCAGTGCTCCCAGTCGAGGTTGTGCACCTCCCTGGCCCGTTCCGAGGCGCGCTTCTCCGCGTCCTTGCCGCGGATCTCGATGTGGCCGAACTCGGTATTCGGCACCAGCACCCCGTTGGTGAACAGCGCGCTGCCGATGCCGGTGCCGAAGGTCAGCACGACCACGGTGCCCTGTTGCCCGGCCCCGGCGCCGAACTTCATTTCCGCCAGGCCGGCCGCGTCGGCGTCGTTGACGACCTGGACCTCCAGCCCGGTCGACGAGCCGAGCAGGTCACGGGCGTTCACCCCGATCCAGGCCGGGTCGACGTTGGCGGCCGTGCGGATGACCCCGTCGGTCACCACCCCGGGAAAGGTGATGCCGGCCTTGCCGGACCAGCCGAACTGCGCCACCACGCCGCGGACCGCCTCCGCGACGGCCTTGGGCGTGGCCGGCTGCGGGGTGAGCACCTTGATCCGCTCCCGGGTCAGGGCGCCCGCGGTCACGTCCGCCGGTGCTACCTTGATCCCCGAGCCGCCGATGTCGATACCCAGAACCTCCACCGCGCCCTCCATCCCCTCCTGTTCGCCGCCAGGGCGCCTACAGGCCCCGGCGCGCCGTGCTGAGCTGGCGGACGGCGTCGGTGGTGCCGTCGAGCCGTACCCGGGCGGCGCCGGTCCGGCCGAGAGCCCACAACATCAGCTCCGCCGGGTGACCGGTCACCGTGACCACGGGCGTCCGTGCCCTTGCCGTCATTCTCACCTGCCGCTGCCCGCGGTCGGCGGTCAGGTCGTCCCTGGCCAGTTCGACCCCCACCGGCGACCGGCGGAACAACAGCCTGCTCGCCAGCAGCCGCTGCCAGAGCGCGTCGGCCAGGCCATCGGTCAGCTCCCGGGGCTTCCATCCGTCCGCCCCGCGCCGTACGTCCTCGTGATGGACGAAGAACTCCACCAGGTTGAGCCGTTCGTCCATGCCCGGGAGCCGGTAGACCGACAGCGGCGGCGGCCCGCTGCGGATCAGCTCCACCAGGCGCGGGAACGGGGTGCGGCGGGACAGCTGCTGGGTGACCCGGCGGGTGTGCCCCGCCAGCGGCCCGCCCACCAACCCGGCCGCCGCGTCCGGCCGGCGATCCCGCATCACCAGGTGCGCGGCCAGGTCGCCGGTGCGCCAGCCCTCGCACAGCGTCGGTGCCCCGGGTCCTGTCTCGTCGAGCAGGTCGCACAGGGCCGTACGCTCGTCGCGGGCATAGCTCACCCCGCGATGGTACGCCCTGCCCGGCGGCCGGTCCGCTGCTCGCTCGTAGGATCGTGGGATGACGGGAGGAGGGCTTGTGACCGACGACGCCGGCCGGCCGGCGGCGCTGGACCCCGCGATCGCCGCCCGGCTCAAGCGCGACGCGAACGGGCTGGTCGCCGCCATCGCCCAGCAGCACGACACCGGCGAGGTGCTCATGCTGGCCTGGATGGACGACGAGGCGCTGCATCGCACGCTCACCACCGGGCGGTGCACCTACTGGTCGCGGAGCCGGGGCGAGTACTGGGTCAAGGGCGAGACCTCCGGTCACGTGCAGCGGGTGATCTCCGTGGCACTCGACTGCGACGGTGACGCCGTGCTGGTCAGGGTGGACCAGTCCGAGGGCGCCTGCCACACCGGCGACCGGACCTGTTTCGACGCGGGGGCGCTGGAGCTGACCGCGCCGTGACCGCGCCGCGCGGCCAGCCGGCGCCCGCCGGGCCGGCCGGGCCGCTGGCCCGGCCGCGGCGGGAGTACCTGCTCGGCCTGGCCCTCGGCGCGGCCGGCGCGGGAGCCGTGCTGCTGTCGGCGCGGCAGGGCTGGGCGCGCGTGGCCACCCCGGCCCCGGCGCCGTTGCCCGCCAGCGTGGTGTCGGTCCGCGGCCAGGACCTCGTCCCGCTGGCCGGCGCGCTGGCCCTGGCCGCGCTGGCCAGCCTCGCGGCGGTCATCGCCACCCGGCGGCTGGCCCGCCGCCTCGCCGGGCTGCTGATGGCGGCGTTCGGCGCGGTGATCGCCGTGGCGGTGAGCCTTCCGCTGGCCGCCGCCGACGTGCTGGCCGCGGCGCGGGTGACCGCCGCCTCCCAGGCGGGCTCCGCCACCGCCGGCGGTGCCGCGGGTGTTTCGCCGGGGGCCGTGCCCGGCGGCGGCGCGGCACCGGGGATCACCGCCGCGGGTCACGTCACGATGACGGCGGCGCTGTGGCGCCCGGCCGCGGTGGCCGGCGCGCTGGTCATCGTCGCGGCGGGCCTGCTCGTGGCGTGGCGCGGCCCGCGCTGGCCGGTCATGTCCGGCCGGTACGAGCAGCCTGAGCAGGCCGGACACCGGGCGGCCGGGGACAGTGCCGCGTTGTGGGACGCGCTGAGCAGCGGCGCCGATCCCACCGACCGGGCCGGGGGAGGGGCCGCGCGGCACGGCCCGGACTGAACGGCACCGGCGGCGGGCGTTAGGCTCGTAGGAGTTAGCGGCTGGCGGAAGTCAGGTGCCGCCCCGGCCCGTGGGGCGTGCCCGGCCCGGAGGTGAGCGGTGAGCGCGTCGGAACCCGGCAGGCAGCCCTTGCGCCGTCCGCGCGGCCGCCGCGTGCCAGGCCGCCCGGCGTCGGCGCCGGTGCGCCTGGTGACCCGGCTGGTTGCGGCGCAGGCGGCCGCGGCCGCCGCGGTGGGCCTGGCGTTCAGCCGCCGTCACCTGCCATCGGTGCTCATAACCCTGGCGCTGGTGGTCTCGCTGATCCTGCTCGCGCTGCTGGTCAGGTCCGGTACCCGCGCGGCGTGGGTGACCGCGCTGAGCTTGGAAACCGCGTTCTTCCTGTACGGGGTATCCAGATTCGTGTTCGCCCGGTATGTCGGCGGGACGCTGTTCGCGCTCGTCGTCATCGGCACTTTGCTCCATCCCGCCGTGGCGCGGGCTTACTCGGCCGTGCCGGGCGGACTGTCCGGCCATCAGCGTGGTGAGGTGGGCTTTGGCGATGCCACAGGGGAGACGGTCGGCGAACACGCCGCGGGGTGACCGGCGGGGAGGGTGCGTGCCGGGGTGCGACACCTGCCTCGCTACCATCACCGAAGCAAGGCATCCGACCCGAGGGGATAGCGGAACCGCGTGAGCGTGCTCAACGAGATCCTGGAAGGCGTGCGCACCGATCTCGCCGCCCGGCAGCGGGAGGTGCCGCTGGAGCGGCTCAAGGAAATGGCCAAGCGGGCGGCTTCGTCCCGGGACGCCATCGCCGCGCTCAGCGGCCAGGATGTGGCCGTGATCGCAGAGGTCAAGCGGGCCAGCCCGACCAAGGGCAAGCTGGCGCCGATCACCGATCCCGCGGCGCTGGCCGGCGACTACGAGGCGGGCGGGGCCAGCGTCATCAGCGTCCTCACCGAGCCGCGCCACTTCGGCGGCAGCCTGGAGGACCTGGCCGCGGTCCGCGAGCGGGTGGCCGTGCCGGTGCTGCGCAAGGACTTCATCGTCAGCTCCTACCAGCTCTGGGAGGCCCGCGCGCACGGGGCGGACATGGTGCTGCTGATCGTGGCCGCGCTGGAGCAGAACGCCCTGGTCTCCCTGGTGGAACGGGCCGTGTCGATCGGGCTCGTGCCGCTGGTCGAGGTGCACACCGACGCCGAGGTCGTCCGTGCGGTCGAGGCTGGCGCCAAGGTCATCGGCGTCAACGCGCGCGATATGACCACCCTGAAGGTGGACCGCGAGGTGTTCGCGCGCCTCGCCCCGCTGATCCCCGCCCACGTCGTCAAGATCGCCGAGTCCGGGATCCGCGGCCCGCGGGACCTGTTCGCCTACGCGGCCGCCGGGGCGAACGCCGTGCTGGTGGGGGAAAGCCTGGTCACCGGCAAGGATCCGCGCTCGGCCGTGGCTGACCTGGTCACCGCGGGATCCCACCCGGCGCTCCGCGGTGACCGCCCGTGAGCCACAGCGCCCCCGCCGTCGGCGGAACCACCGCGCCGGCCGCGGCACCCGACGCGAGCGGTCATTTCGGGAGCTACGGCGGGCGGTTCGTGCCGGAGTCGCTGATGGCGGCCCTGGCCGAGCTGGATGTGCAGTACACGGCCGCGAAGGCGGACCCGGCGTTCCAGGCCGAGCTGAGCGCCCTGCTCCACGGCTACGCCGGCCGGCCCACGCTGCTCACCCCGGTGCCCCGGTTCTCCGCGGCCGCCGGGTGTGCGGTAGTGCTCAAGCGCGAAGACCTGGCCCACACCGGCTCTCACAAGATCAACAATGTGCTCGGGCAGGTGCTGCTGGCCAAGCGGATGGGCAAAACCCGGGTGATCGCGGAGACCGGGGCCGGGCAGCACGGTGTCGCCACCGCCACGGTCTGCGCGCTGTTCGGCCTGGAATGCGCCGTCTACATGGGCGAAGAGGACACCCACCGGCAGGCGCTGAACGTGGCGCGGATGCGGATGCTCGGTGCCGAGGTCATCCCGGTCACCATCGGCAGCCGCACCCTCAAGGACGCCATGAACGAGGCGTTCCGCGACTGGGTCACGACCGTCGCCAGCACCCACTACTGCATCGGTTCGGTCGGCGGCCCGCACCCGTTCCCGGTGATGGTCCGGGACTTCCAGCGGGTCATCGGGGCGGAGGCGCGCAGCCAGATCCTGGAGCAGGCGGGCAGGCTGCCCGATGCGGTGATCGCCTGTGTCGGCGGCGGGTCCAACTCGATCGGCATCTTCCACGCCTTCCTGCCGGACGCGTCGGTGCGGCTGATCGGCTGCGAGGCCGGCGGCGACGGGCTGGACACCGGCAGGCACGCGGCGACCATGGTGGCCGGGTCGGACGGGGTGCTGCACGGCATGCGGACCCGCGTGCTGCAAGACTCCGACGGCCAGACGCTCGCGACCCACTCGATCTCCGCGGGCCTGGACTACCCCGGTGTCGGCCCCGAGCACGCCTGGCTCGCCGAGACCGGGAGGGCCAGCTACCGGGCCATCACCGACACCCAGGCCATGGACGCCTTCTCGCTGCTGTGCCGGACCGAGGGGATCATCCCCGCCCTGGAGTCCGCGCACGCGCTGGCCGGGGCGCTCCAGGTCGGCAAGGAAACCGGCCCGGATGCGCTGCTGCTGGTCAACCTGTCCGGGCGCGGCGACAAGGACGTCACGACCGCCTCGCGCTGGTTCGGGCACCTGAGCGCCGCGGCCCTCGACGCGGCGGTCAGCCAATGACCGGCGTCGCCACGGCGTTCACCAGGGCCAACGGTGAAGGCAGGGCGGTACTCGTCGGCTACCTGCCCGCCGGGTTTCCCACCGTGGACGGGGCGATCGCCGCCGCCCGGGCGATGGCCGCGTCCGGCGCGGACGTGATCGAGATCGGGCTGCCCTACACCGACCCGCTGCTCGACGGCCCGGTCATCCAGACGGCCGTGGACCGGGCGCTGGCCAGCGGCACCCGGGTCACCGATGTGCTGCGCACCGTCGAGGCGGTGGCGGCCACCGGCGTGCCCGTGCTCGTCATGACCTACTGGAACCCGGTCGACCACTACGGCGTGGCCGGGTTCGCCCGCGACCTGGCCGCGGCCGGCGGCAGCGGGCTCATCACCCCCGACCTGACGCCGGAAGAGGCGGGCCCGTGGCTGGACGCCGCCGCCGAGCACGACCTGGACCGGGTCTTCCTGGTGGCGCCCAGTTCCACCGCGGAACGCATCGAGCTCATCACGAAGGTCTGCGCGGGGTTCGTCTACGCCGTGTCGATCATGGGCATCACCGGCGCCCGGGACCGGGTCAGTGACGCCGCGGCTGGGGTGGTGAGCCGGGTCCGGGCCCGCACCGACCTGCCCGTGGCGGTGGGACTCGGCGTGCGCGACGGCACCCAGGCCGCCGAGGTCGCCGGTTTCGCGGACGGCGTGATCGTCGGCTCCGCGTTCGTGCAGCGCCTGCTGGACGCGCCCGATCTGAAGACCGGCATCCAGGGGGTGCAGGACCTGGCCGGAGACCTCGCGGCCGGGGTCCGCCGCCCGGCCCGCGCCGCCCGCTGACCTCACTCCCCGCAACGGCCCGTTCGGGTACCTGTGACGAGCAGCGATTTGCCTGGCTCGCAGGGTTTTGCCACCCGGCTCGTGCGGGCAAAAACGCACGGGTGGCGTAATCTGGGTCCGAGCCCGGAGCGGTAGCTCCAGGACCCAGAAGCCGCATCGTCGGCGCTGCCCGCGGCAGGGCCAATGTCGTCCCGATCCGCACGCGACAACGCGAAATACGGACGAGACGACAGGAGACTTAATGCCACCTGCCGATGCAGGCAACCCTGCTCGCCGCCCTTCGGGCGGCTCCGCCCGGGCCCGCAGTGTTAGCCCGGGGGGGCGACCCCCCGGAACCCCCCGCGGTAGTGCCGCCACCGTGCGGGATCAGGGACTGTACGACAGCCGGTTCGAGCACGACGCCTGCGGCGTCGGCTTTGTCGCCGACCTGTCCGGGCGCCGGACCCATCACACCGTGGTGCAGGCGCTCACCGTGCTGCGGAACCTCGACCACCGCGGCGCCAAGGGCAGTGACCCCGATACGGGCGACGGGGCCGGCATCCTCACCCAGATGCCGGACGCGCTGTTCCGTGCCTCCTGCCCGTTCGAGTTGCCCGCCGCGGGCGGCTACGCGGCGGGGCTCGTCTTCCTGCCGGAGGACCCCGCCGCGTGCGCGGCGGCGCAGGCGCACGTGGCGCGGCTGGCCGCCGAGGAGGGCCTGTCCGTTCTCGGCTGGCGTGACGTGCCGCACGACGATGACTTCTGCGGCGCGGGCGCGCGGGCCACGATGCCCCGCCTGGCGCAGCTGTTCGTCGCGGCACCGGCCGGCGATACGGGGCTGGCCCTGGACCGGCGGGCGTTCTGCCTGCGCAAGCGGATGGAGCACGAGACCGGGCTTTACCCGGCCAGCCTGTCCGGCGCGACGATCGTCTACAAGGGGATGCTCACCGCGCTGCAGCTGACGCCGTTCTTCCCCGACCTGTCCGACCCGGCGTACACCTCCGCCCTGGCCCTGGTGCACTCCCGGTTCTCCACGAACACCATGCCGTCCTGGCCCCTGGCGCACCCCTACCGGTTCATCGCGCACAACGGCGAGATCAACACGGTGCGCGGCAACCGCAACTGGATGCGGGCCCGTGAGGCCATGCTGTCCTCCGGCCTGTTCCCCGCGGCGGCGGACGGCCGTGGGCTGGACCGGCTGCTGCCGATCCTGACCGAGTCGGCCAGCGACTCCGCCAGCTTCGACGAGTGCCTGGAACTGCTCTACCTGGGCGGCCGGTCGCTCCCGCACGCCATCCTCATGATGATCCCCGAGCCGTGGGAGAACCACGAGGAGATGGATCCGGCGCGGCGCGCGTTCTACCAGTTCCACGCCGCGCTGATGGAGCCCTGGGACGGCCCGGCCTGCGTCGCGTTCACCGACGGCACGGTCGCCGGCGCGGTGCTCGACCGCAACGGCCTGCGCCCGGGCCGGTACTGGCTGACCCAGGACGGCCTGGTCATCCTGGCCAGCGAGGTCGGGGTGCTGGACCTCGACCCGGCCACCGTGGTGCGCAAGGGCCGGCTGCAGCCCGGCCGGATCTTCCTCGCCGACACCGGCAGCCATCGCATCCTCGAGGACGCCGACGTCAAGGCGGCGCTGGCCGCCGGGCACCCGTACGCCGAATGGCTGCACGCCGGGCTCATGCACCTCGACGACCTGCCCTACCGCTCTGTCCCCGCGGGGGGGCGACCCCCCGCAGCCCACCGCGATCGCGCGCTGCCCGGCACCGCCGAGCTCCTCACCCGGCAGCGGGCCAGCGGCTACACCGAGGAGGAACTCCGGCTGCTGCTCGGGCCGATGGCCAGCGCCGGCGTCGAGCCGATCGGCTCGATGGGCACCGACACGCCCGTCGCCGTCCTGTCCGACCGCCCCAGGCTCCTGTTCGACTACTTCGCTCAGTTGTTTGCCCAGGTCACCAACCCGCCGCTGGACGCGATCAGGGAGGAGCTGGTCACCTCCCTGCAGACCTCCACCGGTGCCGAGCAGAACCTGCTGGAGCCCGGCCCGGCCTCCTGCCGCCAGATCGTGCTGCCGTACCCGGTGATCAGCGACAACGACCTCGCCAAGATCATCCATATCAACGACGACGGTAACCTGCCCGGGTTCGCCGCGCACGTGGCAGACGGCCGGTACCGGGTGGCCGGCGGCGGCGCCGCGCTGCGCGAGCGGCTGGCGGAGATCTGCGCCGAGGTGACCGCGGCGATCGAGGCCGGCGCCCGGATCGTGGTGCTGTCCGACCGGGGCGCCGCCGACCCGGCGGGCTCGGTGGACCCGGCGCTCGCCCCCATCCCGTCGCTGCTGCTCTGCGGCGCGGTGCACCACCACCTGATCAGGGAGCGGACCCGGACCAGGGTGGGGCTCGTCGTGGAGTGCGCGGACGCCCGCGAGGCGCACCACATCGCGCTGCTCATCGGCTACGGCGCCGCCCTGGTCAACCCGTACCTGGCGCTGGAGTCGGTCCAGGACATGGTGCGCCGCGGCGTGCTGGAGGGCGTGTCGGCGGGCAAGGCCGCGGCCAACCTGATCAAGGCGCTCGGCAAGGGCCTGCTCAAGATCATGTCGAAGATGGGCGTGTCGACCTGCGCCTCCTACCACGGCGCCCAGATCTTCGAGGCGATCGGCCTGGGCGACGAGGTCATCGGCACCTGCTTCACCGGCACCACGTCCCGGCTGGGCGGTGCCGGGTTCGACGTGGTCGCCGCCGAGGTCTCCCGGCGCCACGCGCGCGCGTTCGGCGGCCGCGACGCCGGGCTGGCCCACCAGCGGCTGGAGACCGGCGGGGAGTACCAGTGGCGCCGCGACGGCGAGCGGCACCTGTTCGACCCGGAGACCGTGTTCAAGCTCCAGCACGCCACCCGCACCCGCCGGTACGAGATCTTCAAGGAGTACACCCGCCTCGTCGACGACTCCGCCACCCGCCTGATGACCCTGCGCGGGCTGCTGCGGATCCGGGGAGTGGACGGGCCGGCGGCCCGCCCGCCGGTGCCGGTGGAGGAGGTCGAGCCGGTCTCGGCCATCGTCCGCCGCTTCGCCACCGGCGCCATGTCCTACGGCTCCATCTCCGCCGAGGCACACGAGACCCTGGCCATCGCGATGAACCGGCTCGGCGGCAAGTCCAACACCGGCGAGGGTGGCGAGGACCCGCGCCGGTTCGTCCCCGACGCCGGCGGCGACCTGCGCAGGTCCGCGGTCAAGCAGGTCGCCAGCGGCCGGTTCGGGGTGACCAGCGAGTACCTGGTCAACGCCGACGACCTGCAGATCAAGATGGCGCAGGGGGCCAAGCCGGGGGAGGGCGGGCAACTGCCGGGGCACAAGGTGTACCCGTGGATCGCCAGGACCCGCTACTCCACCCCCGGCGTCGGGCTCATCTCCCCCCCGCCGCACCACGACATCTACTCGATCGAGGACCTCGCCCAGCTCATCCACGACCTCAAGAACGCCAACCCGGCCGCCCGGGTGCACGTCAAGCTGGTCGCCGAGGTCGGCGTCGGCACCGTCGCCGCCGGGGTGTCCAAGGCGCACGCCGACGTCGTGCTCATCTCCGGCCACGACGGCGGCACCGGCGCCGCGCCGCTGACCAGCATCAAGCACGCCGGGGCGCCGTGGGAGATCGGCCTCGCCGAGACTCAGCAGACGCTGCTGCGCAATGGGCTGCGCGACCGGATCGTGGTGCAGGCGGACGGCCAGCTCAAGACCGGCCGTGACGTGGTCATCGCGGCGCTGCTCGGTGCCGAGGAGTTCGGCTTCGCCAGCGCGCCGCTGGTCGTGTCCGGCTGCGTCATGATGCGGGTCTGCCACCTCGACACCTGCCCGGTCGGGGTGGCCACCCAGAACCCCGAGCTGCGCAGGCGGTTCACCGGCCGGCCGGAGTTCGTCGTCAACTTCTTCGAGTTCATCGCCGAGGAGGTCAGGGAGTACCTGGCCGCGCTCGGCTGCCGCACCCTGGATGAGGCGGTGGGCCGGGCGGACCTGCTCGACACCGCGACGGCGGTGCGCCACTGGAAGGCCGACGGGCTGGACCTCACCCCGGTGCTGCACGTGCCCGAACTGCCCGACGGCGCTGCCCGGTGCCACCGGACCAGCCAGGATCACGGGCTGGACCGCGCGCTGGACAACACCCTGATCCAGCTCGCCGAGGGCGCCCTCACCGACGGCACCCCGGTCACCCTGGACCTGCCCGTCCGGAACGTGAACCGGACGGTGGGGACCATGCTCGGGTACGAGGTGACGAAGCGGTGGGGCGGCGAGGGCCTGCCGGCGGACACCATCAGCGTCGCCTTCACCGGGTCCGCGGGGCAGTCGTTCGGCGCCTTCCTGCCCCGTGGGATCACGCTGCGGCTGGCCGGCGACGCCAACGACTACCTGGCCAAGGGGCTGTCCGGCGGGCGGATCGTGGTCGCACCGGACCCGGCGGCCCCGTTCCCGGCCGAGACCCAGATCATCGCGGGCAACGTGATCGGCTACGGCGCGACCGGCGGAGAGATCTTCCTGCGCGGGATCGTCGGCGAGCGGTTCTGCGTGCGCAACTCCGGCGCGGTCGCCGTCGCCGAGGGCACCGGCGACCACGGCTGTGAGTACATGACCGGCGGCACCGTGGTGGTGCTCGGCAAGACCGGGCGCAACTTCGCCGCGGGCATGTCCGGCGGTGCCGCCTACCTACTGGACCCGGACCCGCGCCGGGTGAACACCGGCATGGCCGACCTGGAACCGGTGACCCCCGCCGACGCCGGCCTGCTCCGCGACCTCGTCGAGCGGCACCACGCGGAGACCGGGTCGGCGGCGGCGGCGCGGCTGCTGACCGACTGGGACGCGGCGCTGCCCCGGTTCGCCAAGGTCATGCCGCACGACTACAAGCGGGTGCAGGAAGCCGCCCGCCGCGCCGAGCGCGAGGGCCTGGACGTCAACGAAGCGGTCATGGCCGCGGCGCACGGCTGAAGGGGGACGTCATGGCCGATCCCAAGGGTTTCCTGACCACGCCCCGGGTGACCCCCGCCCGGCGCCCGGTCAGCGTGCGCATCTCCGACTGGCGCGAGGTCTACACCGAGTTCGACACCGCCCGGCTGGAACTCCAGGCGGGGCGGTGCATGGACTGCGGCGTCCCGTTCTGCCACCAGGGCTGCCCGCTGGGCAACCTCATCCCCGAGTGGAACGACCTGGTCTGGCGGGAGGACTGGGCGGAGGCGGCCCGGCGGCTGCACGCCACCAACAACTTCCCGGAGTTCACCGGGCGGTTGTGCCCGGCGCCCTGCGAGAGCGCCTGCGTGCTCGGCATCAACTCAGACCCGGTCACGATCAAGCAGGTCGAGGTGGAGATCGCGGACCGGGCGCTCGCGTCGGGCTGGATCCGCCCCGAGCCGCCGGCCGTGCTGACCGGCCGCACGGTGGCCGTCGTGGGCTCCGGGCCAGCCGGGCTGGCCGCCGCGCAGCAGCTCACCCGGGCCGGGCACACGGTGACCTTGTACGAGCGCGCGGAGGCGCCCGGCGGCCTGCTCCGGTTCGGCATCCCCGAGTTCAAGCTGGAGAAGCGGCACCTGGACCGGCGGCTGGACCAGATGCGGGCCGAGGGCACGATGTTCGCGTGCGGGATCAGCGTGGGCACCGACATCTCCGCCGCGCAGCTGCGGGCCGAGCACGACGCGGTGGTGCTGGCCGGCGGCGCGACCATACCGCGCGGCCTGCCCGTGCCCGGCGCGGACCTGGACGGCGTCCACCAGGCCATGGAGTTCCTGCCGGCGGCCAACCGCGCCGTCGCGCACGGCACCGAGCCGGCCATCAGCGCGCGCGGGCGGCACGTGGTGATCATCGGCGGCGGCGACACCGGCGCCGACTGCCTCGGCACCGTGCACCGGCAGGGCGCCGCGTCGGTGACGCAGCTGGAGATCATGCCCCGGCCGGCCGGCCAGCGCCCGGACGCCCAGCCGTGGCCGACGTATCCGATGATCTACCGGGTGTCCAGCGCGCACGAGGAGGGCGGCGAGCGGGTCTTCTCCGTGTCCACGCAGGCGTTCCTGCCAGACGCCGGCGGCCGGGTGCGCGCGCTGCGGCTGGCCGAGGTGGAAGGGCCCGCCAGCAGGTTCGCGCCTGTTCCCGGTACAGAACGAGAGGTCCTGGCTGACCTGGTCCTGCTCGCCATGGGGTTCACCGGTGCGGACCGGGCGGGGCTGCTCGACGACCTGGGCGTGGACATGGACGAGCGGGGCAACGTGGCGCGGGACGCCGCCTACGCGACATCGGTCCCCGGCGTGTTCGTGGCGGGCGACATGGGGCGCGGGCAGTCGCTGATCGTGTGGGCGATCGCCGAGGGCCGTTCGGCGGCGGCGGCGGTGGATGCCTACCTGATGGGCTCCTCCGCGCTGCCCGTGCCGATCCCGCCGACCGCCCGCCCGCTGACCTGAGACCAGCGCCGCTGCCCTTGTTAAGTGGCTGGCCTTGGTTGCCGCGCTAGTGGCCGCCGGGGCTCGATGTGGCCCGGCTCGTGAGGGCCGGGGTACGGACGATTCGGACATCCGGTGGGCATTACATAGCATCCGGTCATGGCCGATCGCGCCGAGAGCGGGCCTGGATTTCTGGCCGACAGCGGCAGTCATGACGTCCGGGGACGCATCCACGACGGCATCATCCTGGAGTGGTACCGCTACCCTCCAGGGCCCGCGGGCACAATACCAAGCCACTCGCATGAGGGGTATCAGCTCTGCCTGTGCTTCGGCTCGGTGAGCAGG
>Ga0126382_10000746_pt1 | contig 12781 bp, 12 predicted proteins | sample PanSoiMetPlot_30_FD_92548 | JGI IMG/M metagenome (GOLD analysis project Ga0126382, IMG submission 92548) | Tropical forest soil microbial communities from Panama - MetaG Plot_30 | ecosystem: Environmental > Terrestrial > Soil > Tropical forest > Bulk soil | place: Panama | collected 2016-02-17 | reverse complement strand
CGTTGGCCGCGATCTCTACAACCACGGAACGGCGGCATCGATTATGCGCATGCTCAAGATGCCGGACGGTCGTATTCGCATCCTCGTTCAGGGCCTTGCCCGAGCGAGCATTACCCGGTTCGATGAGAATTTGCCGCATCTGCTCGCGCATATTCTGCCGCTGTCAGACACGGAACCTGATGCGGACGAGCTGGAGTTAGAAGCCTTAATCCGCAATGTCCGAGCTTCACTAGAGCGCGCAATCACTCTGGGCAAGAACATTTCAGGCGAGGTTATGGCGATCGTCGCGAATCTTGAAGACCCTGGCCGCCTCGCGGATGTAGCCGCTTCCAATCTCGAATTAAAAGTAATCGACGCTCAGAGCGTACTCGAAAAGCTTAATCCGTCAGAAAGGCTACATCGGGTAAACGAACTCCTGGCTCGAGAGATCAACGTCCTGATGGTTCAGCAGGAGATTAATAGCCAGGCTAAAGGCGAAATAGATCGGAGCCAGCGCGAGTTTTACCTGCGACAGCAGCTCAAAGCGATACAAACCGAGCTCGGGGAAGGTAATGAGCTGGGTGAAGAGATAACACAGTACCGGGAGAAAATGCTCCAGGCACAATTGCCCGATACCGTCGAGGAAGAAGTCGAGCGGCAGATCAAAAAACTTGAGAGAATGCATCCCGACGCTGCTGAGGCGGCGACTCTTCGCAATTATCTCGACGTGATGGTTGCGCTTCCATGGTCAAAATCTTCTGAAGAGAATCTGGACCTTAAACGTGCCCAGACAATTCTGGACGAAGACCACTATGGGCTCGAAAAAGTAAAAGAGCGCATCATCGAGACGCTCGCGGTCCGCAAATTGAAAGAGAAGGTCAAGGGGCAAATCCTCTGCCTTGTCGGACCGCCGGGAGTAGGGAAAACAAGTCTTGGGCGCTCAATTGCCCGCGCTCTCAACCGCAAATTCCAGCGGCTTAGTCTGGGTGGTCTGCATGATGAGGCGGAGATTCGAGGTCACCGTCGAACGTATATAGGAGCGATGCCCGGGCGAATTATTCAATCAATTCAGCAAGCCGGAACGAATAATCCGCTCATCATGCTCGACGAAATAGACAAGGTAGGTGCTGATTTCAGAGGCGACCCATCTTCCGCTCTGCTTGAGGTCCTTGATCCGGAACAGAACTTTTCATTTCGCGATAACTATCTCGGCGTACCTTTTGATTTATCGAATGTGATGTTTATGACGACCGCCAACATGCTGGACACCGTCCATCCAGCTCTGAAAGATCGCATGGAGGTGATTCGGCTTGCCGGTTACACCGAGGAAGAGAAGGTTGAAATCGCGCGTCGCCATATCATTCCAAAGCAAATGGAAGCGCATGGAATAACGCTGCGCAATCTGACTATTAGCCGTTCTGCGCTTAAGGGGATTATTCTTCAATATACACACGAAGCCGGTTTGAGACAGTTCGAGCGAGAGATTGCAGGCATCTGCCGAAAGGTTGCGCGACGTGTCGCCGACGGCAGCGACGCTCTGGTACGGGTGACTATTAACAACCTTCATGAATTTCTCGGGGTCCCTCATGTTTATCCGGATGAGGTTCTCAAGAAAGATCAGGTTGGCGTGGCGACAGGACTGGCGTGGACCCCGGCAGGGGGAGACGTACTCTTTATTGAGGCGTTGCTTACTGCAGGCAAGGGTTCCCTGATGCTGACCGGTCAATTGGGCGAGGTTATGAAGGAATCAGCTCAGGCTGCGCTTTCCTGGGCGAAGGCGAGAGCAGGGGAGCTGGAGATCGATCCGGAAAAGTTTGGCAGGTTCGACATTCACGTACACGTGCCGGAGGGCTCGATACCGAAAGACGGGCCATCGGCTGGAGTTACGCTTGCAGCTGCGATGGTTTCAGCGTTATCCGGGAAGGCAATCAAGCGATCGGTTGCGATGACTGGCGAGATTACGCTTCGCGGAAACGTTTTGCCCGTAGGCGGAATCAAGGAAAAAGTCCTTGCGGCAAGACGTGCGCGAGTGTCGACAATCGTTTTGCCTCAGCAAAACCGTCGAGATCTGGAAGAGGTTCCCAAGGAGTTGCAAAAAGAGATCAGGTTTGTGTTCGTGGATTCGGTCCGGCAGGCTCTGAAGTCGGCGCTCCTACAGTGAGCGTCTGATCAGCATTTGTGCCGAGCGCTACCTAACTGAGCCCATTTGTTTCAAAATTGTTGCGGGCCAGCATTGCATTGACTCCGCTTGACTTAGCGTGTTATAAGAAATCCACCCTAGTAGGATCGTGGACTGAGACTGCAACTCGAGGCCCTCGGTGATCGAGCAAAATACAGATCATCTGAGTTGCATCAATCCGGACCGAACTCTTAGAACAGGAAGGTAAGACTCACAGTATGAGGCTAGCAAGAGAGGCGAGTCGTGTTGTAAGTGTGCTGCTCCTTTCATTACTGCTAATCGGAACGGTGGGACCAGTTAAGGCTCTTGGTGAAACGAACCAACAAGCCTCACCCGTGAGTCCACAGTCAACACCGCAAGCCTCGCCTGTAAGTACACAGTCGGCGACACAAGCAATAAGTAAACAGTCAACACCGCAAGCTTCGCCTGTAAGTACACAGTCAGCAGCACCGCAAGCCACGCCTGTAAGCACACAGTCAGCAACACAGCAAGCTTCGCCTGTAAGTCCATCGTCAAACCACCAGGCCTCAGTAGTAAGCACTCAGTCAGTAATCGATCGCGCAGAGGAAAACCTTCGTCGCGGTGAAGAAGCTCTATCAAAGGGTTTGCCGGACATCGCGCGAAAGATGTTCGATACCGCTCTCGACACTGTCCTGCAGTCAGGGATTGACCTGAAGAGCGACGCAAAGCTTGCCACGTACTATCGCGGCCTTCTCGACAGAATCCACAAACACGAAGCGCAGCCCGGTGATCTTCACGAAGCTCAAGACCGACCAGAAGTAGCCGAGCCGTCGGTACTCGACGAAGTATCGGAAATCAAAGACGCCGAGCTAGCGATGGTTACGCCGGACGGAATAAAGATTTTCGGCCGATATGATTTCGAATTCTCGGTAGCACCTCCGGTTTTTCAATTCATAAACTTTTTCGTAGCAGGCCGAGGCCACTCCACGATGGAGGTTGGGCTTCAACGTTCGGGCCGCTATCGACAAATGGTTGAAAAGATTTTTAAGGAAGAGCGCGTTCCGTTGGATCTGATGTGGCTGGCTCAAGCCGAGTCAGTGTGGAAGCCCAATGCTCTTTCGCGTGCTGCTGCCAAAGGAATCTGGCAGTTTATACCATCGACTGGGACCCGATACGGGCTTGCTCAAACTACCTGGATAGATGATCGGTCACATGCAGAGAAATCGACTCGCGCGGCGGCAAGATATCTGCGCTGGCTGCACGATCACTTTGCCGGAGACTGGTTGCTGGCAATGGCCGCTTACAACTCAGGCGAGAACAGGGTCGACAGCGCAATCTCCAAGTGTGGTTACGCTGATTTCTGGGAACTGTACAAGCGCGGTCTGCTTCCGCAGGAAACACGGAATTATGTACCTTGCATTCTGTCGATCATCATTATCAGCAAGAACCAGAAGCGATATGGTTTCAACATTACGCCGGATCTTCCGCTGTTGTACGATACATTTGACGTCCCATCGCAGACCGATCTAAAAGTTGTCGCCGATTTGATAAACGTTCCCTACGAGACAATCCAGGACCTGAATGCCGAGCTGAGACGCGGCACTTCTCCCTCAGGCGAAAAGTACACGATCAAAATCCCGAAAGGGATGAAAAAACAATTCGAAGTCGCTTACGCAGAATTGCCTGAGGCTCAGCGAGTTCGCAAGATCACGGTTCCCGCAGAAGACCTGCCAGATCGCTATCGCGGCAGTTATCGAGTACAGCTTGCTTCTTATCAGGTACGCAGAGGGGACACGCTTGCATCAGTAGCTCGTCGTTCTGGCGTTTCGGTTCAGGAGCTTGCACGCTTGAATCGCATCTCTACGCGAGGCGAGCTACGAAGGGGTCAAACGGTCAAGATACCGCAGCAAGTGCGCTCTTCCCGCGGCGGTCGAAGCAGAGTAGGTCGCTATCGAACCGTACAAGTTGTGCGGTCGGGCCAGCGCAAAGCCTCGTCGAGAAGCCAATCCTCGCGCGGTCGAAGACGATAAGATCCACCCACCATCTCTAAACAACCCCTAAGCGAACAGCATGGCGCATGCTCGATTAGCTACTTGTTTGCGCGCAGGTAATGGTCGGTGCCGTCAATCCAGTCGACGCGGATCGGCGAGAACACATCCATCTCATCGCAGTCTTCAATAGCTTCAGCGCTGTGATAAACAAAAGCAGGGATCAACAGGGTCTCACCGGCTCTGACGATTATTTCTTTTCCGTCTATTTGAAATTTCAACGCGCCGGTGAACACAGTCGTCAGTTGCTCGCTTTCGTGGTTGTGCTTCGGAACAACACAACCCTTTTTCAGAAATATCCTAGCCATGGTCATCTGATCGCCGGAAATAAAGCGCCGACTGAACAACTCGTGAAGGTGCTCTTCGGGCATTTCATCCCATTTGTATAGCTTCACAACGCCCTCCGTTATTTTGCCTTCCATCAGACTATTTCAGCGCAAGTGAATCAAAGCTGTGATGTGCTCTTTCTGACGTGTAACTCTTAACCATCTCACCGAACAGAGAATGAGTTCGCCTGTCTTCGGTAAGCTCAGGATGAAAAGTAGCCGCTAATATGTTTCGCTCACGAACCAGCACCGGCTCCCCGTTCAATCGCGCAAGCACCTCCACATCGGGTCCAACGGCTTTTATTCGCGGAGCTCTGATGAACACAGCCTCGAAGGTACCGAGTTCCGACGCGGCTTCGGTATTGCCGACAAAGCTGTCAACCTGTCTACCGTAACCGTTTCGCTCGATCACCATATCGATCAACCCCAGCGAAGGCTGTGTCGGATTATACACCTCGCGGGCTAGCAGGATAGCTCCCGCGCAGGTTCCAAATATTGGTTTTCCGGCGTCGGCAAAACCGATGATCGATTTGCTGAAACTCTCGTTCTCGATGAATTTCAGCATGGTTGTGCTCTCGCCTCCGGGCAATATGAGTCCATCAAGCGCCGTCAGGTCATTGATCGATCGGATCTCAACTGGATGCTCACCGATACGTCGAAGTGCTCTTATATGCGCTGCAAAATCACCCTGGATTGCGAGTACTCCAATCATTAGCTGAACCCAAAATTTTACTGCCTGGCGAATTCGATTCGCATCACTAATTGTACTTCCGATGCCCGAGCCCCTTAATTTGTCTTGTTCATGTATGTCGATCACCATCCTCGGGTTTGAAGGAGTTCGCTCTCGGGCATCTTCGAGACATCCAACCCTCGCATTGCCTCTTCAAGTTCTTCGCTGACCTGCAGGACTGTCTTTGGATCACCATAGTGCGTTGTAGCCTTTACAATTGCGCTCGCCCTCGCCGCCGGATCTGATGATTTGAAGATTCCTGACCCAACGAATACTGACTCAGCCCCCAACTGCATGCAGAGAGCGGCATCGGCAGGTGTGGCGATTCCCCCAGCAGCAAAGTTTGGGACCGGGAGACGGCCTTCCTGCGCCACTAAGCGAACTAACTCATAAGGAGCGCCAAGTTTCTTGGCCTCGTTCATCAACTCTTCAGAACCAAGAATTCCCAGTCGTTTGATTTCGTGGGAGATTCGTCGAAGATGACGGACCGCTTCAACAATATTTCCTGAACCGGCTTCTCCTTTTGTGCGAATCATCGCCGCACCCTCCCCAATCCTGCGCAATGCTTCACCGAGATCGCGAGCTCCGCAGACAAACGGAACTTTGAATTGATGTTTATCAACGTGGTGTTCTTCATCGGCAGGCGTAAGAACTTCGCTTTCGTCAATGAAGTCGACTCCGAGTGCTTCGAGCAATTGAGCCTCGACGAAGTGCCCGATACGAACTTTGGCCATTACCGGGATCGTAACTGCATCCATAATCTCGCGGATCTTCCTCGGTGAGGCCATGCGTGCCACGCCGCCTTCTGCTCGAATGTCGGCGGGCACTCTTTCCAGCGCCATCACTGCGACAGCCCCGGCTTCTTGTGAAATTCGCGCTTGCTCGGCGTTGGTCACATCCATGATTACTCCGCCCTTGAGCATTTCGGCCAAACCGGTTTTTAAACGAATCAGATTTTCAGTCATTGTTGTTCCTCCTGCAAAGAACAAAAGCTAAACCGCAGAGGCCACTCAGCAGCGCAAGGGAATAGTCTCAGCGCCCTCCGCGGGAATCGTTCTCAATCATTCGACAAAAATCTCGCCGCGGCCTGCGATGACCACGGACCCGCCCACACGGACCTCTGTAACATCGTTGCTGTCGATATTCACGTCCACATCGATGTACAGCTGGCTGGGTCTCTTCATTTCGTAACCCTGCTCACTAATGATCCTCGTGGTTGCTGTGGGCTGCACAACCTTGTGCCGCACAAGATAAAATCCAAAGCATCCATTCGCGGATCCCGTAGCCGCATCTTCGGACACACCCGCCGCAGGCGCGAATACACGACAATGGACGGTATTAGTCGGTAATAACGTTTCGCGTGTGAATGCAAGCACTGTTGAAGCCCTTACCTCATTGCTGATTTGCGACAATCTATTGGAATCGATTTTTATGTTCTCGATGGCCGAGAGACTAGCGACTGGCACGATCAGCGCCGCGATGCCATTGAAGATCGTTTCCACCGGCAAATTGGTTTGCCGGATAATCGATGTGTCCAATGACAACGCCTTGGCGACCGCGTCGACGTCTGAATACTGGCCGCGAACAACGGGCAAGGGTTGAGTCATTGTTGAACGACCCATCTTGCCAGCTTCTGTTTTCACTTCGATGCGAATCGGGCCAACGCCGGCTTCAAGCGTGACCGTCGTAAATGATTTTCCCCATTCCTTCAATTTTTCGGACACAATCACATATGCTGACCCCACTATTGGATGCCCGGCGAATGGAAGCTCGTGGGCTGGTGTAAAAATTCTGATGCGGAAATCGCCTTCACCTTCAGGTGGAAGCAAGAAGGTTGTTTCTGAGTAGTTCATTTCGCGAGCGATGTCCTGCATTATCCCGGCATCCAGGCCAGAACCGTCCAGGAATACCGCCAGTTGATTTCCGCCGAAACGAAGATCGGTGAAAACATCTGCTATGACAAATCGCTTGCTGATCATATAAGCCTCCTCTTAACGACATTGGCGAGTCGCTGAATGCCCTCGTCGATCATCTCTGGCTTCTGATTCGAGAAATTGAGTCGCATGAAGTTAGATCTTGTTTCGCGAGCGAAGAAAGAGGTTCCTGGCACGAAAGCGACACGTTCGGCTATCGCGTCTGCGAATAAATCATCCGCGCTTAGGTGCTCAGGAAGTTCAACCCATAAGAAAAGGCCACCATCAGGCCGGGTCCATTTGATTCCGGAAGGGAAGTATCGTTCGAGGGCGGACAACATTTGACTGCAGCGCTCACCATAGACTTTACACAAATCGGCAACGTGCCCGTCGTAATCGAATGACTCCAGCATTCGCGCCGCAACCCGCTGCTCGAGTATATTGGTATGGAGATCAGCTGCCTGCTTGGCAACTACGACTGCATGAAAGATTTCATCTGAAGCGGACAGCCATCCGAGGCGAATTCCGGGACTGAGCGTCTTAGAGAAAGTGCTGACGTGTACCACCAATCCGTCTTCGTCCAGAGCCGCAAGCGGCTGTGAACGCTCTCCCCCATATCGAAGCTCGCTGTAGGGGTTGTCTTCGAGGATTGGAATACGATAGCGCGCCGAAAGCTCGACTAGCTTGTGTCTGCGTTCACCGGCAAGCGTGGTGCCCTTTGGATTGCCAAACTCCGACACGATATAGATCAGCTTCGGATTGGATTGCTTCAAGGCATTCTCCAAAAGATCGACCCGCATTCCCGCGTCGTCGCTCTCGATTGGAATTACGCTTGCCTCATAACCACTGAAGGCTTGAAGTGCAGCGAGATAGCACGGGTTCTCGACTACTAGCGAGTCACCGGCGTCCAGAAAGACCTTACCTACGAGATCGATTCCCTGTTGTGATCCGCTGGTGATCAAGACCTGCTCGGCGCTTACCGCGATACCTCGGCGCTGCATTCGTGCTGCGATCCATTCGCGTAGCGGACGCCATCCTTCCGAAGTGCTGTACTGAAGAGCCGCCGGTCCATCATCGAGCAATACATTCGCATGCGCTTCAGCAATGGCAGCGACCGGAAACAGTTCCGGAGCAGGCAAACCCCCGGCAAACGAGATTATCTCCGGATGCTCGGTAACCTTTAGCAACTCGCGAATCGCTGACACCGGCATCCTGGCGATGCGGTGTGCAAAACGATAATTACTTTGCTCGTTCAATGGCGGGTGAAGGGGGTTCGGGGACTGACATTCAACGGATCTTTGTTGCGTCGACATCTTAATCCTCCCCTGCTAGTTCGACTTTGATTTACTTTTCTTGTGTTTACGATTAGCGGCGTTTTGTCTATGCGTTGGGACCGGCTGGATCGTTTCGGATGGTGTGATATGCGAGCCTTCCTTTATCGAGGAAGTCACCACCGTAGTTAATGTGCGAGTCACCCCGGGAATATGGCGCAATAGATCTGATATCAATCGGTCAAGGGTTTGTGTGTCTTCGGTGACAACCTTGAGCAGGTAAGAGTCTGGACCCGTTATGCGATGGCATTCGAGGACGTCTGGAATAGAAAGGATTCTTTTACCAAATCCCTCATTGTAGCGTGGGTGTTCGATTCGCACTCCGATAAATGCAATGATGTCTTTGCCTAGTTTCTTTCCGTCGACTCGGGCAGAATATGCGGTGATGACGCCTTCCTGTTCAAGCTTGCGCATCCGTTCAGCTACCGCGGGCTGCGAGAGCCCGACCTCAGCCGCCATCTCGAGCTGGGTCATTCGCGCGTCCTGCTGCAACAAGTCGAGTAGCTTATAATCTATTGGGTCAAGCGTCGTCATACTTTGAAAATTAAGGTCATGTTACCTCGATGCCTATAATATCTCTGCGTGCCGTAATAGGTCAACTGGAAACTATGAAGTTGGAAAGCCCGGCCTTGGGGTTGATATTAATCGATGGAGCCATCAATCTCGGAGCATCCTAAAAACCTCGGGGGGCGCGTCGTGGCTACGTGGAAACTGACTCTCGAATACGATGGCACGAGATATTTCGGCTGGCAGGAACAAAAGGGTTCGCGCACTGTTGCAGGTGAACTTCGGACCGCAGCGGAAAGACTGTTTGCAAAGCCAGTAGACATCGTTGGCGCGGGTCGCACCGATGCTGGTGTTCATGCCCTTGGGCAGATTGCGCGGCTGCGCACCGACGTAAGAATTAAACGACTCGATTTGCTTCACGAGCTGAATGACAGGTTGCCGCCGGATATTAATGTTCTGAGGGTTGAACAGGTACAAACTGAATTCGATCCTCGGCGCGATGCCCTGGCCCGCGTTTATCTCTATCAAATTGCGCAACGCCGTAGCGCATTCGCAAAACGCTTCGTTTGGTGGGTGAAGGATACGCTGGACAACGAGGCGATGCTCGATGCCTCACATGTGCTCTTAGGCTGCCAAGACTTCGCACGGTTTTGCGACAAGCGCGTCGGGGAGGTGTCCACGATCGTGGTTGTCAGAGATGTACAGCTTGCGCCGTGTGAAGACCTTTTGCTTTTTAGAATCACCGCGTCTCACTATCTCTGGAAAATGGTTCGCAGAATCGTAGGAGCGCTGGTCGAGGTGGGAAGAGGCTCGCTAAGCAAGGCTGAATTCGCCAGCCTTTTGGATCCCGGATCCGGAACCAAGCGTCGGTTCGATGTCGCCGCACATACTGCGCCTCCTTCCGGATTGTTCCTTGTAAGGGTTGCGTATGACGACTCGGAACAAAACGGCGAATTGGTCCCGGCTTTTCCTGTATCCAGTTTGTAAGGAGGATTCGTGCTCGCCTGGAGATGTCGTAGTCCTCGACTCTTTGAGTGAACCACCAGATTCCTGGCGCCATGAAAACCTGCCCACGATTGAATACACCAGGCACGGAATTCCAATCGATAAAAACGCTCCAATCGAGCGCCAAGGTCGATCCCCGTTCACAATACCCGCCAAAGTGATCGTATTTGACAGATGGATAAGGTCATCCAGTAAATAGGCAACGTAAGCGAGGAATACAATAGTGGTGACGCCGCGTAGCGCCCACCAAAATCTGGTTGTATTGTAAAGTCCTACCGTCAGCAGCAACGCTACCATGTCCATGACGATGACCAGAATTGCACTTGTGATGTTCCAATCGACGGTAGTAAGCGTCGTTGCGATGGCAAACAGGATCAAGAATGGGGCGAGTGACCAAAAGATGAATCGACTTCCGCTAAATAACGCTTTTCCAAAGCGGCTCATAGTTAATCAGCCACATTTGATGGTAGCTCCGTCTTCGGTGTACTGGAACTGTTTTTTGTCTGGCGACTCCTAATGTATTCGACCACCATAGGCAACACCGAAATGAAAAGAATCGCGAGTATCACGAGGGAGAAGTTCTTCCTGACAACCTCGAGATTGCCGAAGTAGTAGCCGGAGAAAACACATATCGCGACCCACGCAATCCCACCCACAACGTTGTAGGTAATAAAACGCCAGTAGCTCATGCGTCCGATGCCGGCGACAAATGGCGCAAAGGTCCTAACGATGGGCACAAAGCGCGCCAGGACAATAGTCTTCCCGCCGTATTTCTCGTAAAACGCGTGTGTTCGATCTAAGTGTTTCTTATTAAGGAAGCGTACGTTCTCGCGATGGAAGACCTTTGGGCCAATCCAGTACCCTACCCAGTAGTTGATCGTGTCACCCGCGATAGCAGCAATCGAGAGCAACACGAACACCCACAAAACGTTGAGCGAACCAAGTGCTGCAAACGTTCCGGCTGCGAACAGCAGGGAATCGCCGGGCAGGATAGGCGTTACTACTAAACCGGTTTCACAGAACACAATCAGAAACAGGATTAGATAGGTCCAGCCTCCGTATTGACTGATTACGTCGTTAAGGTGCTTGTCAAGATGCAGAAAGAGATCTATTAATCGGCTAATGAATTCCATGTGTGTGATAGGGAAGAGTTCTCAGTTGGGCCATCCGTGGCGGCCGATCAGTTTTACGAACTGACACAGCCCGTGATTCTCGCGGGTAAATCCATTTTCTGTTTTTATTATGCGCACCAAAACCTGCTTTTCTGCATCGCCAATCGGGATAACCAGCCTGCCGCCGAAACTCAATTGATTAATGAGAGGCTCGGGAACGTCCGGACTTCCAGCCGCAACAAGAACTCCGTCATAGGGGGCGTGATCGCTCCAGCCGATAGTGCCATCGAACCACTTAACTGTTGCGTTGTAGCAGCCGAGCTTTCGGATGTTTCTTTGTGCCATGCGCGCCAACTCGCTGAGCCGTTCAATGGCAAACACGCGCCCAGCGACTGCTGATAGCACCGCAGTCTGGTAACCCGAGCCTGCTCCGATTTCGAGTACTGTTGAATCCTTGTCTACCTCAAGAAGCTCGGTCATCCGCGCAACCATATACGGCTGAGAAATGGTCTGCATGTCGCCAATGGGAAGGGCATGATCACCGTAAGCTTTTGCTGCCAGCGCATCGGGAACAAAAAAATGCCGAGGTATTTCGGACATCGCTTTCAAGACGCGCGAATCATAAATTCCGCGAGAACGGAGCAGATCCACCATTTTGGTTCGCTGCGATTGATACAGCTCTGCGCCTGGAGCTTGTTGCGCGGTGTCGTAATTCATTTGGATTGCGCTTCCAAAACGGTGTTCCAGTCCCGTCTCCTGAAATCCTCAAGGGCACCGTAGTCCGTCATATCCGTGCGCAGGGGTGTAATGGACACCAATCCATGGCCCAGCGCGGCGTAATCCGTTCCAGCTTCTTCGTTCCAAGCCAGCGACTCTTCGCCAATCCAGTAGTACTTTCGCTGTCGAGGATCGGTGCCTTCGATAATGTTTGGTCTTATGTTTTTGGTTCCCTGACGAGTAATTCGCACACCACGAATTGGTCCGGGCGGTACATTGACATTGAGCAGGGTCCCTCGCGGCAACCCGTCGGTCAAAACGCGGCTAGCCAGCTGAACGGCGAATTCCGCAGACGGTCCAAAGTCAAAATTCGTGCGCTGAACCAGGCTCACTGCAATTCCGGGAAGACCGTAAATTGAAGCCTCAAGTGCGCCAGCGACTGTTCCTGAGTAGCTCACGTCTTCCCCGAGATTACCGCCCTTGTTTATGCCCGAGACCACTAATGAGGGAGGGTTATCCTTCAGGAGGTGGTTCATTGCGATGGTGACACAATCGGTCGGAGTGCCATCTACTGCGAAATGTTGATCGTCGATTCGTTCAATTCGAAGAGGACGGGTTAACGTGAGCGAATGTGAGGCGGCGCTCATTTCGTGGGCCGGAGCAACCACGAATACTCGCCCTAATGACTCGAGCGCTCGCGCGAGCGTTACGATTCCCGCCGAATGGATTCCGTCGTCGTTGGTGACAAGTATCTTGAGCATCGAATGAGTCGAAGATTAAACAGAGAGGGCCCACGGCGACGTTCTCGAGACTGGACCTCTATATCGGCGCCGCGTTTGGCGGGATTGTTACTTCGGAGGGTCTCGGTCTTAGGATTCGCCCTGGGCCTGGATTCTAATCGGGACGACTGGATTTGAACCAGCGACCTCTTCCACCCCAAGGAAGCGCGCTACCAGGCTGCGCCACGTCCCGT
>Ga0126382_10000744_pt1 | contig 12787 bp, 5 predicted proteins | sample PanSoiMetPlot_30_FD_92548 | JGI IMG/M metagenome (GOLD analysis project Ga0126382, IMG submission 92548) | Tropical forest soil microbial communities from Panama - MetaG Plot_30 | ecosystem: Environmental > Terrestrial > Soil > Tropical forest > Bulk soil | place: Panama | collected 2016-02-17 | reverse complement strand
GAGCCCTCGGCGGTGAGGGGGCGGCTCATGGTGGGTGATTGGGTGAGATCGACGACGGCGGCGTGACTCGTCTCGGTCCCCCGAGCCAGGCCAAAGTCGAGAAGCTTGGCCCCGGACTTTGTGATCATGATGTTGCCGGGCTTGAGATCGCGGTGAACGATTCCTCCGCGATGAGCCTTGTCGAGCGCGTCAGCGATTTGTATTGCGTAGCGTAGGGCTTGTTCCGTCGGCAGTGCCCCGCTCTCAAGACGTTGAGACAGCGATGAGCCTTCGATGAATTCCATTACCAGGTAGTCAATGCCATCTTGATGGCCAACATCGTAGAGAGCGCAAATATGTGGATGATTCAAGCTCGATACAGCACGAGCCTCACGCTCGAAACGCTGGCGCAACTCATCGTTCGATGAAAGATGATCCGGAAGGACTTTGATGGCGACGGTTCGATCCAATCGAGTATCACGCGCACTATAGACTTCTCCCATTCCGCCCGCGCCCAGCGGTGATATAATCTCATAGGGACCGAGTCGGGTGGTTGGTGTGAGTGTCATCGCTTCAGCTCGGCAGTCAAGTTCAACACCACTGTGAGGGACCCAGCCGTGTCGTTCTCCACAATTGCATTGAGCAGAAACCGTTGCCCATCGGCTGTCACTGCATATGGAACTATTGCCACCCCACTACTACCCGCGCGAAACTCGAAGAGCGCGACAGCTGCGCCCGCCGCAAAGCTCTCACCACTTTCGACTGGGACCGCCATCAGTTTACCGTCTGACGAGTAGTAGAACAGCTCCTTTCCATCCCGGCGCCAGCGCGGACTATGGGCTCCCCCGAAGGAAACTTGCTTTTTGCCACCACCAGTCGGAAAGCTCTGCACGTAAACCTCATCTCGGCCTGTTTCATCCGAGGCGTATGCTAGCCACCGGCCGTTGGATGAGAGCGTCGCCGCGGTTTCGCTGGCTTGCGTCTGGAGAACCGGGAATGGCTTCATCTCACTAGATAGTTTCCCGTCGGTGCCGGCAACAGGTAATACCCAGACGTCAAATTTTGTTTTCGGGTCGGCCTGGCGGTAAATGATGAAGCGACCATCCCGCGACCAGTCGCAGGGAAACTTTGCGCGATCTGACTTGAGCAAGACGGTGTCCTCTCCGGCGCCGCTGGCTGCCTTTTGATAGAGGTCCGGAAACCCCTCACGACTGGAACTCCAAACGATGAGGCTCCCATCAGGCGACCAGACGGGCGAAGAGTCATTGGCCGGATCGAACGTAAAGCGCACAGCATTCCTACCGGTTACATCGCACACCCAGAGATCGGGTGTGTTATTCTGAGTATCCACACGGTCCGCGACAAAGCGTTTTTCATCGGCGGAGAGCCAGGGACTGCCAAAACTCCCGACTACATCTAGTGAGCCTGCTGGCTTGCCGCTGCGATCCACCCAAACGTATTGTCGCCGCTGCCGATTAACGCTGGGATCAAAGACCAACACACCATTCTCTGAGACGGAAAAGTTTGCGTGTTCGGGGTTTATGGGATCATGCCCAACATGTTCTGAGATCGGAAAAGCTTCACCGCTGAGCCGCAAGTGCTGGGCGTCAAAATGCTGGCAGAACAAGCCATCATCGCGCCCGAAGAGCAGCCAACCAGCGTATTCTCCGGCTGTGCCGGGAGCCGGCACATACCTGACGGACGTTGCATCGCCTAGCAGCCGCTGCTTCACTCCGCCGTCGAGCGAGCCGACATAAATCCCACGAGTGTCCTTCTGCCCGCTTCTGATGGTGTAGAGAAAGTGCTGGCCGTCTGGCAGGAAAACCGGATAGAGGAGGTTTGTCTCCAGACGTGACCGGTCTGATACGGCAACCTGAATCACTTCTCCGCCAGTCGCCGAGATTCGTAATAACGCCCCCGCTCCCCCGCGCGCAAAGAGAATCACTCCATCTCGGCTCCACGTACTACCAAAGTTAGCCGTTGCTTCGTATAAGGTTTGTGGCAGCCCGCCCGATGATTCGACCTTCTTCAGCCTGCCATCCGCGAAGAAACCGATCCAACGGCTGTCAGGCGACCAGAAGGGATAAGTTGCCCCGGAGGTGCCGGCGAGCGGTTTCGCTTCCAGTGAATCAAGCGCCCGCATCCAGAGTTGGACTTTGCCGCCCGTCGCAGCCGTGAAAGCCAGCCATTTCCCATCCGGCGACAAGGCGAGATGACCAAAGCTCGTTTTTTCGGGCGGTAGGATGGAAGTCTTGAAGACGTGCGCGTTGGCCGCTGGCTGGCGCATTAAGTATGCCCACGCGAATCCTAACATTCCAAGCAACAACGCTGCCGCCAGCGTCCACGCCAACCAGGCATTGCCGAGTACTCGAGGCTTTCCAGCAGGTGCATCCACCGGCGATCCGCCTTCAGCAATCCACTGAAGCTGTAGCTTTACATCGTGGGCAGTCTGCCATCGATCATCAGGGTCTTTTGCCAGGCAAGTCTTCACGACCCGATCAAGCGCGGGAGGCACCATCGGCTGAATAGTTGATATTGGCGCCGGATCGGAGGACATAATCGCAGTAATCAAACTCGCCTGACTCTTTCCAGTGAAGGCTTTCTTGCCTGTAGCCATCTCATAGACCACCACACCAAATGCGAAGATATCTGTGCGAGCGTCAGTGTCACCTCCTTCGAGTTGCTCGGGGGCCATGTATTGGAATGTTCCGAGTATCGCGCCCTGGCCGGTTATCGCGTGACGCTCCGTCGGCAGCGAAGTCAAGCTTGAAGAGTTCTTCGAATCACGGTCGTGCAACTTTGCGAGACCAAAATCCAGCAACTTGGCGCCCGATTTTGTGATCATAATGTTGCCGGGCTTGAGATCGCGATGAACGATCCCTCCGCGATGAGCCTTGTCGAGCGCGTCGGCGATCTGTATTGCGTAGCGCAGAACTTGCTCGGTCGGCAGCGCATCGTTCTGAAGACGCTGAGACAGCGACGAGCCTTCGATGAATTCCATTACCAGGAACTCAACGCCATCCTGGTTACCGACATCGTACAGAGCGCAAATATGAGGATGATTCAAGCTCGATACAGCGCGAGCCTCACGCTCGAATCGTTGACGCAATTCGGTGTTTGATGAAAGAGGCTCCGGCAAGACCTTGATCGCGACGATTCGATCCAGGCGAGTATCACGGGCACGGTAAACTTCACCCATCCCGCCAGCGCCAAGCGGAGCGAGAATCTCGTACGGGCCAAGTCGCGTGCCGGTAGCAAGAGTCATCGCTTCAACTCCGTTTGGAGTTCATCTTCTGCTCGCTACTCGAGAAAGCTACGTGCTTGAACTCCGAAACTCGAAGAGTGAGAATGCCACGCCAGCAGCGAGGCTCTCTCAACTCCCTACAGGGCTACCACTTCAAGTTACCTCTCCGGTGTTGACGAACGGTAGTTTGCTCACGCTAGTTCTTCAGATCCGCCGTCCAGTTGATGACGAGGGTGATAGGAGCTGACTCTTTCTGTTCCACAGCAGTATTGACCAGGAAGCGCTGGCCGTCGGCCGTCACGTCGTACGCATATCCCGGCCCAGCTCTACGAATCTCGAAAAGCGGCCGCACCGCTCCGACTTCCAGGGTCGCCCCCTTACCGTTAACTTCCGCCGCCATCAACTTATCGTCGAGTGACAGGTAGAAAACCTCTGTGCCGTCGTTTCGCCATTTCGCCGGCGGGATAGCGCCCGAAGTGGATACCTGGCGCTTCCCACCAGGACCTGGGAAGGAAGCTACATAAAGCTCGACACTGCCAGACTCGGTCGAAAAGTAAGCGACCCATCGCCCGTCTGGGGAAAACATGCCGTTGCCTTCGTTCGAGTCCGTCTGTAAAAACGGAAACGGCTTGCGATCACGAGAAAGCGGTAAGATCCACAAATCAGCCCCAGTCTTGAGACCGCTGGCCCAATAGAGAAGAAAACGACCATCTGTGGAAAAGCTGGTCGGAAATTTGTCGAAGTTGGATTCCAGGAGCAGCTCTTCGCTGCCCGCTCCGCTTGAATCTTTTTGATAGATGTCAAAATGACCTTTGCGGTTCGATGCAAAAGCAATGCGGTTCCCATCTGGCGACCATGCCACCGTTCGCTCTTGCGCCGGATCGAAGGTAAAGCGTGTCCTGCGGTCGCGAGCTACATCGTAGAGCCAGATGTCTGGACGCCCGCTCTGAGGGTCGATGATACCCACGGAAGCCCTCTTCCCGTCAGGTGAAAGGCGAACATTGGTGTACACAGCCTGATCGCCCAGCACGCCGAGCTGCTTGCCGCTGCGATCGAACCAGGCTAGCTGCGAGGCGCCCGTCGCCTTGCCCATCTGATAAGCGAGGATCCCATTCTCCGAGACGGAAAAGGCTCCGACAGACATGATTTGTGGTCCGGCAACTCCGACGTGTTGAACCTGTTCGGCGATCGGGAAACCCTCACCCTCGGTCTCAAAGCGGCCGGCGTCGAACGACTGAGCCATTAGTGTATCCCCGTGCATATAGACCAGATATCCCTGAGCATACTCCACATTTGAAGTATCGCGCATCACCAGCTTGCTTTCCCTCGACTTAAGGGAGGCAACATAAATCGCCGGGCCTTCGCCGACGCCCGTGGTTCCGCCCAGATAGAGAAAGTGCGTTCCGTCTGGTAGGAACGTGGGCCAGCGATGGGATACTTCACCTCTGGTCTCATCAAGGTTAGTGACCGGGCTTGAAGCGCCGCCCGACGCGGATACTCGGTGCAGCGGACCGGAAATATCGGGAGAGAAGACGATCACCCCGTCGCGGTTCCACGTGCCGCCACGACCCTGGGGCGCGTCGCACAACGTGAGCGTCGGTCCGCCGGCAGCGTCGATTTTTTTGAGCTTGCCTTGCGCGAAAAACCCCAGCGAGCGGCTGTCCGGCGACCAGAACGGATAAATGGCGCCCTCAGTGCCTGCGAGTGCCTGCGCCGAGAGCGCATCGAGGGAACGAACCCAGAGAAGATTTCCGCCTCCGGCAGTCGTGGCGACGAAAGCGAGCCGTCGGCCATCGGGTGAGACGGACATGGTTGCTCCCGATCTGCCGCCGAAATTGAAGGTCGACTTTTCCGGTGGAGGAATGAACGAGCGCACGGCGCGTACGACAACTCGAGTGCGCTCCAAGTAAGCAATGGCCAGAGCCAACGTCGCCAGCACCGCAGCCGACGCCACGATCCATGCGATCAGCTCGCGTCGCTTCATCCATCGCGGCCCGAGCGCTGGCATGACTTCGGTCTGGATCGATGTTGGGCTCGTTCCCGACAACGCCTTGATAGCGAACGCCAGATCGCTCGCAGAATGGAATCGCTCCTCCGGATTCTTCTCCAGACAATGCCGCACTACGTGCTCGAGCGCTGGCGCCACGTTCTTATTGCTCTCCGAAAGATCGGGCGGATCTTCTCTCAAGATCGCGCTCATCGTCTCTGCCGCCGATTCACCATGAAAGGCACGTTTGCCAGTGAGCATCTCGTAGAGGATCGCTCCGAAGGAAAAGATGTCCGCGCGATGATCTACTGGACGACCGCATACCTGCTCCGGCGACATATATCCAACTGTTCCCATAACCGTGCCGGGATCGGTATCAATACGTCTGGTCGGAACATCCGTTTTTGATTGCCCTTCAGCGGGTTCTGTTAACTTTGCTAGTCCGAAATCTAAAATTTTCACTCGACCGTCTCTGGTGATGAAGATGTTCTCCGGTTTCAGGTCGCGATGAACAATGCCCTTCTCGTGTGCAGCGGCTAGTCCACGCGCGATTTGCAAGGCGTAGTCAATAGCCTTTCGTACCGGCAGAGCCGCGCCACCAATTCGCCCACGCAGCGTCTCACCTTCCAGGAGTTCGGAGACTACATAGGGCGAGCCATTGTGTTTACCAACGTCGTGAATGGCGAGGATATTCGGATGATTTAACGCGCCAACGGCGCAGGCTTCTTGCTCGAAGCGCTGCAAGCGCTGCTCATCGTCTGAGAATGAAGAAGGCAGAACTTTGACAGCGACATCACGACCGAGTCGAGAATCGCGTGCGCGGTAGACCTCCCCCATGCCGCCCGCACCCAGCGGTGAGAGGATCTCGTATGGACCGAGCCTGGTGCCTGCAGCAATGGCCATCAGCTCAACTCCGCGTTTTGGAGTTCAAGGGTCGATCACAACAAGGGTAAGGTCCGCACTCACAATGCTACCGCTTTAACTCCGCAGTCCAGTTGGACACTCCAGTGAGCGGCGTCGCAGTCTGGTTCTGCACGATCACGTTGATTAAGAATCGTTGCCCGTCACCGGTTACGGCAAATGGAGCGTGCGCCAACACGCTGGTCCCAGCGCGAAAATCGAACAGCGACACGGCGTTAGCCGCTTCAAAGCTTTCACCAGTTCTTACTGATACTGCCATCATTTTGCCGTCTGCTGAGTAGTAGAACAGCTCCTTTCCATCCCGACGCCATCGCGGATTGTTGCCGCCACCACTTGAGATCAGCTGTTTGCCGCCACCTGTGGGGAAGCTCTGCACGTAGATCTCATATCGGCTCGATTCGTCCGAGGCATAGGCCAGCCAACGTCCATCAGGTGAAAGCGCCGCCCAGGATTCATTGGCAGCGGTATGGAGAACCGGCTTAGGCTCGCCGGTGGATTGCCCGTCATTCCCGACAACCGGTAGAATCCACACGTCGTTCTTGGTTTGCGGATTAACTTCGAAGTAAATAATGAAGCGCCCATCCCTCGACCAGTCGGTTGGAAATTTTGCATACTCGGATCGGAGCAATGGCGAATCCTGTCCAGCGCCGCTAGCTGCCTTTTGATAGAGATTCAACACTCCCTCGCGCGCTGAAGACCAGACGATGCGGCTCCCATCAGGCGACCAGACTGGACAAAAATCATTGCCGGGTTCGAATGTAAAGCGAGCACAATTCGCACCGTTTACATCACACACCCATAAGTCCGGCGCACCAGCTTGAAAATCGATCCGGTCTGCTACAAAGCGCCGTTCATCGGGTGAGAGCCACGCGCTACCGGCTCCGCTGACGACATTCAGTGAACCTGTTGGCTTTCCCCCGCGATCAATCCAGGCGTACTGCCTTTCCTGACTTTCGCTCGGGTCAAAAACCAATACACCAGTGTCCGATACGGAAAAGTTAACGTAATCGGTATTGATTGGATCGTGACCGACCTTATCTGAAATCGGAATTGGCACTCCGGTTAGCAATAGCAGCCGGGCGTCAAAGCGCTGGGCAAGCAGAGCATCTTCCCGCCTGTAGACCAACCAGCCATCGCTTTCGCCCGAGTCGTTGGGAATCGCGGATATATATCTTGCCGAGGTGTTTTCGCTAATTAGCTGTCGCTTGAGTGTACCGTCAAGCGAACCAACATGGAGACCGCGGATGTCTTTCGCCCCGCCTCTGACGTTGTACAGAAAGTGACGACCGTCCGGAAGAAAGGAGGGAAAGTTATAGGCGGCTTCCAGTCGTGTCGGATCGGGCTTGGACACCTGCGCTGGTTCACCGCCAGTTGCCGAGGTGCGAAACAATCCGGCGGGCCCGCCGCGCGCAAACAGAATTACGCCGTCAGCGCTCCACGTGCCGCCATAACCTTGTGGCGTTTCGCACAAGGTTTGCGCTGGTCCGCCCGAGACTTCGATTCTCTTTAGGCGCGCGTCAGCAAAGAAGCCTATGAAGCGGCTGTCCGGAGACCAGAATGGATACGCTGCGCCCGCAGTCCCCGGCAAGGCTCGAGCCTCAAGAGAATCCATCGGCCGAACCCAAAGCTGAACTTTTCCTCCTGTAGCTCCGGAAAATGCCAACCACTTTCCGTCAGGAGAGAGAGCGAGCTGACCAAAGCTCGTTTTCTCGGGTGGCAGGATGAAGAATTTCAGGACGCGTGCCTCTGTCCGTTGATACTGGGGACGGTAAACGAACAGGTACAACGTGACCAACAGCGCAAAGAACAAGACTGCCGCAGCAATCCACGGGAGGCGCGTATTCCGGAGTAACGTTCCAGACCAGTGTTTCTCTACCGCAGGCAACTGAGTGGCCACATCGAGCCGTGAGGCTGAAGAGGTCGACAACGTCTCAATGGCGAAGCACAAATCACTTGTTGATTGAAATCTCCTCTCCGGTCTCTTTTCTAAACATCGCCTCACTATCCTTTCTGCCGCGAGACTGATCTTCGAGTTGGATTCTGTTAGCTCTTCCGGCTCTTCCTTCAATATCGCGTTCATAACTTCAATTGCTGACTCACCAGTGAACGGCTGCCGCCCTCGAAGCATTTCGTAAAGGATCACGCCGAATGAGAATATGTCTGAGCGGTGATCTGCGTCCTGTCCGCGCACTTGCTCCGGCGCCATATATCCGACCGTACCCAGGATTGTGTTTGGATCGGTAATAGCTTTTTGCGTGGCTACACCAGACTCTGCCGCTTCAACACGCTGAGGTCTCAGCTTCGCTAAGCCGAAATCAAGTATCTTCACGCGTCCGTCGTCGGTGACGAAGACGTTCTCTGGCTTGAGATCGCGATGGACGATGTTCTTGGCGTGAGCTGCTGCGAGCCCGCTTGCAATCTGCTGCGCGTATCCGATCGCATTACGGTAACCAGGCATCCCGGCATTTAGCTGCTCCCGCAGGTTCTCACCTTCAAGCAGTTCAGCGACTATGTACGGCGAACCATCGTGCCTGCCAATGTCATGAACAGTGAGGATGTTCGGATGATTTAGTGCAGATGTGGCTCGAGCTTCCTGTTCGAACCTGGTCAGCCTGTCGACTTCACTCTCGAATGAGGGCGGAAGTACCTTGATAGCGACTTCGCGGTTCAAGCGAGTGTCTTTCGCCCGATAGACTTCGCCCATTCCGCCCGCACCCAACGGCGCAATAATCTCATAGGGACCTAATCGTGTGCCTGTTGTGAGCGTCATAAACGACACCCGTATCGTAGACTGTCTAGTCTGCGGATTGGGTTTGCATCGGGCAGCCAAGTGCTACGTAGAGGAAATCCGCAAACTGGATAGTCTACGGTGCCTGGGGTTGCCCAGTACCACGTATACGAAATCTGCAGACCGGACAGTCTACGGTACGTGGGGTCTCAGGGACGACAATTCCTTCTTAGCTTCAATCAAAATGGGGAGATCTGCGTCAGCGTCTTTCCAGATCGAAAAGAACTCCTGGTATTCTTTTCGGCTGTTATCAACATCACCAATAATAGCATTGGCGCGTGCCAAGCCAAGACGCGCGAGCGGGTACAAAACCGATAGAACAGCTTCGCCGCGGTGATCAAGTATACCCTGAAACTCCGCCGCAGCTTCCTTGCCCGACTTCATCGCCAGGTATGAGAGCCCGCGCAAGTATCGCGCCCAAAATTCCGCAATCGCTTCGTAGCGACGCGCTTCATCAAGAACCTGAACCGCATCGCCTGGATTATGACGCTGCAATTCCAACGCAGCTTTTATGACCGGTATCCAAAGGTGATTAATTAAAGTGTCTTTGGGATAACGTCGCACCAATTCATCAACCACCAATTGTGTCTGTGAAGCTTCGCCGCACATCGCCAGTGCAAGAGCCACTCTTGGCAGCGATACTCGGTTGTGCTCAAGACCCGACGCCCGCTCCGCAGCCACATCGGTTTGCGCGCATTGGCCGAAAGCAGCGCTGCGGAGCCCAGCTTCGGCTGCATACCTTGCCCCAACCTCCTTAGCATTGCTGCGCACCGCGAGGTCAATAGCGCGCTGCGAGTATTCCTGCGCTTTGCGCCACTGTCCCTCGAACGCTAATGAGGAATTCTGCCAATCCAGCGCCATGTAAGCATCGGGTCGTCCGCTCGCCCATGTGACTTGCTCCTGCATTGCAGCTGCATCGCCTTGAGCAAAGGAAATCTGATACAGGAAGGAGTGAAGCGCTATCGTGTCCAGTTTCTGGGTGATTGCCTGTTCGCAAATCTCTTTGGCTTCGCTGAACCGTGAAAGACCAGTTAGTGAATTCGCGAGATTCCAATAGCCGACTGCGTTATTCGGATTCAGAGCCAGAGCTTGCCGGGCTTCGGTGACAGCCTTCTCGAACTGCCCCATCGTTTGATAGCGATCCGAGAGATTGAGCGGTCCTCGTTCGTCGCGCGGGTAGGTTCGCTTATAGAGCTCAACCGTTTCGATTCCTTTGTCCACTTCACCAGTGACGAATGCGTAATAAAAAGAGGATATCCGGAGCTTCTCTAATTCACTCATCCGCTCGCGTAATGCAAACGCCTTTTCGGCATATTCGGCGGCCAGGCTAGGCTGGCGGGTGTTGTAGTAATTGACTGCAAGCGATCCATACGCGTATCCAAATTGCGGATCGAGCTCTATTGCGCGCTTGTAGTACGGGATCGCCTCGAGGAATTTGCCCACCTGCGTTTGCTCCACTCCCAGAGAGAACGCCTTGAGTGCTTCCAGCGATGACGTGGTTGCTTCCAGGGGAGCATCAAACTTCTGGATCGAGCCGAGCGATTCACCAAGCTTCTCGCGTAGCCGACTCGCCGCCCTCGAAAGCGTTTTCAATACCTCCTCCTTGCTTTCAGCTTCAGCCTGTTCGCGAGCAAGCTCCTCTCCGGTCTTGCCATTGACTGCCTCCAGCGAGATCACGTAGTGGCTCCCAAGCGGCGCAATCGCTCCGACGATCAACGCCTTCAGCCCCTGGCGCTCGCATATCTCACGACCGATCTCCGCGGTGACGCGTTCCTCGGGCGAGCGTCCCATCAATCGCAGTGTCTGTCGAACGCGAATATCAGCGAACAGATGAAGAAACGGTGATTGACTCAATTGAACGGCAAGGCCCTGCTTCAGCGTTCCGTCAAAAATTGAGTCGCCGGTACTGTTGAGGAAATCTGCAACCAGAATCGTGTCTTGCTCGGTTAGCACCGGCCGCCGATTGATATAGAAGAAAGCTCCCGCGGCAATGACTATCAGCAAAAGCGTGGTGATCGTGAAGGCCTTGTGGGTTTGTACTTGATGAAAAATGTATTCCGCACTCGAGATTGTGCGCGGCGCAAGGGTCGTTGATGTCTGCGCTGTAACGTTCTGTGTTTCGCCAGAGGTGAATGCGGCGGGTTTCTTACTCACCAGATTGCTGGTCGATCCTATATCCGGTGAGCGCTCGAGCTTTGATTGAACCTGCAACTCATCTCTCAGATTCTTCAAGTCGAGTAGCAACTCATTCATGGTTTGATACCGCTCGTTGCGATCTTTTAGCAGAGCAGTGCCGACAACTCGCTGAAGCTCTTCCGGCGCGTTTGGCAGATGACCGGCGAGCGGCTGCGGCTCGTTCTTAAGTATCGCTGCCAGAATATCCGCGATCGAGTCACCGTCAAACGGAGCGCAACCAGTGACCATTTCGTAAAGGATGATCCCCAAACTGAAAATATCGGTACGCCCGTCGAGAGGTTTACCGCGGGCTTGTTCAGGCGACATATAGCGCACAGTTCCGACCACGTGACCGGGCTCGGTGGTGTTCTGCAGAGTTCTGGTCCTGCTTTGAACGTCGACGTATTCTTTTTCCGTGAGCTTGACCAGACCGAAATCAAGCACCTTGGCGTAACCATCAGGTCTGACCATTACGTTTTCCGGCTTGATGTCTCGATGAATAATTCCTGCGTGATGCGCTGCCGACAGCGCGCTCGCGATTTGTATGGCAATATCCAGGGCATCGGGCACGCTGAGCCGATGCTGTACGATTCCCTCACGAAGCGTTTCGCCTTCGATGTATTCGGTGGAGATGTAATGAAATCCGCTTGATTCTCCAATCTCGTAAATTGTGACGATGTTCGGGTGATTGAGTGCAGATGCGGCCTTCGCCTCGCGCTCAAAACGACGAACGCTAACCGAATCTGCAGTGAACTCCTCGGGCAGGACTTTGATCGCGACGTTTCGTTCGAGCCGTTGGTCTCGCGCGAGATACACTTCGCCCATTCCGCCGGCGCCAAGAGGGCGAAGAACTTCGTATGAGCCAAAGTGGGTGCCGGAGACGAGAGTCATTTCAACTCTTTGAACAGAAATATGTAGTGCCGGCAAACAGGGCGACTGGCGTACCCTCCGGTAGAACAGGCGCATTCTACCATCGAATCATTACATTACGACAACAGAAGCCTTATCTAAAGGATAAGACGGATAAGACCTGTGGACCTATTCTTGATTCCTGGTAGTAACTTACTTTACAGTTAGGGCACTCAATACTCGGTACTGATATCACATCGATCGTGGAGAAGGATCGCTAAACACGAATCCAGGATAGATCGACCTGATGGAACATCCAACCGGGCAAATGTGTGATCTACAGCGGTTGACCTTAATCAAAATGTCCATCCTGTCTGAGGGCGATGCTGAAGGTCCAGTATCACGTCTGGCCCCAACTTTACGTAAGTCCCTATTAACGAACGGATCGGTGAACGCGGATGAGACCACAACTGAAAATCCTGTTTCCTCTAGTTCTCATTGCATTGCTTCATCAGATTCCCCCTCCTGTTTGTGTTCTCGCACAACAGCCGAGCCCCGGAATTAGCGCGCTCTCCTCTTGCAGCCAAAGCCATTTTTCCTTGCTTTCCTGCGAGTTGCTGGCCTCATAGGTTCTCAAACAGATCGGCCGGTCATGGAGATGTCGTTAGTTGAGACATTCGTCGGTCGACTCCTTGTCGGTTCGGAGCGGCTTCCGGAGACAGGACTCCAAAAAGCTGCGTCCAAGCTGTGGCGAGTTGTCGTAGTGCTAATTCTTGCGCTCGTGTGCGCCTTCGCAGCTCTGACTTCGATCGAGTTCATTGGTGGTAGTTCTGATAACGGCGAG
>Ga0126382_10000743_pt1 | contig 12787 bp, 14 predicted proteins | sample PanSoiMetPlot_30_FD_92548 | JGI IMG/M metagenome (GOLD analysis project Ga0126382, IMG submission 92548) | Tropical forest soil microbial communities from Panama - MetaG Plot_30 | ecosystem: Environmental > Terrestrial > Soil > Tropical forest > Bulk soil | place: Panama | collected 2016-02-17 | reverse complement strand
TGCAGCCGCATGAGTGGGCGCGGTGGCGATCGGCCGGTGGCCGGCCGGGCGCCGCGCGGCCGGTCCGCACACGGAGGCCTGGGTGAGTGATGGGAAGATCTCCCCCGGCGATGCCGATGAACTCGCCGCGTGCTTCGGGGCCCATGCCCGCGACCTGTTCGGGTACGCGTGCTTCCTGTCCCGCGGGGACCGTGCGACCGCCGATGATCTCGTTCATGCCGCCTTCGAGGCGGCCGCCGGAACCTGGTGGACCCTGCGGTACCTGGCGGATGGCCAACGCCGCGGCTGGCTGCGGGCAACGCTGGCCAACATCGCGGTCAGCCGCTTCCACAGCGAGGCGGCTCTGCGCGAGCGGCTGCCCCGGATCGAGGCCAGATACCGGAAGACCCCGGCCGACGCCCCGGCCCAGGCCTTTTCCGCGATCGTGCTGGAGCGGTGCTGGCAGATCATCAAGGACATGCCCGACGGGCAGCACGCCGTCGCGGTGCTGCGCTGGCAGCAAGACATGAAAGAGGGCGAGATAGCCGCCGTCCTGGGCATGGCCGAGAAGACGGTGAGCGCGCACGTGCACCGGGCCCGCCGCACGCTGATCGCACAGCTAGGGCCGGACTACCCCTTCGGCGGCGGCGCGGAAGGAGCACCGTTGTGATCACCGGCGAAAGCTGGACCGGTGACTCGCGCGAGGACGAGCTGCTCTCCCGCCTGTACCAGCAGCTCACCGGGTGGCAGGTGGCCCGGTTTGGCGCCGGGTACGATGTCGCGGCCAGCCTGGACCGCTACGCGGCCTGGCTACGTGAGCACACTGCCGAGGCCGAAGACCAGCCCGAGTGGGACGCCGACCAAGCGGTAACCGCGCTGTACAGCATGCATTACCGGTCCCTGGTCAGGCTGGCGGCGCTGCTGGTGCGAGACGTCGCCACCGCGGAAGAAGTCGTTCAGGACTCGTTCATCGCCTTGCACGCTGGCTGGCGAAGGCTGCGGGACAGCGACCGCGCACTGTCCTACCTGCGTCAGGCGGTGGTGAACCGTTCCCGTTCGGGACTGCGGCATCGCATGGTCGTGGACAAGACGGCACCAAAACCCCCTCCGGATATGCCGGACGCCGAGCAGGTGGCGATCGCCCGGCTCGAGCGCTCCGCCCTGGTCTCGGCGCTGCGGGCTCTCCCCCTCCGGCAGCGCGAGGCGTTGGTGCTGCGGTACTACGCCGGCCTGTCGGAGGCGCAGATCGCTTCGGCCATGGGAATCAGCAGAGGCGCGGTCAAGAGCCACACCGCCCGGGCGGTCGCATCGCTGCGGACGGTACTGGACGGCACCACCGAGTGACGTCGGCGGCTGCCACTCCGCGGGCCGTCTGGGGGAAATCCCCCAGATGAAGACGGGCGCTTACCACGTTCCGGGCGGTCCGCCAGATTCATAGCGTGATCTCCCGGGAGAGATAAACGCGGGACGCCCGCCGGCCCGGCCGGCGCAGGCGTCCGGGTGACCCGGGAGATCACATGATCGAGGTCCGCGATCTGACCAAACGCTACGGCCGCACGCTCGCGGTCGAGGCGCTCAGCTTCGACGTGCGTCCGGGGATGGTGACCGGCTTTCTCGGCCCCAACGGGTCGGGCAAGTCGACCACGATGCGGCTCATCCTCGGCCTGGACAAGCCCGACGCGGGGCAGGCGCGCATCGGCGGCCGCCGCTACCGCGAGCTGCGCTGGCCGCTGCGCGAAGCCGGGGCATTGCTGGAGGCCAAGGCGTTCCATGCCGGCCGCAGCGCCCGTGCCCATCTGGCGGCGCTGGCGGCCAGCAACGCCATCGACCGCCGCAGGGTGGACGAGGTTCTTGACATAGTCGGCCTGGCCGGCGCCGCCGGCAAGCGCGCCGGAAGCTTGTCGCTCGGCATGGCGCAGCGCCTCGGCATCGCCACGGCGCTGCTGGGCGACCCCCCGGTCCTGCTGCTGGACGAGCCGGTCAACGGCCTGGACCCGGCTGGGATCCACTGGATCCGCGACCTGCTGAGGTCGCTGGCCGGGCAGGGCCGCGTCGTTTTCGTCTCCAGCCACCTGATCAGCGAGATCGCGCTGATGGCCGAGCACCTGGTGGTGATCGGCCGGGGCCGGCTGCTCGCCGACACCTCGGTCGCCGCGTTGTCGGCCGGCGCAGCCTCCCTGGAGGACGCTTTCCTGCGGCTGACCGGCGCCACCACCCAATACCGCGGCCACCCCGATGTCTCCGGCCAGGCGCCTGGCGTGTGGGCGGCCCAGGGCAAGGAGGGCTCATCATGACCGTGCTCGCAAGGAGCGTGCCGGCCGGCCACCACCTGTTCCGGCACGTGGCGCGAATGGAATGGATCAAGCTCCGCAGCCTGCGGTCTACCTGGTGGACCCTGGCGATCACCGCGGCGGGCGCGGCGGCGATGGCGATCGCCATCGGGCTCAACACCATCAGCAGATCCGCGGACCTGACGAACAACGTGCTGGCCGGGGTGGTTCCGGGCCTGCTGCTGAGCGGCGTGCTTGGCGTGCTGACGATGACCGGCGAATACACATCGGGGATGATTCGGGCGACGCTCACCGCGGTCCCCAGAAGACCGCTGCTGCTCGCCGCCAAGGCCGCGGTGTTCGGCGCCGTGGCGCTGGCCGTCGGCGAACTGGCCGCGTTCCTGGCCTTCTTCGTGGGCGGGGCCGCCTTCCGGCACGGCATAGTGCCGCCCAGCCTGAGCCAGCCGGGCGTGCTCCGGGCGGTGCTGCTGGGCGGGACGAGCTACTGCCTGATCGGGCTGCTCGGCCTCGGGCTCGGCGCCATCATCCGGCACACGGCGGCGGCCATCGCGGTGCTCGTCGCCGGCGTTTACCTCATCGCGCAGATCATCGGCGCGGTCACGCACGCCGTGGCGGCCTACATGCCGATATTCATCATCGGGAACTCGCTGACCACGACCAAGCCGGTGCTGTGCGGGGAAGCCGCACAGTGCCCGCACGTCCTGTCCGCGTGGGCGGGCCTCGCCGTGCTGAGCCTGTACGTGGCGGTGGCGCTCGCGATCGGGGGCTGGCTTCTCGCCCGCCGTGACGCCTGAGCGGACAATGGACGTATGGGCACGACAGGTCCGGTGGACCCGCTAGCCGCCGGCCGCCCGCCCGGTCGCGGTCTGGGCGAGCCGGCACGGTCCGCTGAGCCGCGCCCGCCGGGAGGTTCGCTGGCCGCGCTGACCCGCAGGGCGGTGCGCGCGCCGTTCACCGCCCGGGCACTGCGGGAACTGCTGTTCTGCGCCATCGAGGTCCCGCTCGGGCTCTGCGTCCTCGCGTTCCCAATCGCCGTGGCGGGATTGCCGCTCACCGTCACGCTGCTGACGCGCGGCGCCACCCCACCGGCCCAGTCCTCTCCCGCTTACCCCACGGGAGCGATCGCGATCCTCGGCGGAGCGCTCTTTGCGCTGCTGGCGCTGTTCTTCCTGGCGCCGCGGATAGCCCGTGGGCTCGGGGCGGTCCACCGCCGCCTGGCGGCGCGGCTGCTCGGCGAGCGCATCGCCGGGCCACTGCCTATCCGCCGTGGCCACGGGGTCGGCGGGTGGCTGAGCGCGACGGCGCGCGACGGTCCCGGCTGGCGGGCCGCGGCCTACCTGCTGGCGAAGCTGCCGGTGACGGTGGCCGAGCTCTACGCCGCGTTCCTCGCGGCCGCTGGGCTGGCCAACCTGACCTACCCGTTCTGGTGGCCGTTGTTCCGCAACCACCCCCCGGGTGTGCGGCTGCAGCCCGTTGCCGCGCTCACCCCGTTCGGGGCGCTGCACATAGCCACCTTCCCTGGCACATTCGCCGCCTTGGCCGCCGGCGCGGCGATGATGCTTGCCGCCCCCTGGGTAGCCCGGGGGGCCGCCGCGGCGGACCTCTGGCTCATGCGCGGCCTGCTCGGGCCCGGCCGGCTCGCCCAGCGGGTTGCCGACCTGGAGCGGTCCAGGGCGCTGGCGGTCGAGGACTCCGCCGCGTTGCTCCGCCGGCTTGAGCGGGACCTGCACGATGGCGCGCAGATCCGGCTCGCCACCATCGCCATGAACCTCGGGATGGCCAGGGAGAAGCTCGGCGACGAGGCCGACCCGGCGGTCCGCGAGCTGGTCGACACCGCCCACCGCGGAGCCAAGGACGCCCTGGTGGACCTGCGCAACCTGGCCAGGGGCATTCACCCGGCGGCACTCGACAGCGGCCTGCCGGACGCGCTGGCCACCCTCGCCGCAAGCAGCGCGATCCCCGTCGAGGTGACCGCGGCCGTCCCGGAGCGCCCGGCCCCCGCGATCGAGACGATCGCCTACTTCTGCGCCGCCGAACTGCTGGCCAACGCCGCCAAGCACAGCCACGCGAACAAGGTCACGATCGAGGTCGCCGAACGTGGAGGGACGCTCGTGCTGCGGGTCAGCGACGACGGCCGCGGCGGCGCGGACTCGGCCCGCGGCAGTGGCCTGTCCGGGCTCGCGCAACGGGTGCGGACCGTGGACGGCCGCCTGGAGATAGCAAGCCCTCCTGGCGGCCCGACACAGGTCACCGTCCAGCTCCCGCTCCGCGCCTGAGGCCACGCCATGACCGAACCGAGGTCCCTGCGCGTGGTGATCGCCGAGGACGCGACCCTGTTCCGTGAGGGCCTTGCCCGGCTCCTCACCGACCGGGGCCACCGGGTGGTCGCCGCCGTGGCCGACGCCGGCGCGCTGCTTGCCGCAGTGGCCGAGCATGATCCCGACGTCGTGGTGGCCGACATCCGGATGCCGCCAACGCACACCGACGAGGGCCTGCGCGCCGCCATCGAGCTGCGCCGCGATCATCCGCGGACGGGGGTGCTCATGTTGTCGCAGTACATTGAGACCAAGTACGCGGCGCGGCTGCTGGCAGGCAACGCGGCCGGCGTGGGGTACCTGCTCAAGGAGCGGGTAGCCGACGTGGCCGAGTTCGCCGACGCGCTGGCCAGGGTGGCGGACGGCGGCACCGCGCTCGACCCTGAGGTGGTCAGCCAGCTCGTCCGCGCCAGCCGTCACGCCGACGGCCTGGCCGCGCTGACCCCACGGGAGCGGGACGTGCTCGCGCTGATGGCCGAGGGCCGGTCGAACGCCGGGATCGCCACCGCCCTCGTCGTCTCGGGCGGGGTGGTCGAAAAACACGTGGCCAGCATCCTGATCAAACTGGGCCTGCCACCGTCGGAGGCCGACAACCGCCGGGTGCTCGCGGTCCTGCGCTATCTCGGGTCCTGACCTCTCGAGATCTGGGGGCCCTGACCTCGCAAGACCTGGGGGTCTCACCTCTGGGGATCCGGGGCCCCTGACCTCTCGGGATCTCGGGCTCTGACCTCTCGGGATCTGGGCGCCCTGACCTCTCGAGCCCACGCGGAGCCCCGTGACGAACCCCCGAGCTTGACGAAGCCGGTATTCAAGCAATACCTTAATTAAGGTTCTACTTGAATAGAAGAGGGCCGGCCGCATGACAGGAACGCCAGTGGACCAGGACCGGCTGGACCGGGCGTTCGCGGCGCTGGCCGACCCGGTGCGACGGGCGATCATCGCGCGGCTCAGCACCGGACCGGCGACGGTCAACGAACTGGCCGAACCGTTCACGATCACGGTGCAGGCGGTTTCCCAGCACATCAGGGCCCTCGAACGGGCCGGGCTCGTGACCCGGACCCGCGAGGCCCAGCGCCGCCCCGTCCACCTCGACCCGGCGGCGCTGGAGTCGGTCACCGCCTGGATTGACAACTACCGCCTGCAGGCCGAGCGCAGCTACCGGCGCCTTGAGGCGGTCCTCGGCAGGCTCAAGGAGCACCAAGCCCCGGCCGTGAAGGGGCCCGGCCAGGAAGGAAGGTCGCGGTAATGGGAAAGGTGATCGCCGAAGCGGCGATGTCGCTGGACGGATTTATCGCCGACACGTCGGACGCGGTCGGCCCGCTGTTCGACTTCTACGGGAACGGAGACGTCGAAGTCACCGGCGCCGATCCCGACCGGGTCTTTCGCACCACCGCCGCGACCGCCGACTACCTGCGCAGGGTGTGGGGGAACATCGGCGCCGCGGTGATCGGACGGCGCCTGTTCGACCTGACCGACGGCTGGGGCGGCCGGCCGGCGATCGGCGACGCGGTCTTCGTCGTGACCCATGAGGCCCCGGCCGACTGGCGGTATCCGGACGCACCGTTCACCTTCGTCACGGACGGCCTGCACGCCGCCACAGCGCAGGCGAAGGCCTTCGCCGGGGACAGGGACGTCGCCCTGACCGCCGGCAGCCTCACCGGGCAGGCCATCGCGGCCGGGCTGGTCGACGAGGTGTCGGTCGGCCTGGTGCCGGTCGTCTTCGGCTCCGGCGTCCGGTTCTTCGGCGACTACGCCGCCTCCCCCGTGCTGCTGGACAACCCGCAGGTCGTCCAAGGGGACCGGGTGACCCACCTGCACTACCGCGTGCACAAGCCCTGACGCCGCGACGCGGCCCTCGCCGGTGCAGCTTGCCCGCCGTGTGCGGCCTACTTGGACAGCAGCGTCATCGGCTTTGCCCGCTGTGCGGCCTATTTGGGCATCCGCCCCATTGGCGGGCGGATGGGGGGGATGGCGGGACCGGGATTCCGGCGCGGTCCCGACCACAGCGCCGGCACGGCGTCGACGGCCTTTGCCACCGCATAGGCGGCCTGCTCGTAGTTGAGCCGCCAGCCGACGAACTCGGGCCACGCCTCGGCGGGGTCGCGCTCGATCGGGAAGTCGACCTTGCGCATCCGGCCGACCGCGTCGAGGAACTCCTGGTAGGTCAGGCTGATCTGGGTGTTCGGGTCGGGCTCGTCTGGGACGTCGAGGCCCATCGCCAGTGCGATCTCCCGGAAGCACAGGAATCCGCCGCGCAGACACAGGCGGGCCGGCACCACGGGCGCGGACTTGGGGGACAGCGTGAGAATGAGCGCCGCGGAATCCAGCACAGCGAGCAGCGCGATCACCCAAGACGACAGCGGCCTGGGTGAGCGGAAGCGCACCAGCGGCAGGTAGCTGGTGTGGCTTTCCGCGATGTCCGCGGCCCAGCGCTCCCACCGGTCATACAGGTCGGGCAGCGTATCGATGGTAGAGACCCCCGATCCCAGCGCGTAGTGGGTGCGCGCCAGAAGCTCCGGTCCCCAGGACGGGACGCCCGCCCGGGCGTTCAGCAGCGCCACCTCCGTTTCCCTCCGGTTGAACGCCGCATACAGGGTCGGCAGGTAGGCGATCTGCAGCGTGATGATCACCAGGCCGGTCATCGCCGCCGCGAACACGAACGCCGAGGGCACCCCGCCACGCGGCTCGGAGAACCCGAGCGTGAACATCGCGGACCCGGCGCCGGTGAAGGCATCCCCCAGCCCTCCGGTTTCGAACGGCCACAACAGCAGCATGTACCCGACGAAGGAGATCCCCAGCCAGGCGATCAGCTGCGCGAGCAGGATCGCCGGCGCCTGCGCGGCGAGCACCCGGTCACGCACCCTGGGGTCGTCGATGGCGCCGGTCACCATCCGGAACGCCCCGTTTACGGCGAGGTCCGTCCATCTCGTCAGCCAGCTGGTGATCGCGCGGGGCACCATCAGCGTTCCGATGACGCTGGCCCACGCCGTGAGCACGAGCAGGCCGCCGGCGGCAGCGGCCAACGAGCGGCCAACGAGCGGGACAACCATGGCGTTCTCCTCGACGGTCGGCGACTATGCCGAACCTACTGAGGTCCGGCCGGCCGGGGCTGGTTCCCGGGCCATACCGGACCTAGGGTGACATCAAGGTCATCGTCGGACTGCCTGTCCGAGTGACTGTGGGCCGTATTCCACCCGGCCACGCTGCGGTCCGGGCCGCGTCCACAGCCGCTGGCCGGGCTGGGAACCAGGAGGGATCAATGAAGACCAAGGCTGCGATCCTGCGCGGAGTGGGCCAGGACTTTGAGATCACCGAACTCGACCTGGATCCCCCCAAGGCCGGCGAGGTGCTCATCCGTTATGTAGCCGCGGGGCTGTGCCATTCCGACGAGCATTTGCGGCACGGCGACATCGTGCCGCGCTTCCCCCTCGTGGGCGGCCATGAGGGTGCCGGGATCATCGAGGAAGTCGGGGAGGGCGTCACCCGGCTGCAGCCCGGCGACCACGTGATCTGCTCGTTCCTGCCGGTCTGCGGCCATTGCCGCTGGTGCTCGACCGGCAAGTCGAACCTGTGCGACATGGGCGCCACCATCCTGGACGGCTGCTTGCCCGACGGCACCTACCGGTTCCACTCCGGTGGCGAGGACCTCGGCGGCATCTGCATGCTCGGCACGTTCTCTGAGTTCGGGACGATCTCCGAGCACTCCGCCATCAAGGTCGACCCGGACCTGCCGCTGGACAAGGTCGTGCTCATCGGCTGCGGGGTCCCCACCGGTTTCGGCTCGGCTGTGCACGCCGCGGCCACCGAGCCCGGCGACACCATCGCGATCTACGGCATCGGCGGGATCGGCATCAACGCGGTCCAGGGAGCCGCGCTGGCCGGCGCCAAGAACGTGGTGGCGATCGACCCGCTGGCCAACAAGCGGGAGATCGCGGAGCAGCTCGGTGCGACGCACGCCTGCGAGACCGCCGAGCAGGCCCAGGAGCTGATCACCGAGCTGACCCGCGGCGTGGGCGCGGACAAGGCGATCGTCACCGTGGACATCGTGACCGCGGAGGTCGTGGCGAACGCCTTCAACGCGATCCGCAAGGGCGGCACGGTCGTGGTGACCGGGCTCGCCGACCCCACCAAGAACACGATCGAGCTTCCCGGCGCGCTGCTGACCCTGTTCGAGAAGCGCATCCAGGGCAGCCTGTTCGGTTCCGGCGACCCGTTCCACGACATTCCGCGGCTGGTGGAGCTCTACCAGTCCGGTGACCTCAAGCTGGACGAGCTGATCACCACCACATACACCCTCGACCAGATCAACCAGGGGTACCAGGACCTGCTGGACGGCAAGAACGTCCGCGGCGTGATCCTGTATGGCAGCTCCTGAGCCGGGCCCGCTGTCCGCGCAGCCGGGCCTGGTTCCGCCCATCGTGGGGCTGCGGCGGGAGCGCGAGGTGCTCACCGTCGCGCTGGAGGCCGGCCGGCACGTGGTGATCGAAGGCCCGCCGGGCACCGGCAAGTCCACCCTGCTGCGGGACATCGCCCGCCAGGCGCGCAAGGCGGTCGTGTTCGCCGAGGGCAACGCCGAGCTCACCCCCGCCAGGCTGATCGGGCAGTACGACCCGGCGCAGGTGCTCGCCGAGGGGTACGTGCCGGCCAGCTTCACCGACGGCCCGCTGCTGCGGGCCATGCGGTCCGGCGCGCTGCTGTACCTGGAGGAGTTCAACCGGGTCCCGGAGGAGACGCTCAACGTCCTGATCACCGTGCTGACCGAGGGCGAGATCGCGGTGCCCAGGCTCGGCATGGTCCAGGCCAGCGCGGGGTTCCGGCTGGTCGCCGCCATGAACCCGTTCGACGCGATCGGGACCGCGCGCGTGAGCCACGCCATCGCCGACCGGATCTGCCGGGTCGTTCTCGGCTACCAGGACGCCGCCGCCGAGCGCGAGATCACCACCGCGGTCACGGGGTGCGGTGGCGGCCGGGTCGTGGACTTCGCTGTGACGCTCACCCGCGCCACCCGGGAGCACCGCGATGTGCGCATGGGCGCGTCCGTGCGGGGCTCGATCGACCTCGTACTGCTGATGACCGGGCTGGCACGGCTGCGCGGCGAGAGCGGCATGGCCCGGGCGACGGCGCGGGACGCGGCGCACGCCGCGCTCTCCGGGCGGATCCGGATCGCCGACGGCTGTGACCGGACCTCCGAGTCGGTGCTGGATGAGCTGCTGGAAGTTGTCTGGCCGGCGGACTCGCCGCAGCCCCTTGCCGTGAGTGGCTTGCCGGGCGCCGCCGATGACACCGGCACACCGGGCGGCCGGGGAAAAGCTGAAGGCCAGCGCCGTGCGCCGGCGCCGGCCTTCCGCCGCGAGTCCGCCTCGGCGGTCCGCCGCGACCGCGGCCACGGCACGGCCGGTGCCAGGCGGACAGTCAGCCGCGCCGAGCTGGCCGCCAGGCACCCGTCCTTCGCGGCCGTGTCGCCCGGGGTCGGCCGGCTCGACGAGGACGCGTTCGCGCAACTGCTGGCCGCCGACCCGGACGCGGCGGTGACGTTCCTTGCCGACCTCACGCGCGCCACCGACCGGGATCTGCGCGCCGCCGCCCGCCGGCTGGCGGCCCGGGTGTTCTTCCGGCTGGGCCGGGTGGGCCAGAAACCGGCCCGGGGCACCCGCCGGCTCGGCGCCGGCCGCGCCGAGGGGGATCTCGACCTGGACCGCACCCTCGACCGCTGGTCAGGGCCCTGGCCTCCGGAATCCGGCGAGCTGGTGACGCGGTCCTGGCTCGCTCACCGCCGCGCGGTGTGCCTGGCCATCGACAGCAGCGGCTCGATGTCGGGTCTGGCGGTCGCGATAGCGGCCGTGGCGGCTGCCAGCGTGGTCCTCGCGGCGGACGGGCGGCTGGCCCCCGGGATCATCGCGTTCAGCGGCGGCGTCAGCGTGCTGCAGGCGCTGGGCACCCGACGCGCGCCGGGGGAACTCGTCGACGAGCTGATGGCGCTGCGCGGGCACGGGGTGACCGACCTGGCGGCCGCGCTCCGGGCCGCCGCCGCCCAGCTGGCCGACGCCGCCACTGACGAGCGGGTGGCGGTGCTGCTCTCCGACTGCCAGCCGACCGCCGGCGGCGACCCGGCGCTGGCGCTGACCGGGATCAGCCGGCTGCACATACTCTGCCCCCTGCCCACGGCGGAGTCGGAGCAGGCCGCCGCCGCCCTGGCCCGGCGCGGCGGTGGGGTGAGCCAGCCGCTCAGGAGGCTCGCCGACGTCGCGCCGGCGCTGACCCGCGTGCTCTCCTGAGGCGTCCGGACCAATCGCCGCCGGTGGGCGCCGCGGGTGCGAGCTGCCCGTTCGAGCCGAAGGTCTACGCCGCCCGTTCGAGCCGCCCGCTCGAGCCGCAGGTCCGCGCCGTCAGCTCGTGCCGTCAGTCCGCGTCATCGGGCTCCCAGTCGATGCCGTGGCTGGCGAGCCAGCTGCGTTCTTGCGCGGGAAGGCCGCCTGGGCCGGCCGGTCCGCCCAGCCCGGCCGGGAGCGTCTCCACCGTGCCTACCTGGAGGCCGCCCGTGCTGCCGACGTGCGCGGCCCATTCGTCGCCGCGCTCGAGCACGATCTTCTGGAACTCCGGTGGCCTGCGGAACAGCAGCCGCCTGGTGCACCTGGTGCACGACCACTCCTCGACGCCGCGCGCCAGCGTCCTCGTCCGCGTCATCTCATGTGGGGTGGACATCGGAACTCCAATCCGCACGCTCTGCCGTGCGTACTCTCCCATGCCTACCCTCCCGCCCCGCGCCAAACAAAGCGCCACGCACACGGACCTGCACTGATGCGGGGCCGACAGGCAATTCTCTGACAGGTGTATCTGCCGGCGGATGCCGGGCTCCGTACTGGTGGCCGCCCGGACAACCGGCGCCGGAACGGGGGCCAGCACGGGCAAGCGCCCGCGCAGCAGCGCCAAACGGAGGAGACGCAAATGCCACTTCAATCAGGTTCACTCCAGACACCGGTGACTGATTTCGCCGTCGCCGGCATTCTGGACGGCCAGGTGACAGCCATGGACGTGCTCGACCCGACCGAGAACAACGAGAAGACCTCGCTGCTCGAGGTGGACGACGAGTTCGATGTCAAGCTGACCTGGCAGCTCACGGGTGCCGCGACCCCGGTCGTCGGCGGCAGCTGGATCGTCTCGCTGTACAGCGACGACATGGACGGGGTCGGCGCGATGACCGGCCTCATCGCGGGGCCCGCGACCGTCCCGATCACCGGCGGCATCAGCCCGCTGCACTTCCAGCACACGTTCAGGGTCGCCCCGCCCAAGCCCAAGGTCGGTCTCTACAAGCTGACGGCGACCATCAGCCACTCGCCGACGGGGAACCCGGCCCAGCTGTCGGAGATGTTCGGGTATGCGGAAGCCACCCCGATCAACATCCGCCTGACCGTGGTGGAGTCCAACTAGCCGCCGCAACCTCAGAATCCAGCCGCCGCGGCCGCCGGGTGCCGCGGCGGCTGGTGCGTCTTGGCCGGCCAGTGACGCCGGGCGGCGATACCCGGTTGAGCCGTGGCATCCGGCGACCGTAGGTTGAGCTACGTCGGCGAAACCGCGCTCGCGGGACAGGGAGGTCATGGGTCGCGGCGACAGCTCAGCGCCTTTGCGCGAGGACTCCCCGGCGGTGGCCCGGGCCCTGCCGGTGAGGCTGCGGGTCAATGGCGTGCTCCGGGAACTGCGGCTGGACGCGCGGGTCACGCTGCTGGACGCGCTGCGGGAGCGGCTGGGGCTGACCGGGACCAAGAAGGGCTGCGACCAGGGAGCGTGCGGCGCCTGCACCGTGCTCGCGGACGGCAGGCGGGTGCTGTCCTGCCTCACGTTGGCGGTGACCTGCGAGGACCGCGACATCACGACGATCGAGGGCCTGGGGTCGGAGGGCGCGCCGCACCCGGTGCAGCGGGCGTTCATCGCCTGTGACGCGTTCCAGTGCGGGTTCTGCACGCCGGGGCAGATCCTGTCGGCCGTCGCGCTGCTGGCGGAGGGCCGGGCGGGCTCCGACGCGGAGATCCGCGAGTTCATGAGCGGCAATATCTGCCGGTGCGGCGCCTACCCGAACATTGTCGCTGCGATCCGTGCGGCGGCAGGGGAGGCGGGCCGTGCGGGGGTTTGAGTACCTCGGCGCCAGCGACATGCACCACGCCGTGGCGACCGCGGCGGCCGGGCAGGAAGCCGCGTACCTGGCCG
>Ga0126382_10000742_pt1 | contig 12806 bp, 13 predicted proteins | sample PanSoiMetPlot_30_FD_92548 | JGI IMG/M metagenome (GOLD analysis project Ga0126382, IMG submission 92548) | Tropical forest soil microbial communities from Panama - MetaG Plot_30 | ecosystem: Environmental > Terrestrial > Soil > Tropical forest > Bulk soil | place: Panama | collected 2016-02-17 | reverse complement strand
CTGATGTGTAATGCAGTTCTCATCGAACAACTCGTGGGCGAGTTCGAGTTTGCGTTGGTTCCAGAGTTCTTCGACAAATTTCAATACGATTCTCTTGTTTGCTTCAATACTCATGAATCACTTACTACTTATACAACTCGTTTCTTATGGCCTCGCTTCTTTTTTGAGCCTCGGCTACGGTTTCGCACTGCAACGTGAGTCTGGTTGTTATCACTTCTTGACTCATCAAAGATCTTTAGCGAATTGATCAGTCGAAGAGAATCAATTCTATCGTCGAATGAAACCTGAGCGAGATCGGGGAGCTCGTCTCCTGGACCGAAGCTCACCATGGGGCCTTTGAACCCGGCCTCGGCATACGCCAGCACGAATGCGGCCGGACCGACTCGAAGACTGCTAATGCAGTCTCCAAAATCAAGCTCCGCAAAGATCAAGCGCGAACATTCAACAGGTCCTTCGATTCGTAAATGCTCGCCTTCAAAATTCCTTTTAGTCCAGACCTCGATATAGCAACTCGAGCGGGCGGACGTGGATCCTGCGAGTTGATTCATATCCTGAGTCTCAGTATCCAAGAACGATCGGATTCTACTCCTTCGCGCAAGCTCTTCTCGGGCGACGTGAAGAGCGTACGCGGTATATTTCTGTCCCTCGTGCCGCACCATCCTGACAAGTTCTTCATCTGACAACGTCGAAACAGTTTCGCGAACTGCTTCCCTGAGTGATTCCTCTTTAGAATCCACACCATCTCCGGCGTCAAACACCAATTCGACTCGTTATTTGGTTCTTCAATCAGGAAGGCAATTGCTCGACAACCAGAAACAACCCATCTCTGTTCAGCCCTATCACCCGAACGCTCTCACCGCGCGCAATTGGGACATCTCCGCGAGCGGGCCACAGCTCCCCGCGCACGAATATGGAGCCCTCAGTCCCGATAGCAGACTCTGCTCTTCCAATAAGCCCTACGACCGAGATAAGTCGAGGTTGCCGCTTCTCACGTCGCGAGTTTTTTAGCAGGCTTATAGCAGTGTAGAACCTGGTTATTGCGGTCATGATCGTGATCTGCGTAGACTGTCCAGAGAAGTAGCGTAGACTGTCCAGTCTGCGCAATAAACAGTTTACATAGATATTGGTCTTGTCGGCCATGTCGATTACGTTGGTTCGAGGGATCTCTAAGTTCACTTCAACCCCGTCTCGTTGCGCAGACTGGACAGTCTCGTTACATCACGGCTCGAGTGACGGTTCATAGTTTGTGATGAACTCCAGGAATTTAGAAACCTCAATTATGTCCTTTCCGATAAACCGTATGCTGTGCGAATCCGTTCGTTGCACGATCGGCAGATAAGCCAACAATTCCGACGGCCGATACGCCTTGAATCGCACATCAAGCTGGACCGGTTGCTTTACCTTATAAGGCTTGAATTCTTTTATTCTCTGAATCGCCTTCTTCGTCTTTTCTCGGATCAATTCATAAGCCATCTCCGGAGTCAACGTCTTCGCGGCATGAAAGCTGACCGACCACTTCACCACTGCACCTTCGATACTTCCCAATAAATCTGTGGCTTCCTTCACAATCGCATCATCGCCCGAAATCATAATGATCGGGACGTTAAAGCTGCCTGCAATTGCCGCGTTGATACCGGCCTCCGGCATTGAAACTCCATTCAGCCGCACGTCCGCGAGTCTTGCGCTTGAAATCGTATGAGCCCGAACACCGGTCGGGTTCGTTGTGCTTGTGTGATAGCCGATAAAAATCACGCCGTCGAACGTCTCATCAATGCCCTGCATCATCATTAGCGGCCGGGGCCAGGAGCGGACGATCGTAACGTTTTTTGGAAGCTTTTCGATCAAGAGATTCTCGCCATTCCCATGGGAGTCACTGATGACGATTTCTGTGGCGCCTGCATCGAAGGCTGCACCGACCGCTGCTTTTACTTCTTCGGTCATGAACTCTCGAAAGCGATTGTATTCGAAGCCTTGCGGCCCGAGTTGATCACCGGTAACAACGCCCACAACACCTTCCATGTCGGCAGAAATGTAGATCTTGAGCTTCCTGGTTTGAGCCGGTGCGGTCATTGCAGGTGCGACAAGTGAAAGACAAGCGAGGGCCGAAACGATTAAACAGATGAGACGGGTTTTCATTGTTATCCACATCCTCCAGGAAAATAGGACATAGATGCCCTATAAATTTAGTTGCGATTCGATATCACGAATCCTGGTCACCAGCTTCAGAAGCTCACCTTCACTTACCGGGGTGCCATTTGCGATGTCATCGCATCGCACCAGTAGCTCACTCAAACCCCGTTCATCAACCCGCGAGCGTCGCGCAGCAGCGGCGGCAAGCTTCGAGTTTTCGAGCTTTGGTGAAACTCCGCTGAACCGGCAGAGCCGCTTGCGAAACTCAGAATAGATGTCCTCCATTGCCAGATCGCTCGCTTCCGCCAGTCGCGTGATATTCGCCATCGAAGAGACGAACTCCAGGTTAGTAGTGCGCCGCTCGCGCCGCAGTGGAACAGGCCGGCCAAACCGCTTTCCATAACTGTAGACCACCAGAACCGCAATCAAGGCGCCCTGCGCCATCATCCAGGGCACCGGTGTGCCCCGAAAATAAGACATCATCCCTCCGCCGGCCCATGTACGTCCGTAACCATGATGGTACTCGTCAAACGCTATTTTCCCGGGTGGCCGCCCTGTCAGCAGGTTCAAGGCGAGTTTCACGTTGTCTGCTTCGGAAATTCCGTTATTCGCAACTATGTACTGATCCGTTAGCAAAATTACTCGACCTTTGCCGATCCGGGCATCAGCGAGGATCACCGATTGAGTGTCTCCGATGTGATAGGTGACCGATCGGCTGTCTACTTTTACGCCGGCCGCATGCTCCGAGACTGCCACTCGCTGAATCCCGCGCGTAAACGATGTCGGCTGGAGCGGATGCACATCGCTTCTCACTGCGGCAGGTTCAGTATTAATAGTCGCATCACCGAGCCCCAGCTTTATTTCACGGTCAACTATGATGAGCAGGCCGCCCGAGTCCACCCACTTGCTGAGCGCGGTGATTTCCTCCTCATCCGGGTTGTACTGCACAGGCGGTGCGATGACGATCAACGTACCAGGGTCGCGCTCTTTCAGTTCTGTGAAAGGCTTCTCCCAGCGCATAACACCGTATTGGCCCTCTTCAAGCAAGGTGTAGAAGGCACGCGTGCCGTAAGGCGTCGAGCGGTAGGAAGATCGATCTCCACTGATCTCATCTTCTTCGGATGTTCGATTGTCGGCGAAAAAGGCGAAATTGAGTGCGACGAATAACACAAACAAACCGGCCACTAATAAGACGGCTTTTGCGTTCTTACGCATAGAAGAGTCTATGGTCCTGATTGTTCGCTAATTGATGAATCAAAGTTGTGTTCGTAGTACCGCCTTCAGGCGTAAGTTTGTAAGGATTACGGAGACTCGAACCTGGGCCTACGAGAGCCTCGAACCAGGGCCGTTTTATCGTAATCGTTACAAACTTCCGCCTGAAGGCGGTACTACAAACAACCTTGCTACTTCACGTTGAAAAGCTGATGAGGGACGTCTTCCAAAAGCCACGCGCTACCCACTTTGTTCAAGATAAACACCGCCGTGCCGGCCTGGTCTCTTCCTTCAGTTTTGACCTTTAGTCCGACATCCAGAGCCACCCGGTTAGCGTCAAACTGATCGACGTGCAAGATCTCCGTCGACCATCCTGCCGGTCTTGAGACTGTTATCCCTTGCACGAATCGCTTCAGATTGTTCTTTACAACAAGGGTGAACAGCTTGTCTGAAGTAGGCTGCTTGATGGCCGCGTCGAGCTGAGTGATGTAGCTGCGCAGCGACTCATCGATCTGAGGAGCAACGCCGGCGCTCTTCTCTGCCTGGATCAACGCTTCATGTGCCGCGACTTCGGCAGTCGCGTCATCGGCTTCAACTGCCGCCAAGCGAAAGTGGCGTACTGCTTCAGCCGCCTGGTTTCGCGACAAAGCTACCTGGCCGAGCGTGATATGTGCCCATGCGAGCGCCGTCGGCGGTTCAGTCTTCAAGGCAGTGTTTGCTTCCGCCGCTGCCTCATCCATTTTCTTCTGAGCCGCGAGAGTTCGCGCCAGCCAGGCGTGCAACACCGCGTTGCGCGGCTCGAGCCTTACTGCCTCTCGGAGTTTAGTCTCGGCCTCGGCGTATTGAGATTTATTGAACGCGCCGATGCTCGAATTCATTAAGGTCTGCGCGGACGTTCGGGTAGTCTTAGAATTACTTTCTCGCGCGTCGTTATCATAGTTTGTCTGAATGATAAGCTTTTCCGGGTCCACCTCGACTGAGTTTATCTTCTCACTAGTCGGGATCTCAGCGGTCACGAGATTCTCAGATGGGACCATTACCGTGGTCGCGATTTGCTTATTCGATGCAGTTGTCGCCACGACCTTTACGGTTACGTCTCCGGTACCGAGGTTTCGCAGATTCACCACCTGGACTCCGGGTTTGTTTCCGGCTAGCGGTGACCCTACAATCAAATCCGGTTCTACGATCGTATCGATCCATTGCTGAAATATTTTCTCAACCTCCGGGGCACTGGTTGTAAGCGCGGCTCGCAGGTTTTCGCTTGTTACTATCTTTGTCTGTGGTCCGGTGAACAAGCTTTTGATCGCCGACAGCAGTTTTTCGCGACCCGCAGCCTCTTCGAGCATCCGATAGACCAGGGGCCCTTTGCTGAACACTGCCGTCGAGTAGTTTGGGAGAAGCAAAGTCTGAACTCCCAATTCAGCATCGCGCCCCGATTGGGCGATTGGCGTATAGCTCCACCTCATACTCGTGAATAAGTCTCGAGCAGTTTCTTTCCCAAAGCGATCCTCGAAATAGAGTGCCGATAAATAACGAGGCAAAGAGTCACTGAGAAACGCGAAACTGCGCGCTTTTGTCGCGGCACGATTCTCCTGCGCCGCTCGAGCCAGCTGTCCCCTTAGCCTAACTCGGCCTTCCGTCCACAGCCGCGCTACCGCATCGCCCAGCACCTCAATGACGCTCGAGCTCAACGTCTCACGCCGGAACACCTGCTCGTTCAGCACCAACACTCCTGGTTCAACCAGATTACCAGCGCGAGCCGATGAAATTATCCTGAAAGTTGCGCCAGGCGGCGGCGGTCCCAACGTCCTGGTAAAGAAATCAATCATGCGTCCGGTCTCATCTCCCAGACGCGCAACGATCCCTTTTGCATCGGCAGGTTTCGAATCTGTGGATACTGCAACGATGCCCGGCTGCACAAAAATCTCGATCTTTACACCGCCACGATCCTGGCTGACGGGCTGATCAAAACTCCCAGCAATAACAAGTGGTAACGAATTCAGACTCTGTTCAAAGGTCGCGCTTTGGCCTTCGCCTTTCAACGTTCCCGATGACAGCGCGCGAAAGTTGCTTGCTGGAGACGTCGCGTTCAATGTGAGCGTAAACGGCGCGGTCGTGGGTCCGTACACCGTAAACATGGTAGGCGGCATTGGCACCCACATCGCTGCTGGCGTCAACAAGACTTCCCCAGCATAAATGTGTATTGGAGCGGTGGACTCGGGAGCCTCAATACGATAGCTCACTTCTACGGTCGCCTTTCCCCCGCCCTCGATTGATGATTGCGGCGTAATGCCAATCTGGTTGAGAGTCGTAACACGGCGGTCGTCAACCGCATCAAATGTCGCGGAAGCGCCGTTGACCGTAACGGAGCTGACCTTAGCGAGCTTCGTCAACTGGAGGAAAAGCTTTGGCTTTGGTGTCTGCGCGAGATTCGAGATGGAAAGCGTCGCACGCACATCGACCGCGCTCGCGACGGCGTCGATCTTTGCGTTGATGTTGTATCGATCGACCTCAACTTCTTGCGCCGCAGCGCCTACTGCAAAGACCAGGATAGTCAATACTGCTGGTGGGATTCGTTTGAGCATCCAGAACTCCGAATAACATTTGAAACTTCGTGCACGGCGCTTCAAGTTCGGCCGCCGATTCAGCTGCATTATCAGCGCAACTCATCGCGGACAAGTGCGTGAATTGCTTTCAGCTTCTCAAGAAGAGGTTCGAGCCTTTCGAGTGGAAGGCTGTTGGGCCCATCCGAGAGTGCGGCCGCAGGGTTGTCGTGCACTTCCATAAAGACGCCGTCTACTCCGCAGGCTACACCAGCGCGCGCCATAAACTCGATATACTGCGAGTCGCCGCCAGTGCTGGTTCCCATTCCTCCCGGCCGTTGTAAGCTGTGGGTGACGTCGTAAACCACCGGATATCCGAATCCACGCATAATCGGCAACCCACGAAAGTCTACGACCAGATTGTTGTAGCCGAAGCTCGATCCCCGCTCTGTTAAAATCACTCGCTCGTTGCCTTGCGACGTCACTTTTTCAATCGCGTTCTTCATGTCGTTCGGTGCAAGGAACTGTCCCTTCTTTATGTTGACTGCACGATTAGACCGAGCTGCTTCGACGATCAAGTCAGTTTGTCTTGAGAGAAAGGCGGGTATCTGAAGCACATCGGCGACTTCGGCTGCTCCGCGAATTTGGCCAACCTCGTGCACGTCCGTCAGCACCGACAACCCTACGTCGTTGCGTACGCGCGACAGTATACGAAGACCTTCATCAATACCGAGACCGCGGTGAGAATTGATGGAAGTACGATTGGCCTTATCGTACGACGATTTGAATATGAAAGGGATAGCGACCCGATCAGTCACGGAGCGCAGCGCTTCGGCCATCTTCAGGGTGTGCGTCTCGTTTTCGACGAGACACGGCCCGGCGATCAGAAAAAGTTCACCGCCACCAATATCAATATTCCCTACTTTGAAGGGCTTCACTGCGACTGGCATAAATAGAGGATTATTCTACACGGCGGTACTTGGAATTCAAAAGCGAGGGATAAGAAGGGAATCGCCCCAAAGCGCAGAGAGATCTGGATACCATCGGACTTAAAAAGCCGATGGAGTTTCAGTTTCAGCCTAACAAGAAGCTCGTGCTCCGCGATACCATCGGGCTTCAGCCGAGTAGTTGCAATTTCGCCCTAACAGATAGAAGCGAGCTCCGAGATACCATCGGGCTTGAAGCCGATGGTATCTTCGAGCGCCGACGGCTTGTTAGGTTGAGGTTGACACTTCGTGGGCTAAAGCCGATGGAATCTCAAGACTTTTTCACACGCTCGAGGGTTATTAGCGACATACGCTGCCAGCTGCGGGCAACTCTACTTATCAAAGCACAAAATCGAAAGTGACTGTTGCGACCACTGTCCTGCCTGAGGCATTCGAGAATCGAAATTGCCTCGCGGCGTCGGCTGCAGCCTGGCGCAACTTCTCGTGGCCTCCTGTCGCCCGCGTTTCAATTACTTCCCCTTTGTCGTTCACCGTGATTTCGACCGCCACCATACCCTGAATTCCTTCGCGCTTGGCCGCTTCCGGGTACACTGCGTTAACTTTGTAGGTGTTCGTTAGGTAACGGCTGTCCCTTTGGCTTTCACCAGTACCGGGATTCAGCGCAAAGGCAATAGTGAGTTGGATCGTGACCGGTGCGTTCTCCGCGTTGCTAAAACGCCATTGCTTGACCGCATCCAAGGCCGCTTGTTGAAGCAATTTGTCACCGCGGATAACCTTGGTCATCCCAACTTCGCCCGTTTTTTCAATTGTCACTTCTATTACGACGTTGCCTTCTACTCCCGCCCGCTCAGCTTCTTCGGGGTAAACTGGGTCTACTTGCTTAATAACTTTCACACGACGCTCTGTTTGGGTGTTTATCGCGGCAATACTGCCTGCCGTCATAGCAAACACAATCACACAAAGACCGATTTGGCTTATTATCTTCATCGCGACCTCCAGTTGATACTTCTGGCACACTTGCATTGCAATCCCTGCGATATAGACTCCGCTCGTGATGATTTGTTCCACACGTTTTGTCAGAAGCGCGTCGCTGCCTTAGAATGACGTTCGAAATCAGCGGATAAATTCGTTACTACGTGAGAACGTTAGACTTATTTTGGTCGCAATCAAAGAGTAAATTCCTTAGTACTTGAAAATTGAAACTTATTGGGCGAGGAACGATGAGGCAATATCTGGATTTGATGAAGCATGTCCTGGAACATGGGACGAAGAAGGAGGACCGGACAGGCACGGGCACGCTTTCAGTTTTCGGTTACCAAATGCGGTTCAACTTGAGCGAGGGTTTTCCACTTCTTACAACAAAAAAGCTTCATATCAAGTCGATCATCTACGAACTGCTCTGGTTTCTTCGCGGAGATACGAGCATCAGGTATCTGCAGGAGCATGGCGTCAACATCTGGAATGAGTGGGCTGATGAAAATGGAAACCTCGGTCCGGTTTACGGCGCACAATGGAGATCCTGGCAGATAGCCGACGGACGCTCTATTGATCAAATAAGCAACGTAATCGAGGAGATAAAATCAAATCCGGCCTCACGCCGTTTGATTGTGAGCGCATGGAACGTTGGTGAAATATCGAAGATGGCTCTACCGCCGTGCCATTTGCTGTTTCAATTCTATGTTGCGAATGAAAAACTGTCCTGCCAACTCTATCAAAGATCGGCGGACATCTTTCTGGGGGTGCCTTTCAACATCGCGTCTTACGCGCTGCTCACGATCATGATTGCGCAGGTTTGTGGGCTCCAGCCTGGTGATTTTGTTCACGCTCTTGGCGACACACATTTGTATTCGAATCATATCGAACAGGCCCGGTTGCAACTCACCCGAGAACCTCTGGCGCTCCCGCAGATGCAGATTAACCCCTCGATAAAATCCATCTTTGATTTTGATTATTCAGATTTTGAGCTCGTCGACTACAACGCTCACCCCCACATCAAGGCTGAGGTAGCGGTGTGATCATCTCCCTGATAGTAGCGATGGACGAGCAGCACGGTATCGGCAAGGCGGGTAAATTGCCGTGGCGGCTATCCTCTGATCTAAAGAGATTTCGCGAGCTCACGATGGGACATCATTTAATAGTCGGTCGTAAGACTTTCGAATCGATCGGCAAGCCGCTCGAAGGACGACAGATGATTGTGGTTACGCGAGATGAGTCATTCAATCCATCAGGATGCATCGTCTCACATTCGATTGAGGCTGCGTTTGGTGTCGCTCAGGCGAGAGGAGAAAGCGAAGTTTTCGTGATTGGTGGGGCCGAACTCTATGCGCAAACGGTGGGTTTTGCCGACCGAATATACTTGACCGAGGTTCACGCCAGGGTAGACGCCGACACGTTTTTCCCAGAGTTTTCGCCGGACTCCTGGATAGAAAAGCAATCAATACATCAACAGTCAGACGAGAAGAATCAATACGACTTCACATTCAAATTGCTGGAAACAAGATGATCGAAATTGAAATCAAACTTCTCGATGAAGGAATACCGGTACCGCGCTATCAACACGAAGGCGATGCCGGGTTGGATCTGCCAAGCCGCGTCGACCTTGTGCTCGAACCGGGCGAGCGCGCGATGATACCTACGGGAATCGCGGTGGCGATCCCGCGTGGCTACGCCGGTTTTGTGTTACCCAGGAGCGGGCTTGCCTCTCGCCACGGTATCGCGCTTGTAAATTCGCCTGGCCTGATTGATTCAGGCTATCGCGGCGAAGTTGCGATAGTAATGATCAATACCGACAAGGATAAGCCGTTTGAGATCAAACGAGGGGATCGCATTGCTCAGCTCGTAATTCAACAGGTAGTCGAAGCCATGACCGTACAGGTCAAGGAACTCGACCTTACATCGCGCGGCTCGGGAGGCTTCGGCAGCACGGGAAAGTCTGCCGAGCGTCCCAAGTGATATCTTTGCGTTACAATTTCGCGAGTGTCAATCCTTTCTGATCCTGGTACTTTCCACCTCGATCGCTATAACTCGTATCGCACTCCTCATCCGACTCGAAAAAGAGGATCTGGATAAACCCTTCTTCCGCATACAGTCTGACCGGCAGATTGGCGGCGTTGTAGAGCTCGACTACCAGCCTTCCACACCAGTTCGCTTCGAGAGGAGTCGTATTGGCGATCAAACCGCAACGCGCATAGGTGCTTTTGCCTATCGCTAGTGCGGTCACGTTTCGAGGTATCTGAAACCGCTCGATCGTGACGCCGAGCGCGTACGAATGCGGTGGCAGAAGCCAGTAGTCAGAACCGTCGTCGGCTCTGCGAATCGGTACATCGAGTAGACTGTTCGGATCGAAATTCTTGGGGTCAATTTCGGTGCCGGTCACCGGCGAAAATACTTTGAACTCATCGCGGGCCAATCGGCAGTCATAACCATAGCTCGAGAGACCGCTGCTTATGATGCGGCGATCGGCCACCGCTCGAATGAGCTTCTCTTCAAAGGGATCAATAAGATTTTGCGCGCGGCTCATCCGCTTGATCCAGGCGTCCGACTTTATCGACATTAATATTCCTTTATCATTGGGATTTGTTGTTTGCGGAGCGCACAGTCTAGCGCCGAGCTCAAGGCAGGGTCAACGAAAGCGTTTCAACGAAAGCTTCGCAACGAAAGCTTTGCAACGACAGTTTCGCAACCTTAGCGGGTTTCCGAACGTAGCTCTCGCGCTTTTTTGACAACCTCGTCGTACTCAATCACAATGCTTTGGCTTTTTGCGAGTGAGAATCAAATGAAAGGCGCTTTAGACAACGTCAGAGTAATCGATTTAACGCAGGCGTTAGCCGGGCCATACTGCACAATGTTGCTCGGGGATTTGAATGCCGACGTCATCAAGATCGAAGCGCCTGGCGCCGGTGACCAGAGTCGCGGATGGGGACCGCCATTTGTCGACAGTGAAAGCACATACTTTCTCAGCATCAACCGAAACAAGCGTAGCCTCACCCTGGACATTAAGTCCGCATCGGGCCAGGAAATCTTACATAAACTGCTGTCGACCGCCGATGTGTTCGTGTGCAACATACCCAGGGAATCTTCCAGGAAGCGCGCCGGCATCGATTATCGAACCTTACAAACTCTGAATCCTGGATTGATCTATTGCCTAATCACCGGCTATGGAGATAGCGGCCCATTCGCCGAACGGCCTGGCTACGACCTGGTAGTTCAGGGGGAAGCCGGCATGATGAGCATCACCGGCGATCCGGGCGATGAACCGATGCGCTACCCTATCCCGATCGCCGATATCTCCACCGGTATGTATGCGACTATTGGAATCCTCTCAGCGTTACTGGTCCGAGAAAAGACCGGACAGGGTCAGTTCATCGATATGTCTTTAATGGAAAGCCAATCCGCGTGGTTGACTACGCTGGCATCCGCACTCATGAACGCACAGGAACAACCGCGGCAACTCGGTAACGCACATCCTAACATTGTTCCGTATCAAGTTTTCAAAGCGAAAGACAAATACATCATTCTCGCGGTTGGCACCGAGAAACAATGGCAAGCCTTTTGCGACGCTCTCGGTCTGGCGGATTTTAAGAATGATCCGCGTTTTGTTTCTAACGTCGAACGGACCAGGAACCGAGCCCAACTTATACCAATTCTTGATAAGCTATTCAGCACCGAGCGTGCCGATCACTGGCTGGAGAAGCTTAAGGATACTGCAATCCCCAGCGGACCAATAAATACAATCGCTGAAACCCTTGTTCATCCACAGCATACGGCTCGGAACTTTATTGTGGAGCTGGAGCATCCGTTGCTCGGACCCGTAAAGTCGATGGGCAATCCGGTCGGCCTTTCTGCTACGCCGGCAAGCTATCGACTCGCTCCGCCAACGCTTGGTCAACACACATCGGAAGTGCTGGGGGAATTAGGTTTCTCTGAGAGTGAAATCGATTCGCTTCGAAAAAAAGGCGTGGTGTGATCGATGCACAATTGATAACGGCGTCTATTGCAAGCGAACTTGTGTCAGGAGCCACCTCATCAACCAGAATGCAATTCCCAGACACCCAAGAAAAAGAGCTCCGCAAGCTATTGCTTCACCAACTCGCAATCGCATTGAGCCGACCAGCTCGGGCCGGTGATCTTCGACCCACGTGATTGAAGATGCAATCCAATGCGAGGCAAGCAACCAAACAATGATTCCCCCGGCAAGGCCTGCGATTGCCGCTAGTGCGTACATCTTATCGATTTTCCTTTGGCCTTTGCGCTTCTGCGACTTGGCGGCTTTGCGTTTAAAGCGTCATTTCAAATTCAACAACTTTAGTGTCAGCTATAAACGCAAAGCCGCCAAGACGCTAAGGCGCGAAGATTTATGTCTTCGCAATCAGACGGAGCAGTCGCGGGCTCAACAGCCACATCAATTCGCCGCGAAGTGTGGGGACCGTTTCAAGCACATTGATAGCGCAAATACTCCCCTTTTTTAACTGGATCGATGCTGCGTTGCCGATGCCGTGAGTTACTTTCGAGACCAGGATTCCAAGATCGGGTTGATGTCCGACCAGGACAACAGTTTCAGCGCCCGGGCGGCTCTTTATTTCGGCAAACAACTCATCGCAGGAGGCGCCTGGCGAGAGATTCTCTGTCGAGGTGATGTCTTTTTTGTTGAAACCGACGCCGGAGGCGACGATTTCGGCTGTTTCGACCGCGCGCGCGAGCGGGCTACATAAAATCGAGTCCACCTCGACGCCCAGTTTCACCAATCCCTTCGCGATCTCGCGCAGTCGATTGCGGCCCTCAGCCGTAAGGACGCGTTTCTCGTCGGAGAACTCGTTTTTTTTGCCGAGCGGCTCCGCAATTCCGTGACGTACGATAATAAGCTCCATATAGACCCCGATGAACGAGGGTTGATTATAAGGTATGACGGATGAACGGGAAACAGTAAGGATAGGGGTTGTGGGTGGGGTGGTGGGGGTTGGCGGTTGGGGGCGTT
>Ga0126382_10000741_pt1 | contig 12811 bp, 14 predicted proteins | sample PanSoiMetPlot_30_FD_92548 | JGI IMG/M metagenome (GOLD analysis project Ga0126382, IMG submission 92548) | Tropical forest soil microbial communities from Panama - MetaG Plot_30 | ecosystem: Environmental > Terrestrial > Soil > Tropical forest > Bulk soil | place: Panama | collected 2016-02-17 | reverse complement strand
CTAATAGCAACGACCGGCGACGACCCCGCAGCGCTCTCATGATCGGGGGTCAACTTGGCGTACGCCACGCCTGAAAAGCGGAAAGTCGGCACTTCGGCCTGGGAGCTGCTGCCGAACGCCTCCAGTCCACGGCGTGCCATTCCCTGACGTAGACGTGGGCCATCGTCATCAAAATGCAACCTCGGCTTGCCAGGGTAGTTACTGCTGGTGTGATTTCCCAGCTCGTGAGCGACGTCAGGCTTGTTGGAGTGAGCCATCCAGTCCCGGCAGCCAGAGCTGGCATTAGTCATGCCTAACGGCCAATGGCCCTGTTGGCCCAGCGGACTATCGGGTAGTGTTGGTCATGCCTTTATGGGGTGTCATGAGACGTGCCATTGGGACTGCATTGGCGGCCAGCGGCCTGTTCGTACTTGGTGCCTGTGGATCGGGGGGTGTAACGCCCACTGTCGCGGTGACGACGACGGCCTCGGTGACCGCGACACCCTCAGTGGCTTCCAGCACGGCGAGCGCAAGCCCGGTAGTCAAGAAACGCACCATCACCAAGCGGCAGGCGATTCCGTTTACGACCAGGAGAGCCCACGATCCTACGCTTGCCAAGGGCACCACCAGGGTAAGAACTCGCGGCGTCAAAGGGGTAAAGATCCTCACCTACGAGGCGACCCTCACCAACGGTGTGGAGACAAGCAGGAAGGTGATCAGTAAGGCGGTCGTCAAGGCGCCTATCACCCGGGTCATCGTGATCGGAACAAAGGAAGCCCCACAATGTGACCCGAACTACAGCGGCGCCTGTGTGCCGATCGCTAGCGACGTCGACTGTGCAGGCGGCAGCGGCGATGGCCCGGCTTACGTGCAAGGCCCCGTCCGCGTGGTCGGAACAGACATCTACGGGCTCGACCGCGACGGCGACGGTATCGGTTGCGACAGCTGAGCAATTGCCCGGCGGGCGTGATCGGCCACCTGCTGTGCAGAGAAGATCACGTTTTTCCAGGTGTCCCGAGATGTCCCCGAACCGCCATCAACAGCCAACGATCGCCAGCAACAGCAACCTGTGAACCTGAAGCTGGCCCGAGGTTTGAGCCTGCGAGCAACGCATGAGAACACGCTCGTAATGCGTAGGTCATCAGTTCGATTCCGATGGGCGGCTCTGGTCAGAGGCGGATTTCGTTAGTGAGCTCAGAGTTCGTGGCCCGGCCAGGTCGGGCCTCGCGAAACTGCGTTCGCCGCGTCCCAGCCCCGTAGTAGCAGGAGCAACCGCCGCCACAAGGAAAAGGGCTGGGCATGCCATTCCCGCGGCCGGGCTTCATTGAACAGCCAATCTATGTCGCCAGCCAGGTCTTTACGGCGCAGCCACAGGCGGACCTGGCTCATCGGCTTCCACCTGTTCCCGTTGTAAGCGTAGAACTGGCCGCATGAGCACAGGCGGATGCAGGTCTGGCCCTTCTTGGGAGCACCGCCGACGCCGCAAGCGTAGCCGTGCTTGCCACCGAATCTCCGCAGCAAGTCGGCGTCGGCTTCCAGGACAACCCTGGGCGGGGGTGGCAGGATGTGGATCCCGCGCTCATGGCCGCCCATACTCCCGAGCACGCTGTCAAGGGTACGCCGACGGGGTAACGATCAAGAAAATTCGGGGGTAAGCTACAGCCTTCACCCGCCGGGCTGCTATAGGACCCCCCCCGGACCTGCCCCAACGCGAAGCGATCGGGCCACGGGCCATTAGCGGGCGATTAGCCGGGGTGTCGCAGGGTCTGTGACGGTCACTAGCGGTGCGTCGACTGTCCAGGTCAGGGCGGTCAGAGGCCCGGATCGGTCGGTTTCCCAAGCTGATAGTGCGGGTTCGAGATGTGAGGCCAGCCCTCGCCGCCACCGGCCGTAGGCGCAGCTCGGCACGCGGCCCTGTTTTGCCGGGTAAGGCTGCCCGCCGGCCATTGACGCTGGCCGCATTTGCCTGCCAAGCTCACCGCGAGGGGTGACCTTCAGGCTTGCCGGCCAAGGCGCCCAATTGCGGGTAACTGCTGCACGCCTGAGCCACGGTTACCCGCAAGCCAGCGGCATCCGTCCTGTAAATAGGGGGTAGCGATGCGCAGTCTGATTCGCCGGGCCGCGGTGGTGGCCGGTATCGCGGTGGGGATGGCGGCAGGCATGGTGCCGGCTCTTCCTGCCTGGGCCGGGTCAGTCACCGGCCCGGCCGCCAATGGCACCTATCTGGCTCTGGGGGACTCGGTGGCGTTCGGCTTTGTGCCGCGCCAGGCGGTGCCGCCGCCGAACTACCGGTCCGCCCACTCCTTTGTCGCCTACCCCGAGGACGTGGCTCAGGCGCTGCGTATCCGGGTGTGGAACGCCTCCTGCCCAGGCGAGACGACGGCCAGCATGCTCACGGTCGGGGTGCTGAGCAACGGCTGCGAGAACAGCCCGGGCTCACCTGTCGGCTACAGCACCCAGTTCCCGTTGCACGTCCAATACCAGGGCACCCAGATGGCGTATGCCCTGAAGTACCTGGCCGTGCACCGTCACACCCAGCTGGTGACGATCGACATCGGCGCCAACGACGCGTTCCTCTGCCAGGAAACGACGGCAGACCACTGCACCTCCCCGGCCGAGCTTGCGGCCCTGGTGCAGGAGATTCAGGCGAACCTGACGGCCATCTACACCCAGATCCGTGCTGTCGCCCACTACCAGGGTCTCTTGGTCGCGCTGACCTACTACTCGCTGAACTATAGCGATCCGGTCCAGGTGGCCCAGGTTAAGCTGCTCAACGCGCTGATCGCGGGGGTCACCGAGGCCTTCGGCGGGAAGGTCGCCGACGGCTTCGCCGCCTTCGAAGGGCCGTCGGCGGCCTTCGGGGGCTCTCCATGCTCGGCAGGACTGCTTATCAAGCTTCCCGACGGGACCTGCAACATCCACCCCTCGCCTGCCGGGCACCTGTTGCTGGCCCAGGCCATCGAGAACGTTGTAGGAACCCTCCCGCCAAAGTAACCAGCCCCTAGAAGATGTCCGCGGGGCACCAGCGGTGCGCCCCCCGCTTCGAGAACCAGGCCGGATTCCAATGCCGTTACCGCGGCGGATACGTCGCCCTTGGGCGGAGCCCCCCGATCAGGACCGAGTCCAGATCTCGGTCCCACAATGACTGTGGAGTTGTCAAGTTGCCAACGGGAGGAGCACGAGGGACGGCGGGTAACGGTGCGACCATGCCCAATGCGTGCCCAAATAGCCGCAGGACTTGACGTTCGCGCAGGTCAGAACGGTTCCGCCAGAGGCCTGTAAAATCGTCGGCTAAGCCTACCCAGGTTCGAACCCTGGACCTGCCACCACCTGCGAAAACGGCCCGCGACCGGGGTATTCTCCAGGCTCGCGGGCCGTCGTGCGTTGTGTCATCCTCGGTCATCATTGGTCAGGAGACACCGCTGCACCACGGTGGTTACGGACATATACCGGACGGATTCGGGGCTGGAGGAGCGGTTCACCGAACCGCTTGCTTCGTGCTTCGCGATCACTAGGTGCACACCCATCTCCGCGAAGCGTGGCACTCCGCGGTCGATGACCAGTTCTGCCTGGGGTCCGCCACCGGGTTCCTCTCCCTGGCACCTCAAACTTCGCCGCTGGCCCGGCCGGGCTCGTCGGCACCTGTGGGTGCCGAAAACCTATGCCACCAGGCGATATTCGTGGATGACGCCCCCCATGCGGTCATGCCGCCGGACCCGGAAATGATCCAAGTCGGTGACATCATCTGGCAGAGGCCGCAGTGGCGCGGCCTGATCCAGGGCGCGGTGCGGCCGGTGCGAATTGTAGAAGTCCTCGTACTCCCGCAGCACCATCATCAGGTGGCGCAGGTTCCAGATCAGTGTCCGGTCCAGCAGCTCACGTCGGCAGCTGCCAATCCACCGCTCCATGATCGAATTCATCCGCGGCACCTGAACGACCCGGATCCCGGCCGCCTGAAACACGGCATCGAACGCTTGCGTGAAGCTGGCATCCCGGTCATGCAGGACGAACCTCGTTCGTACCCCGGCATCCCCCAGGTCCATGAGCAGGTTCCGGGCCTGCTGGACGACCCAGGACTGGACCGGGTGCTCCGTGGCGCCCAGGACCCGGACGCGTCGGCTGCCATGCTCGATCACCGCAAGGACGTACACCTTCGCGCCATTGAGTAGGTCAGCGGTGAACAAGTCCAGCGCCAGGATCCCCTGCGCCTGCGACCGCAGGAACTCCGCCCACCCAGGACCGTCCCGGCGGGGCGCCGGGTCGATCCCGGCGTCCCTGAGGATCCGCCACACTGTCGACGGCGCCACCCTGATGCCGAGCACCGCGAGCTCGCCATGGACGCGGCGGTAACCCCACGACTCATTCTCACGCGCCAGCCGCAGCACCACCGACCGAACATTACGGCGCACTGGCGGCCGACCAGAGCGGCCGCGGCGCGACAGCCGCGCCCAGCGGCGACGGACGATGTCACGATGCCACCGCAAGATCGTCCCAGGAGTGACGATCAGCCGCATCGCTGCCAGCCCGCCGGCCGGCAGCGTCCCGGCGAGCAACGCCAGCCACGCCCGGTCCGGCCATGTCAACCGCGAATGAGCCCTCGGCCGCTCGCGCAGGGCCACTGCGAGCTGATGGCGCAGCATCAGGATCTCGGCGTCCTTCCACCACGCCTCCCGCCGCGACAGGCCCAGCACAGCCACGGCCCGGGTCACGACGAGGAACATCAGCTTCAAACCCACAAGTCGAAGATCATTGCACGCCGGCCCGCCCGAGACCTGCCCGCCGGGTACCGTTCGCACCGACGGCGTCCGCAAAGCATCAGCCCAGGTGGCGCAGGTTTTCGGCACTCACAGGGTTGAGGCAAGATCGCGGTTCGTGTCTGTCCGTCTGCTGTACTTGGTCATGGTCCGGGTGTTCGGCTGGCTGGTCCTGCCGGGCCGCAGCCAGGCGTCCAAGGACGCGGAGATCATGGTGTTGCGGCATGAGGTGATGGTGCTCCGCCGCCAGGTGGCCCGGCCCCTGCCGGACTGGGCCGACCGCGCGATCCTGACGGCGCTTGCCCGGCTGCTGCCGGCCGCGCTGCGGGCAGTCGGCTGGTTACGCCGGGAACCCTGCTGGCCTGGTACCGCCGTCTGATTACCCGCAAGTGGACCACGCTAGCCGGCCGGGCCGCCCTGAGGCCAGCCAGGAGATCCGCGACCTGGTGCCGCGGATGGCGGGGGAGAACCCGCGTGGAGATACCGCCGGGTGCACGGCGAGCTGACCTGCCGCGGTCATCATGTGAGCGAGGCGACTGTCTGGCGGATCCTCCGTGCCCGGCGCTACCGGCCCGCTCCGTACGGCCTGGACACCTCCTGGCGCACTTTCCTGCGTGCCCAGGCCGAGGGCCTGCTGGCCTGCGACTTCTTCACCGTGGACACGATCTTCCTCCGGCGCCTGTACGTGCTGTTCGTCATGGAGATAGCGACCCGGCGGGTGCACATCCTCGGAGTGACCCAGCATCCAGACGGAGCATGGACTGCCCAGCAGGCCCGCAACCTGGTCTTGGACCTTGCCGGCCGGATCGGCTCGTTCCGGTTTCTCAACCGTGACGCCAAGTTCACGGCCGCGTTCGATGATGTCTTCGCCAGCGAGGGCGTACGGGTGGTGAAATCCCCGCCACGGGCGCCCCGGGCGAACTGTTATGCCGGACGCTGGGTGCGGATCGTCCGGGCCGAGTGCACTGACCGGATGCCGATCTACGGCGAAGCCCATCTGCGGGTAGTGCTGCGGGCCTACGCCGGGCACTACAACGGCCACCGCCCGCACCAGTCCCGGCGGCAGCGGCCACCCGATCATGACGAGATGGTCGTCGTGCCGCTGGATGCGCCGGTGCAGCGCCGGTGGGTACTCGGCAGCGTGATCAACGAGTACCACCGGGCCGCGTAAGCGCGTCACCAAACCCCGCAGGTCAGACCAGGTCACGACATTTTGAAGCGGTAACACGGTCCGGAGTCCTGCCGCCTCACAGCCAAGGCGCGAAGGCTACCTACCGCGCCTGCGCTTGGACCGGCTGGCCTTGCCGACTCGCTGGACACGTTGGATCTTCGGCCCGCCGTCCGCCAGACGTTCTTTGCGGCTGAGCTGGAGCAGTCGCTCGGCAGCCGCCGCGCGTTCCGCGAATTCGGCTGAGCGATCGGCCATGGCACGCGCAGCCTCAAAGTGCGCACGGGCTCCGCCGGGATCGCCGAGGAAGTCCAGTGCGTCGCCGGCGTGGGCCCTCACCCAGAAATCGTCCGGCCAGGCAGCCAGGTTCGCCGCGATCTGCGCCCTAGCGTCGTCGCCGCGGCCCGCCTCCGCGAGCGCAACTCCGAGATCGGCGTCGAGGACCGGCTGCAACTTCGGCTCGACGCGGCCCAGGGCTTCAGCCACCGACACTGCCTCGTCCGCCAGGCCCGCGCGACCCAGGTCAAGGATGAGGTTAAGCAGCCAGTCCGGGATGTCGGGCCCATACTCCGGGTCCTCGCCGAGCGCGACGCCCAAGTCGTGGCCTCGCCCGGGAAACCAGCCTGCCGCCTCGACAACCGCTCGTGCCCGCTCGGCGAGTTCGGCCGGCTCTGGCAGGACGTACATGGCCTCGCCGGCCCCGGCCAGCCTCGTCGCCAGCCCGTTCGGCAGATGCGGCCGCTCTCGCCTGATGGTCGCGCCGCCCAGCGCACCCCAGCCGTTTGGGTTGCTCCGCTCTGCTCGCCTGAGGCGCTCCTTGAGTACGGCCCCGGCCTGCTTGCTGTGGGTTGCGCACATTGAACTCTGCGATTCCGACAGGTCGGCAGGGAAGCCGAAACGTTTCCCTTCGCACGCGGGGCAGCCCAGCTGACCCGGCAACAAGGCCGCAAGCTCCACCTGCGACCGGTCCAGGTCGACCAGCCCGAAAGCGTGCTGGACCACGTCCTGGATAGCGCCGAGGCCGATGTCCTCCCACGATGGCGGGTCAGCCCTGATCCCTGCCTGGCCCAGCGCAGCTCCGGCCGGCAAGTCGGCGAGCAGATCAGGCACAGAGTGCTCCAGGACGAGCGTCGGGTAACGGCCCGCGGTGACCTCCTGATCGTGCGCGGCCGCGGTAACCACGGCGCTGCCAGCGATTGCAGTCAGCGTGGCGGCAATCGACTCATGACGCGCCGCACCGAGGGTGATGAGCCGCCAGATGGGCACGTAGACGGCGATTTCCAGGCCGAGCGAGCCGGGGTTCACGGCCGCGAACCCGTCCGGCCGGGGCGCGTCCATCTCCAGCGGATCCCAGGTGAGCACGAACACCCGGAGCGCTTCGGCCATCCTGGCCTCGCCCGGTAGTAGCCCGCCCCAGGTAACGCTGAGCTCGAGCAGTTTCTTGTCGGTCACCGGCGCCGCGGAAAGCATCCGCCCGACGTCAGCGGGCAGCCCAGCGAGCGCTTCGCCACCGAGGCCGGTCACAGATCTGACGATACGCGCGGCGCGTAGGCGGAACGTCGCGGCTGACCGGATGCGCGCAGCACCCGGCCGTCGTGGTGACGGATTCTCATCAAGGAAGTGCCAGCCGGGCCAGTGTGTTTCGCACCGCCGGTGTCGGCAGGCAGACTGTGGGCTGGAGGAGGTCAGTTGACCCGCAAGCGCAAGCGTTCCGGTCGCAGGCCGCGTCGGCCTGTCCGGGCGCCAGTCCCCGCCGACGACGGCCCCGACTGGGTGAGCATCGACGGCAGACTCATGTTCGTCGTCGGCTACACGCCAGGCGGATCGCCGTATGGCGTCTTCGAGGACGAGATGGGCGACTTTGACGCGGGCGACCGGACCGCCAGCGAATCACCTTCTCAGTAGGGCCGATCGGGGTGTGCCCGGTTGTAAGCAGCGATGATCGCCAGCGGTATGGAGTCGGACTCGGCGAGGTCGAAGCGTGCCGTGCGCGCCCAGGCGCGCACTTCGTCCCCGCCGGCCTGGCGGGCAGTCGGCGCGACGTCGTCTGGCCTCGCATGCGAGCGCCGGGCCAGTCGAATGGCCTCCATGACGATTTCCCTGGCGCGCGGGGTGCGCTTGATGGCGAGCTCGTCGAGAACGTCGTCGGCAAGGCTCGCAACTGTCTGGCTCCGGTCAGGCTCGCTCAGCCGGAGGACGGCGCCGGTGACCTCCTCCATGCCGATCGAGCCGACCGGATTGTCGAACAGCGCCCGCTGCGGCCCGATTCGCCACTTCGGAGGGCGGAGACCCGCGCTGCGATCGGAGTCAGGAGCGGTCATAGGGCGATTCTCGCATCCGGGGCATTCTGCATCTGGACAGCACGCCGCCGAGCATGCCCAGGCCCGCGCGGGCATGGGTGTGGTACCGCATCCTTGTACCAGTACTGTGGTACCGTGGTTCTGTACTAGCGAGGTTTACGGAGGCTTCATGGCGATCACTGCAACTGAGGCGCGCAAGAGGCTTTTCCCCCTGATCAAGCAAGTGAACGAGGACCGGGCGCCGGTCGAGATCATCTCGAACCACGGCCGGGCCTACCTTGTCGCGGCCGATGACTACGAGTCCATGGAGGAAACCGACTACCTGCTGCGCTCCCCGGCGAACGCAGCCCGTCTCATGGCAGCCGCTGACGAAGTGCGCCGCGGACGGACCCTTGTCACCAAGACGATGGAGGAACTCGAGGCCCTGGCCGACGAGGGCGAACCGCGTTGAGGAACATTATCTTCCACGCTCAGGGCTGGGAAGACTTCACCTACTGGGCCACGACCGATAAGAAGATGCTGCGCCGGGTGCTCCGGCTAATCGAGGAAGCACGGCGGACCCCGTTCGAGGGAGTCGGCAAGCCTGAGCCGCTGCGCCGGAATCTGTCCGGCTTCTGGTCGCGGCGGATCGATGACGAGCATCGTCTTGTGTACGGCGCAACCGATGATGAACTGATTATCATTCAGGCCCGGTACCATTACGACGGCTGACCGCCCTGCCGATTTCTCACTGCGTTACCACCTCACCCAAGAAGAGCATCCGCATGGCGCGAAGCCCGCAGCGATTGATGGTCCGTGGGCTCAGCAACTCGGATGGCTGTCCGCGCCCGTCAATGGTGGCAGCTCGCCGACCTGCCGGGCGCACGGACGTATGGCGGACAGGCTTGCGGATTCACTTGATCGCCAAGGGAATTTTGCCAGGTCACAAGCCATTCCGATGCGTAGGGGAAACGGTCTGTAAAACCGTCGGCTAAGCCTACCCAGGTTCGAACCCTGGACCTGCCACCAAGAACCCGCAGCTCGGACACGGTATGGGTGCCGTCCTGATGCCTGAAAGGGAGCGGTGCGTAACACCGCTGGCCGTTCCGCTGCGACGGATGCGGCCCAGCTCGTTGCAGGTCAGCGGCCTGTCCAGTGCCGTGCTCCGACACCGGGTGGCAGGTTTGCGGCGAATGCGCGGAGAAGTTCACCAGGCCGCAGCGGCCCTGCTGTGAGTGATGAAACATCACGGAACGACGCGACCAGCAGACCGCGACCGCCTGCGTCAGGACCGGGGACGACCCTCAGGCTCAGCTGCCAATGCGCGCGATAGGCACGCCAGTTGCGTCCGACTCGTTTGCCGCGACACCAAGCCGCCTGCAGGCAGCCACCAAACGTCTTGGCTCGGCGGGCGTATCAGCGCGGCATGACCATCACCAACGGTGACCAGCCATAGCGTCGCCCCTACGAGTAATTCCAACCCTGCCGATTATGCGCTGGTCAATGCTCTGACCGCAGATGGCTGGGCGCGGCCCCGAGCAGCGGTTCTGTGCGCCCATCCCTGGGATCCTGGGCGGCCTCCTCCGGCGGGCCCAGAACAAGTCCTCTGCTGGCACGGTCGACTTCAGCAACGCTAGTGACTCGTCATTCTCACCCGAGTTCCTGGACAGACATTCCGCCTCAGACGCGAAGCTCCCCCAAGCAGGAAGATCAATCCCCGGCGTAGGCCTGCGTAGTTCCCGCTGTGCCAGGTATGCGAGCCGACGATAAGTTACGGTGATCAACAGCATGCCGGGGCAAAGGCGCCGCGGTCATGGGAGGTTGGCATGCACATCAATGCTGGTGATACTGCCTGGATGCTGACCTCGACGGCGCTGGTGTTCTTCATGATGCCAGGGCTCGCGCTGTTCTACGGCGGGCTGGTCGGCGCGAAGAACGTGGTCGCGACGATGGTCCAGTCCTTCGTGGCTATCGGCGTGATCAGCTTGCTGTGGGTGATCGTCGGGTACTCGCTGGCGTTTGGCAGCAGTCACTGGGGTGGTGTGATCGGCAGCCTGCAGTATGTGATGCTGCATGACGTCAACGGCACGCCGAACAGTTACGCGCCGACGATCCCGTCGCTGGTGTACATGGCATTCCAGATGAAGTTCGCCGTGATCACCCCGGCGCTCATCGCGGGGGCGTTCTGTGAGCGGATGCGTTTCCGCGGCTACCTGGTGTTTGTCGGCCTGTGGTCGCTGCTGGTATACAGTCCGTTCGCGCATTGGGAGTGGGGTGGCGGGTTTCTCGGCTCAGGCGGCCTGCACGCGATCGACTTCGCCGGCGGCTCGGTGGTCCATGAGCTGGCTGGTGCCGCGGCACTGGCCACCGCGCTGTACCTGAGGCGACGGCACCAGCTTGAGCGGCCGCATAGCGTGCCGCTGGTGCTGCTCGGCGCGGGGATCTTGTGGTTCGGCTGGTTCGGTTTCAACGCGGGCAGCGCGGTGTCCGCCGGAACGGTCGCCGGCTACGCGCTGGTCAACACCCAACTGGGGGCGTGCACCGCGATGCTCGCCTGGATGGGTATCGAATGGTGGCGCCGCCGCAAGCCATCGGGGGTGGGCATCGCCACCGGTGCCGTCGCCGGCCTGGCGGCGATCACCCCAGCGTCGGGTTTCGTGCAACCATGGGCGGCGATCATCATCGGCGCCGCGGCCGGCCTGCTGTGCTACGGCGCCGTCCACCTGAAGGACATATTCCACTACGACGACTCCCTCGACGTCGTCGGCGTGCATATGGTCGGCGGCGCCATCGGGGTCGTGCTCACCGGCGTCTTTGCCAGCCTCGCCGTGAACGCCGCCGGCGCGGCCGGTGGCTGGACTCAGCTTGGCCGCCAGGCAGTGCTGGCCGTCACCGCAATCGCCTACCCCTTCGTCATGACCTGGATCATCCTCTGGATCACTGACCGCACCGTGGGACTGCAAGTGAGTCCAGATGATGAGGAAACTGGCCTTGATCTCAGCGAACACGACGAGACCGGCTACCAACCGGCCCAAACGGCAGTCGACATGACCAGTGACAGCATGGTGGCCGCACCTGGCGCGCCGACGGCAACCGAAACGCAGTAACCCAAGCCGAGAACGACGGCGCGACCCTGCGAGATGACCTCGCTCGATGCCAGCCACGGTCAGCCTCCACTAGCACGCCAGGCTTCCAGTTCTGCGCGGCATCCGCGATCATCTGTACCCGCTCGCGTGCCCGGCCAGATCGGCGGCTATTCGCGTGGCGGCCATCGAAGAGCCGACCACGCTCTGCGATCGGCGTCAGATGGGGTGTGGGCGGTTAGTTGGCTAGGGGTGGGGAGAGAGCGCGGACGCTGACGTTGCTGGTGCGCGACGCCCGGTGCCGCTGATCGCGGTAGGGGCGGTAGAGCGGCCCGTGGTACCAGGCCTGGCGGGTCTGCTCGTCGGGCCACGCCATCAGGGCCATCGCGCAGTTCACCGCCAACGTCTATCCGCTTGGCATCGCCCGGTACATGCTGCACGTCCACGGCACCGACCAGTTCTTCACCGATGCTGACAACGGAACGCTGCCCGCGTTCAGCATCGTGGACCCTGATTTCGACGTCTATTCCGAGGAGAACCCGCAGGACATCCGGAAGGGCGAGAGCTTCGCCGCCGAGGTGATCAACCGGGTCACGCGCAGCAGGGGATGGCCGCGCACCCTGCTGATCTGGGTGTACGACGAGCACGGCGGCTACCACGATCACGTTCCACCGCCGACCGCCGTCCCGCCGACGACGTGGAAGGGCGCAGCCTCATCGGCAGCCCGACGCGGCTCCAGCGCCTCCTGCGGCCGGTCCTTCCCCGCTTGGTCGATAACCGAGAGCCAGCCCGGCTGCGCACGACAGCGGGTTCGCTAACTGTCGTCGCTGAGGCGGGTGCGGGGACCGCGGACGGTGAACAGCAGCAGGCCGATCGCGAAGACCGCGCTGGCGCAGATCCAGGCGCCGCGGTCGGCGGGCGGGCGGACCGGCCAGGTTGACGGGGCGGTCCAGGCTTCGAGCAGGGCGTACTGGCAGAACACCATGTATCCCATGGGGAGCGTCCAGGCGAGCAGGCCGCCGGTGACCAGCGAGCACGCCAGTCCGAGGCCGGTGAAACCGATCACATTTCGTGCCAGCACCGCGATGCCGCCGTTCAGGCTCTCGCCGGCCGCGCCTAGCTGCAAGGCGAGGATCGCAAGCCCGGTCAGTCCGATCGCGGCGAGCAGGCGCAGGTAGGGCAGCGAGCGCCCGGTGGCCCGTTCGGTCTCTCCGAACGGGCTGTGCGCCGACACCGCGATCACCGACGCCGCGCCCGCCTCGATGATCATCGGGACTTGCTGCGCGTACGGCCCGGAGTTGAACGCCCAGTGCCAGTGCAGCGCCACATGCAGCACGACACCGCAGACGGCGAGCGCGAGGACCGCGGCGGGGACCCGCCGGGTGCGCAGGTGAAGCCAGGCCAGCCGGATGCCGGCCGGGTTCCGGCGTGCCGTCCCGGCCGGAACGGCCGGGGATTCCAGCAGATTGGCGGCGGTCATGGGAGCTGCGCCAGGGTGATCTTGCCCGCCCGCAGGGCGGTCAGGTGGGTGGCGAGCCAGGCGTGCCG
>Ga0126382_10000740_pt1 | contig 12811 bp, 9 predicted proteins | sample PanSoiMetPlot_30_FD_92548 | JGI IMG/M metagenome (GOLD analysis project Ga0126382, IMG submission 92548) | Tropical forest soil microbial communities from Panama - MetaG Plot_30 | ecosystem: Environmental > Terrestrial > Soil > Tropical forest > Bulk soil | place: Panama | collected 2016-02-17 | reverse complement strand
CACCGATGGATGTCGGTCCTCCCCGCCGAGGTGGTCAGGTCCCGTCCCCGGCTGCTGCTGGCGCAGGCAATCATGGCCGCCACCAGTGGCCACTTCGAGGTCGTGGAACCGCTCCTGGACGCGGTTGCGTGCGCGCCCCCCAGCTGGGCCGATGAACCGTTCGAGCCAGCCGGCGGTGCGGCGGCCAGCAATCTGATCAATGTCCCTGCCCTGACCACGCTCGTTCGCAGCTTTGTCGCCCAGTACCACGGCGACGCCGAGGCCACGGCCGCGTTCGCTTCGCGCGCCCTGGCCGGGATCGGCGACGGCGAGCAGATGCTGGAGTTTGTCACCCGAGGACACCTGGCCGTGGCGGAGTGGCTGCGCGGCCAGCCCGCCGTGGCGGAGCGCACCCTCGCTTCCGGCATCGCCGGATGGCGGGCGGTCCGCCAGCCCACCCTGATCGCCTGGGCCGGCCACCACCTCGGCGAGGTCCAGCGCGCCCGGGGCCGCCTCGATGCCGCGCTGAGAACTTACCAGCAGACTCTGGAGACCAACGCACCGCGTGGCCAGCCGACCGGGCCCGCGGCTGGCGTCGGCTATGTGGGCATGGCCGAGGTGGCGTACCAGCGGGGCAAGCTTGACGCGGCCCTGCGGCACGTCACCGAGGGCATCACGCTGTGCCAACAGTTCAGCTACACGCCCCCGCTGGCTGCCGGCCTGGCGACCCTGGCGTGGATCCGGCAGGCCAGCGGTGATGCGAGCGGCGCCCTGGACGCGATGGGCGCGGCCGAGCGGGTCGCGCCGGGCACGGAGGTAACGAGCCTTCTCAACCCGGTCCCGGCGCAGTGGGCCAGGCTGCAACTGGCCCAGGGCGACGTCGAGGCGGCCGCCCGCTGGACGCGGCAGCGCGGCCTCGCCGCGGATCACCAGCCGGCCTACCCACAGGAGCGGGAGTACCTGGTGCTGGCCCGGGTGCTGCTCGCGCAAGACCGCCCCGGCCCGGCGCTCACGCTGCTGAACGGAATGCGGGACGCGGCCGCCGCCCAGGGCAGGACCGGCAGCGTCATCGAGACGCAGGCGCTGCAGGCGCTGGCGCTCGCCGCCGGCGGCGAGGAGACGGCCGCGCTCGACGTCTTGGCCGGGGTGCTCACGCTCGCCTGCCCGCAAGGTTATGTGCGCGTGTTCGCCGACGAGGGCCCGCCAATGAGCGCGCTGCTACGCCGGCTGCTCGCGGCCCAGCGGGCAGGACAGGCGGCTGCGTGTGGCGTCCCGCCCCGCTGCCTCTCCCACCTGCTGCGGGCCTTCGGCGGCAAGGATGCCGCGGACGGCTCCGGGCGACGAGCAGCGGCCGTGCCGGGCCTGGCCGAACAGCTGACCGCCCGCGAGCTGGAGATCCTCGCGTTCCTGGCCGAGGGCGCGCCGAACCCACGCATCGCCGAGGAGCTCCTGGTCACCGTCGACACGGTCAAGAAGCACGTCAGCCACGTCCTCGGCAAGCTCGGCGCGGCCAACCGCACCGAGGCTGTCACCCGCGCACACCAGCTCGGCCTGATCCCCTAGCCCGCTCCCGGCGGCGATCGCCCGGTGGCACCATCGGGCCCATACCGCCTGATGGCACGACAGTGCCATCAGGCGAGGCCGCGGAAGATTCCACCCGCATGCCCACCTTCGGGTGACGCCCCACGCCAGCGCCGACTCATACGGTCTTTCAAGGAACCGGTCCCAAACGATCCTGGCCTCCCCGGTACCGGGCCGGCGCAGCGACTGGCCGAGGAGACGACGTGCGGCGCATCCGTATCCAGAGGCGGAGGGCCCGGCACGAGCACGAATGGTGTGAGGCAGTACCGGGGGCGGCATGAAGACGAACCCGACCCGGGGCACGCCGCTCCGCGGGCCCCATGAGATGGATCCGGCCACCGAGACGGCGGAGGACCGGGCCACGCGGTTTGAACGGGACGCGCTGCCCTACCTGGGGCAGCTGTATCCCAGGGCACTGCGCATGACCCGCAATCGCGCCGACGCCGAAGATCTGGTCCAGGAAACGTTCACCAGAGCATACGCCTCGTTCGATCAGTTCGAGCCCGGCACAAACCTGAAGGCCTGGCTGTATCGCATCCTCACCAACACCTTCATCGCCAGCTGCCGGAAACGCCGGCGCGAACCGGCGGCCACCAGCGAGATCGAGGACTGGCAACTGGCCCGAGCCGCGGCTCCAGCCTCGTCTGGGCTGAACGCCGCCGACGCCGAGGTCCTGGCGCACATGCCGGACCCCTGCGTGAAACGCGCGCTCCAGCAGCTTCCAGAAGACTTCCGCGTCACCGTTTACCTCGCCGACGTCGAGGGCTACGCCTACCGGGAAATCGCCGGCATCACGGGCACACCGATTGGGACCGTGATGTCACGGCTCCACCGCGCCCGCCGCCAGCTGCGCGGTGACCTCCAGGAGTACGCGGCCACGCGCCGAACGGTCACGACGCGGCAAGGCCGCGGTCCCCTCCCAGCGAGGGCCCGCCGCCCGCCACCGGCCGCATCTCGATCCCCGCGGGAAGCGTTATGATCTGCGCCGCACGGCCGGTCGCCGGCGCGCCCGCCGTGAACCGCCCTGCACGGGCACGGCGGCGCGGGGACACGGTGGCCGCCCGGGTTCCGGCGGTCACCGGCGGCCTGGCACGGCTGGCATCGCGCCGTAGCCGAACCTGGGCGTGGGTGCTTGCGGCGGGTGTATCGGTGGCGGTCGCGGTGCGTGTCCCCGGCGTGGCCAGCGATACGCGGGCCGCGTTCGGCTACCTGGGCCGATTGCACCTGTCTTGGCTGGCTGTGGCCGTTGCCGCGCAGATCGTGTCGCTGGCTAGCGCTGTGGTGGCGCAGCGCCAGCTGCTGGCCGCTGGCGGCGCACGGTTGCCGTGGCGGACCGTGTCCGCCCTGGTGTTCGCCTCCACCGGGCTGGCCAAGATGATGCCGGCCGGGCCGGTCGCCGGGGGTGCCTGGCAGGCCAGAGAGTACCGGCGCCGTGGCGCGGGCACCGTCGCGGGGGTATGGGCGGTGCTGGCGGGAGGGTTCACCTCCACGGTCGCCGTCGTGGCCATGCTGCTGGCCGGGACGGCGGTGGCCGGCGCCGGCCCGCTCCCGGTGCTGGCGTGCGCGGCCGCTGTGCTGGCCGCGGGTGCGGCCGGGCTCATCGCCGCTCCGCGCGGCGCTCACGGACTCAGCGGCTGGCTGCGCCGGCGTCACCGTCGCTGGCCGGGCATCGGACGGCTGGCTGCGTCCCTGGCCGGGCTCTCACGCCACCGCGCCGGGCCCGGCTGGGCCGCCGGGGTGGTGGCGTGCACCGCCGTGGGCCTGCTCGCCGACGCCGGAGTGCTCGCCGCCTGTTTCGGGCTGGCCGGGCTGCCGGTTCCCTGGCGCGGGCTGCTGTTCGCATGTGCCGCCGGGCAGCTGGCCGGCCGGCTCGTACCGCTGCCCGGCGGGCTCGGCGGCATGGAGGGCGGCCTGTTCGGCGCGCTCACTCTCACCGGCACCCCGCCCGGTGCGGCGGTGGCTGCGGTCATCGTCTACCGATTGGCCGGGTACTGGGCTGTCGGCGCTACCGGTACCGCGGTGGCGGCGGCGCTCGCCCGCCGCCCGCGCGGGCCAGGGCGTGAAGCCCTCCGACACCCGGCGGGCTTGCCATGACCACGGGTCTGGAAAGCGCTTCGGCGGTAGCGGCGTGGATCGCTATCCACCCGCAGGCGCCCATCGGCGCCTCCGCCGGAGGGAGGCTTGGGCGAGCCGAAACCGCCAACCGCGCCCCGCGTCGCGACACGGCGCAGCCCCGCTCCAGGCCCCTGCCGAACGCGGGACCCCGGCGGTACCTGCAGATCGTGTTCGTGGCCGTCGCCTTGTGGGCGATGGACGCGGTCGCCCAGTTCCACGCGGGAGCGCAGGCGGCCGGGCTCGAACACGCCGCCGCCATCGTCTCGATCGGCCGGGACTTGGGCGATCGGGTGGCCGTGACGATGAACCACTGGCTCGCCGGGCATCCGCTCGCTGCGGCCGCCGCGGCCAGCTATTACATCGTGCTCCACGGGCTGGTCACTGGGATCGCCGGGATCGTGCTGCTCCGGCGGCGTCACCCGGCCTTCCGGCTGCACCGTAATGTCCTGCTCGCAGCGACTGCCATGGGGACGGTCGTGTTCTGGCTCTACCCGGTGGCCCCGCCAAGGATGCTTCCCGGATACCACGACATCGCGGCCACCGCCGTGCCGTTCTTTTCCCAGGTCCTCGAAAGCAAGGCCTCCAACCAGTTCGCGTCACTGCCGTCCCTGCACGTAGCCACCGCGCTATGGGTGGCGGTGGCCACCCAAGCGCTGGTGCGTCGCCCGGCCTTGCGGGCCGCCCTTTGGGCCTACCCCGCCCTGACCGTGCTCGACGTACTGGCGACCGCGAACCATTACATGCTCGACGTGCTCACAGCCCCGGCACTGCTCGTGCTGGCCTATGCGGCACCAAGGCTCCGCACGCTCGTGCGCAGCCGGCGCCGAACAGCGCCGCGGGACACGGCGTCTGTGACATCAATGCCGCGAACGCGCGTGGCACTGTCGTGCCCGGCGCCTCCCGGGAAGTTCCACCCCACATGTCCACCTTCGGGTGACGCGCAGCCGGGCAACGCGGCCATAACGTACCGGGCAAACAGACACGCACTGGGCGAAGGGTTGCGGCATGAACCTGGCCGAGCGCCGGTTTCTTGGTGAGCGGGGCGAGCGGGCGTGAGCGGCCAGGGGTGGCCTGTCCGCTACGAGATCCGCGTCGACGGCGTCCTCGACGACCAGTGGGCCGACTGGTTCAGCGGTCTCCGGGTCAACAGCGAGGGCACGCACACGGTCATCTCCGGCCTGCTTCCCGACCAGCCCGCACTGCATGGGGTGCTGGCCAAGATCCGTGACCTCGGGCTGAGCCTGATCTCGGTGCGCCGGCTCGACCCCGGTGACGAAGCAGACAGGATGCCGCAATGAGACGTCTTCGGTCACGATCGGGCACAGCGATACGCCGGGGTCTGCCCTCCGCGCCAGCCACGGATCGCCACCCCGGCCCGGCCAGCTGCCGGGAAGCTGCTGGCGTCGTGCCTGTTGCCCCCCCGAGCCCGGTGAGAGCTTGGGAGTGGTTCCGGTGATCGGGAGAGAAACATGACCCAAGCAACGGAAAACCTGAATGGCGGACCAGACCCGTGCTATCCCGATGAGATCGCCGCTGCACGGACGATGATCGCGCTGGAAGGCAACGCGGCCGCGCTGCAGCGGCGGCTTCCCGGCGGCTGGGAGCTGACGCCCTATGCCGGGGATGACGTGCGCGGCACCTCGCTGCGGGGCGCGAACATGCTGGTCCCCTTCCATGGGGTCTACGCCGCGCGGGCGGGGCAGGGCCAGCCGCTGGCCGGCCTGCCGCAGGTCAGCTACATCGCCTTCGTGTCGCAGGCACGCAACCAGGCGACCGGCGAGCTCGGGCACATCCACTGGTTCACCTACACCGAGGACCCGGCCGCCGTCCCCGGCAATTACGGCGACGGCACGCTCGCCGGCATCACCTGGTCGCAGACCTCCACCAAGCAGCACCGTGGCCGCACCCAGGTGCGGGAGAGCTTCTCGGCCGTGGCCGACGGTGGGCAGCTCCACCTGTCGCTGGCCTACCAGCAGGGCGGCATGGTGACCTGGGCGACCGCCGAAGAGCCGAACCTGGCGCTGTACGCCGCCAGCGACCCCACCGTGGTGCTCTGGTACCAAGAAGACCAGGTGCTGGACGTAGTCCGCAGCCACCCACTGGGCATCGACACCGTCTCCGAGATCGGCCTGAACGTGCAGGGCGAGCTCGCCGACGTGTTCGACGGGACCGAGCACATCGTTGCCGTCGTGATCCAGCGGCCCTACATGCGGCAGGTGTACGTCCCATGAGCACAGCCGCAGCTTCAGACGAAAGGACAAACACGATGCCTGAACGGGATCTGCGGAACGAGATGGTGTCCGGGGCCTACGCCGCGTGCGAGACGCGGCCCGGGCTGTCCCGGCCATCAGCGGGGTCGCTGCGCGGCCCTGGTGGCGGGCACGTTGTAATGTCTTTGCGCCGGGCCGGGGTCTCGTGGTTGCCTGAGAATGGATGGGGAGACAAGCGGCGGCCGGAGGGCCCCAGGGGGTGGAATCGGTGAACAGGCTGGGCAGGCTCGCGGACATTCCGTCTGGGAGCTGGACCAAGTGGGTCGTGGTGGGTTTCTGGGTGGTCGTGCTGGTGGTCACCCTCCCGCTGTCGTCAAAGCTCCAGGGGGCGGAGAAGAACGACGCGAAGACGTGGCTGCCGGCAAACGCGGAATCCACCAAGGTGCTTGATGTGCAGTCGCGCTTCCAGTCGCCGAACGTTTATCCCGCGGTGATCGTGTACGAGCGGGCCTCGGGGCTGACGGCCGCGGACCGGGCCGCGGCGGCGGCCGATGCCCGGAGGTTTGCCACGCTGCACGGCGTCGCGCCGGGCCAGGTGACGGGCCCGGTCCCGTCGTCCGACGGCAAGGCGATGCAGACCATCGTGTCGGTCAATCTGGGCAAGAAGGGGTGGGACGGGGCGGCGACGTCCGCTAGCTCCATCCGCGCGATCACCCGATCCGATCCCAGCGGCCTGACGTCCCACCTCACCGGGCAGCTGGGGTATGCGGCCGACTTCAGCAAGGTGTTTAGCGGCATCGACAGCACGCTGCTGTATTCGACCCTTGCGGTGGTCATCATCATCTTGCTGATCACCTACCGGAGCCCCGTGCTGTGGCTGCTGCCGGTGGTCTCCGCGGGGGTGGCGCTGATCACCGCCCAGGCGGTGATCTACCTGCTGGCGGCGCACGCGGGCCTGACGGTCAACGCGCAGAGCGCGGGCATCTTGTATGTGCTGGTGTTCGGCGCCAGCACCGATTATGCGCTGCTGATCGTCGCGCGCTACCGGGAGGAACTGCGCCGCCACGACCGCCGTCACGCGGCGATGGCCACCGCGCTGCGCCGCGCCGGCCCGGCGATCATCGCCAGCGGCAGCACCGTGATCGCATCCTTGCTGATACTGCTCGTTGCGGAGCTGGCGTCGACAGCAGGCCTGGGGCCGGTGCTGGCGATCGGTGTGGCCGTCGGCATGCTGGCCATGCTCACGCTGCTGCCGGCGCTGCTGGTGATCTTCCCCCGCGGGGTGTTCTGGCCCTACCGGCCGACGTACGGCTCGGCCGAGCCGACCAGCCGCGGGCTGTGGGCCCGGGTCGGCTGGGCCATCGCACCCCGGCCGCGGCTGGTGTGGATCACCACTGTCGTGATCCTGGGGGTGCTGGCGATCGGGCTGACCGGCCTCAAGGCCAACGGCCTGACCAACGCCGAGTCCTTCCGCGGGACTCATCCCGACTCGGTGACCGGCGAAGCCGTGCTCGCCGCCCACTTCCCGGCCGGCGTGGGCCAGCCCGTGATCGTCGTCGGCAACCCGAACGCGGCGGCGGCGCTGCGGGCCGCCTTTGTCGGCACCCCCGGCATCGCCTCCGTGACACCACCAGCCGTCCGGGCCGGCCACGCCTACCTGGAGGGCACGCTGACCTCGCCACCCGACAGCCAGGCCGCGTACGACACCATCGACCGCGTCCGGGCTAAAGTGCACGCCGTCCCCGGTGGCCAGGCCCTGGTCGGCGGCAGCACCGCAATCAACCTTGACGTGAACCGCGCCTCCGCGCATGACCGTGACCTGATCATCCCGCTCGTCCTGGCGGTGGTGCTGCTCATCCTCATCATCTTGCTGCGGGCGCTCGTGGCGCCGGTGATCCTGACCGCCACCGTGGTCCTCTCGTTCGTCGCCGCCCTGGGCGTCAGCGCGTTCTTCTTCAACAACGTGTTCAACTTCGGCGGCGCCGATACCTCGTTCCCGCTGTTTGTGTTCGTGTTCCTGGTCGCGCTCGGGATCGACTACAACATCTTCCTGATGACCCGGGTCCGCGAAGAAGCCCAGAAACGCGACGCCCGGCACGGTGCGATCACCGGCCTGGCCGCCACCGGCGGGGTGATCACCTCAGCCGGCTTCGTGCTCGCGGCCACGTTCGCCGTGCTGGCCACGCTCCCGTCGACGTTCCTGACCGAGCTGGGCTTCGCGGTCGCGTTCGGCGTCCTGCTCGACACCATCGTCGTCCGGTCCGTCCTGGTTACCGCCCTGAACCTGGACCTGGGCCGGTGGATGTGGTGGCCCAGCGCCCTGGCACGCAAACCGGACCCGCCTGCGGAGGAGCTCAGCGAAGAACGCGCCGCCGCCCTGACCCCGGGCTGACCGGCCGTCCGCGCTGCTCGACGAGCTGCGGCCCTGGTCCATCCGCTGTTCGTCGGCCAGGCCACCCCGGCCCGACCTGCCGGGGTGGCCTGGCGCCACCCGACCGCGCCGCACCGCTGGAAAGGTCAGAATTGTCGTAGATGCGACCGACCTGTCCGTGGGCATATGCTTGCACGTGGACGGGTCGTCCTCTGCAATCCATGGAGAGGAGCTAAACATGGAGCAGGCGAACGGGTTCTGGGCGGACGCTATTGGCATCGCGGCATCTCCCGTTGCGATAGCCGCAGGGATCGTAAAAGGTTCCTACGACGCTGCGACCGGCTCCGGGGCCTTTGACGAGGGATTCCATGCGGCAGCGGATCCTATAATCGCGTCAGCCAGGAAATTTGGCACTGAGCATAGGGAAACTATTACGAAGGGGGTGCTTGGTGGCGCCGCCGCCACCCTCGGCGCCCGCATAGTAAATGAGGGCCTGAGGCATCTTAAGAGATAGAAATTGAGATGCTCAGAGCAACCTGCTGTCCGCGGCCGTCGCAGTAAGCAACAGGCCCGTCGACCGGTCCAAGGCAGTCACCGCCCGGCTGCCCCATTCGCCCGCAGCAGCCCGTTGCGGGATGGATGTCCTCGGTATCTGGTATTTGCGGCAATCGGCCGTGCGGCTACCGCCTGCCGCCGCGGCCGAGGTTCCACAGCAGGCGCATCAGCCAGCGGATGGCAGCGAAGATCATCAGGAACAGGGCCAGCTTGCCCGGCCATGCGAACAGCTGCAGGTCCGATACCAGCAGCCAGGCCGCCAGCGCGGCCAGGATCACCGGGATCACGCCCGGCCGCGCCCAGGAGCCCGGCCGGTGCTCGCGCCCGGCTCGCTCCCGGCCGGCGCTGGCGGCGGCGACCGGCAGCGGTGCCGGGGATGTGGCGCGCGGAAGATCGCGGGTGAGCGCGGTCAGCTGGCTCTGCGTGGCTGCCTCGAACACGGCATCGAGGCGATGGTGGAACTCCTCCAGGGTCAGCCTGCCCTCGGCGTAGTGCTCGCGCAGGTGACCTGCCGCCGCCTCGCGGTCGGCGTCTGTGATGCGCTGGTCGCGTCCGGTCGCCACGTGATCCTCCGCATCCTTGCTGAGCCCGCCGTGCAGCTAGCAAGACGATATATCTCGATACCAGTCCCAGGCAAGCCGCAGACGGGGCGGCCCACCCGCAGCCAGGCGATCGCGCGGGCCCGCGAGTTCGGGCTCCTGGAGGGCTGACACCACGTCCTGGCCGTCACGTCCGGTACGAGCGTGTGGAACCTGCGCTCCGCATCCACCCTGGTGACGTACGCCATGCCCCGGCAGGACCAACGGCTCTGCTTCCCGGGCGCGGGCTAGTCCATCATGCTGGGGGGCAGATGAGCTTTGGCCGCGAACCGTGATGCTGAAGACGAGGAAGCTGGGATGAGCGCGCACACCGGGACCGCACCGGCGGCCGAGCGGGAGGCCACGCGGTCGCGTGGCTGGCTGATGCTGGCACTGGCAACGGCCGGGTTTGCGCTGTGTTTCTGGGCCTGGGCGCTGCTCAGCCCGCTCGGGCCGTACTTCAAGACCACGTTGCACCTGTCGAGCTTGAGCCAGGCGCTGCTGGTAGCGGTGCCGGTCGTGGTCGGATCGCTTGGCCGGATCCCGGTCGGTGCCCTGACCGACCGGTACGGCGGCCGGGTCATGTTCCCGGCGGTCAGCTTCGCGACGATCGCCCCGGTCCTGTTCATTGGCTTCGTCGGTTACCGGTCGCTGGCCATGCTGCTGGCCGCCGGGTTCTGCCTGGGCATCGCGGGCACGGCGTTTGCCGTCGGCGTGCCGTTTGTCAGCGCATGGTTCCCGCCGCAGCGCCGCGGCCTGGCGGTCGGCGTGTTCGGCATGGGCACGGGCGGCACCGCGATCAGCGCGCTCACGACCGTCAAGCTGGTCTCCGCGTACGGGATCCGCGGGCCGTTCACGCTGGTGGCCGTGGCGCTTGCCGGGTACGGGATCGCCGCCGCGCTGCTGCTGCGCGACGCGCCGGGGCGTGCGGTGCCGACCGAGCCGGTGCTGCGCCGGATTGGCCGGGCATCGCGGCTGTCGATCACCTGGCAGGCCTCGGCGCTGTATGCGATCGGTTTCGGCGGGTTCGTCGCGTTCAGCGTCTACCTGCCCACCTACCTGAAGAATGCCTATGCGCTGACCCAGTCGGACGCGGCGAACAAGATGGGCGGCTTCGTGCTTGTTGCCGTGCTCCTGCGCCCGGTCGGCGGGTATCTCGCCGACCGGATCCCGGCCGCCTGGGTCCTGGCCGTCGCGTTCGCGGTCGTCGCCGTGACGGCGCTCGGCCAGGCCGCCACCCCCAGCCTTGCCCCGGCCGGCACGGTCACGTTCCTTACCATGGCCGCCGCACTGGGCGCCGCCGCGGGAGCGGTCTTCGCGCTGGTGGCGCAGCGTGCCCCGCGGCCGCAGGTCGGCGCGGTCACGGGCGTCGTGGGCGCGGCCGGAGGGCTGGGCGGGTTCATCCCGCCGCTGATCATGGGCAGTATCTACGGGAGCTTGCACTCCTATGCGCTGGGCTTGATCGCGCTTTCGGTGGTGGCCGCGGCCGCGTCGACCTACGCGGCGGCCGGGCTGCGGGCCCGGCGCTCTGCCGCCGGGCCCTGACCGCGGGAAGGCGCGGCCGGTGTGCGTGACTGCCAGGCACGTGCCCCGGGCTGATCCGAATTTCCGCGGGCTGGTGGCGGGGTTGCCTGCCCCCGGCCATGGGCTGGTGATAGGGGTAGTCAGGAGGAAACCGCGCCGATCGGCTACTGGGACAAGGTGGGCCCGTGGAAGAGCCAACTCCCCCGCTTGCGATGGGGAACTCCGGGCAAGGCACCGATTCGCCGGGCGGGAACGCCACCGAGTTGCTGGCGCCGTTGCTGCCGGCCGGCGAGCCGGTCGAGCAGTTGCTGCGCAAAGCACAGTTCTTCGTGCCCGGCGGCACGGCCAGTGCCGACTTCCGGGAGGTGCACCGCTCGGGCGGGCGGGCCGCTGAGGAGTTCTACCGGGAGCGGTGGCACCACGACAAGGTCGTGCGCTCCACCCACGGCGTGAACTGCACCGGTTCGTGCTCGTGGAAGGTGTACGTCAAGGACGGCATCATCACCTGGGAGACCCAGCAGACGGACTACCCCTCTACCGGGCCGGACTCGCCCGAATACGAGCCGCGGGGGTGCCCGCGCGGCGCGTCGTTCTCCTGGTACACCTACTCGCCGTCGCGGGTTCGGTACCCGTACGTGCGCGGCGCGCTGCTGGAGATGTGGCGAGAGGCGCGCGGCCGGCTCGGCGACCCGGTCGCGGCGTGGGCGGAGATCACGGGCGACCCGCAGCGGGCCGCCAGGTACAAGGGCGCGCGCGGGAAGGGCGGGCTGGTGCGCTCGTCCTGGCCGGAGGTGACCGAGCTGATCGCCGCCGCGCACGTGCACACGATCGCCGAATACGGGCCGGACCGGGTGGTGGGATTCTCGCCGATCCCGGCGATGTCGCAGGTCTCGTACTCGGCCGGCAGCAGGTTCCTGTCGATGATCGGCGGGACGATCCTGTCGTTCTACGACTGGTACGCGGACATGCCGATCGCCTCACCACAGGTGTTCGGCGACCAGACCGACGTGCCGGAGTCCGGGGACTGGTGGAACTCCTCCTACCTGATCATCTGGGGCACCAACCTGCCGATCACCCGGACCCCGGACGCGCACTTCATGACCGAGGCCCGTTACCGGGGACAGAAGGTCGTCGTCGTCTCGCCCGATTACTCCGACCACACCAAGTTCGCCGACGACTGGCTGGCGGCGGTGCCGGGCACCGACGGGGCGCTGGCCATGGCGATGGGACACGTGGTCCTGTCCGAGTGCTTCCGGGACCGGCAGGTGCCGTACTTCACCGATTACGTGAAGACCTACACCGACGCGCCCTTCCTGGTGACGCTGCGCGGGCGCGGCGACGGCTATGTCCCCGGCCGCTTCCTGACCGCGGCCGACCTCGGCGAGCCCGGCGAGGGCGCGGCGCACAAGCCGGTCATGCTCAACGAGGCAACGGGGGAACCGTTCGTCCCGGGCGGCTCCCTCGGATTCCGTTTTGCCGAATCCGGAGCCGGCCGCTGGAACCTTGATCTCCAAGGCGCCGACCCGGTGCTGACGCTGTACGGGCGGCAGGAGGCGGCGGTACCCGTCCACCTGCCGCGGTTCGACATCGGCGAGACCGCGGGCGGGTCGGCCGTCCGCCGCGGCGTGCCGGTCATCCGGGTGGCCGGGCGCCTGGTGACCACGGTGTTCGACCTGCTGATGGCGCAGTACGCGGTGCGCCGTGACGGGCTGCCCGGCGAGTGGCCGGACGGGTACGGTGACGCGGGCACACCTGGCACCCCCGCCTGGCAGGAGGCGATCACATCGGTGCCGGCTGCCGCGGCGGCACGGGTTGCCCGGGAGTTCGCCCGCAACGCCGAGCTGTCCCGCGGCCGGTCGATGATCTGCATGGGCGCCGGGACCAACCACTGGCTGCAT
>Ga0126382_10000739_pt1 | contig 12823 bp, 10 predicted proteins | sample PanSoiMetPlot_30_FD_92548 | JGI IMG/M metagenome (GOLD analysis project Ga0126382, IMG submission 92548) | Tropical forest soil microbial communities from Panama - MetaG Plot_30 | ecosystem: Environmental > Terrestrial > Soil > Tropical forest > Bulk soil | place: Panama | collected 2016-02-17 | reverse complement strand
GCCGCCGGCACCCGGAACGTTCTCGATGATGATCGACTGGCCGAGCGAGCCCTTCATGTGATCGACCAATGTGCGCGCCAGGATGTCGGTCGCTCCGCCCGCCGGGAACGGGTTGATCATCGTGATCGGACGCGACGGATAGCTCTGCGCCGCCGCACCGTCGATCACGGCCAAGCTGGCGGCGAGCGCCGCTGCTGCAATCAGCCTGCTCATGTCACGCCTCCGCGCGGGTGAGCTGCGAACTAGGTCAACCTTATTCCAGCTTGATATTTGCGGCCTTGATGATCGGCCACCACTTGTCGATCTCCGCCTTGTGGTAGGCGGCGAGCGCCTCCGGCGTCTGCTGCTCGCGCGGCACGATCTCGTGTCCGAGTTCGTTGAATCGCTGTCGCACGCCGGCATCGGCCAGGGCTTCCACGGCCGCCACGTTGAGCCTGGCGATGACGTCCTTCGGCGTGCCCTTCGGCGCCCACAGGCCGTGCCAGAACGGGAAGTGCAGCCCCGGCACGCCGGCCTCGTCGATGGTCGGCACGTCGGGCGCCGCGAACCAGCGCTTTTCCGTCAGCACGGCGTAAGCCTTGATGCCGCCGGCGCGGTATTGCGGCAACGTCTGCCCAGCTTCCGGGCACGACAGGTCGATCTGCCCAGCCAACAGATCCTGCATCAGTGGAGCGGCGCCGCGATAAGGCGCGAGTGGAAACTTGGTGCCGGTCATGTTCTGGAAATAGACCAAGCACATGTGGATTCCGCTGCCGAGCCCGGTTGTGGCCGCCGACGCCTTGTCGGGGTTGGCCTTCAGCCAGGCGATCAGCTCCTTGAGGTCCTTTGCCGGCAGGTTGCTGCGTCCGATGATCCAGAGCGGCGCCGTCGAGAGCATCGAGACCGGCTCGAAATCGTTGAGATAGTTGAAAGGCAGCGGATACATCGCGCCGGCACCGACATGCGACGTCCATTGCCCGACGGCGAGCGTGTAGCCGTCGGCCGGTGCACGGTAGAGCCGGGTGACGCCGATGGTGCCGCCGGCCCCGCTCACGTTCTCCACGATCACTGACTGGCCGAGCGACGTCTTCATGCGCTCGCTGACGATGCGCGCGACGATGTCGGTGACGCCGCCGGCCGCGAACGGAACGATCATGGTGATCGGCCGCGATGGATAGCTCTGCGCCGCCGCGCCGGCGGTGCCCGCCAAAACGGCGAGCGCCACCGCAACCGGGAGCCCTTTCATGCGCTTCCTCTTTGTATTCCCGCGGACGAGCGGGCGCCGTTATTCCGGCTTTATGTTAGCGGCCTTGATGATCGGCCACCACTTCTCCAGCTCCCCTTTGTGGAAAGCGCCGAGCGCCTCCGGCGTCTGTTCCTCGCGCTTCGCGATCACATAGCCGAGTTCGGTGAGCCGCTGCCGCACAGCGGGATCTCCCAGGGCATCGACGACCGCGGCATTGAGCTTGGCGACTACGTCCTTGGGTGTGCCTTTGGGCGCCCACAGGCCGTTCCAGAAGGAAATATACATGCCGGAAACGCCCACCTCGTCCATGGTCGGCACATTGGGCAGCGACGGCCAGCGCTCCTTCGACATCACGGCGAAAGCCTTGATCGTGCCGCCGCGCACGAACGACAACGTCTGCGAGGCTTCGGCGCAGAACATGTCGATCTGCCCCGCCACCAGATCCTGCATGACCGGCGCGCCGCCGCGATACGGCACGAGCTGCACGCTCGTCCCCGTCTTCTGCTGGAAGTAGAGCATGCAAACATGCGCTCCGCTGCCGGCGCCGACGGTGGCCACCGAGGCCTTGCCTGGATTGGCCTTGAGCCAGCCGATCAGCTCCTTCGCATCCTTGGGCGGCAGATCGTTCTTGCCAATGATCATCAACGGCGTGGCGCTGATGAGCGACAGCGGCTGTATCTCGAGCAGCGCGTCGTGCACCGCCGGATACATTGCGCCGGCACCGACGTGGCTCGTCCAGTTGCCGATGGTGATCGTATAGCCGTCGGGCGCGGCTTGCGCGCCACGGGCGACCCCGATGCTCGCGCCGGCGCCGGTGATGTTCTCGACGATCACGGACTGGCCGAGTGACGTCCGCATGCGCTCGCCGAGGATGCGCGCCAGCGTATCGCTCGGGCCGCCGGCTGGAAACGGAACGATCATTGTGACCGGCCGCGACGGAAAGGTCTGCGCATGGACGTGCGCAACGGAGCCGACCGCAATAGCAAGAGCCGCGGCCATCAATGTCGTCTGCTTCATGATTTCCTCGCCTGTCCCCTCCGATTTTGCGTGCGACGATGACACGGGGTCGGTTGACCCGAAAAGTCAGCATTACTGTCACATCGATGTGACCGCCCCGGAACTTGCGGGAACACCTGCAGCAGCGCATCGTTGTCGCGACAATGCGCCGCGAGTGTCCGGATTCCGAAGTTCGCAAGCACTTGCAGCACGCCGAAGGGAGATGCAGCAGATGAGATTGTCAGTCATCGCGGGCTCAGCGGGACTTATCGCGATCGGCTGCGCGCCCGCCGACGCACAGGTCTTCCCGTCGTCCGCCGGCAGCCTCGCGGTAGAGACCTTCGCCAGCGGACTCAGTCATCCCTGGGCATTCGCCTTCCTGCCCGACGGCCGCCTGTTGGTCACCGAGCGGCCGGGGCGCATGCGCATCGTCGACAAGGACGGCAAGCTCTCGCCGGCGCTGCCCGGCGTGCCGAAAGTCTTCGCGTCGGGCCAGGGCGGCCTACACGACGTCGTGCTCGACCGCGGCTACGCCGAGAACCATACGATCTATTTCTGCTACGCCGACCCGGTGAGCGGCGGCGCGCGCACGTCGCTCGCACGTGCGCGACTGGTCGATGAAGGCACGCCACGGCTGGACGACGTCAAAGTGATCTTCCGCCAGGAAGGGCCGCTGTCTTCGGGCAATCATTTCGGCTGCCGCATCGTCCAGGCCGGCGACGGCAACCTGTTCCTGAGCATGGGCGACCACTTCAGCCCCCACAACGAGGCGCAGAATCTCGGCAATCATATCGGCAAGCTCATCCGTGTCCGGCCCGACGGCTCGGTGCCCTCCGACAATCCATTCGTCGGCCGATCAGGCGCCAAGCCCGAGATCTGGAGCTATGGCCATCGCAACTCGCAGGGCCTCGCAATGGACCCTGCATCCGGCAAGCTGTGGGAGCAGGAGCACGGCCCGCGCGGGGGCGATGAGATCAACCTCATCGAGAAAGGCAAGAACTACGGCTGGCCGGTCATCGGCTACGGCATCGACTACAGCGGCGCCAAGATTCACGAGAGCACGCAAAAGAACGGCATGGAGCAGCCGGCCTGGTACTGGGTGCCGTCCATCGCACCGTCCGGTCTGACGTTCTACACCGGCAGTCTGTTCCCGGCGTGGCGCGGCAACCTGCTTGCCGGAGCGCTGGCCGGCCAGGCTCTGGTGCGGCTCACGCTCGACGGCGACAAGGTGGTGAAGGAAGAGCGCATGCTGCAGCCGTTGCGCGAGCGCATTCGCGACGTGCGCCAGGGTCCCGACGGCGCGCTCTGGCTCGCCACCGATAGCTCGGCCGGACGGATTCTGCGTGTCGCACCGGCGAAGTAACGGCGCTGCTTACAGACAGGTCTCATTGCCGGTGGTGCGGCCGGCGCCGGCGCACGGCACCTGCTTGCTCAGCTGTTCGATGCGTTTCTTGGCGCTGGCTTGCGCCACCACGTCGAACAGACCCTTTGGGGCAAGCTCGGTCGCCTTGCGGAAATCCGCCACCGCGCGATCGGCGTTGCCCTGAGTCTCATAAACCTGCGCACGCGCGTAGTAGCTCTCGACCCGCTCTTCCTGCGCAATCGCCTGGTCGAGGTCGGCCAGCGCGTTCGCGTATTCGCGCTTCTTGGTCCAGCCCATGCCGCGCGCCGCCAGCGCTTCCGCATATTTCGGCTTGATCTTCAGCGCCTGATTGAAGTCGGCCATCGCGCGATCGAGTTCGCCCTTGGTCAATAGCGCCTTGCCACGCAGCAGGTACGGGAACGGATCATCGATGACGCCCCGATCGATCACCTGGTCGAAGGCGACGATTGCGCGTTCGTGCTGGCCGGTCGCGACCATCGCCATCCCGCGCCCGAGCGTCGCAAACAGATTGGTAGGACTGTTTTCGAGTGCCCGATCGAAGTCGGCAGTCGCCTCGGTCGGCCGGCCTTTCGTCAGCAACGCCCAGCCGCGTTCGGCCAGCGCCTCGACGTGCTTGGGACTGATGGCGAGCGCGCGGTCGAACTGCGCCAGGGCTTTGTCCACCTGGCCCTGACCCATATAGACGATGCCGCGTCCGACATAGGCGCCCGCTTCTTTCGGATTGAGGGCGGCGGCACGATCGTATTCGGCGAGCGCCTTCTCGCGCTCGCCCTTGAGCCGGAACACCCGACCGCGGCCGACGATCGCACTCGAGCTTTTCGGGTCGATCACCAGGGCGCGGTCGAAGTCGGCGAGCGCGGCATCGTATTGCTTGTTGCCCGCCAACACCGTCCCGCGCGTGACCAGCGTCGTCGCGTCCTTCGGTGCGAGCTTGATCAGCTCGGCAAGGTCCGCGAGCGCCTGCGGCCGCTGGTTCTTGCTCAGGCGAACGAACACCCGCAGCCGCAGCGCCGGTACCAGTTTCGGATCGAGTGCGAGGGCCTTGTCGAGCAGCGGCAGCGCTTCGTCGTCCTTGCGCTGCTGCATGAGTTGCGCGGCCTGCACCGTCAATTTTGCCGCTGTCACGCTCGACGGCGCGGCTGCGCCGGGCTGCTGTTGCGGTGTCGCGGCTTTCGGCTTGGCCGGCGCCCACGGCAGCGAAAGCTGGGCGTGCGCGGTCGCGCCGCTGAGCGCGACCCCGCAGGCGATGACCGCAAGCCGGCAAAACGTCCGCTGCCAGGACCGCGCGCGCAATCCTTCGCCCATGGGCTGAATCATGATCATGATGTCCCCCTGCCGGCCCGCAGCGCTAAACCCGCTAAAGTGAGGCCGACGTCAGCACTACAATTGTACGTAAGCCTGCCGGAAACACGCAACATCGCCGTGACGCACCGGGCTACGTTCTCGCCGTCAGCGCGCTCGTCGAGGGTACACTGTTGCCGAACGGCAACAGTCGCTAAACGCGTGTTTGGACGGGGGTAAACGTCATAGTCCGGACACGATACCCCGCTACCCGCTCGCTCCGATCCGATAAATGAAAGCGGGGTCGCACTGCTGACGGCGCCAAGACGGCGCCGGAAGGCGGTCACGGCCCGTTTCGAGCTTGTGCCATGTTCTCGCTCTTCGAGCGGCTCCTGAAGCCGACCACAACACCGGAGCGGACGGAGCCCCCGCCCGGCTTCGTTGCGTTCTTCTGGCATTTCGCCGGTCAGGCGAAGGGCCTGTTCGCGGCTTTGTTCGCGGCCGGCTTCGTGGTCGCGCTCCTCGATTCGACCATCCCGGTCTTCATCGGCAAGATCGTGACGCTGATCACGGCGAGCCCGCCGGACCAGCTGTTCGCGAAATTCTGGCCGCATCTCATCGGCATGGCGTTGGTGCTGCTGATCGCGCGGCCGCTCGCGCTCACCACGCAAAACCTGCTCGCCAACCAGGCGATCGCGGCCAACGTGGCGAACCGCATCAGGTGGCAGAACCACTGGTACGTGGTGCGTCAGTCCTGGGCGTTCTTCCAGAACGATTTCGCCGGACGGATCGCCAATCGCGTGATGCAGACCGGGCCGGCGATCCGCGAGACGCTGGTCGCGATGCTCACCAGCGTCTGGTACATCCTGGTGTACGGCACCGCCGCGCTCATCCTGCTGGCGTCGGCCGATCCCTGGCTCGCGCTGCCGGTGGTGCTGTGGTTCCTCGGCTATCTGGTCATGCTGCGCATCTTGGTGCCGCGCATGCGCGACCGCTCGAAAGAGGTGTCGGAAGGGCGCTCGATGCTCACCGGGCGCATCGTCGACAGCTACACCAACATCCTGACGGTGAAGCTGTTCGCCCGCGCGCGCGAGGAGGATGCCTATGTGCGCGACGCCATCGATCAGCACACCGGCCTGTTCTATCGTTCGCTGCGGCTCAACACGCTGTTCAGCCTGAGCCTGTCCTCGCTCAACGCGCTGATGGTCACCGGCACCGGCACGCTCGCGCTCGTCTTGTGGACGCAGGGCAAGGTCGAGGTCGGAACGGTCGCAATGGCGCTGCCGCTGGCCTGGCAGATCGTCAATATCGCCGGCTGGGTGGCGTGGCAGATCACGTCGATCTTCGAGAATATCGGCGTGATTCAGGAGGGCATGATGACGATTGCCCGGCCGATCATGCTCACCGACCAGCCAGACGCGGCGGAGCTGAAGGTCACGCGCGGCGAGATTCGGTTCGAGGACGTGAGCTTCGGCTACGGCCGTGAGACCGGAGTGATCGAGGGTCTGACCCTGACCGTGAAGCCCGGCGAGAAGATCGGGCTGATCGGCCGCTCCGGCGCCGGCAAATCGACGCTGGTCAACCTGCTGATGCGCTTCTTCGATCTCGAAGGCGGGCGCATCCTGATCGACGGCCAGGACATCGCATTGGTCACGCAGGAAAGCCTGCGCACGCAGATCTCCATGGTCACGCAGGATACCTCGCTGCTGCACCGCTCGATCGGCGACAACATCCGTTACGGCCGCCCGCAGGCGACCGACGCGGAGGTCGTCGCTGCGGCGCGGCTCGCCCACGCTGAGGAGTTCATCCATGAGCTCGAGGACTGGAAGCAGCGGCGCGGCTATGCGGCGCAGGTGGGCGAACGCGGCGTGAAACTGTCCGGCGGCCAGCGCCAGCGCATCGCGATCGCGCGCGTGATCCTCAAGGACGCGCCGATCCTGGTGCTCGACGAGGCCACCTCCGCGCTCGACAGCGAGGTCGAGGCCGCCATCCAGTCGAGCCTCGGCACGCTGATGGCGGGCAAGACGGTGATCGCCATCGCGCACCGGCTCTCCACCATCGCGCGCATGGACCGGCTGATCGTGCTCGACCACGGCCGCATCGTCGAGCAGGGCACGCACGACGAGCTGCTCCGCCATGGCCGCCACTATGCCGCGCTCTGGCGGCGGCAGTCCGGCGGCTTCATCGATGCCGGGATGCAGGCGGCGGAGTAGCCCGCGGCCTGCATTGCGGCCGGTGAATTTCGGGAATAAATCGGCCGGATGACCGATCTATTCCCTTATGATCGCAGCGGTGCACAGCAGGCATGGTGAGCGCGGGCAGCGACGACGATCGAGCACGCTTCGCGAGCGTGGTGCTGCCGCATCTCGCAGACGCCTACGCGCTCGCGCGCTGGCTCACCGGCAGCCGCGCCGATGCCGAGGACGTGGTGCAGGAGGCTTGCCTGCGCGCCTTTCGCGGCATCGGCGGCTTCGGCGGGGTCAATGCCCGCGCCTGGGTCCTGACCATCGTGCGGCACGCGGCCTATTCTTGGCTGGGCAAGAACCGCTCGGCAGCGCTGCTCATGGTCGACGATCTCGAAGCGGTCGAGCGCCGGGAGTTGAGCCACGGCGTGCCGGTCGATCAATCCGAGACGCCCGAGATGGCGATGATCGCCAAGGCCGATGCGGCGCGCCTCGAAGCGGCGATCGCGCTGCTGCCGGTGCCGTTCCGGGAGACGCTCGTGCTGCGTGACCTGCAGGGCCTCGACTATCGGGAGATCGCCGAGGTGACCAAGGTCCCAATCGGCACCGTGATGTCGCGGCTCGCGCGTGCGCGCCGGCGGCTGATCGCGAGCATCGGAACGGACGAGCCAAAGGACAGGTCATGAGCCCCTCGACCGCGCCGGACGATCCGACCTTGCTCGTGCACGCCTACCTCGATGGCGAGCTCGATCCCGCGCATGCGCTCGAGCTCGAGCGGCGGTTTGCGAGCGAGCCGGCCCTGGCGGCCGAGCGCGACCGCATCGCGGCGTTGCGCCAGGTCATCCAGCAGCAGCTGCCGCGGGAAGCGCCGCCGCCCGGCCTCGCGCGCCGCATCGAAGCCGCCGTCGGCATCAGGCAGGCGTCGTCGCAGCCGTCGTGGCGCGCGCTCGCGGCTTCGGTGCTGGTCGCGGCCTTCGTCGGTGGCGGCGCGAGTTGGCTCGTGCTTCGCCCAGGCCCGGACTCGGTCGCCGACACCTTGGTGGCCGGCCACATGCGCGCGCTGATGTCGTCGCAGCCGACCGACGTCGCCTCCTCCGACCGCCACACCGTCAAGCCTTGGTTCAACGGGCGCATTCCCGAAGCGCCGCGCGTGGTCGACCTCGCGGCCGAAGGCTTCCCGCTGGTCGGCGGCCGCATCGACGTGATCGGCCGTGCCCCGGTGCCGACGCTGGTCTATCGACACCGCCAGCATCTGATCAGCCTCAGCGCCATCCCAGGCGGCCAAGGGCTCGCGACACCGCAAGGACAGATCGCCGGCTACAACGTCCTGTCCTGGATCGACAACGGCATTACCTATTGGGCCGTCTCCGACCTCGCGGCCAGCGATCTCGACAAATTCGCCAAGGCGTTTCGGGCTGCAAGTCCGTGACGACCGCTACGCTTGTTGAGCGCTACGCGGTCCGCAGCAGTCCGACCATTGGCTTCGCCGCGCCGCTGTCGGGAAAGACCTTGCTCGCGAGCACGGCGTCGTCGACGCGCAAGTGATCCCTCAGCAGGCCCTTGAGCACCGCGCGCAGGTCCGTGGTCGGCCTGAGGTCGCGGCCGTCGTGCAGATTCTTGAGGCCGGGCCAGTCGGCGACCACCCGGCCGCCCTCGAGCGCGCCGCCGGCAAGCAGCGCCACCGTCGCGGTGCCATGGTCGGTGCCGTCGGTGCCGTTGATGCGCGCGGTGCGGCCGAACTCGGTGACGACGGCGACCACGGTCTCGCGCCAGGCATCCTTCATCTCGGTCTCGATGGCGGCGATGGCACCGTCGAGCGCACCGAGCAGGGTCGCCAGCCGGCCGTTCATTGCGCCTTCTGCGGCATGAGTGTCCCAGCCATCGAAGGCCAGCGCGCCGATGCGCGGCCCGTCCGTCCGCGCCAGAAACTTCGCGGCGGTACCTGCCGATTCAGCGAAGTAGGCCCGCACCTGCCCGGCACCGGCGGCGCGTGGCTGCTCACCGTCCATACCACCGGCGCGCGCGATGGTCGCGAGCCCGATGCGCTCCTCGAGCACGCGCGCGAGCGCGGGATCGGTGTGGCGATAGAGGTCCATCAGCCGCGTCAGCGTGTCGTCGCTCGCCGGCGGCAGCCGCCGCGGCGTCCAGGACAGCACCGGCGCCGGGCCGCGTACCACCAGCGGCGCAATCGGCCCGACCGCGAAGGCGTCGCGCCGCCCGGAGGCGCGCCCGTCCGGCTGCAACGAGGCGAGCGCACGGTTGAGCCAGCCGGTGTCGGTCGCGCCCGGCTTGCCCAGCCCGCTCTCCAGCACGTCCTGGCCGTCGAAGTGGGAGCGCTCGCGATAGGGCGTCGCCGCCGCATGCACGATCGTCGCCGCGCCCGCCTGATAGAGCCGGTGCAGGTTGGGCATCGCCGGGTTGAGCGCGAAGAAGGAATCGAGCGGCAGCGCCGGCGGCTTGCCGTCGAGCGTGAGCGCCTTGTCGCTGCGCAGTCCGACCCAATCGGGATCGCCGACCGGCGCGACCGCGGCCAGGCCGTCGAGCGCGCCGCGCAGCACGATCACCAGGAGGCGCGGATCGCGGCCCTCCGCCCGCGCCACCTTCGGCAGGTAGGCCCAGGCGAACAGCGTGCCGGAAGCCAGCAGCAGTTGGCGACGGGTCGGTGCATGGAGACTCATGCTCATCTCCTCTGAAACTCGGGCGCCATGAACAACAGTGCCAGCGCCTGCGGGCGGCTCTCCGCCCGTGTAACCGCCTGGCGCGTCTCGGTCGAGGCGAGCGGCGCCAGCGTCTCCTCGAACACCTCGCGCGGATCGGCCTGTCCGCCGACGCGGCGCGCCAGCTGATTGGCGATGTCGAGGCGCTGCGCCAGGCCGTCGAGCCACGGCGCGCTGTCGTCGGCGAAACCCTTGGGCGCCGACGGCCGCCACAACGGCTCGCCCAGGAGATTGTGCGCCTGCATGACCGGACCGACGTCGGGCGGCGTGACGCCGACGGCACGGTACGCCGCGATGATCCATTCGCCCGGGCGCTTGAGCTTGGCGCGTGGCGCTTCCCAGGCCTCCGGCGCGGTGACCAACGCTTTCGTCACCTCTTTCAGGTCGCCCTGCGTGGCGAGGAAGCGCTTGGCGAGCCGCTCGACAAGCGCGGGCGGCGGCTCGTCGGCGACGAAATGGCGCGCGAGCTTGGTAGCGACATGCTTCGCGGTCGCCGGATGGCGCGCCAGCGCGGCGAGCACCGCACGCCCCTGCTCCACGCCGGTGTCGGCATAGCTCCGCCCGATCACGGTCTGCGCGCCCGGCTGGTGCATGTTCGGATTGAACACGAACTCGCCGGCGCGCGCCGCATCCTGACGCGGTGCGATCACCGTCCAGCCCGTGATGACATTGGCGAAGCGCGTGACGTCCTCTTGCGAGTAGACGCTGCGCACGCCGAGCGTATGCAGCTCCAGAATCTCGCGCGCGAGATTTTCGTTGAGCCCGCGCTTCTGCCTGACGCCTGCGATCGAGTCGGGGCCGATCGAGCGGGCATTGTCGAGATAGATCAGCATCGCGGGATGGGATTCGACGGCGAGCAGCATGTCACCGAAGCGCCCGAGCATATTCGCGCGGATCGCTTCGCGCTCGTAGGCGCCGCAGATCGGCCGGACACCGAACTTGTCCGCCGACACGCAAAAATGATTCGACCAGAACCATGCCAGCCGCTCGGCGAAACCGATCTCGGCGTTGAGCGCGGCGTTGATGCGCGCCTTGGCTTCGGTGAGATAAAGCTGCTGCGGCACCGCCGGACCGGCATTCGGACGCGGTGAGTCTACAGTGCGCGCCGCCTGGTCTGCCGGCTTCATCTCCGGCGTCGCGCCATCGGCGCCTTGCGGAGCGGCTTGTTGCGCGGCGCGCTCGGCCTGCCGTGCGAGTCTTTGCGCCTGCTGGAACGCGATCGCGGCGCGCGCGGCGGCGCCGGTGGTCAGCAATTCCGGATCGGCGATGCGGGCGGCGTTCGGGCGCTCGAGCTCGGCCAGCAGCGCGCCGCGCGGGTCCGAGGCGATGGCGGCGATCGATCCGGCGCGCGGACCGGTGCCGAACCGATGTAGTGCGAGCGCAGCTTCGGCTTTCGGATCAACAGCCATGCGTCTATGTCCTCGACCCTTGTGGGACGCGACGCCACCCCTCCCGCAGACAGGTTCAAGTTTGTCTGCTCACGCCAGTGACGGCATCGTCCGCGACTGCGATGTCGAGATTGCGGCGGGTTACCTTTCGGCCGCATGGCCACGACATGACAAATTCGAAGGGTTATCGCGGTGGTTACCATGTCAGGCACTCGGCTCGTCGAAATGGCGCCGGCGCAGGCGCGGCCTGGCCTCGTCCACAGCCCTCGAGCCACGTCACGACCCTGTAACACGCTGTGGTTAGATGTATTGGCGTAGGAAGCGCCCTGTATATTTCGTGTAAAAAGTAGCGTGCGTTATTTCATAATAATGACTGGCGGTTCCAACGCGCATTGCCCTGCGCCTGGAACCGCCTTTTTGCTCGGGGAATGTCTTTCGGTGGCCGGAAAGCATTGCCTCAAATCTCGCCATTGAACCTTTCGCACTCGCAAACAGTTGTCCACGGCGACCCCAACGGTGTGCTAGACCTTTGCCTGCTTCGATCGGATTTGATCGGGCGTTGGCCCGCGTGAGCCTGGTGGGCTGGGAGATCTTTGTTTTCGGCCCGTTTCTTGCTGCCGTAGAGCGGACGAAATTGCGACACATGATGGCTCGAACCTGGGAGAACGCGCGATGTGGCCCTCTCGCCTGCCTTCAACGCTTCTAATCGCTACCTTGCTCGCGAGCGCGCTCGCGCCCGCCGCTGTCTGGGCGCAGGCTCAACCCAAAGCCGCGCCGCAAGCGGCGCCCGCCCAGCCCGCGCCGGCACCGCCGCCCGGCCCCTACAAGCCGGTCACGATCACGCTGCCGCCCGGCGTGAACGATCCGAGCTTCGACGCCTTCCGCAAGCAGCTCGGCGAGGTCGCCCAGAAGAAGGATCGTGCCGCCCTCGCCAAGCTGATCGCCGCGAATTTCTTCTGGGTGCCGGAAGACACGGACCTGGCCGACAAGAAGAAGTCGCCCATCGACAACGTCGCCAAGGCGCTCGGCCTCGACGGGCCGAACGCGATCGGCTGGGACGCGCTGGTCGCTTACGCCGCCGAGACCACCACCATGGCCGACCCGCAGCGCGCCGGCGTGTTCTGCGCGCCGGCCGAGCCCGCCTTCGACGAGCGGGCCGCCGACGAGCTCGCCAATCTGACCCAGACCGACGCTGCCGACTGGGCGTTCCCGGTCCGCGACGGCGTCGAGGTGCGCGCAACGGCGAAGAAGGATGCTCCCGTCGTCGACAAGCTCGGCCTCTATCTCGTGCGCGTGCTGCCCGACGATTCCCCGGCCAACGCGGTCATGGCCGCCTTCATCAAGGTGATGACGCCGGCGGGCAAGGCCGGCTACGTGGCGGTCGAGGCGGTGCTGCCGATCGGCGGCGAGCAGCTTTGCTACACCAAGGACGGCGGCAGCTGGAAGGTTGCCGGATTCCTCGGCGGCGAGCCCAACCAATAGCTGCTTTCGGCAGTGGCGCGCGGCTCCCGATCGGCGCAGAGTGGGTCGATGGAGCAGCGCCCCGGTGAGTTTTCCCCTGCCCGCAAGTTGATCTGCGCCCGCTGCGGCGCCGCCTTCGATTGCGGGCTCGGCGGCGACTGCTGGTGCGCCGCCGAGCCGGTGCGCCT
>Ga0126382_10000735_pt1 | contig 12847 bp, 12 predicted proteins | sample PanSoiMetPlot_30_FD_92548 | JGI IMG/M metagenome (GOLD analysis project Ga0126382, IMG submission 92548) | Tropical forest soil microbial communities from Panama - MetaG Plot_30 | ecosystem: Environmental > Terrestrial > Soil > Tropical forest > Bulk soil | place: Panama | collected 2016-02-17 | reverse complement strand
CTCATGGCGGCTGCCGCCCCGGCGCAGACGGAGACCACCGCGCCACCCGAGCGCGTCACCTTCCCGAGCGCGGACGGGCGCACCACGCTCGTCGGCTATGTCTACACCCCGCGCAACCTCGGCAACGCGCGCGCCGACGAGCCCGGTTCAGGGCGGGTGTCCAGCACGCGCAACGCAGGAAATGTCCGCGTGCCCGCCGTCGTGATGATGCACGGACGGGCCGGCGCCTATTCGAGCCGGGCGAACGGCCGCTACGACGCTGCCACGCTCTCGCAGCGCCACCAGATGTGGGGCCGGCTCTGGGCCGATCAGGGCTATGTCGCGATCCTGGTCGACGGCTTCGGACCGCGCGGCCATCCGCAAGGCTTTCCCCGCTTCAGCTACAAGAGCCGTCCGAAGGAGCTCGACGAGGTGACGGTGCGGCCGCTCGACGCCTACGGCGCGCTCGCCTATCTGCGCACGCGGCCGGACGTCGCCCCCGACCGCATCGCCCTGCAGGGCTGGTCGAACGGCGGCAGCGCTGCGCTCGCCACCATGGCGCCCGATGCACCCGGTCGTGCCGCCAACATGCCGGGCTTCCGCGCGGCGTTGGTGTTCTATCCGGGTTGCCGGTTGAAGCACCGGTTCGGCCGAGGCTTTACGCCCTACGCGCCGGTGCGCGTATTCCACGGCAGCGCCGACGAGGAGGTGTCGCCGGCGCGCTGCAAGCGGCTGGTCGATCGCAGCCGTGCGCGCGGTGGCGACATCGAGTTCACGCTCTACCCCGGCGCCGTGCACGGCTTCGACGCCCCCGGCGCCAGGCGCCAGAGCGAGGCAGCCAATGCCAGCGCAAAGGCGGACGCAACCGCGCAGGCCGAGCGGTTCTTCGCCGCTCAGCTGCGATCGCCGCAATAACCGGCCGCGCCGGCAGCCAGCACGGCCGCTGTGTCGGTGCGTCAGTTCTGCTTGCGCGGATCGTCCGCCGGATTGATGTAGGTGATGCCGGACGGTCCGAGCCCGTGGATCTGGATGACGGTGTCTTCCGGGAACCAGGCGAAGTGCGCCATGCCCTTCGGCGCCTTAGCGAAGCCGCCGGCCTTCAGGTTCGGGCCTTTGCTGTCGTCGAACTTCTCGCCCATGGCGATGTTGAACGTACCCGAGATCACGGTGACGTTTTCGTCTTGCGGGTGCATGTGCGGCGGCACCTTGTAGCCGGCGGGCACCTTGAGTCGCAGGACGTACAGGCCTTCCTTGCTGGGATCGCCGCTGACGACGGCGATCTGCGCCCCTTTCGGCAGCGCCGGCGGAGCGGCCGACCATTTCAGGCTATCGGCCGGCGCGACCACGTGGTGGTCCTGTGCAAGCGCCACGGTCGGCAACACGCCGGCCAGCAGCGCGGCCGTCACGAGCGTCTTGATCATGACTTTCTCCCGCTTGGGTGGTTTGGCTTGCCGGCGGCGAGATTGATCCCGGGCATCGGAGATCACAAGGCGGAAGCCGTCACAAACGCGCGAGGCCGGGCCGGCGCAGCGCGTGTGCCGGCACGGTCATAGCCTGCGCGAATACTCCCGGCTTCCTATTCCGCAGCGACAATGACCTTGTCTGCCCGGGAGTGATGAGCATAGGTCTTCCAAGTCGGCCGATAGTCGTCGTCGGCCTGGTTGCCCCAGGTCGTCCAGCCGCTGCGCGTACCGCGGGCGAACAGTTCGAGGAAGGGGCCGGGGCTGCAGGCTTCGATGATCTGGTATTGCTCATCCGGCTTGCGCGAATGCTCGCGCTTGCGCGTCGCCAATAGATTGACCTGCCGCCGTCCCGCAGCAAGCGTGCGCGCATTCTTGCCGCGCACACCGAACAGGATCAACTCGGTCACGTTGCGGAAATAGAACCCGACACCGCGTCCGTCGGAGCCGCCGTCCTTGCGCACCTTGTGCCAGACGATGTTGGACTTGTAGCGAAAGCCCCATGCTTTCATGACGGCGAGGCCCTCTGGGAGCAACGCGTTCGGGCACCAGAGATAGAGGTGCGCCCTGTCGGCAGCGATGTCGGCTACCGGCATCGCCATGATCGCGTCGAGCGGCATTGTGCCGTAGCGCGAGAGCCGCCGGTGCTCGGGCGCGACCTTCCCGGTCTTGTTCGAGAATTGCCACGGCGGGTCGGCCAGGATGGTGGCGAAGCGGCGTTCGCCGGCGAATTCGATGAGATCGGAACGAAGCGCATCCATGTGTCCGCCTCGGCAACACATTTTTGAGTCGCAAGTTTAGCGATCACCCAACAGTGGGCAAACGCAGTTCAGGCGTTCTCCCCTACTTCGCCTCTTCGCGCCTCGCCGACCGCAGCAGCCATTTCCGCTGTCACCCCTTCCCCTGGTCCGTCAAAAACCCCAGCGGCTCCGGCCGCGTGTCATCGAACGCGGCAGCCGTGAGCGGGCCGCCCATGACGGCGGCGGTGTCGAGATTGACGCGGTGCTTGCGCAGGTCGGGTGTGCCGTTGGTCTGCGGGGTGTGGCCATGCACGATGAAGCGGCCGCAATCGACCTCGTCGCTCTGCGTCAGGAACGGCTCGCGCATCCACAGCATGATCTCGTCGTCCTGCTCGTTCAGCGGTACGGCCAAATCAACGCCGGCATGCACGAAGAAGCGCAGCCCGTCGTCAAGACAGAACGGCAGCGCACGCAGCCAGGCGAGATGCGGCGCGATGATCACGCCGTCGTTCTCGGGATAGTTCCGCATCGTGGCGGCGGCGCTATTGTGCAGCCAGGCGGGCATGGCAGCCGGGCTGTCGTGCGCGTTGATCGCGAGCTGCTCGTGATTGCCCCTGAGACAGACGACCATGCCCGGCCGCGCCCGCTGCATGCCCATCAAGAATTCGATCACGCCGCGGCTGTTCGGGCCCCGGTCGATGTAGTCGCCGACAAAGACGAAGCGCGTGGGACGGTTGCCGGCATGGGCCTCGCAACGCGCGACCAGGCGCTCAAGCTTGTCGAGGCAGCCGTGGATATCGCCGACCCCGAAGGTCATGGGCGAGATGGCCGACATCGCGTCAAATCCGACCGGTTGGGCGCGAGCCCTCGCGGTCATCCTGTTGTTTCACCGTCATGTTACATCCAGTTTGCAGCTGTTCTAATATGCTGTCCGTGCGGGGACTCGTGCTCCCGTCCTCCTCCCTGCGTTGAGGTATGGCGGCCGGGAGCGGCAACACCGAGAGGGAAGACGCTATGACGATCCGTGCCTACATTGCCATTGCATCCACCACCGCCGCCGTTACGGCGACGGCGATCATCGTTCCGGCCGGTGCCGGCGGCGACAAGGTCACGTTTCCGGCCGACTACGACAAGGGCGCGCTCTACACGACCGTCGACCGCCCGGACAACAAGCAGTACCGCGAACTCTATGTCAGCCCGGCGTCGGCACTCGAAGCCGCGAAGAAAGGCGAGCCGCTGCCGAGCGGCACAGTGCTGACGCTCGTGCAATACGCCGCCGTGCTCGACCCCCAGGGCAATCCGCAAAAGGATGCCAACGGCCGCTTCATGAAGGGCAATCTCATCGCCTATACCGTGATGGAGAAACGCGCGGGCTGGGGCACCGAATATCCGGACAACGTCCGCAACGGCGAATGGGAGTACCAAGCCTTCAAGGCGGACAAGACGCCCAACACCGCCGCCAATCTCACCGCCTGCTTCAACTGCCACAAGCCGCTCGACAAGCAGGACTACGTCTTCTCCTACGACAAGCTGAAATCGGCGGCGAAATAGCCACGGACTCCAGTCCTACGATACCGGCCGCGCCGCGGAATACCGGCGGCGCGGCTTACCTATTTGTGGCGGTAATGACGTCCGGCCACGCTGCAACAAGCTGACAAATAACGATTATTTAGCGTGGAAAGGCGTTGTATAAGTTCGCTGCGGCCGCGAAGTCGTCACATTCTCGTGCGGCAATAAAGGCGGTGGAGAGAGCTGCGCCCGGGGAAGGGCGCGCCGAACGGGGGTAGTCGACATGACCTTGATCAAGACACGTGAGCCTACCGACGACAAGTCGGGGGTGGAATCGGCGGTGGAAGGGGAAATCCGCGAGTTCGTGCGGCGCGACGTTGCCACCCTTCGGCGTCAACCGGAGAGCGAGAGCGAGATGGTCGCGAGTAATATCGGCTCGTTGCTGCAGCGCGTGGCCGGCACCTCGGTGCAGGAGATCGACAAGCTGATCGGCGAGCTGCAGACGTTGCGTGAGATGCTGGCCGCCGAAGGCGCCCGCGTGCAGCGTGAGATCGTCGAGTACGCGACCTTGAGCCAAGCCGCCATGCAATCGACCAAGATCATCGCGGAAAGCCTGACGCACTGGAAAAAGGTGCCGGACGCTCCAAGCATCCGGGACTAGCTCTGATTCGAGCATGATCTAGAGTTTCGATCGGCGTATCACCGTGAGATGCCTGCGCGCCGGCCCTTGGCTGGCGCGCATTTTTTTTCACCTGATGGTCAGGCCGATCGTCTTCACCATCCGGCCCCAGGAGGGATGATGGGTATCGCCCTTACGGGCTCCACCCATCCTACACCCGAACCCCATCACCTGATGGTCAGGCCGATCGCCTTCACCATCCGGCCCCAGTTGTCGAGCTCGGCGCGCAGGAAGTCCGCCGCGCCGTCTAAGAAAAATGGCCTCGCTGGCAGCAACCAGCGAGGCCAAGTCGAGGGAGGAAACGCCCAAGAGGGCGGCGACAAGGGACTTGCCGCCATCGCCGATCGCTCAGCGATGTCTCTAACCTAGATTGGATTCGCCAGAGCAAGTGTGACGCAGGTCACACAGCGAGGCCGGATCACACCTTGATTTTTTCGTCCTCGGCCACGCGCTGCACGGCCGGACGCTTCATCATCCGGTCCTTGAACGCGGTGTAGTTCTTGAGCTCCGCCATCGGCAATTCGCGGCGGACGCCCCAGGTGTAGAACACGAAGCCATAGGGATCGAGCACGGAATACTTGTCGGACAGCCATTCGCGCCCGGCCAGCATGCCGTCGATCTGCTTGAGATAGCCGTGGAAGGTCTTGAGGCCGGCTTCCTTGATGCCGGGAAAAGCCGACTGGTCGGCGGTATAGCGCTCCGGCCGGCCGACATGGGCATGCGCGGGGTGCACGCTGGAAGCGAAGAAGCCGATGGTCGACAGCGCCTTGGCCTCCGCCTTGGGCTCGGTCGGCCAGAGCGAGAACCGCTTGCCGAGATAAGGCAGGATGGCGGTGTTCTCCGGCAGGGTGTCGCCGTCGTCGAGCCGCAGTGCCGGCACGCGGCCGAGCGGATGGATCTTGAGATAAGCCTCGGTGCGCTGCTCGCCGCCGGCGAGATCGACCTTCTGCGGCGTATACTTCTCGCCGCTCTCCTCCAGCACGATATGCGCCGCCATCGAGCACGCACCCGGCGCGTAGTACAACGTCAACATGTTGAAACCTCCCTTACGAAGCTTGTCGGCGAACGACGGCGGCGGGAAAGCCTTGGGCCACAAAGCCTGGGCCTCCCCGCCGCGCTCGCGTGATCTTAGTCCGTGATACCCGGCGTGTCGCGGACGATCACGATTTTTTGGCCGCCACCGGCACCGGCAGCCCGGCGATCCTGAGATTGACCGAGCCGAGATGGGTGCGGCTGGTGAAATAGAGCGTCTTCCAGTCGTCGCCGCCGAAGGCGATGTTGGTGGTCGCGGGATGCCCGTGCACGATGCGGCCGAGCTTCTTGCCCTGCGGATCGAGGATCCAGATGCCGCCGGAGCCGCCGCAATAGACGTTGCCGGCGACGTCCACCTTCATGCCGTCGGGCACGCCGGGCTCACTGCCGCGCAGATCCGCGAACACCCGGTCGCTCTGCTTCGCCAGCACGCCGCTCGGCATCACGTCGAACGCGCGGATGTGGCCGCGCCGGGAATCGTTGACGTAGAGCACGGTTTCATCAGGCGAGAACGCGATCCCGTTGGGCACGATGAAATTGTCGATCAGCAGCGTGTAGGTCCCGAGATCAGGCGACAGCCGGTAGACGCCGGCGAAGGTCAGGTCCCACTGTTCCTGCGGGGTCTGCAGCGTCCACGGGTCGGTGAAGTAGATGGCGCCGTCGGACTTCACCACCACGTCGTTCGGCCGGTTGAGCCGCCGGCCCTGGAAGCTGTTGGCCAAGACGGTGAGGCTGCCGTCGAGCTCGCGCCGCGTCACCCGCCGGGTGTCGTGCTCGCAGGAGAGCAGGCGGCCCTGCAGATCGCGGGTGAGCCCGTTGGCGCGGTTGGTCGGCTCGAGGTCCACGCTCACGCCCTGACCCGGCGTGTATTTCATGCGCCGGCTGTTGTGGATGTCGGTGAACAGCAGATAGCCGCCCTCCTTCCACCACAACGGCCCCTCGGCCGGCCCGAGCGGACCGCCGAAACCCGACGCCAGCTCCTTGATCGGCTCGTTGACGGCGATGATCTTGTCGAGCTCGGGCGCGAGCTGCTCGATACGCGCGGGCGTCGGCGCCTGCGCCGAGGCGCCGCGCACGCCGCCGGCCATGGCGATACCGCCGGCGGTCAGCGCCAGCATGTGCCGACGTGACATTCCGTTGTCGATTTTCATGGGTAGCCCTCCCTTGCTTGTATTGCTGTTGAATTATTGAAGGCGTGACGGCGAGGATGATAGGCCGCTGTCCCGCTCGATTCCAGGAGCCGTAGGATGGGTGGCTTGTAGGATGGGTGGAGTGCCCGAAGGGCGCGATACCCATCGCCATGAGGGATGATGGGTATCGCTGCGCTCCACCCATCCTACACACTGGAGAACGATCGCCGGTTCACTTATAATCATTCTATTGAGCAAAAGGCGAACCGGGCGTACGCCCGAGAGGGGATTCATCGATGCCGGTGACGCACGAGCCATGGCTCGTCGCGCTTTCGCTCATCGTGGCGATCCAGGGAGCCTATGTCGGATTGAGCCTGGCGGTGCAGGTCGCCGGCGCCGTCGGCCTGCGGCGGCGACTGCTGCTTGCCGGCGCCGCGATCTCGCTCGCGGTCGCGATCTGGTCCATGCATTTCGTCGGGATGCTTGCGGCGCGGCTGCCGCTGCCGGTGGACTATCTCGTGTTCCCGACGCTGCTTTCGTTCCTGGTCTGCGTGCTCGTGGTCGGAGCCGCGGTGTTCGCCGCCAGCGCCGGGCCGCTGACGCCGCTGCGTCTCGCCGGCGCCGCCTGCGTCATGGGCACCGGCATCGTCACCATGCATTACATCGGCATGAGCGCGCTGCATGCCAGCGCCCACATGGATCACGCGCCGTTGCTGGTCGCGGCCGCCATGGCGATCGCGATCGCGGCGTCCGGGCTGGCGCTCTGGCTCGCCGAGGGACGCGGCGGCCGGCCGCCGCTCCTGCTCTCGGCGACCGCGCTCGGCATCGCGATCTCGGGCATGCACTACACCGCCATGGCCGGGGTGGCGTTCTTTCCGCACGCCAGTCCGTCCTCGACCGCGCCGGCGCTGTCGACCGACCTGCTGGCGATCGTGGTCGCGATCGTCGCCTTCGTGGTGTCCGGCATCTTTCTGCTGGCGCTGGTGCCGGACCGTTCCACCATCGCGCCCGAGGTCGCATCGCTGGTGCCGCCCTGGCCCGGCAGTACCACCGTGTCGGCAGCGGCGGCCGCGGCGACGAATTCGGATAGCGCCGCATCGACCGGCAACGTCGCCAACCCCATCCGCGGCTCGTTTGCGCCGCTCGGCGGCGCCGGCCTGCCGCCGCGACGGCTCGCCCGCCAGCTTCCGATCGAGCGCGACGGCACGACCCATTTCGTGGCGGTCGACCAGGTGGTCGCGGTGCACGCCAATGCCCACTACACCTACATCTTCGACGGCACGAGCAAGCTGTTCTGCCCGCTCGCCATCGGCGACGTCGAATCGCGGCTCGATACCAGCCGCTTCCTCCGGGTCCACCGCAGCCATATCGTCAACATCGACCGGGTGATCGGGCTCAAACGGGCCGGCGACAGCGGCCTGGTCGAACTCGCGGGGATCGACCGCTACACCGTGCCGGTCAGCCGCAGCCGCGTGGGCTGGCTGAAGAACCGGCTCGCGCCGAAGGAAGACCGGGCGGTGACGTAGTTCGTCCCTTGTGCCCCGTCAGCATCGCTGACGCAGTTCGTGCAAAATTGCAGCCGTTCGTGCGGCGGCCGCTCGGCCTGTGCAGTAACGGTTGTTGCTGCACCGCACAGAGCGAGAGATTTTCACCCGCAAACAAAGGTCAAGCGGCGCCAGCGGACCTGGGGCGCGCGGCGGCAGCCGCGTACCGGGCCGAGCGGGCGCCCCGGGAGGAATGCCGTGATCCCAGGTTCCTTCGCCTATCACCGTCCGAAATCCGTTCAGGAAGCCGTGGCCATGCTCGCCGATCTCGGCGACGACGCCCGTGCGCTCGCCGGCGGCCACAGCCTGATCCCGATGATGAAGCTGCGGCTGGCGACGCCGGCGCATCTCGTCGATCTGGCTGATGTCTCCGATCTCAGGGGCATCCGCGCCGATGGTGGCGACATCGTCGTCGGCGCGATGACCACGCAGCACGAGCTCATCGGCTCCGACCTCCTGGGCGCCAACATCCCGCTGGTGCGCGAGACCTCACTGGTGATCGCCGATCCGCAGGTGCGCTACGTCGGCACGCTCGGCGGCAACGTGGCGAACGGCGATCCCGGCAACGACATGCCGGCGGTCATGATGTGTCTCGGGGCCAGCTATCACGTCACCGGCAAGGGCGGCGAGCGCCGCATCCCGGCGCGCGAGTTCTACCAGGGCGCCTATTTCACCGCGCTCGAGCCGGGCGAGATCCTCACCGCCGTGCGCATCCCGGTGCCGCCGGCCGGCCACGGCTCGGCCTACGAGAAGCTCAAGCGCAAGGTCGGCGACTACGCCACCGCCGCCGCCGCCGTGGTGCTGACCATGAAGGGGACGGAGGTCGCCACCTGCTCGATCGGCCTCACCAACGTGGCGGAGACGCCGCTGTGGGCCGAGGCCGCCGCGAAGATCATCGCGGGCTCGACGCTCGACGACGCAACGATGAAGCGCGCGGTCGCCGCCGCCGAGGCCATCACCTCGCCGGCGTCCGACGCCCGCGGGCCCGCCCAATACCGCACCAAGATGGCCGGCGTGATGGTGGCGCGCGCGCTCGCCCGCGCCAAATCGCGCGCCCGCGCCTGAGATCGGGGAGGTAACGATGGCCAAATCGCAAATCGCGATGACGGTGAACGGCAAGGCGGTCGAGGCGCTGGTTGAGCCGCGCACCTTGCTGATCCACTTCCTGCGCGAGCAGCTCAACCTCACCGGCCCGCATATCGGCTGCGAGACCAGCCATTGCGGCGCCTGCACCGTCGATCTCGACGGCAAGTCCGTGAAGTCCTGCACCGTCTTCGCGGTGCAGGCGAACGGCGGCGACATCCGCACCATCGAGGGCATGGCGGCGGCCGACGGCACATTGCACGCGCTGCAGGAAGGCTTCCGCGAGATGCACGGCCTGCAGTGCGGCTTCTGCACGCCCGGGATGATCGTGCGCGCCTACCGGCTGCTGGAGGAGAACAAGAACCCGACCGAGGAGGAGATCCGCCTCGGCATCTCCGGCAACCTGTGCCGCTGCACCGGCTACCAGAACATCGTGAAGGCGATTCAATACGCCGCCGCCAAGCTCGGCGGCGTGCCGTTCCAGGAGGCCGCGGAATGAACGACCAGACCCCCACCTCGACCGAGCGCGCCGAGAAGCTGCAGGGCATGGGCTGCAAGCGCAAGCGCGTGGAAGACATCCGTTTCGTGCAGGGCAAGGGCAACTATGTCGACGACCTCAAGCTGCCCGGCATGCTCTACGGCGACTTCACCCGTTCGCCGCACGGCCACGCCCGCATCAAGAAGATCGACACCACGAAAGCCGCGGCAGTGCCGGGCGTGGTCGCGGTGCTGACCGCCGAGACGCTGAAGACCGTGAACCTCGCCTGGATGCCGACGCTCGCCGGCGACGTGCAGATGGTGCTGGCCGACGGCAAGGTGCTCTACCAGAACCAGGAGGTCGCCTTCGTCATCGCCGAGGACCGCTACGTCGCGGCCGATGCCGCCGACCTCGTGGAGGTGGAATACGAGGCGTTGCCGGTGAACGTCGATCCGCTCAAGGCGATGGCGGCCGACGCGCCGATGATCCGCGAGGACATCAAGGACAAGACGGAGGGCGCGCACGGCAAGCGCAAGCACTACAACCACGTGTTCAACTGGCAGGCCGGCGACCAGGCCGCGACCGACGCCGCCTTCGCCAAGGCCGACGTCACCATCAAGGAGCTGATCGTTTATCCGCGCGTGCACCCCTGCCCGCTCGAGACCTGCCAGTGCGTGGCCTCCTTCGACAAGATCAAGGGCGAGCTCACGCTCTGGGGCACGTTCCAGGCGCCGCACGTCATCCGCACGGTCGGCTCGCTGATCTCGAAGATCCCCGAGCACAAGATCCACGTGATCGCCCCGGACATCGGCGGCGGCTTCGGCAACAAGGTCGGCGCCTATTCCGGCTACATCTGCGCGATCGTCGCCTCGATCGTGACCGGCCGCCCCGTGAAATGGGTCGAGGACCGCATCGAGAACCTCTCCACCACGGCATTTGCGCGCGACTTCCACATGGAGACGGAGATCGCCTGCACCAAGGACGGCAAGGTGACGGCGCTGCGCTGCTACACCATCGCCGACCACGGCGCATTCGACGCCTGCGCCAATGCCACCAAGTGGCCGGCCGGGCTGTTCAGCATCATCACGGGGTCCTACGACTTCCCCGCCGCGCACGTCTCGGTCGACGGCGTCTACACCAACAAGGCGCCGGGCGGCGTGGCCTATCGTTGCTCGTTCCGCGTGACCGAAGCCGCCTATTGCATCGAGCGCGCCATGGACATCATGGCGCAGAAGCTCGGCATGGATCCGGCCGAGTTCCGCATGAAGAACCTGATCCGGCGCGAGCAGTTTCCCTACACCTCCGCGATGGGCTGGGAGTATGACTCCGGCGACTATCACACCGCCATGACCAAGGCGATGGAGACGGTGAAGTACCAGGAGCTGCGCGCGGAGCAGAAGGCCAAACAGGAGGCGTTCAAGCGCGGCGAGACCCGCGAGGTCATGGGCATCGGCGTCGCCTTCTTCACCGAGATCGTCGGCGCCGGCCCGTCGCGCGCCTGCGACATCCTCGGCATCGCCATGTTCGATTCCGCGGAGATCCGCATCCACCCGACCGGCACCGGCATCTGCCGGCTCGGCACCAAGTCGCAGGGCCAGGGGCACGAGACCACCTACGCCCAGATCATCGCCACCGAGATCGGGCTGCCCGCCGACAACATCACGGTGGAAGAGGGCAACACCGACACCGCGCCCTACGGGCTCGGCACCTACGGCTCGCGCTCGACCCCGGTGTCGGGCGCCGCCACCGCGATGGCCTGTCGCAAGATCAAGGCCAAGGCGCAGATGATCGCCGCCTACATGCTCGAGGTGCACGACGACGATCTCGAATGGGACGTCGACCGCTTCCGGGTGAAGGGCAACCCGGAGCGCTTCAAGACCATGACCGAGCTCGCCTGGGCGGCCTACCACCAGGTGCCGCCCGGCATGGAGCCGGGGCTCGAGGCGGTGAACTACTACGATCCGCCCAACTTCACCTATCCGTTCGGCGCCTATATCTGCGTGGTGGACGTCGACGTCGACACCGGCGTGACCAAGGTGCGGCGCTTCTACGCGCTCGACGACTGCGGCACCCGCATCAACCCGATGATCATCGAGGGCCAGATCCACGGCGGCCTGACCGAGGCCTTCGGCATCGCCATGGGCCAGGAGATCCACTACGACGACGAGGGCAACGTCACCACGGCGTCGTTCATGGACTACTTCCTGCCGACCGCGGTCGAGACGCCGAAATGGGAGACCGACTGGACCACCACACCGTCGCCGCACCATCCGATCGGCGCCAAGGGCGTCGGCGAGAGCCCCAATGTCGGCGGCGTGCCGTGCTTTGCCAACGCGGTGAACGACGCCTTCAAGTTCCTGGGCTCGACCCACATCGCCATGCCGCACGACCACTGGCGGACCTGGATGGCGGCCGACAAGCTCGGACTGCACGGGTGACGGTGCCGCGGATTCGGTGCGCTCCCTCTCCCCAACCAAACCCCGGCTTGCCGGGGTTTGGTCACTTCAAAAAATTTGCCGGAAGCGGGCAAGCCCGCAGCCGACTGGGGAGAGGGTTGGGGTGAGGGGGTTCGAAGCCTATCTATCGGGAGACCTTAACCCCTCACCCCACCCCTCTCCCTATGGGAGAGGGAGCAGACCGAGCCAGGCTCGAGAGCGTCGGCCATTGCCATAGCCCCGCCATGACCCTCCCCCGCGACGAAATCTCCGATCGCCTCGCCACCGTCGGCTACGTGGCTGATCGCGACATCGCGACCGCGCTCTGGCTGATGGAGTTCCTCAAGCGGCCGCTGCTGCTCGAAGGCGAGGCCGGCGTCGGCAAGACCGAGGTGGCCAAGGCGCTGGCGGCCGTGCACGGGGCCGAGCTGATCCGCCTGCAATGCTACGAGGGCCTCGACCAGAACGCGGCGCTCTACGAGTGGAACTATCAGCGCCAGCTGCTCGCCATCAAGGCCCAGGAAGGCGCCGGCGCCAACGCCGACGCGATCGAGCAGCATATCTTTTCGGAGAAGTACCTGCTGGAGCGGCCGCTGCTGGCCGCGATCCGCCGCGCCGATCCGCCGGTGCTGCTGGTCGACGAGGTCGACCGCGCCGACGAGGAGTTCGAGGCGTTCCTGCTCGAGCTGCTCTCGGATTTTCAAGTCAGCATTCCCGAGCTCGGCACCATCAAGGCCGTCTCGATCCCGCGCGTCGTACTCACGTCGAACGGCACGCG